>ENA-OWND01000892-OWND01000892.1-metagenome-genome-assembly--contig:-NODE-892-length-19401-cov-11.295617_pt1 | contig 19401 bp, 24 predicted proteins | sample MGYA00245342_ERZ651119 | MGnify/ENA primary metagenome ERZ651119 (study PRJEB26857, sample SAMEA4031756) | metagenome | biome: human; feature: oral; material: saliva | place: Philippines | collected 2014...
TGAAACAACCGGCGAAAAAAACGCAAAACGCCGGAGAATACCTTTCCTAAAATAATTACACGTTATGAAATCCTTCTTTCATAACGTGTAATGTAGGCCATCCTATTCATCCTTCGGATAGCGCTGTTTTATCTCCGCTATTTTACCAAGCCATTTGGACTTATCCAATTCACCTCTTAAAACTTGCATACCGAGCGGATCGGCCTCTCTTGCGTAAGCTGCTTGACGGAGATCATCGATGTAACGATTGTATTCTTCTTTCGAAATCTTCCCTTCATCATAAAGCTCTTTTTTTGTTTTTGGGACGATGTACCCGTTTTCTATCTTTTCATCAGGCTTGAGCTGAATAAGACCGGCTGCAACCTTTTCGGCTTCACTCATATCTTCAAAGTCTGTACCGGCTTCATTGAGCTTTTTACCTTCCGGCACCGGTACAAGCCCTTCCTTAACCAACTGCGTAAGCGGTTTTTTTGTTCCTGCCTGTATATCGCTGTACATACGAATGTCATCGCCGATATTGGCTTGTATATTCTTTCCGTAAAAGTACGTAACCCCTTCTTTTTCCGTCTGAGGCTTTTTGCCTATAACGTGGTTGATAATAATATTTTCTTTAATTTCTAAACGCTCTACAAATTCCATATCTTATTTCCTTCTATTAGTCTTTTACCAATATCCAGATGGTAAAGGTTAAGTTACGAGGGCGGTTTTCTTCCGCGGCGGGAACAGCCCTTGAAGCTCTAAATTTAATATTACTCCAACCTGCAGTGTTCCCATTTCCAGCGGCAGTCGCTTCAGAAGGAGCTCCACTCATGGTAGGTTCGTTTGTTGCTTCAAAGCAGCCTGTCTTGCTGACAGATTTAGAGCTAAAAAGATTCGGCTGATACCGAGCATCACTTCCAAAGACTCCTCTAATATCCCTTATCGCATCTCCCTGTTCATCAGCTTGAAAGATATACGCCTCATTCTTGATTTGCTCCTTAGTCAATCGCCTACTACTAAACGCCTTGGCGTTCCGTCCTTTTGCTCTAAAAAAGTTACCGCCATAATTGACCTCGTACCAGCTATACCCTTCAAAATGAAGGCTTGTATCTTTCAGAGGACTCGGCATACCCGGCCATTGGATATAGCCGTTTTGGAAGATTTTAATCAGCAACTCATCCATATACTTTTTTGCTGAACTCAATGTGTCAGCATCACATTTATCTCTTGTTTGTGCTTCGGCTTGTACTTTCTGGTCTGTATAACTTTTAGCAGACTTTAAAGTATCATCTTTGCCGCTGTCCACTTCCGCTTTGCGTGCAATATCATCATCAGCTTTAGGCGCTGCGACCTTCGCACGGCCAGAAGCATCTCGCATAATACCGGTGTTTGCGGTTGCAGCGATGGTAAAAAGCTTCGCAAGCTGGTCAATCGAGGTGTTATCCGGAGTGCCGCCGAGCTTTTTTATCAGCTCCGACAGGTTGTCTAAAATAAGATTGATAGTCTCCGCCGGGATAAAACTTGGCTTTTCAAGCGGGTTTTGGAAGCTGCCGTTTGAGAATTTGCCGGATGAGTCAACACCCGGCCATTGGACTTTCTCACCGAAGATATCAAGTTCCTGATTATCAGGATACATTTCAGCCATAAAGGACTTCCTCCTAAGTATAGAAAAAATAGATAATCATATTTGCTAAAAGAGCATCCTTTATCGCCCTCTCAAAGTCAGCTTTTAACGCAGCGTTTTTAATTTCCGCTTCAATGAAGTACACGGAAAAAGATGCGGGAGAACACATTCTATTGATACCGATACGGGTATGAGCGAAAAAAGCGGAGCGGTACGGATAATAAGCACGCTTTATTGTCGCTGTGTACAGTGAAGCCATTTCCTGCAAAACCGAACGGTTTATAAACCCTCTCCTCTTACTTAAAAGCAGTGAGCGCCGTATCTGGAGCGGTAAGTGCGGATAGACTGAACCGAGCAAGACACGCTCCCAGTCGTCTATGGTGGTATCTGCTGTCTTGGGTGTGGCTTCCTGCATCAGATGCGGGAAGCGGCTTTTGAAACGGTAGAGTTCTTCTGCTTGAGCCTCAACCCATTGAGAGAGGTCGCTTTCCGGATCATCGAACTGTGCATCCCAGTACACACCGAGCGGAAAAAGCTTTTTAATGGCAGCCGCATAATCGGCTTGAGTATGAAGGAGATTACTTAACGGCAAAGCGCACCGTCCCCCATACCGGATATTCCAGTATGGTCGTAGTAAATTCACCGGATGAACCGTTGGTAAGTTCAACCTTTGCAAAGCTGATTTTTACCCCGTCTACAATCGCATCGCGGAAGCTGCCTTCCGTATAGCGGACACCGGGACGAGCTGAGGCGTTTAGATAGGTTTTAAGGCGGTTTTCGATGATGCCGTGATTTTCACTACTGCTTTCGGTAGCAAGTAAGGTAATTGTCATGTCGATAGGGCGCAAGGAGGGTGTGCGTACCGTATACAGAACCGGCGGAGCAACGGAATCAAGGTAGGCGGTAACAACTGCAAGATTGCCAACCTGTGAAATACCGTTAAAGTGATCGCCTGAGATAACCTGTATCAAAAGAGCGCCGAATACGCCGAAATTTTTAAACTCAAAGGCTTTGGATACATCAGCTGAGGAGTCAACCGCCCACGCGGCAAAGTCTCCGATTTTACCGTATCGGGTAGTATTGCGGAGAGCAAGCAGTACCCGTGAAAGGTATTCTTCATCGCTTTCAGCATCAACGCCGCCTTTGATGCCGCCTAGTACAATCGCTTCACTGGAAAGACCGACGGGAAGCGCTGAGGAAAGTTTGAGCTTTTCTCCGGCGGCAAGATTAGAAGCGACACCCGCCTGTTCGGCATGAAGCCAGATAACAGCTTTCCCGGTGCTGTCTATTTTGAAAGCGGTATCGGTAAAATAACGCTTACCGGAAGCAGAGGTATAAACAAGTCCCGCCGGTACTGCCGTTCCTGTAACGCCTTTGATTTCCGCTTGTCCGATGGCAGCGACGGCATACAAAGGCGGTACACGGTCAGACCAGTGCATACGCAAATAGTCGCCGGTTGCCGTATCCGGAAAGAGCTGATCGGCTAAAAATGACAGGTCTCCAAGGAGCTGATGATACATCCCCGCCTGTACTTCCGATAGAACCCGAATCAAATTATGCCGGGCGGTTTTATCGAGCGGCTTAAAGCGACTCATATATGCGCTATACATACGGTCGAGCAAGACCGGTAAGGATTCTCTAACCAATGCCATACCATACATCCTTTATAAATACCGAGCTTCCGTCAGGCTGGACAACAGTTACCACATAGCGGATTTCATTCTTGCCGGTGCGCTCGGCGGTACATTCAATCGAGCGGACTAAGCCGTCCGTTTTAAGCCACGCAAGGCTCTCTAAGATATATGAGCGCACCTTTCCGGCGCTGGTGCCGTCAAGTTTTCCTTCTTCCTTGAGTATCCATAATTCGGAGCCGAAAGTAGGATCAGCCCACCAACGCCCTTTATCCGTGCCGATACTCATTGCCACGAGTTCCCGTATATCCGTCCAGTTTTCAAGCCGTACTGTTTTACCGCTATCCATTAAAAAAACCTTCCTAAGTGACTTGTGCCGCTCTGTTGCTAATTGCCGCCGTGCTGCACTTTTGTATTTTCAATCTGCGAAAAGTCGGCAAGCTGCAAGGAGCTTAACGCCCCATTTAATGCCGCTTGAAAGGCTGACGGAGCGCCGTTTCCGGGTTCTGTAACGGGGACTTTTAACACGTTTAGCAGTGCTTTTAAAAACGTATTTGTTTTTTCAAGCTCTTTTTTCAGTTCCGCTATTTTGATAAGACCGCCGTATTCCGTGCCGTTCAGCTCAACCGTTTTATCGGAGCGGGCAATGACAAAGCCGCCGTCTTTGCTCCAAAGGGCTGAATCCCCATCTTGTAACTCAGGAGCACCTTCCGCAGAGCATATCGGTAAAAGCAGAAAGGAGCCGGCATTCCCCCCTTGAGTGAATATGAGTGCTGTTCCTTCTGTGGCTTTTGCGATAAACCCATACGGAAAGACTTCTGCCGCTTCGAGTGTGCGGCCGAACTCGGTTTGCACCGTAACCGTTTCCTTATCGCGCTTTTTAAAAACACCGACATTAAAGAGATTTCTTAACCGTGCATAAAGATCGGATATCGTCATGTGCCTTACTTCGCTGCCTTTTGCCGCTGTTCGACTTCTTCGATAAATGCATTAAAGCCGGTTTTTTGCTTCCCTTTTAAGCCGCTTTTTTTATCCTTAAACACAGTGCCCTCTTTTCCCATATATACTTCAGGATTAACGAGGCTAATAGTGCAGTCAAAGACGGAAAATTCTGCACGGTATTCAACCTCGCTTATCATCATAGTACAGTCAAGACCGGCGGAAGGTATGTAAACAGGGATTAAAAAATTCGGATTAAAGAACAGCTCTTTTTTATTTGTCGTTTCAAAGCTCTTGATTTGCGCATCGGTTAAGCCCCAGCCGGAAACCGTTACCGTTGTCGTCCGTCTTCTACGCCGGTATAATTCAATCTGCGCCCGCCGGTTTGCCTTTTCTTGGTCAAGCTTAAAATCCGAAAGGTTGAGCGTCAAAATCCGCTTATTGTTACAAAGCGGATCGACGGCGCGTCCTTCAAGCCCGCTTGAAACAACAACATATTCATGAAACTGCTCTGCTCCCGATTCCGTCGTTTCTACCGATTTAATATTCATCCCCTCGGCTAAAATAAAATGCCATTGACTTGCATCTCGTCCGGATTTCGTCAGATATAATTCACCTGCTTCATTTGAGGTAAATACATAGCCTTGATTCTCCGCTGCATTTACCAACTGCGTCCAAGGCGATTCACAATTCCAGTCAAAGACCGAAACGGTTTCCGTATCATTTCGGTCAGTCGGTAGGTGTTGTACAAAAATATTAAAGCGTGAAGCAATCGATTGTGAGACCGCCAAGAGATCGGCTCCACCGGCACTGCCCGTCCACGTTGAATCGATAATATCGCGAGCAGGCGAGCGGCCGAGAACGGTGATATACTTGCGCCCTGAATCGGTGGTGTCGGTAATTTCATCAATACGAACCGTGGTAACGCGCAAGTTTCCGTTATTATGCGTAATGTGCTTATTGTAAAAACGGACTTCTATCGTATCGTGTTTATGGAGAAGGTCTTTTTGACTAATCGGGAGTTCAAGCGTAAGACTATGGCATATTTCATCGAGCGACTTCTTAATATGTACCCGGTTCCATTGCAGTTTTTTGAATACATCGCTCCCTGCCGGAGCAACATTAATAACAACGCTAGACATAACGGATAGCTCCTTGTATGACAAATGAGTCTTCAATAACGTTTAATGCACGTAATATTCGCTCTTCTGCACCGAGATACTGCGCTAAGGCTAAAAGCGGCATGCCGCGTCCTAATGTGATAGAAAGTTCTTGCGCAAGCTGTTTTGCCGCAAGTTCTTGAGAAAGCGCTTGCCTTAATTCCTGTACGGCGCTGTATACGGCCGGATCATTAAGGTCAATACTTTTTTCGAGCCGGTCATAAAGCGCAAAGAGGTTTGCCGTGCGGTTATACGATTGCTCAGGCATTTCCGGTAAGAGCTGCGCCGCTGTGTAGAGCGCCACCGTTTTATACAAGTTTTCTGCCGCTTGCTTGGTCTCAATCTGCTTAACCGTTACCGCTTCGACCGGCAACTGATACTTATCGGCTGGGAGCAGGCAGAAAAGCAGATTTTTTTCATTATTTTTAATTCTAAAAAAAGCTGCCGTTTCTTCCGAAGCATTCTTTATCTCTAACACGCTCGCTACCATCTTTCCGGCGACACCAAATAACGCAAGGGCGAGTGTTTTAGGACTGCGGATTCCCTGAGCGATAAGATTAGTGATTTGAGCGGCCGCATTCGTTATTTCGTTAAGTTTTTGAAAGCCGCCTTGAATCCGTCCAACTGCTTGCAGCACGGAAACACGCATCAGGTTAAACGATTTAAGGAGCGTTTGCTCATCGAGGTTGTTTTTCAAATACTGTACAAAAGCGGTTTCTGCAACATTCTTTACCGCCTCCGCTGCTTCCGGAATCGTTTTAGTCAGAGAGCCTTGAAACTCCCAGCGGTTTTGTACCGGATAGCCTGCACGGGTAAAGGTGAGAGAGACCTTGCATTGTCCGAGTTCTTTTGCAGACTCATCAATATCCCAGTTGATAACGATAACCGGAAAACGCCCCCAAAGCGGCAAGGTCAAATATCCCGGTTCATCGTCTGTCGCCGGAATGCGCAAGGCTTCTACAAGCGCATTGCGATTTTTAATGTACTCATCGCCGCGGATGAAGCCTGAAACGGTAATCGCTTGCGGCTTTTCGTTTAACGGCATTGAAGACCAAAGCCCATAAAAAGGATATTCGGCAGTATCAACGCTTGCGCCGCCTGAAACCTTGAGGCTTTCATAAATAAAAGGTACTGCTTCTTTATTCGGCGCTTGATAGCTCGTCTGTGTCGGAGTGTCGCTTGTAAGATAGGAGAAACGATTATCCCCGTCTCCTTTTACCGCTCCATACGCCATACGCCAGTTTTCGCTTAAAGGCGCCGGCAATGATGCATCCCAGTTATTGATCATTTAAAACGCTTCCCGTGCTTCCTGAATGCGGCCGGTATTATACTGAAACGGCGTGGAGTTCCGCTGCACTTTTGCAGAAACGGTTGGTCGCTCTCCGGAAAGATTGATATTAAGATCCATAACGGCATTGCCGGTAAGCTCTGCCGTTACCGGTGTTTCAGGTAGTTGCTGGACTGTTTCAAGTTCTTCTCGCACCGCGGCGCTTTCAGGGATAACTTCATCCTTGCCGACTGCTTCGCCAATCTTCTCCCCGACCGTGCGGCCGAGCTTTCCACCAAACCAACCGATAGCGCCGCCGACAAGTCCGCCGATAGCCGTACCGATAACCGGTACAACCGAACCGATTGCAGCCCCTGCCAACGCTCCGGCTGCAGCCCCGCCGATAGAACCGACCGCCGCTCCTACAGCGCCGCCTTTTGCCTTTGATTTTTCTTTTCCTTTTAATTCAGGATTATTATCGATGTCGTTTAATTCTCCGAGCATTTGCGGAACTGCCACAAGTGCAGAAGAAAGAGCCGCAACCCCTGCAATACCGGCTCCTTGCCTGAAGGAGAGCCGTGAGCCTGCCGGCTTGCCGCCGCTCAGCGCGGGGTCTGCCGTATTGCCGGAAGCACCCATGCCGCCTTGTCCCATATTCGTAACAAAGACAGGCGTCCCGCTCCCTGAACCGGCTCCGCTGCCGATAGGATCAAACGCTATTTTGCCGCTCTTTAAGCCTTTAAAGCTATTAACAAGGTTGATAACCTTGCCAATGCCTTTCATCGCCATAACACCAGTTATACCGACTGTCAATGTACCAAAAACAGCTTTAAGGATAGCGGGGTGTTTTGCCATCTCGTTGAGAACGGAAGTGAGCGCGCGAAGCGGCACGTCAAGCCCTGCATTGGCAACAGCGGTAAACGCCGTTTGAAGATTGGTAATATTGCTCTTTAACGTAGAGGCATTTTTTGAGGCGGCTTCCGAAACGCCGCCAATCGCATCGCTGGTATCCAACAAGTCTTCAAGTTTATCGCCAAAGTTGTCAAAGGCGGTAATGCCGCGGATTGCAACACCGCCGAAAATCGTCCCGAATACGTCTTTACTCAGACCGAGACTTTCAAGCTTGTTTCCAGCCTTAACGATTTCGGGCATTAATTCCGTAAGGTCTCTAAATTGACCGGTTGCATCGCGGACATCCAAATTCATACCGAGAGCCTTACCGAGTTGTGAAAGTTTTTCTTGTTTTTGCGGGTCAGCAAGTTCCTGCATAAGACTTTCGAGTACGGTAACGGCTGCAGTCGGATCTTTTACACCCATTGTTAAAATCTGCATAGCCGCATTCGCATTTATAAGGTCTTTACTGCTCGTACCGATTTTACTGTAAGCCGATATAATAGCCGGTCCGCTTTTTGCAAATTCAGCGGCGGTAAAGGCGCCTTTATTTCCTTGATAATACAAGGCATCCAGTAAGTCGGGAATTTCTTCGGTTTTGGTGCCGACTTTATTAAGTTCCGCCATCATGCTGCCCATGTCGCGACCTTCAATGCCGAAAGCTTGCATTGCCCGTCCCATGTTCTGGAGATTTACACGAGCAAAATCAAGATCGCCGGTTTTATCTTTTATTACATTGACTGCAGTAGCTACTTCATCAGGATTCATTTTAATGTCGGGCATCATCGCCGCTTCAAAAATCTCTTTTTTAAATTGTTTCATTTCATCGGAAGACATTTTAGCGACCGTACCGATGCGGGCGATTTTATCTTCAAAGTCAATCGTCTTATTGATGGTTGCCGCAGCTCCCATCGAAACGCCGATTGTCGCAAGGGTGCCGGTAATACCGCTTAACGCTTTATCGACGGTCGCCGCCGTGTTTAAAAATCCTTCGCCGAATTGTTTTCCGGCGGCAGCAACCTTGCTTAATCCCGGAGAAAAAGTATCTTTGAGGAAAAGTTCAATGCCTGCTTTTAGTCCTGTACTCATTGTATTCCGTGTATCGTTTTATAGGTGCATATTGCTAAACTATGCCATCGTTTCAACTCACTCCACGTAAACTCAAGGATTGTTTCAAAACTCATTCCCGGAGTGAGTATCATCAATTCGCTGATCATGCGCCGCAGTATATCAAGCGCTTCTTCTTCCGTTATTCCTGCGGCGCTTTGGGAGGGTCGCTTTCTGTCAAGGCTCGCTGTACTTCATAAAAAGTATTGAACCGCTGCCCCATAACCGCATCGGCGTGTATAAAATCTTCATAGTCCATTTCCCGTATGACAATTTCAGGTACGCCGGTCATTGCAGCCATAATGGCACATTCGTATTCGTATGAACCGCGCGGGTATTTATCTCCGGCTATCATGTGCTTTACTTTCGGTCTGCCTGCAAAAATGAGCTGATCTATCGTTACCTCACCTTTTGTGATCGGGTGTTCAAGGTGTACCACCATATCATCCATAGGTTTCTCCTCTCCTTATGTCAACTTCTGGCTTTTTGCCGAGTTGTATACTACTTTAAGTTCTCCCTTAGAAAGCTCAACCGCGTCCGTTACCCACGCGGCAGGCATATAGTGCTGACTACCGCCTGACAATATGATGGTAAGCGTATCGTTGGAGACATTGGCGAACGCTTGCGGATCGATGGCGGCGTTCAGTGTCAATGACAGTTCCGCCGCGGTCGGGGTTTCCACATAGCCGGTGTTTTCGTGCACTTCACCGACTTGCGTTTCCCGCTTAAAGCTTGACGGCTTAAAGGTTGCCCCGCCTTCTTTGAGCGGCAATTCTCCTAAGCTCGTTGATATTACTCGCGATACTTTTAATAGCTGCATACTTCCTCCTATCTTCTATTCCTATTTGAATTGATTTAAACCGGCGCCGATTAAGAACTGCCCGATCAATACCGGCTGATGGATATACTCAAGCCGTGTTTTACTGCCCTTCTTTACTTCAACATGAAGGGATGCCTTATAGCTTTCAAAGTCTTGGCACCAATTCTTCTGCCCGATAAAAACGGTTTGATACAAATCCGCAAGGAAGCTCCGCCAAATCCCCGGTGTCATTACCTTGGCTCCAGCCCCGAAGTTTTCCTCCGTGCTTGCCAGCTTCCAACTCTTAAACCGTTTTTTTGCTTCCGCATTGATGTAGGTTCTAACTGCATCAACGGTTTCAACCACTTGGATATCCAAATAGCTCGTGTCTCTTCCGCCGTCTGAGTTTTCCGTGTAGCTGGTTACCAGCCGCTCAATTAAGACGGTTCCCATCGGATCAAGCCGCCATGTGGCAACGCCTGTTTCAAGGAGTTTTTGCCGCTCATTAAAAGAGAACTCCCCATCAGCTGCTAAACCTTTGACTTTGGTGTCATAGGTGTTCGCACTCGGATCATCCGCTAAAATGCGGCAGGCAGCAGCGGTAAAACGACTAGACCAGATACACGGAAGCGTCGCATCATCTTTCTTGCGCGGAATAAGGCAGATGTGCGGAGAGTTGACCTTTGCCGCTTGTGCGAGGATAGAACCTGCTTCCGTTGCGCTGCCTAATGCACCGGAAAGCGTAATAAAGGCTCTCCCGCCGATTTGCCGCGTTGCTGAGTACCGGCTTTCAAGTTCTTCCGCTAACAGCTTGATGCTTGCCTCATCGTCAAAATCAAAGATAATATAGTTCCACCGTTTAGCGCCGAGCCATTCGGGTAACTTTGAAAGGGCTACAACCCCGGTGCCTGCTGTTACCGTGCCTTCCGTTACGCTCACCCCTACGGCCTGACTTTGCATCGTTACCGTGTTAACGTTTCCGCGCGCGCCTTTATAAAGGGAAGAAAAAATAATCTTGGTGTTATCTCCGCTATCGATTGCCGCTTCAACGGAATTATTTTCAAGCCCGTTACAGGCAGCAACAATCGCTGCGGCAATTTTATCGGCGCTTTGTCCTTCACTCACTGCCGCCCACACACCGCGGCCGTTTATCAAAAGATGAACGCTTCCAGCTGCTGCACTTGCCGCTTGTACGGTGTAGTCTTTTTTCCATGTCGTGCCTGCGGCGGGTTCTGCAACCGGCAACAAGTACAGCTTTTCTATTTTGTTGACCGATAAAAACGCTTCTGCCATAAGAGCTGCAGGGCTTCCGTATCCGCACGCATCCGCTGCAGCAGAAGCAGTCAAGACATTCACCGGAACCCCTTCCGCCGCTTTGCCGGTTTTGGTTTTGAGCGCGACAATGAGCGCGGTTTTAATATCGCCGGTTTCCCCGGCAAGGCTGTTATCAATTTCCTGATACTGTCCCGGCACTAACAGATTTGCCGGAATTTGTGTAAAGGCGATTGCCATATTCTCCTCCTTCATTCCAGATTGACGGTATCACAAGCCGTCTGTTTTCCGACGGTAAGATGTGCGTCATATCCTTTGAACCAATCCAAATCATCAGGCAGCACGATAACTCCATCATCATTGACTGCCCTTGCATGAAGCTTCCACCGCACCGCCCAAAGCGTTGCATTGATTTTATCGAGCGAGCCTGAGTACAGGCATTCAGCGTTGATGCTTCGCCCGCCGCCGAAAGAGACGGGGACTTGCAAGGTTTTAATGGTGCCGACTACCGCAGAAACGAGCGACAAAGCGCCGTTGTATAAGCGGTCTTGATTATCCGCGCGGTATAGCACCCAGCTGACAAACTCGATAAAACATTCATCTTCTATCTCGTCATCGCGGATACGTGCAAGCGAAGTGATTACTGCCGGAGTCTTTTGCATAAGGCGGCGAATTTCCGCTTCATCAAAATTGCCCGGATGGGAGCTTATTCTTATCCGCTTATCGTGTGCGAATGCTGCGTGCAGCTGCTTAACTACTGCATCGCGTATATCCAAATACGTTACCGTCATCCGATTTTTCCTTTAAGAAACAGTGCTGCAAGTTCAGTTAAATCGGCAATATCGTCAGTGCTTAATCCGAGGTACGGACGAGCAGGGATATTCCGCGGTTTATAACCCCATTGATGGACGGCGGCATATTCCATAACGGAGCCGACCAGTACATCCCAGCTGCTTTTGCGCTGCACTTTAATCGAAGATTGCAGATCCCCCGAACGGTGTAAAAGAGAAACGACCGATTCAAGCTCTTTCGCTTTTAGTCCGCGCAGTGTAGACGCGGCATAATCCTGCCATTGGTTCCCTTCAGGATCGAGTTGTGTTTCAAGGATTCTTGAACGCGATTGCTCGACAATTTCTCCTCCAAGTCCTTTCATCAGCGCTTGCCGGTCAGCGGCTGAAAGAGCGGAATGATTGAGAATCTCTGCCAGTTTTTGGATTTCGCCGAGATCGACGGTAACCATTGCGCCGCTCAAAGTATCGTTCCTTTTTTCCAGTAGCGCGGATCATCTGCATCTTCGGCTCCTCCCCCGATAACAAGGGATGCTTCCTGTAAATCCGGTCCAGATAGTCCGCCTTTAAATTCGCGGTCTATTTTTTCTAACAGCTTTATGCTGTCTTTATACCAGTCCCGCGTATCTTCGCTTGACGTTACCGTATCGGTTAAACGGTGCACGGCAATGTCCGCGCACATTCCCTTTAAGGCAGCATCAAACTGCGCAGGGATGGGATTGATAAGTTCCGCATCTTTTAAAAGCCACGGAAGCTGCGCAACGATTATTCCCGTTGCGTCAGACAGCGCAAGATCGATACGTGCCGTATCAAGTTCGCCGTTTTCATCAAGCGGCAAACTATTACGCGGGGTACGCTGTTCCAGTTCCGCGGCGGTTAAAAAAGACTTCATTCGATTGTCTTTCCATCAAGCCACGGATCGTTTTTCAAAATCTCCGCAACCTCTTCCGTAACTTCGTATTCAGCATCAACCGGCGTGAAGCGTAAGCCCGCACGAAAGTATGAAGGCTTGCCGGTTTTACTCCGGCACCGGATACGGATTTTTTTCGTGCCGGAATCGCCGCTATTGCTGCCGGAATTTTCAGCCCCTGCGTTGTTATCAGGAGTGCCGTCGCCTTGATTTTTCGGCGTTTTTTCTCCTGAAGGTTCAGCGGGAGTCTCTCCGCCAGTGTCTTTTTCTTGCCCAGCCTTTTTCACATCTTCCACAGCTTTCGCCGTTGCAAAAAGTTTATCCTGTGCTGTCTGTACAGCTTTTTTTATTCCTTCGAGCTTTTTTTTGAGCTTTTCATCATCAGGATTGCTTTCAAGTTCTTTTTCCGCGTCATTCCGTTTCTGAGCGAGAGCCTCTAAGTTTTCTACGGCTTTTTTATATTCAGCTTCCAACTGCTCAAGTATTTTTTCAACCTTTTCCATTCTTCACTCCTTACAGCCAATGACAGACGATGAGTTTGACGCGGTTATAGTTGATGTTCGATTCTCCGCCGAGCAAATTCTGCTTTAAAAGAATTTCTTCCGCCGCTGCACGGTTCGATGCATCGACAATCAGGTGAGTCGGACGGAGACCAAGCGGATCGCCGCCGTCGCGTTTAAACGTTTCCATCATACCGTACGCTTTTTGGAAGTTGTCCGCCGTCAATGCTTCTTTAGAAGCGATCGCCTGCTGCCAAAGACCGTAGCCCCAGTTGCCGCGGTAGCGGATACCGTACAGGTATTTGTCTTTCATAAAGACCGTTTCATTTTGCGTGTCTTTGATTTCATCAAACTCAGGGGCAAAGCGCTCCTGCATAATGAAGGGTTTAAGCGGGCGATTCAGGTCAAGCAAGAACCACGGGTTTTCGCTTCCGAAGCCGAGTATGTTTGACGTCGGCGTGTTGCTTCCCGTACCGTCCGCTTTTTCATAAACCGGATGATCGGTATCAAAGAAGTTTTGCCCGTCATAACACAAGGCGGTAAAGCCGTCGGTAATGAGCTTTGCAATTTGCCGCCAAAAGAAGTCGACCGTCTCTTGCCCTTGCGTTTGCGCAAGAACGCGGTACTGACCGAGGTTATCATCTTCGATGTCGGTACGGTCAATGCCGAGCGTTGCTTCGTACTTTTTGTTTTCGATGGCGTAGGCAAACTCTTTCATGTCGTTGACGATACGGTCGCCGACCCATTCGCGCATGTGCGGAAAACTGCCGAGCCATGCATACGAGTTTGATTTCGTGTTGCTCGTTACAATCGTAACCAGCTCCTTATAATCTTCACGGTTTACTGCCGCATCAAACGCCTGCCGGAACTCGGCACGCACCATTGTGCGTAAACCTTGCAGCGTACTGTCTTTGATGATCATAGATTATTTTCCCTCCTTAATTTTGAGCCATTGCTCTTTCGTGTATCCCATCGCTTTACACATAGCGAGATCTTCCGCATTCAATTCCGTTTGCGTACCGGATGCAGGCGGCGTTCCGGCTGCATCCGAAACACCTGCGGGGATGAGAGCAGGTGTGCTTTCCATAATCTTTACAAAGTTTGCAAGCCCTTCTTCACTTGCACACATGGCAAGATAGGCATCCTTACTTGCAGGAGCGATCTTGCGCTCGCTCACCGCTTTTTCAATAGCGGTGATAGCTTTCTCTTTCAGCTGTGCGGCATTCTGTTCTACAAGCAGCGTTTCTGCCCGCACTGCCCGCTCTTCCATTTGTACCAAGTCCGCACGCGGAGCATACGCGGTAAGGTCTACCGGCTTTGCGCTATTGAGCTGTGTTTTTAACGCAGTGATCGCAGTCAGCACGTCGTTTTCCGTTGCGTCTTCACGAAGTCCCAACGCCGCGCAGATTTCTTTATTCATTCCTTTCTCCTTTGCCGGATTATCCGCCGGCGCGGTCTGTGTACTGTTTAATATGGGAAGGTTAATATTCGGTGTGTTCGTAAGCCCTGCCCGTAAGATGCACTCTATCTCTCCGTTTGCACTCACCGTAAAAACGGGAGAGATGTAGCGGTATTCTTGATTCTCTAAGGCGGCTTTTCCTCGCGCCGTCCAAGAAACAGCTGCCCAAATGGAGCCGTCTTCTTTTGCAGTAATAGCGCTGAACCAGCCCATTGCCGGCGATTCTTCTCCTTTCGGAGCGCGTAAATCCGTGGCATGGTTTTCGTCAATGATGTGCTGAGGCAAATACTCATTTGATTTTTGCGCGATTAACTCCGGATTGTTTTTAATCCAGCGCCGCCCATCGCGCCCGGCCACATAGTCGCCCGCCGGTAACAGCTGTATCGTTTCGGGAATTTTCCCGCTTTCTGCATTCAGGCATAAAAAAAGGCTGTCGGTATTCATACCCGACAGCCTATCCTGTTTTTTCCCTTATCATCAGATAATCATCATTAAAATTTACGCTTGTTTTTTACCCTTACTTTTTTCATACGATCGGTTAGAAGTCAAATTCCGCTTGACGCAATGCATCTTGCCCTTCGTGATAGAGCCGGTACATTTGATTAAACGACATACCGTATTTCCTGCAAAGGTCGCGCATTGAGTCAACCGAACCGTTATACTCTTGCGCAATCTCTTGAGCAATCTGTTTTCTAAATGCCGTTTTTTCTACCGGGATATACCACTGCACGCCCCCGTAAAACCGCGCAATAATGTCGTATATCCGCTGTGCATCGGCGTCTCCTACCGCGTCAGCTAACACGCCGTAGATTTCTTGCCCAATGCGGGATTGTGTTCTTTTCTGTTGCGGTATGTATACCAGCTGCCCGCCGAACCAACTACTTAACGCTCTCAGTGCTCGCAGTGCCCGCTCTCTTTCTACCCCTCGTCCGGCAAGCACCCGCAGCATTTCCTGCATTAAGTTTTCCACCCATCTCCTCCTTATTCGAAAAGTTCAAATTTTAATTGCATATCAGGAACATAATCACAGCAGCCGCTCGACATCTCAAGCACATATCGTATACGCGGTTCATTTCTGTCAAATATTCCGCAAGGACACTTAAGCGTTCTGTAATTCAAACAATCATCGCAGTCCGCTTTTTTCCGCTTCGGTTGTAGAATCGTTTCCGCTTCGTTCATATACAAAAGCCCCCTTATAATGATTTTAATTCCGGTATTCCGTCAGGATCATACCCTGCCTGTACCGCAATATCGCGGACGGCTAGGATGATTTTTTGAGCAGTCTTCACATCAAGCCACCGCAGGTACGGAACGCCGGTAATGCGCTTGATAAAACGGTTGAGCGCCGCTTCCGTTTTTACCCGTGCGGAAAGCTCCCATAAGCCTTTGATGTATTGTATCTGCTCCGCCGTTGCCCTCCCGACTTCTTCCTCTTTGAGCGGCATCTTTTTTACCTGAAACCCCAAACCTTTAATCGCCTTGAGCACCGCTTCAAGTTCGGCGATGGACAGTTCCGTACTGCTCGTTTTACCGCTTATCCCTTCAAGCAATGCGCGGTATTCTTCTTCGGTTAATCCGATCTTTTGCTTAGCCACATGAATAAGCCGGATGAGCTGTCCTTTCTTGGTTTTATATGTTCCACTACTCATACTGTTCATGCTCCTTAAATTGCCGTTAAACGAGCTTCTGCACCAAAGCCGATACTTTTCTCGACATACGCGCTCCTAAGCCCTGTAAGCCCCTTGCGCTGTACAGCGCAAGGCGTTCATCTTTACCCTTCGACACTGCGTTCTGCCCGTGCCTTTTGTGCAGCCGACAGCTGATTTTTATTCATGTAATACTCCATCGCATACGCGGCAAAATATTCAGGTTTACCGAATTTTTTCTCCCGTACATACGCAGCAATCTCCTGATAATTTTCAATGCGAACCCGCAATGTTTTTACCCTGTCTGTTTGCTCCGTCATATCATTGAGTCCGTTTATGATAAGGTAGCGAGCTAATGCAGCAGGTTTTTCAAACCCATCTACTTTTGCCTTTTCACTTAAACACGCCAGAAGCTGATCATCTAATGTCAGCGACATCTTTCTTTTTCCACCCATAGTTACTCCACTCCTTACAAAGAATTGACGATATCGGCATCGACCATTTGACCGCCGAGTTCTGCCGCAAGGTTCATCGCCCGCCGCATCCAGTTGTTGACCAAAAGCGGATAGGCAATACTGTAGACGAGCTGCTGACTGCGTGTTTGCCGCCTGAGCTTTAAGGCAAGTGCTTCGCAGCCGTCATCGGTGATAACGCTCTTGCGCTCCCTTTTAAGACGAGCAAACTTTACATCAAGATAAGCGGCAATATCTTTGCCGCTTCCAAGCGGAGCCAGTTCCAGCACTTCCATACGCCGGATAACCTCGCGCGCTTCCCAGTTTTTTGCTTCATCGAGTTTGCCCTTCATTTCAGGTTGCCCAATCAAAATAATTGCCAATAATTTTTTAAAGCCGTCTTCCAATTCCCAAAAGCGTTTTAAGTATTTGAGCGTTTGAATATGCAGGTCGTGGGCTTCTTCAATCATGAGTACATGGCTCCAGCCTGCACGGCTTGAATTGGTCAGTATCCGCTCGATTTGCCGCGCCTTCCCTTCAAGCGTCCGCTTCGGCTTTTCTTCCGAGCAGTCCAGAATAATGGCATCGCAGATACTGGCAGCGGTAAGGCGCGACTTATCGATAATGCGCGGCGTAATGACCCGCACCTTTTGTCCTTCCGTTTGCATCCGGTCTATGGCATACCGCCGTAAGGTTGTCTTGCCGGAGCCGGACTCTCCAATGAGCGCAAGCATTCCGCCCGCCCGCGCCGTCTGATACAGATACTCCGCAATAAAACGGGTATCTTCGCTCATGTACACATCCGCCGCTTTTGTTACGTCTCCGGTAAACGGATCGGATACCACTTTAAATGCTTTCCTCGCCTGTAGTGTCAGCATCCCTCATCCTCCTTAAAAAAAGTTATCCGAGCTGTGCAAGTTGACTGCCGTGCTCGTATTCTGCCGCAAGTGCGTCAATGGCTTGCGACGGTACATTGTTTTCATACTCCGCTTTCATCCGCTCAAGGAAGCCGTCCGGCACATAGCCCAGCCGCGCTTTTATCCGCTTTGCCGCTTCCGCGCCGCTGATCAAAATGTCGTGCATCTGCACGGAATCGACGGTGATTTGCGTTCCCGTTTGTGAGCGGATAAAAAGGCTCTGTGCATCGATATGCGAATGAGCGGTCAAGCCTTTGCCGCCGGTAATTTCAGTAAACGGGCGCTCCTTTGTACCTTTCGCAAGTGCGGTAAGTTCCTTGCTTGTTGCTTCCCGATCGGTAAAGCCTGCTGCTTTGTAGTTGACCCCGGGTACGGGAGCGGTTATGTCAAAACCGTTTTCGTCATACTCAATCGGTTCAACTTCATACGCAACGAGTTCGCCGTTATACTGAAAGCTCACGCGCACTGTCGGCGTTGCAGAAACAAGCACCGGCTGTACATTGACCGTCTGCCCAACGGTAACGCCGCGAAGTCCTTGCAGACTATAGCGAAGCGATTCTTTTACGTGCGGATGTACAATGCTTACCGAAAGGTCTCCACCTACACGGCGGGTTTGAATACCGGCGGTAAAAATCTGCCGGCAAATAACCGGATCGGGCAGCTCCCGAAGTTGTTCCGGTAAGATGCGCTGCCATAGTTCCGTCCTGCTGCCGATTTTCTTACCGTGCCGCGTAATGCGCGTGTCTTGTCCTTCGATAAGGTTTGCGTTATACGCCGCACACCACCGCTCCGCAGCTTCATTGAGTGCAGCAAAGCTATGAACCGGCTCCAGCTTTAAGCGGCTTTCAAACTGTGTTTCAACGATATTGTTGCTGACTTCTACCTGTCCCTTTGCCCGCGGGTTTCCCGGAAGGTGCGGCTTTGTTTCTACTTTAAGCGCGGTAAGCGCTGCCGTTACCGCCCGCGCCGTGTTGCCCGTGCCGCAGTCCCAGATTAAAAGCTCCGGCAGTCCGTGAAACACGTAAAGCGGGTTGTGCTTTTGCCCCCACGCATACAGTAAAAAGTCGTACATATTAACTGCCGACTCTCCCATCGCTGCGTAATATCGTACACAGATAGAGCCGGAGGTGTGGTCGGTGAGTACATACCGCCAGCACTTCAATTTACCTTCCCGCGGGTTCTTATTTTTGTACACCTCATCAGCATCGTAGAGCTTTTGCTCTCCGTTCGGAGCGAACCAGATAAGACAGACCGACGGGTCAGCTTGGTGTACTTGATTGGGATAAAGCGTCCGCATGGTGCGGTGCGGGCGGGGAATTTCTGCCTCTGCAAGGGATAGCCCGTTCTCCACTAAAAGCTCCCGCAAGCGGCTATCGGCAATCGGGATATTGATACCGTTTGCCTGTAAAATAGAGCGGGCAACCGGAACGCCCATCGTTGCCTTGCCGTTTTTGCGTACGCTGTTGCGCAGTACCGAAGCGATCAGCTTGAGTTCTTCCTGCGCGATGCCGGAAGAGCCTGCATCTTTGCGCTCCTTTCTGCCGGACTGCCATCCGGCTTCTTTAAGCACTTTGTAGGCTTTCGCTTGTGAAAACGCAAACATCCGGCATAATTCCGCAATAACCGCCTTGCGCTCCGCCGCGCTTTTTGCCCCTTCCATCTTTTTAACGTACGCCTGATACATACCCTTAATTCTCTACCGGCTCCGCATACTGCATCTCTTCCGCCTCGGCGTTTGTCTCAGCTCGAGCGGGACAGATGTTTTCAATCATCTCATCGAGCGTATCGCTGTAATCAAAAATGGAAGACAACAAGCCTTCCGGCTCAAGGGTGATAAAACCTTGCAGTTGGGTAATATTGACATCGGGAATTTCTTGCGCCTGTATGATGGTAAGCATCAGGGTATGCAGCGCATGACTCGCTTCCCCGACTTGCAGAAAAAACTTCTTTTTCAGTTCATCGAGCGCGGCTTGCGCAAGCTGTTCCTTAGTCGGCGGTTCGCGGTAGCGCAGCTCCATTTCAAGCTCGTTGAGCTTTTTCTCTTTTTGACTGATTGCCGC
>ENA-OWND01000893-OWND01000893.1-metagenome-genome-assembly--contig:-NODE-893-length-19391-cov-6.097952_pt1 | contig 19391 bp, 11 predicted proteins | sample MGYA00245342_ERZ651119 | MGnify/ENA primary metagenome ERZ651119 (study PRJEB26857, sample SAMEA4031756) | metagenome | biome: human; feature: oral; material: saliva | place: Philippines | collected 2014...
TTTTACGTATACTGTAATTTTTTTAATTATATTATTTCTTATAATAATTAGCTTTAGCAAGAACTATAGACTGCTTGTACAAAAATTAATATATAAAGCAGAGATAGGAACATTAACTAAAAATAGAATGTATGACGCTGTAGTAAGATTAGAAAAATCAGATTTAGATGATAGAATGATTTTAGTCATATCTGAACTAATGCAGCAGATTCCACTTCTTCCTTTAATTCTTCCTAAAAAGGTTTTAATAGTATTATTACAAAGAAGTGTACAAAGAATATTCAATCAAGTTAAAAAACTTCTAGACGCTAATAGAAAGCAAGAAGAAGTAAATAGTGAATTAATCAAGGATATTTACAGTGCATTATCTGATAAAGAAAAGGAAGTTATTATAACTGAAGTAGTAAAAAGAGTAGAATCTCCTATTAAGGAAGATTTGAAAAAAATGGCTGATGATATAACTAAACTTATAATCAGCAGAAAGGGATAGTTTTTTTTATGAAAAAGATATTAGACAAAGCCAAAAAAAGCAGAGTATTAAAATATTTAAAAAATCTAGGATTATCGTCTAAAGAAATAATAAAAAAAACTATTGAAGATAACGATGCTTATTTTATGGGTACTCAAATTGCCGATGAAATAAGAGAATGGAATGAAAATAGAAAATCCCAACCTAAAGTTGGGATTTCTAAAAAACTTAAAGAAAAGTTTTGGAATTATATAGATAAAGATAGATTTGAAGAAGGTTCTTATAAAGATGATATTAAAAAAATCAAAGATACAATAATAAAAGGAATTACTACAGGAGATTGGAGAGAAAAGGATAAAAATGATTTTTTTAGCATAATAGATGAAGACCCTGATTATTTATTTGTCGATGACCCAGATTTTCCTATAGGTGAATCATATAATAAAGGAGGAAAAATGAATATAACTGCATTAAGAGATGAGTATCTTAAAAATTTGAAAATAGTGGCAAAAAAAGAATCTTTAGAAGTATTATCTCCTATAGAACCTTTAAATGATAAAGTTGAAGAATTAAAGGACAGGCTTATTAAAGATTCTGAATATGTAGATAGCACTGTAAGAGATGAGATTACTGATGTCACAAGAGATAGCGAATACAATGATATTAAAGATAAGATTTTAAATATAATCTCTGTAGTATCCAGTAATCCTAAAATAGAAAATAATTATAAAGATGTACTGGCTAACGAGTTAGCTGTATTATTTTTAAATCAAGCTAAATATAAATCTAGTAACCCACACGTAAAGCATTATACAGATGATATAAAAATATCTCCTGACAATATTAAAGGAGATTTATCTGCTGAAATGAGCATAGAAAAAAATGATTTATTAGATAAGATAGATAAAGCAGGAGCTACTTCTATTTCTACTAAATTAGAAGAAAAGATAGGAAAAGTTCCTGAAATAGTAGAAGCTGACATAGAAAAAACTGTACTTCCTGAACCTAGCGAAGAAGATTTATCTGCTACAGTAATAGCCTCTTCTGCTTCAGCACAAGGGGAAGATTTTAATATGTTCGGTATGGCTAGTGGAATAATAACTGCATTAGTGGCTTTAGTCGCTATCCCAGTTAATTTAGTAAATCAAAAAGTAATAGATGATATGGAGAAAAAATATGGTACAAACTTTACATTTAAGCAGCCAATGGTCGTTTCAGATAATATATCTAGCGATACTGCTTCTAAATACTCAAAAGCGATAGAAGTAAAGCAGTTAGCAGAATTAAAAGGACTTATAGAAAGTACAGTTGCTAGACAGGACGGTGGAAGTGTAATTAGCCGTGCTATGAGAGGAAGTAAACTTTTATCTCCTATGAATGTAGAATTTAAAGATGGAGTACAACAAGCTAGTGATGGCGGAGTAAGCTATGAAGAAATTATATCAGCATTTTCTGAATCAGGAAGACCGTTTTTTAAACCTATAGCTCCTATATATTCTACAGCACTTAATTCATTTACTTATACTGCTGTAAGAGAATCAGAAAATTATGCTTTAATTAATAATTTAGATTCTTTAGTATCTAAAGGGGAAAGTGGAGAATTTATAGACTTAAAACGTAATGCTCTTCCTAGTTATATGGAAGTAAATATAGATTATACATTTGCTGAAAGTCCTATAGATTTAAAGCAGAAAAAGCAAACTCGTAAGACTACAATGGGTCTACAGATACTTCCTAGAAAGATAGCTTCTTCTGACATATTAAAAACTTTAGATGAATTAAATATGAAATATTTTGATTCTATAGTAGTAACTAAAGACGAAAGAAACTTTATTAAGAAAGCAAAAAATATGCTAACTTTCTGGAAAAAGAAAGGTACTAAAAATGAAATAAAAGCACTTAAATCTAATTCATTCAGTGATATAGTGAATAAAATTAGTAATGTGAAATCTCCTTTATTTCATTTAGTTATTAGTTATCCTGATTATATGGAGCTTAAAAACCTAGGAACTGACTTAATGGATAGAACTGATTATTCTAGAGTAATGACTAGACTGCCTTTAATTAGTTTAACTATTATAGATGAAGATAGTGATATTCTATATTTATCTGAAGGTCCTACTATGAGCTATATAAGACACTCATTAGAAGATTTCGTAGATACTGTAAGTCAGTATGAAAAAGATTTAAAAACTATTATTAAATATAATCAAATGTAATTATACTCTCCCAATAAGGGAGAGTATATATTTACCCCATATTCTATTATACTAAGGAATTGAAAAAACTTAATTTTTTAGACGTATATATTATATATGTGTAGGGTAATATAATAGCCCTATAAAATTTAGGTTATGCTTCCTAAGAAAAAGCAGAACCCAGCTGGCTAGAGCTGGGAGAAGGAGAATAGAAATGAGAAGACAAGGAACAAAAAGACAAAGAATTGAAAGAATGTTGAAGAAGTTTAAATGGGTAGATAGCTACCTACTAAATAAATTTTCAGCAAGAGTTTATACTCACGCTGATTTAGACAAACTTGAATCTTTGTTTGAGAGAGAAATCTCTCACGTGTATATTAACGAAGCACAGAAAGAAGTACTGTTCGGCGACGCCGATATGTACATCTGGGTGGAAGTTGACAAAATCTTTAGAGGTTCATTCAAACCTCTGAAGAGTAAAAAGTGGGGAGGGAAAGCCCACTACACTGCTATCAGAAGAGTGTTAAACTCTTCTGATTTCAGAAGAGATTTCCTAGATAAAAAAATAAAAACTTGGAGCAATCCAAGTTTTGAATACATAATCGAGGAAGGAAGTAATAGAGTGTTCTATTACTCTCACAAAAACAAAAATGAAGAGGCTTTTGTAGCCTCTTCTCAAGAGGTCTTAAATGACCTCGATTATAGAGGTATCAACTGGGAGCTAATCCCAGTTGATGAAAAGGAGTTCGATAGACTCCTTGACAATGAGAGATTCTTCAAAGGAGGGTTGATAGATGATATATCTATAGACCTTTCTGAGAAGAATCTTTCTCAGAAAAAAATGTTCGAGGCAGTCGAATCAGTCGACTGCTTTGAATTGTTAGCGGGTCATTCAGATGACCCTGAAAAACCATACGGTAAGGTATTGTCTTACCGTTATGGTAAGAAAGTGGACGAAGTAGTAAAATACTTCGTCCACAAAGAGCTTGAAAAAGAGCTCTGGGGGAGAATTGGGATTGACGTTGTAGTCAATCCTAACTTTGACACCATTGAAGTGGAGGAGGCTGTAGAAGAAGAAATAGAAGAAGATTAAAAAAAGAATGGGAGGTTTATGCTCCTGTTTTTTTTTTTCGTTTATTTTCTCATAAAGACATAGATATATACTTTATATTAAATGAAAGGAGATATAAATATGTATCCAAATATTTATGAGATTAAAAGAAGAGGAGCTTTAGTATTTGCCTCTGGAGAAGCGGAAGAAGAACTAGCTAATGAGAGTATGGAAGAAAATACTGAAGAAACCCCAGAAGAAGAACCTGTAGAAGATACAGTTGAAGAAAGCAGTACCATAGAAGAAGAACCAAAAGATTCTTCAGAAGAAGCTGAACCAGTAACTAAAATTCAAACTTTAGATGTAGTAACTGCCTGTATGAATAAATTTGATTTATATATGGCTGATACTAAAATAGACTGGAATATGTATATTAATAATGGACGTATTTCTGGTACACCTAATTTTGCTTTATTAGATGATTTGTATAATTTATTAAATAATACATTAGATGAAAAGCAATTTGAATTTGTAGCTATTTTTAATAAATTATTTGAAAATCTAACTGATACAAACTTCTGTAAGAATCTATCATTATACGGTAGGGAAAAATACGGTAAGCCTTTTTTAGCAGAAGGATTATCTTTACTTATCTATGAATTAGCTACTGACTGGGCAGTTTTCTTAGTAAGATATTTTAAAGAACTTCCTAAAATACAATCAAGTGAAGATTCCTTTGTACGTAAATTTCCTAATTTAAGATTACTATCTTATATAGCAAAACTATTTAATGATTCTTCTGAATTTGGAAAATTATTATCTAGCGATAAAGCAAAAGAACTATTATCTTCAGATAAGAAATATTCTATTACAGCTGAACAGGCTAAGAAAAAGCCTAGACTATTTAGAGCTAGAGGAGAATCTGTTTCCTACTTTGCTTCTTTAATTAGATTTGATTTTGCAGATATTATGGTAGGAGCAGTAGATAAATTAGGTACTGTAGCTTTTCTATCCAGTAAATGTACTCTAGACTTACATACCCGTGTATCTTTAATAGCTGAACTTATTAGAACTGTAGTAAGTAAAGATACTACTAATATGACAAATGATATTAATGGAAATTCTATTAATACTAAATTTGTACCTTTAGAAAATAAAGTATTAGAAATATTAAAGGGAAGAAGTGAAGCTCGTATTATGCTTGATTCTAACGAAAAGAACTTTCCTATGAGAATTTAATTTTATTTAGATAACAAGTCATTAAAAAGTATTAAAATAAATTGATATTTTATTTTTAAACATTTTAAACGACTCCTTAGAATAAATATATAAATTTAGGTGCTGCAATTTATTCTAAAGAGCATTTTCTTTATGATTGATTGTTCATTTAGAAAATCTCCTTTGCAATATTATCTCTCCCTTTGGGGAGAGATAAATTGTTCTTTTCTAAATAACTAAATAATTAGTAATCTTATATAGAAAGGAGATGATTATTATGTTTACAGGTGTATTACTTTTAGGTTTTTTAGGAGTTTCTTTATCCAATTCTCTTACTATGAGTACAATGCAAAGTATTGCTAAAGATATGCTAGAAAGAGATAAAGACCCTTATAGATTTGGAAGAAACTCGCATATTCTTCATACTGTAGTAGATAAGAGTGATTCAAGTGAATCTAACTGCTCTGAAGAAGAATAGTATAAAAATCTTAATATTTTACACGTATATATTATTATAGTGAGAAAGGAGAAAAATAAATAAAGAATTATAAGAAAGGAGATTTATTTATGGTATTAGATTAACTAAAAAGATAATATATCAGTACATATTCTATTATACTGGATATTACTTTTTAAGTTTAAAGGAGACAAAAATGAAAATCAAGAAAAAAGAGAAATACAAAATACCGAAAGGTAATTTAAGTAATTATGGGAATGAAGCATTACTTACTCCATTTCCTGGAAAGAACTCAGTTAGTAGACTTGCTATGTTTAAATCAGCACTTACTCATAGTGTAACTCCTGCTAATAATCCTGATAGACCTTTAGTAGATTCTATATATTCTAATTCACTTGTAATTTCAAGTGATAACTACAAGTCTAAAGGAAGAGTTAAATTACTTGCAAGGATTCCAAAAGTAGTCCATAATGAAATAGTAGAAACTACTTATATTTATTACGACTATGGTTTAGATAAAGTTGATATGGAAATAGTTCCGAATTTTGAAAGATATTATAAATTTGGATACCATACAAAATCTGAACTAGAGAATATGCAGATAGATGAGGAATCTAGCGAGGAAATATATACAAAATACACATATAATATGGACCCAGATGATGGGGCTATGGCGTATGGTAAAAACATAAACTTTATCTACACAGCTAGTACCAAGGTATTAGAAGATTCTATAGTAATTACTGAATCTCTTGCTAAAAGATTAGCACTTAACTATATGGATGAAGTCGAAATAATATACTCTCCTGAAAATTATATCTTAAAAGATATATATGGATTTTCTAACGAAAATGGAGAAAGAGAATATAGACCTTTTCCAAAGATAGGAGAAACTGTAGATAAGGAAATAATATTCTGTGTATCTGACGCTAATGAAAACAGCTTTCTTACGTTAGATACAGATGTAACGGATTCAGATAACGTTAAGTTTGTGCATAAAGGAGCAAAGGTAGTTGACATAACTATATATTCCAATAGTAAATTAAAAAATCCTTATTTAGAGGATTTAAGAAAATCTCAAATGGAATATATAAGAAAAATAAGTATGGAATTATCCAAACTTAAAATGCACGACTACTATGGAAATGTATTTACAGATTCCCTAGAGTATAAGTTTGACAGATACAAAGCACTTCTGTCCAATAATCTTAGAATGGGAAGCGTATCTTTAAAGAATAAAACTTATATAAAGGTAAAGACAGTAAATACAAGACCATTAGGACCTGGAGATAAACTTACTAATAGAGATGGTGGGAAAGGAACTATCTCATCTGTAGTACCTGACGACCATATGGAATTAACTTATAGATTAGACGACGATTCCAAAGACCCAGGGTGGTACTTAAATTCATCTGACAAAGATTATATTCATAGCTATGATTATGGATATATCAAAAAAGGTGATTTAAAGAAAAAGATTCATAATCCAAATAAAATTGATATGTGGATAAATGTAACGGGAATAGTAAACCGTGAAAATCCTGGTCAATTATTTGAAAAGGAATTAAATGCCTTGTTCCAATTTCTACAGATGTATCTAAGATTGTCAAACGATAATTCTAAAGTTAAATATAAAAATATCCTTAAATGGATGGAATTAGCTAAAGTTCCTGATTTATTAGAAGTGGCTCGTGGGTTTAGACCAGATGACTTAGTAAACTATTACTGCAAAGAAGATATGGTTTTAAAATACGACCCTTATGATGGAAAAATGGATTTTCGTGCTTTCCACGAATTAAGAAAATTTACATCCAAACTAAATCCTTATACAGGAGGATGTAAAGTTATATTTAATGGAGAAGAATTATCTGACTTGCACGTAGTAGGAAAATCATTTTATATGGTTCTAGAAAACGGTCCTATTAAGGATACGTCAATTAGAGCTGATGGAATGACAAATATAAAAGGAGCATTATCTAAAAAAGGTGCTTCTAGGAAAAAACATCAGTCTAAATGGGGGACTACAGCAAGTAAAATATCCGATTTAGGATTATCTATTATGCTTAACTACTTTAAACCTTCAGATAGAGGATTGCTTAATAATAATATATCTATACTAGACGACTATCTTCAAGGATTAGGAATAAACTTTGTACAGAAAGTAAGAGGTGAATCTAATGAGTAGACCTCTTAAAGATGGAATAGAATTTACTAAGACAGGAAGAATTAAAAATCTTGAAGACCATATCGTATTTGATAATGTAAAAAAACTTATGTATCAGATTAAAGATATTAGAGTAATCAAAACTAATGAAGGGTTATTTGTAAAGGATAGTAAATTTAAATTAGAAGAAAATCCTGACTACAAATTTAATAAATCGGAAAGTATAGATAATTTTATTATATTAGAGCCTGAAGACGCAGTAAATATTATTAAAGCTACAGAAAATGATATTGACAGTGAAAGGCATGTGGTTTATTTAGATGATTTAGAAATAGATGATAATACACATATCTATAATAGATATCTAATAAACTATATTAAATCCATTTATAATAATAAAATCTTTACTAAAGAAAAAGGAAAGGTAAATGGATTATTAAACACATTAAAGAAATCACTGGATAAACCTTATTCTCATAAAAGGACAGAAAGTCTTTTTGAAAAGATAGGAGTGTCTTATGATGGATTTATAAAATACATAAAAGAAAATACGGAGGGGATCTGATATGAGCAACAATTTATCTAATGTAGAAAAAAATTTACGAACTATCGCTAAAAGATATGAAAATGTAAAATATTCAGTTGGACTTGCAGTACTTTTTCTAATGAAGGGAACAAGTGCATTTTCTGAGGATAATAAAATACAAGAATTAGAAAAGCAAAAAGATATTTTAACAGATGTTATAAAAGAAAAAGTAGAGGTAAAAGAAACTAAGAAAGTAGTAAAGGCTACACAAAAATTAAAAGCTTCTTGGGCAAATATGCAATTTGGAGCTAACGATATGTATAGTAATTATTTTGCTACACCAAAAATTAAAGTAGAAAAAACTGTTTTAGTAGCCAGTGCTGATAATAGTACAAGCTTACCTATGTTTGCTAAGCTTTTATCAGATATAGAAGAAACTACAGATACAACTTCAACTACTCCTACAATAGAAGAAATACAAGTAAGTAAAGAAAATTTAAGAAATTCTGTAGGAAACTTACAAGATAAAATCAATACAGCAAGAAGAGAAAACAGCAAAGAAATAAATGGATTAAGACTAGAATTAGTTCAATTAATGGAACAAGGGAATCAAGTAGTGAAATCACCTTGGGCTTCATGGCAATTTGGAGCAAACTATATGCACGATAATTGGGGAGCTTCATATAAGGGAACAGGAGATAAAAAAGAAAAGTATACATTTGAAGGAATATTTACAAGAAGTACAAATCCTTTTGAAAGATATACTTCACCAGAAAGTGAAAACTATGGAGAATTAGCTACTTCTACTAATCCTTATTCAGCTTCAACAACTGCAAGAAAAGGATTACTTTCAAGATATGGATTGGCAAGTACAGTACGGGTACCAGAACCAATTATAAAATTAGACTTCAGTGCTGGAATAACACCAAGAAAAATAGATAAACAACCATTAGATATAAAAATAGATCCTGTAAGTGCACCAGATGCACCTAAATTGGGTGTAAGTGCTAATACACCAAAAGCAGCAGCACCACCAGAAGTAAAAGCACCAACACTGTCTTTAAATTTACCAAAACCAAATACTAAACCATTTAATGATTATAGTTTTAAACCAGATAGATTTGGAGATTATGAGGCAGGTAAGACTACTACTACACAATTAAAAATAAAAGAAGAAGCCGAATCAGTTTACACTTTAGGGGTAAATCATAAGAAGCCAAATATAGATCCTGATAATTTAGGAGCTAATGATTTAGAGAATATAGCACATAGAATAGTAGGTGGTGTAGATAAAGGAGAAGTTGTAAATCATAATACTTATGCAAAATTTAGAAAGAAGGCTGGGACAGCAGTTTGGCGTATCAATAATAAATATAAATCTTTGAGAGATGTAGATGTTGAAAGTCAATGGAATTCTGGTATGAAAGAAACAGACGATCCAGATACATCAGAAGTTTATGGATTTAAATATGATGGAAAGGGAGTAAAATTTTATCTTGCAGGAGACATTAGAGATAATAACTCAAATCTATTAGGTGAAGCTCCTAAGAAAAAAGGAGCTATAGGATTACATAGTGTATGGAATGGAAGATATGAAAATATAAATGGCTTTTTAAAGGGAAGAGCAGCAATGTTTTCAATAGAAACTTGGCATGCACCTAAATTAGTGTTTAAAAATATAAAAGTAAATATACAAGGGAATGAAAATACTTTATTCTATATTTATCCTGCCACTCATGAGTCAGTACTTGGAAAACAAGATAATACAGACTTTAACTCTTTCACACAAAGAGGAGCATTTATAGGAAAAGTTGATGTAGATATAAAATCTCAAAGAAATGCTATATACTCAATAATGGGAGTTTCAGGAAGTTTTAATATAGCAAGTACTGGTATATATCGATTGGAAGGTGCTAATAACCTTGTTTATTCTAGTTTAGGGTATTCACCAAATTTTCAAAATTTTATAGGAAATAATGCACAGAATAAGTGGGTATCTGATAGATATAAAACTGGAATGACACCTGTTATAAATTTAAAAAAAGCACCTGAATCTTATGGTGATGGGAATGTAATAATGTATTTTAGTGACTTAATCCCTGATGATACTGATGACTATCCTAAAACACAAACTTATGGTGGAGGAAGTTACGAGAGATGGAGAAAATCAAAAATAGGTATTTTCCAAGGTGAAGTTAGAGCAACTGCTAGAATAGGAGAAAAATTAAATATAGATGGAACAGATACTCAAACAGAAAAGGGGAATACAGGGGATAATAAATATGTAGAAAACAATGTTGGTATCTTAGCTCAATCTGGTCAAAGAGGAACTGTAAATGGTAAAGAAATAACTCCTACCAGAGATTTGGGAGTATCTAGTGGAAATAAATATGTTGATAAAGATAAGATACATGCCCTATATGTAAATGATATAGATATAACTTTTGGAAAATATTCTAAGTCTGGAATAATGGTAGCTTCTGAAAGAGGAACACAAGTGGATGTTGCTGTTGATGATCCAAGCCATCATACAGAAATTATTAAAGATGGAAAGGGAGATCCTCTACCCGGAAAAAAAGATGAGGCAACTATCCCAATAAGAAAAGAAGCTATTTTAGACTATAATAAAGAACACTCAACTTTTAAAGATGATGGTAAAATTACAAGTTCAACAGTGGATAGTGAGAATGAAGCTGCAACAGGAACAATAATAGGTTATGCAAAAGGAACTTGGAAAGATTCAGATTCCCGTATGAGAAAAGGTAAAGATAATAAGGGTTATGAATTAGGAATGTCTCAAGCTACAAGAGATGCCTTTAAAGATGCTAAGTCTGAAATAAACTTTGGTACTAATGTTGAGATGTCAGCAAGATATGCTAAAATAGCTGGAAAAGAATATCGTCCGGTTGCTTATGCAGCATTGGGTGGAAAGATAACCGCTAAAAACACAACTGCCTATGGATATGGTTCTGTTATAGCTTATGCAACAAATGAGAATAATAGTTCTGGTGAAATTTCAATAGCTGGAAATATAGAAGCAATAGATAAATGGGCTGCAAATGATGCAAATACAAATAAAGAAAAATATAAAAATATTGGAGCATTTGCAAAGGGAGCAGGAACAAAAATAACAGTTACTGGAAATGCAACAATAAATGGTTTAGGAGCTTTTGCTGATGATAAAGGAAGAGTTTCTATTCAAGGAAAATATAGTATTCTTAATTCAGGGAATTCTACAGCTTTAGCTGCTTTAAAAGGTGGACATGTTACATTTGGTGGTGGAACAATCAATGTAGGAGATAATGCTAAAGATGATTCAACTCCATTTTATGCAGATTCAGCTTCTAAAATGAACTTTACTGGAACTACAAAAATAAAAATGACTAAGGGGACTTTCTTAGTAGAAAATGCATCTAACTATCAAGCAGCAGCAGCTACAACAAATGCTGATGGAGAAATAACTAATGGAGTAAGATATAATGGAATGGGAAATGTTGATTTAGAAGTCAGTGGAGATGCAAAAATTGTTAAAAATAGTGTTGGTGAAAATATTACATGGACTGGAGCAGCGAGTCTAGGAGGAGATGTAAAAACTACCACAAAAGTTAACAAATTAACAGCAACTAATGCTAACTTTGCATTATATTATTCAGAAGGTAATTATACAATAGATGCAAATGCACAATTAGGTGCACCAAATGCAAAAGATAGCTTTGATGCTGTAAAAATGACAAGAGAAAAGGTAAGAATAAACTCTGGTAAAAGAGTTTACTCTACAACAGGAAAAGGGCTTGAATTAGCGTCGTCTGTTGGAGCAGCAAGTAATGCTGATTCAGGATATGAAAATAACGGAACAGTAGATATAAAAGGTGGAGATTCAAAAAAAGCTGCTATAAATGTAAGTTATGGGCATATTAAAAATAATGGAATACTAAATATAGATAATGGTATTGCTCTATATGGAACAAATGGAAGTAGAATTGAAAATTTAAATAATGGAAAAATAAATGTTACTAAGTCTGGTTATGGAATAGTAGGTTTGGCAACAGGTGAATCTGCACAAACATATGGAATAGATGCTGGTGCTTCTGGAAAAGTAGTTGAAATAGTAAATAATGGAGAAATAAATGTCACTGGAGATAAAGCTATTGGAATCTATGCTGATGATAATAAAGGTGTAGATAAGGGTAAGATTACTATAACTAATACTAATAAAATAACTGTTAATGGGGAAAATGGAGTAGGTATTGCTCTAAGAGATACTAAAAATTCTGGAAGTGGTGGAGTAATAAACGTAAGTGGAACAGGTTCTTCTGATATAGTAACAAAAACAAATGGAATAGGTATCTATGCAGAAAACTCTGATATAAGCTTGGATAGTGATTATGGTATAGAAACTCAAGATAATGGAGTGGGAATTTATGCTAAAAATTCAGATATACTAACATCTACAACATTACAATATAAGTATTCTGGAAGTACATCAGGAAGAGGAATTGCAATAGTTTATAATAAAAACACTGCAACTAATAATACTAATATAAACCTTATAAACAGTACAAATACTACTGGTGGATTAATTGGAATATTTGCTAATGGTGGTGGAACTTTCACTAATAATGGAAAAATAACTGGTTCATCTACTGCAAAAGAATTTGGAATTATAGGAGAAAATACTGATATTTTAAATAATGCAGATGTAAGTTTGGGAAGTGCTTCAAGTTTAACAGCACCTAATGTAGCATTATACTCAAAAACAAATAATTCTATAACAAATAATGCAAATCTAACAGTAGGAGATAATTCAATAGGAATTTATGGACATACTATAACTAATGTTGGAAATGTTAGCGTTGGTAAAAAAGGTTCAGCTATTTATTCTCTAGGAGGAGATGTAAATATTAACTCTGGAACAATAAGTGTTGGAGATAGTGATGCAGTTGGAGTTTATACAACTGGAAATAATCAAACAATTACAGCAACTAATGCTACTATGATGAATATAGGGGAAGGCTCATTTGGATTTGCTAATGTAGGAAAAGATAATAAAATAAATTCTAATATTGCTAATGTTTCTTTGAAGAATAATTCTATTTATATTTATTCGAAAAATAAAGCTACTATCAATAATAGTACTAATTTAACTTCAACAGGAACAACAGGAAATAACTACGGTATCTATGCTTCAGGAAATGTAACAAATACAGGAAATATAGATTTTACAAAGGGTATAGGTAATGTAGGAATTTATAGTACCCATGATGGTAAGGCAACAAATAGTGCTACAATTTCAGTAGGTGCTTCTTATAAAGACCCTGATGATTCATCAAAAAATAGATATTCAATAGGAATGGCAGCAGGTTTTATTGGAGATAAAAAAACACCAGCATACTCAGGAAATATAGTAAATGAAGGAACTATAAATGTAACTGGAAAACATAGTATAGGAATGTATGGAGTAGGTTCAAAAACTACTGTTTATAATGGTACATCAAAAGGTTCAACTTCAAGAATAAATCTTGGTGCAGAAGGAACTGTAGGAATCTATCTTGATAAGGGAGCTAAAGGATGGAACTATGGTACAATAACAACAGTTGGTAACCCTGATAAAGCCACTGGAGTAGTTGTAAGAGATGGTGCAGAGTTTACAAATGAAGGAACAATAAATATTAATTCAGCAGGTGGATTTGCTTTTGTTAAAGCAAATGGTGGAATAATAAAGAACTATGGAACATTTAATATAAGTGGTGGAGCAACTAAAGAAAGTACTCCAGGACTTAAAGATACAGGTAAAATAGTTGGTGGTGTAGAGATTGATGCTAAACCTGGTGTTGAAGAAGCAACTATAAAGGATCCATCAGGAAAAATAGTAAAACCAACATTAGTTCCTATGTTAACTAATAATAGAGCAACTCCATCTTTGTCATCAATAGGAATGTATATAGATACATTAAGAGGGACTAATCCAATAAATGGTTTAGGTGCTTTAAAGCTGGATAAAGCAGATTTGATTGTAGGAAATGAAGCTGCACAAAAAACAACAGATAAGTATATAGAAGTAGATCAAAGAATTTTAGGACCATATAATAAAGTTATAAAAGACAATCCTCAAATAAAAGAATGGGGTATTTATTCTGGAGCATTTACATGGATAGCAACAGGAACAATTAATAAAAATACTGGATTAATAAATAAACTTTATATGGCAAAAATACCTTATACTAAGTTTGCTGGAAATAAGGCAACACCAGTTGAAGCAAGTGATACATATAACTTCTTAGATGGATTGGAACAAAGATATGGTGTTGAAGGAATTGGCACTAGAGAAAATGGAGTATTCCAAAAATTAAATAGCATTGGAAAGAATGAAGGAATTCTATTCTATCAAGCTGTTGATGAAATGATGGGACACCAATATGCTAATACTCAACAAAGAATCCATGCAACTGGACAAGTTCTTTCTAAAGAATTTGATTACTTAAGAAATGAATGGCAAACTTTCTCTAAGGATTCAAATAAGGTAAAAATATTTGGAACTACTGGAGAATATAAGACAGATACAGCAGGAGTAATAGACTATAAGAATAATGCTTATGGAGTAGCTTATGTTCACGAAGATGAAACTGTAAGATTAGGAAAAACTCTTGGATGGTATACAGGTATAGTTCATAATACATTTAAGTTTAAAGATATTGGAAGATCAAAAGAAGAACAATTACAAGCAAAACTTGGAGTATTTAAGTCAGTTCCATTTGATTATAACAATAGCTTGAACTGGACAATATCTGGAGAAGTATTCGCAGGATATAATAAAATGCACAGAAAATTCTTAGTTGTAAATGAAATATTCAATGCAAGATCTAAATATTATACTTATGGATTAGGAATTAAGAATGAACTAAGTAAGAGCTTTAGATTAAGCGAAGATTTCACATTTAAACCTTATGCATCTTTAAATGCAGAATATGGAAGAATGTCTAAGATAAGAGAAAAATCAGGAGAAATAAAACTAGAAGTTAAATCAAATGATTATTTCTCAGTAAGACCAGAAATTGGAGCAGAACTTGGATATAAACATCAGTTTGATAGAAAGACATTAAGAATAGGTGTAACAGTAGCTTATGAAAATGAACTAGGAAGAGTAGCTAATGGAAAGAATAAAGCAAGAGTAGCTGGTACAACAGCAGATTGGTTCAATATCAGAGGTGAAAAAGAAGATAGAAGAGGAAATATTAAAACAGACCTTAATATCGGCTTAGATAACCAAAGATATGGAATAACAGCAAATGTAGGATACGATACTAAAGGACATAATGTAAGAGCAGGAGTAGGACTTAGAGTTATATTCTAGTGAGAAATAAATATCCCTTTAAAGAAGAAAATTCTTAGAAATTCTTCTTTAAAGGGGAATAATCAACTTATATATTTTTTCTATTTCCAAATAATTTTTTCATTACATATAACTGTTTTTCTGTGTAAACTTTTGGCTTAACTACAAATGATTCTTTTATTTCATCTAAAATCTTATAAAATTCTTTATATTCTTTTTGAGCTTCTTCAATATTTACAAGACTAAATTCAATAGTATTATTAGGAACCATCTGAGCAAGTTTAGGTAAATCAGCTTTTATAACAGTGGCAATTTTAGTATAACCTCCTGTTGTTTGTCTATCTGCTAGTAGTATTATTGGTTGCCCATTACCAGGAACTTGTATAGAACCAAAAACTGCTGCATCAGAAATAATATCAGCTTTATCCTTGTGTTTTATAACTTCTCCTGATAATCTCATTCCCATTCTATCAGCATCTTTTGTAACTTGATATTTATTTTCAAACAAAGTTTTTATAGAATTTTCATCAAAATAATTATCTTGAGGTCCTAAGACTATCCTAATATTTTGATTATGATTGTATATAGGGATATATTTTTTATCTAAAATATTTTTCTTAGAAAGAACTTTAACATTTTTAAAATTAATAATATCTCCCATTTTTAACTGTCTACCATCAAAACCGCCTAATTTAGATTTTAAAAGAGTAGATTTACTTCCCATAATAATAGGGACATCTATTTCAGCTGAGAAAGCTAAATAAGATCTCATTCCTGACTTTAAATTGCCAAAAGAAAGAGTATCTCCTTTTTTTACATTTATAGACTGCCACATTTTAGTATCTTGATTATTTATTTTAGGCTGAATATCAGCACCTGTTATAGCTATTGTTACATCAAAGTCAAATTCCAATGTAGGTCCTAAAAATGGTATTTCTAAGACTGCATTATTTTTATCACTTTCAACAAGATAATTAGCTACTGTAAAAGCAAATTCATCCATAACACCAGATACAGGTATTCCAAATTGTTGATAACCAATTCTTCCAATATCTTGAACAGTTGTACATAATCCAGGTTTGTGAACTTTTATACTAGGCATTTAGCTCACCTCTCTTAATTTTACGAATATTTAATTTATATTCATCATTTTCTACTTTTTTCAAAATATCATTGTATTCTTCTTCTGAAATAGAAACATATCTTACATAGTCCCCTGAACTAATATATACAGGTGTATCACTGTCAGGATTATATAGTTTTAATGGAGTTCTTCCAATGATTCTCCAACCACCAGGAGACATTGAAGGATACATACCTGTTTGTTTCCCTGCTATTCCAACAGAACCTGGATAAATTTGTAGTCTTGGACTTTCTAATCTAGGAGTTGCAATTTTTTCTGACATACCTCCTAAGTAAGTGAATCCTGGCATAAATCCAAGCATATAAACTAGATAATCTGTTCCTGTATGAATTTTAATAACTTCTTCTTTAGAAAGTTTATTATGTTCTGCTACATAAGATAAATCAGGTCCAACTTCATCATTGTATAAAGTAGGGATTTCTACTAGAGTAACTTCTTCTCCTTCAGCTGTTTCAAGATCATTATTTAAGAAAGTTTTTAATTTTTCAACTAAAGTATTGTAATCAATTTTCAAAACATCATAATTAATAAGTAAAGAACAATATGTTGGAACAAGTTCAACTATTCCATCTATATTTTCTTTTTTGATATCATCCATCATTTTTCTAATTTTTTTATTAATATCAACAGAGATTTCATTTCCAAACTCTATAACTAAAGCTGAATCTCCAGAAAATAAAAATCTTACTGAATTTTCCATTTTTATACCTCCATTAAGCAAATAGTTCTGCTAATTTTGCTAGAGATTTTACTCCTATATATGCTGTTACAAGAACAACTACCCAACCTAAATAGAATAAAATATTTGAGTGTTTATACTTTCCAACTATTCCTTCTTTTTTACTAGCTATTAAAGTAATTGCTAAAGTAATAGGTAAGATAAGTCCATTTAATGAACCTGCAAGAACAAGTAATTTTACTGGTTTACCTAAGAATATAAGTATTAAAGTAGATACAACAATGAAACCTATTATAACAAAATTTTCATTATCTTTAACAACTTTAAATAATGTTTTTAAGAAAGAAACACTTGTATATGCAGCACCTACAATTGAAGTTAAAGCTGCTGCTAAGAATACTAATCCAAATATTTTGTATCCAACAGTTCCAGCTGCAATCTTAAAAGCATCTGCTGCTGGGTTTCCAGCATCAAGTTGATTTCCAAGAGAAACAACTCCTAAAACTGCAAGGAATAGAAAAACTCTTACTATTGTAGCAACACTCATTCCTAATATTGCTGACTTATTAACTTGTGGTAAATTTTCTTCACCAACTATTCCTGCATCTATAAGTCTATGTCCACCAGAGAACATAATATATCCTCCAACAGTTCCACCAATTAAAGTAATAATAGCTATTAAATTTATAGAACTAGGTACAAAAGTTTCTTTTATAGCAGTTCCAACAGGTGGATTAGTTGAGAAAGCAACATAACCTATAAGTAAAATCATCATTGCACCCAAAATTTGAGTCAATTTATCCATAAGTTTTGAAGCAGATTTAAAAGAGAATATAATTACTCCCAATGCACCACTTACAAGAGCAGCAATTTTTAAATCTAAATCAAATAAAACTTGAAAACCTAAGGCAGCTCCTCCAACATTTCCTATATTGAAAGCCAGACCACCTAAACAAACTAAAAATGTTATAAAATATCCAAGTCCAGGTAAAACACTATTTGCAACGTCTTGTCCTCTCATTTTAGAAACAGCAAGAACTCTCCATACATTTAATTGAGCTACAAAAGACATTAGAACTGATGCTAATATTACAAAGCCAAATGTTGCTCCCATATCTTTTGTAAAAACAGCTGTTTGAGTCATAAATCCAGGTCCTATTGCCGAAGTTGCCATTAAAAATGCTGCTCCTAAAAGAACAGATAAATTATTTTTTTTCTCCATCTTAACACCTCATCTTATTTTATAAATTCATATAATGATTTTACTTCTATTCCATCTGCAATCAATGACTTTCTTATTCTATTCACAAATTCAATAGCTTTTGGGTTATCCCCATGTACACAGATAGAATCAGCAGCAATGTCAATTTCTTCTCCATTAACAGCAGTAACTTTTTTAGTTTTTACCATTTTTATAACTCTAGCAATAGCTTCATCTGGGTCTTTTACAAAAGCACCTGGTAAACTTCTATTAACAAGAGTTCCATCAGGGTTATACCCTCTATCTGCAAAAACTTCTTCTGCTACTTTTAATCCTCTTCTTTTTCCTTCTTTTGCCATATAACTTCCACTTAAAGTCATAACTATTATATCTTTATTAAATTGTTCAATTCCATCTAAAACTGCATCTGCTAAATCTTTTTCAACAGCTGCCATATTATAGAAAGTACCATGTAATTTCATATGTTGAAGTTTAATTCCATTTGCCTTTGCAAAAGCATCTAAAGCACCAAGTTGATATAACATATATGCTCTAGCTTCTTCAGGAGTTACTACCATTTTTCGTCTACCAAAACCTAACAAGTCTGGATATCCAGGGTGAGCACCAACAGCAGCATTATTCTCTTTTGCAATTTTAATTGTTTTGTCCATAATCAATGGGTCACCTGCATGCCAACCACAAGCACAATTTACACTGGTAACACATTTCATAATTTCTTCATCCATTCCAAGTTTATAAGCTCCATAACCTTCTCCAATGTCAGAATTTAGATCTACAAAAAATTTCATAATTGTTCCTCCTTATCTAAAAAACTTCTCAAGAAACTTCTAAATTAGTTTCTTATAGGATATATTACTTTGTTTATTTTAAATTGTCAATAAATTATTAATAAATTGCATTATATGTTGATAGTGTAAGAATATAAAACATTAT
>ENA-OWND01000899-OWND01000899.1-metagenome-genome-assembly--contig:-NODE-899-length-19283-cov-10.254109_pt1 | contig 19283 bp, 12 predicted proteins | sample MGYA00245342_ERZ651119 | MGnify/ENA primary metagenome ERZ651119 (study PRJEB26857, sample SAMEA4031756) | metagenome | biome: human; feature: oral; material: saliva | place: Philippines | collected 2014...
ACATTGATCAATTACAAAAGCTTTAGAAGTTTCTAAGTTAAAGGAGTTTTGTTTTTGTTCCCAACTACTTGGCTTCCCTTTTTCTTTTATATTGTTCCCAACGACCTTTGAGAAACTTTTTGTATTTCTCACATTATTACAATAATTCTGTGGATTTCTTTTCAAACAAATATACACATAACACATAGAGGCTAAAGTCGCAATCCGATCATTCCCATTAAGTGTATCTGCGCCATTCGTCATTATATCAACATTCAGTTTAAACTTTGTATTGATCAGATGTTGAATTTTACTATAGTTTTCCCTACCTGTTATTTGTACAAGACCGCTTCCACGGAATCTCCACCCATCTCCAGAGTAATAATCCCCATTACCGTTCCTATTAGCATACGCAATGTTTGCAAGAACTATTTTACGTTTCTGAATATCAGTTATAGAATAAGCCATATCAAGAGTTTTTTTCATCCCATCTTTGTATATTCTTTTTCCATTTTTATCTCTATCTGACACCCATTTACCGTCTTTAGTCCATCTTCCCTTGAATATATTGCTCGGAAAAATATCCTCAAATCTTTCTCTCCGATAGTTCATATTCTCAGAAATATTAAGAGTATATCCCGTTTCTATAGTCGTTTGCGCAAAGAAATGTGCTTTCACCCAACACGTATCCATGCTCAAAGTTTTCATATTCTCAGTGTAGGTTTGTGCGACCGCCTTTAACCTATTAGGTGATACATTCCCAAAAATCTGCTTTAGCCTTGGAATCATACCTGTCCATTCTTCTCGACAACGTGGACATCCACCCTTTTCAGGTTCTGTGCGATTAACATTCGCTTTGCTGGGCTCTGCCTTTAGTGTAGGGACATGTCGTTTGACAGAGAAAAGAACTTCTTTCCCTTTAAGTATATATTGTTTGGTTTCCTTTGAAGTCTATCTGTTAGTATTATTATTTACATTTCCGTTGGAAGATTGGCTACTCCTGAAAATCCATGAAACAACAACTTTATAAGCTGTTCCTTCCTTGTAGGGAGGTGTAGCTAACGACAAAGAAAACTTGTAGATACCCGTACTATTGACAGGGTAACTGGTACTATATATAGGTGAGGCTCTGGACTTTTCTCTTTGTTAGCACTTGTTTCGTGCTTATATACATCCAAACGTATTTTGCCTGTCTCCATATTGGCGGTAGAAACACGCACATGTACTATACTTCCGCTATCAGCAATGCCACCCTGTAATTTTTCTTTACAATCAGAATCTTTATAAATGACCAGGCTGCGGAACTCTATCGTGTCATTATACTAATGGGGTATACTCTAAATAACAGAGCAATGATAAATTCATATTTTGTGAATGACACTATTCATATGACACCTCTCTACATTTTATGTTTTTATTTCATTAATATAACCTAAACTTTCCATCTACAAAAATATATTCTTTTTTCTTAATTACTATATCCTTATTAGGTCGGGCTATCATCTCTTTTAGAATAATCTTATTACTTCCAGTAATGATATAATGTAAATAAGAATTTACTATTCGTCCCTTCCAGCTAATATTTTTAGCTTTGTAGATGAGCAATCTATCTATTAGTTTATACTTGTTATTTAATATACATAAAAAAAATCTTCTTTCTCCAACATGGTCACTAGCGAAAATTAAAAGATAATGATAATGATTTGTAGATGGTAGTCTTGCAATACAACAATTCCCTAGATCCGTATCAGAATCTACCAAAGTGGAAATGAAAGGCATTATTGTCTTGTTGACGTGCATTGTACCTGTTAAATCGTTTATAAAATCGTAAGAGTATTCAAAAGGGAAATGAATGATTGGTATTTTGTCATAATTTGTAGCTATAGAAGAAGAAACTTTCTTGTCGAGGCAGTTTTCAAGATAATCTTTATAAAAATCTTTATTATATTTGAGAATAACAGGAGATTCTGGGTCAAGAGAAATGTTCTTTAAAATATTCTTCTTGGTGTCAAGTATAATCCAGCCTATAGAACTTGTACTATTTTCTCCATTACTATATACAAAGAGTCTTACTCTGTATATTCCATCAGACATTTCCTCTTCTATTTCAGCATGTATATCCTTTTTGTTAAATGGTGTTTTAAAATTGTGACATGATATAATTAAGTTCTTTAACTTTTCATCACACGATGTAGTTGTAAAATAGCTATCTTCTAAAGGAATGTTTTCTGATGTTTTTAATATTCCCGCATTACTTATACAAGTAGCAACAACTACAAATAATAATGTATATATACGTCTCATTTCAAATTGTTTTATATATTTCATAATTTATTTTTCAAATGATTTAACTATGCGTGGTACAATACCTTGCAGATGACTTCTGTAAGCTTCCTGTGCACTCGCTTTTGTACTATGCCACCTTGCATAATTATTGTTATGCTTTCTTATATAATAAACTAAATATTCCATTGTAGCCTTCACAGAAGGCATAATTATATACTTTTTTGGCTTACTTGTATCTTGAGCATTTCCTCCTTTTCCACTTAATCCTTTTGATTCATACATTTCATATATACCAACAGGCTTATACTCTAGATACTTCTCAAAGAAGTTTGAGTCCCAGCCGTAATATGGGGCATCTCCATGAGCTTCCATACCACAAGTTCCACATTTTTTATACTGAACAGAAGCAAAATGAGCAGTTTCACCTCTAAACATTCTTTCAATTATTATAGCCATATCTCGTCCATATGTGTTATATATATATTGAAGAGCCTCACGAGCATCAGAAAGGTCAAAGTCTTTTTTTATATTGTTAGACTTTGTAGGTTTGTTGGCAGGTAATGATGATTTTATACAATTACAGATTCCACCTTTATCAAGCGATTTTGCATATTCTAGTATCGTTGGTCCATTTGCATTTTGTAGACTGTTTGCAAAAAGATAATCTGACAAATATTTTAAGTCAAATGTTCTAACATCAAAATGAACCCAAGTCGGGGCTCCCATTCGTGTTGATTCTAAATTAAAAATATTATTGATTTTCCAATCATATCCTGCTTTAAGATATGTATGAAATATCTTTGAACGAATTTCTTCAATTGTTTTGTTATTCTGTATCTGTCTTTTATGTTTATCATTTGTATGATAAAAATGTAAATCCATTGCTTTGCCCATATGGTTTGTACTTGTCCTACCATGAATTCTATTATTTTTATGACACCTGTATCCCGAATTTATATATAGAAGAGATATATTCATATTCTGTTCTTTATTAGCTAAGTAGAACATAACAGCTTTTAAAGCCCACCATAAACTTCGATGAATACCAGGGTATTCATATTTACGATACATCTCTAAAATTTTAGAATTTCCGCGTTCTGATAAATATAATTGATTACCAAATCCTTTACAGTCTCCACAATTGCATTTTGATCTATTAAAATCAACAGAATATTTACTTCTTAAATCATCTAATGCAACTAAGAAAGAACCACACACAACACCAGTTGGTTCTATTTGCATATAATCACGTTGGAATTGGCGTACACACTTCTCTGTTAATTCCGTAAACTCATCGGAAGGAAGGCACCCTCCAAAACCAGCTAATCGAATATTTATTTCCTCTATTAGTTTTCCTTTATCTCCCTTCTTGAGACAATACTTCCCTTCACAGTTATAAGCATTATTTCTTTCTATATTTGTTAAGCTTACATTATTTGGGCTTTCGGGTAGTTTTCTGCGTATTGTTATTAACTCCCAGCTACTATTATAACTACTATCACCAATACTTTTATTATTTTCTGCCCATAAGGCTATTACTTTATATGCTGTACCTTCCTTGTATGGAGGCGCTGCCAACGACAAGGAGAACTTATAGACACCCGTACTATTGACAGGACAACTGGTACTATATACAGGTGATGGTTTGGGACTTTTCTCTTCTTGGTTGCCTGTTTCGTGCTTATATACATCCAGACGTATTTTGCCAGTCTCCATATTGGCGGTAGAAACACGCACGTATACCGTACTCCCGCTGTCAGCAATACTACCCTGCAGCTTTTCTTTGCAATCAGAATCTTTATAAATGACCAGACTGCGGAATTCTATTCTATCATTGAACAAGATAGGGTACTTTGAAGCCTTTGTAAGGTTTTCTATCCAATGACGAGAACTCAACTCCAGGTATATCCTGACAGTCTCCCCATCGCTGAAACGCTTACGATCTTCCCTTATCTTCTTTAACTGGTCGCCTGAAAGAGAAAGGGCTATCTTTACTTTCCCTGCAGCAGACAAGATCATTGGAGTAAGTGCGGATAGATAAGTTTTTCCTTCATATCCATTATAGTAAAAGCGGCAATTGACTGTTATACCTTTACAGCCAGGTAAAGATACATGTGCAAACACTTTGTTACGTAGACCTATATACGTAACAGTCTTCCCGTTCTCGTCCTTCCATTCCAAACTTTTGAACTTGGGGTAGGATACGGTTATCCTGACCACACCTTTGCCTTTGGGTGAGCCTGGTTTATGAACATAAGCATATACAAAGTACGTGCCCTCTTTGGTAAAATAGGTACGTGCAGGAGCTTCTGTCAAACCTTTAGCTATCACACGATTGCCGTGACAGACATCCCACTTGACACCAGTTCCCCGCATACTTCCTGCCGTAAGTGACGTAGTGAATAGGAGTTCCTCTTGGTCGTAAGGGGTTATGGTTATCTCCCTCTTTCCATTGACAAGGACATTGTTTACCTGCACTGCAGCTGGTACACATTTGTTCTGTGCCTTCCCTTCATCAGATTGTGGCAGGCGTTTCCAGTCTTCCTCAGTGAATACAGGACTCTTGTGTGCTGTGCTGTTTGCCTTTTGTGGTGAAGATGAAGGCTTGACAACTACCTGCTGCCCAGATGTCTGGATATTAATTCTTCCGCCTCCTGCCATACAAGTTCCAGAACTCTTGACAGTCAAAGGATACATTTTCCCCTTTATGGCAACCTTGTTGTAGGTGTTACTCCAAACAATACTTGGAGAACAAGGTCCATTGTTCTTTGCAGCACAGCTCCCAAAGTTCAAGGATTTGATATCCTTGTCCTGATCAGTAGCAACAAGTTTCCTTGCGCCGTTACAGTAGACCTTCTGCTGGCTGGCAACACGGAAAGTCCCTGGTTTGGAACCTTTGTCACATGTACAAATAGCACTTTCTGCAACTATTTCCTCACTTTTCCCGGTCTGTTTGCGGTTACGGTCTGCTGATGTGTTCTTGCCTGTTTCCATTCTTCTTTATTGAAAGGTTAGACTTATCTCAATATTCTTTAATACCTGCTCATACCCCTTGACGGTGTATTGACAATGTAGGGATTGGGGAAGTCCTGTAAGGTTGACTGCCTTTACAATACAGTGCTGTTCTATAGATGTTATATCCCCATGCTGAGCCTCGCCAAGGAGGGAGATCTTGTCAAGCTGCCCTTCATTCTTTCTCAAGTCAGCATTCCCAACAATGTGTAGCGACATTTCTTCTTCATTGTCCTCAATGGAGCAGTCCTGTGAGAACAGAAGTGGTACTCCCAAGGCTGTTTCTTCATGCTCTCTGTATCCTTTCCCTTCTGTGAACTCTATGCCTGACCAGTCAGCTTCCATCCACTCTGAAAATACGTAATATCTTTTCATCATATTAAGCAGAAGTCCCTTGTCATGAACCCTATCTGTCAATAACTGTAGTTCCTTTTCAACCCATTCCCCTTCATAATTGACACGCAAGAGAGAGAGCCTATTATCCCATCGCTTACAGAGTTCGTCATAGTCTGAAATCCCAATACATTTCCCCCTGCTGTCCAGTTCCAGACATATCGGGTTAAGAGTAGACTCTATATCATGCACAAATGCTGCCGTGGCATCATCTTCATCTGCAATGGCATGTAGATGTACTACAGCTTTGACTTTGCTATCCTCAGGAAGAGGAGTATACTCTATGGATGCTTCACATATAGTCTCACTCACCCCATCTGGCATAACTTCTGTTCTGACTCCATGAACCTTGCATGCCCCTGTCAGTGCTTTAAAAGGAATATACATAGCTTAGAACAGATTTACTTTTTCAGAACTCTGGATGTTGACCTTCTTTGGAGAAGATAGGTCAAGGTCCTCCATCGTACTGTCAATGTTGATTTTCTCTGCTGTCTCCGATATTGTAGATGCCTGAAGATTATGTTCTTCTGTGACCTGTACATTAGCATCATTAGCAGATAGGACATAACTGTCTGCTGCTATCTCTGTGAGGGATTCGCCTGCCTGTATAGACGTGCTTTCCCCAGAGACACTGGTAATATCCTGCTCCGCATTCATATTGATGGATTCCTCCGCAAGAATGTTGGCATTCTTACAGTTCACGGTGAAAGTCTCTCCAGCATTGATAGTGACATTCCGTTTTGCATTGATGACGATGTCATTCCCCACAGAGTCAATATGTATGGAATTACCCAATATATCCTTAATGGTTATTCCAAGCGATGAAAAAGAATCATTAAGTTCGATGGTGTGCCCTGTACGGGTTGTCAGACTTTTTCTGTGATTGCTTTCAAAGCCGCCTTTACCAGTTTCGCCGTTGAACAGACTGCCCATAACGTATGGTCTTGCAGGGTCGCCATGTCGGAAACCCAGCAGCACCTGGTCGCCAACCTCTGGGATAAATACAAAACCGCGGTTGGAGCTCACGTCGCCGCTCTTGCCCGCGTCGGGCGTCATCACGCGTACCCAACCCGTGTGCATGTCGCCCTGCTGCCAGTTCATGCGCACCTGGACACGGCCGTTGCCATTCGGGTCGGCATTGCTGGTGACAGTAGCCATCTGCGTCTCAGCCACGGGCATCGGGACACGGGGGCTCGGAAGCGCCTCAACCGTAGAGGGAATGGCCTTGAAGCGGTTGCGGTAGTAGCTGCCCTCACCCACCTCGTGGACGATCTCGGTGATGATGAAGTCGCCCAGACTCTCCCTGGTCAGCTGGCCGACACGCTCCAGGAAGGAGCTGTAGAGGCGGACGACGGAGCCCACACGGAGCTCGGGCACATGGCTCTCGGCAGTGACGTAGTGGGTCTCTGCGGTATCGGCTGCCTGCTTGCGGCGCATGTATTTAATCAGCTCGGACTCTGTGTGGATGCGGGGAAGCGCATGCTGTCGCGCAGGCCTGCCGTACATGCCCAGCGAGGCACGGAAGGCCTTGCCCGAAAGCTGGTCGTGGCCGTAGGCAAGGTCCGGCGTGGGCTGGTCCATCTCACGGTCGGAAGAGGAATGGTAGGTGAACACCTGCTCGGGACGGGCAAGCGTCTGCAGGCCTATCTCAAGGGAAGAGAGCGTCGTGCCGTACTCCAATTCTATCGGCTCAGACGAGTCCTTGGGACGGCCGAAGACGAGCGAGGTGCCGTCATAGTACATCCACTCCTGATACTGTAGGGCAAGACGGCGGACGAAGTCGAAGTCAGACTCGTCGTACTGGCAGATGTAGTCGAGCTTCTTCCCGTAGGCGGGGTTCAGTCTCAGCTGCACATTCGCCTGCCCGCAGAGCGACCGCACCACCTCGCCAATGGGTTGCTCGAGCCACGAGAAGCAGCCCGGGGCCGTCTCCATGCGGTAGGTGACGGAGTAGCCTGAGACGAGGATGAAGCCAAAGTCGCTGCCCTCTCGGTGGAGGCGCACGTTCGTCACCACACCTAGGAAGATGGGCTGGTCGGAGGAATGGACCGTGATGGGCTGTCCGAGCCACTCGGAGCTGCTGCCGATGTTGTGTACGTAGCGGTTGCCGCCCGCCTCAAGGTCGATGCAGAGGTCGAAACGGTGGTGGCAGCCGATGCCCTGCTCGAGACGCAGGGACTTCAGCGAGGGAAGACGGGTGTCACCGATGCTGACGGTGATGGAGGTTTGGGGAATGGACATTGGCTTGTCGTATTTTAAAATGAAACCGTAGATATTTTCGAAAACATACTCATCGCCTTACTTGCTGCCTCCGGTATTCTGCAGGGGACAGCAAATGCTGATGCGCTGTGTATGGGGCTGTGCCCTTAGTTGGAAGTCAAGTGGCACGGAGGACGGCAATAAAGGAAAAAGCCGTGCGGGGCAGCATCGTGCCCCGTACGGCTCATAAACTCTCTAGACCTACATTCTTGGCCAGCGGTTGTCAAGCTCGGCGTTGCCCACGGTGATGTTCTCCGCAGAGAAAGTCATCGCGATCGTCATGGGAGTCTCGTTGTTCACGTCAAGTGTCTCCTTGTAGTGCACGATGTAGGCGTTCTTGAAGGCGATCTCCTTCATCTTCGCGTCCTCCTCGGTCTTCTTGTAGACGATCTTGCCCTCAACGGCCTTGAACTGGCTGTTGAGCATCGCCTCGATGGCGGTAGTGTCGTCGGTAGACTCAACCGTCACGCTAACGCGGCCGCCTGAGATGCTTGAGGAAGGCTTGCCCTTGCTGTCCGTACTGCGGCTGAACTCATAGTTGGAATAGAGTACGTCGTACTCCTTGCCGCCCAACTCCAATGTTGCTCTGAATGAACCCATAGTTGAAAATGATTTAAATTGTTAATGAATAATGTCAGCGAGGATCCCTGTCAGTGAAGCCCATGGGCAACAAAAAAAGAGAAAACCTCAAACAACGTCTTGAAGTCCCCTCTGTGCGGCTGAAAAACAGTCTTGCTCTGGAAAGAAGAGGAAGAATTGCAATCTGTTGTATGTACAGGCAAAAGTAGAAGTATAATTCCAAACATGCAAGAATATGCCAATATTTTTGTTCCTCTTTAACATTTTTACCGAATACTACACAGTTATTTACCATTGAACTTTATATAGTTCCCAATTTCTGAAACATTAAAAAAGTCAATCAAGATGTTTATTTAGTTTTATAAAGATAATTCTGAAGAAAAACAGCAATTTCGGTTTGGCATTGCGAAAGTGGCTGTTTTGCGATGCAAAACAGCCGCTTTTACCGTGCAAAACCTACGCTTTTGCATTGCAAAACAATAGGTTTTGCAATGCGTTGATAGTTAGGAGGTTATATGACAGTTTCGCTTGTGAAAAATGTTTACAGCCTTATTACCCTTTTTTCGTTCAAAAGGCAAGTGGTTGTTTCTGATTTTCTATTGTTTCTTTGCTTTGGTTGTGAAATGAAAAATGCCTTCTGATGCGGATAAGGAAGGGGGATTGACGTGCTGTTGGCTTCAGTCGTAAAACAAAAAGCAGCCCCAAACACGGTGGATTGGGACTGCTTCTGGGAAAATAAAAGGGTTTTATTCTGTTGGAACTTTAAACTTTTTATTCTTTCGGGTTTAAGTTCTTATTCTGCAGGAACTTCAAACTTGTCGCCTGTCTGCTCTACGAGTGCCTTGCGGGCAGCTTGGCTCATACCTGGACGAGCGGGGCGAGCGGCAAAGCCAGACTCGGTGCGTTCGAACTTACCGTCCTTTTCGGGCTTCACAGCCATATCGTTGAACTTCACGATGAGGTAGGTTGCGAGCTGCTTCCATTCGGCAATCATTTCGTTGCTCTTTGCTACTGAGTAGTCGTTGAGGAACTTAACGGCTGCTGCCTTGTCGGTAAGGTAAAGCTCTTGTGCTCTTTCCTCAATCTGCTTGCGGTCGGCATCGTAGCCTTTCTCCAAGCGGTCGCGCACGGCTTTGAGTGCTGGGAACATCTGAGAGTAGCGTGGGTAAACCATATTTGCCACCCAGTTGCATACCCAGAATGCGTTCTTGTCAGAGAAAGTAACGGCGTCGGCACCCGGTGTGTTGAAACATTCGGCACGTTCTACGTTGCTGCAGTAGATTGGAACGTAGGCTGCCATATTGGCGTCGTCGTTGGCAAACCAGATGATACCGCCGATTTCGCGTGGCAACCACGAACGCAACTGGCATACATAAGAGAATGCGCTCTGCTGTGTAGAGGCTGGACGCTCGGTGAAATACTTCTTTCCATTGTATTCGAATACCAGTGGAGTGGGGCGATAAGGCATATCCCAGTTGCCCTGACCGCAGTCGTTGAGTGTGCTCAGCGGTGTGCCTTCGTAGTGGTCGCGCATGCTCATCTGCACGTCAGCGAGGGTTAGCTTGCGGTCTGGCTGAATCCAGAGCGGCATATCCTCGGCGTTCTTGTCCTTACCGAGTGCCCAAGGCAAGTAGCGAGACATATCCTTGAAGTGGTTGAAGAAGCTCCACACGCGTGCATCGCAGTAGCGACGGCCGCCGAAATCGGGTGCTGCGTAAACCATTTTCCAGTTGAAGTCCTTGTCGTTGCCTGTGAACCAGCCCTTTTCGCGAGCGAACTTGATGCAGTTCTTCGATGTCATAACATCGGTGTTGTAAGTAGAGAACTGTCCGATGCGTGCTTGGTTGGCGTGTCCTGAAATCATTCCGTCAGGTATGCGCACAGCTACCCACACCACTTTCTGCTTCTTGTCGCCACCGCAACCCATCATTTCGAGAATCCAAACCTCGTTAGGGTCGGCAATGGTGAAGCTCTCTCCGCTCGATTGGTAGCCGTATTTCTCTACCAATTCGGTCATTACCTTGATGGCTTCGCGTGCTGTCTTTGCACGTTGCAAGCCGAGATACATCAGCGAACCGTAGTCGATGATACCTGTTTTGTCTATCATCTCCTCGCGTCCGCCGTAGGTTGTCTCGCCAATGCTGAGCTGATACTCGTTGATGTTGCCGATAACGTTGTAGGTTTCGGCAGCTTCGTCGATGAATCCGTGGCTTTCGCCAGAGTCGTAGTCGATGATTTCGCGCTTCGTGCCCTTTGCGTGCTTGCCTGCAGCGTAGTGGCAGAGGTTAGTGAACAAGCCGTAATCGTCGGCACTGTAAGTTACGAAAACCGAACCGTCGGTAGTCGCTCCCTTTGTTGCAATGAAGTTTGTGCAAGCCTTTGCTGCTCCGAAAGAGCATACGGCGAGCACGGCTAAAAGTAGTTTCTTCATAATTATATAATTTAAAATTAAAAGTTTGACATTATTAATATATCAGTTTCGTCGTGTAGGTTGCCACGTTCTGTCGGCGGTCGGTGGCTGTAATCTGCAATGTACGCTGTGCCTTTGTGGGGCGAATGGGTGTCTTGCGCAGGTCGCAGAAGATGGTGGAGCGGTCTTTTCCTTGCTCGAACAGCACGAATTTGCCGTCGATGTAGGCTTCGTAGCCCTTTATGCCGCTACCTGTATCGGACAGTCGGAAAGCGAGAAACGCCGGACTTGCCGAGGTTTGCTGTATTGTGGGCAGCGTGTTGTCGCAAGCTGCATAGTACACTAAGCCCAGGTCGCGAATGTTTCCCTTCAGCCAACCGCCCTTGTAGGTGCCTCCGCAGTACATCGGAGGTGTGCCTGCGCCACTGCCTGCTGCCACGGCTGCCATGTACAACTTCGATAGGTCGGTGGGTGGTGTGGCTATCTTGATGTTCAAATCGGTATAGCCGAGCAAGGGCAAGAGCGACGGTGCAAAGCGATAACCTGCCGAAAAGGCACCTGCTATGTTGCTTTGTTGAGGCTGCAAGAGGCAGTTGCGTGCCAAGAGCGAGCCATCGACGTGGAGCAAGGCTGCACCGAAGGGCACGCGGTTGTTGCGGTTGGTGAGCAAAGCCGTGCTGCCGTTGCCTATGGACTGTGCAGGCTGAATGGCTTGCGGAGTGCCCACAACGTATATGTCTTTTACGGTTTTGTTGCCGTAGTAGTCGCGGAAGACGTATTGCAGGTGGTATTCACGCTGTTGGTTGAAGTCGATAATGCCACGTGCGTGGTTGGTTTTAATGAACGGCAGGCGGTTGCCTGGCTCAAGGAAAGACTTAAGATACCACGTCCGATGACTCGCAAAATACTCGTAGTCGTCCCACACGTTTATCATTCGGTTAAACTTTTGGGGTATATTGTTCACATCGCTTTTGCACACCAACTTGCCGTCGCAGTAAAGCTCGGTGTAGCGTACGCCGTAGCTGTTGTATACGCCGTCCATGTGGTCGTAAGCACATGCGCCGAAGCCAACCTTACCCCACGCTTGGTAGCGGGTTTGTCCGAACGAGCAGATGCGACTTTCCTGCGTGTTTTGGAAGACGCCTTGCCCACGTTGCGGATAGCTCTTGAACGAGTAGGCGGTGGGTGCCTCGGTGTCGGGAACGATGTGCGAGAGCCAGTTCAGCGGGTCCATCAGGTTGCCCGTTGCCGTCTGGTGCATTTCCAAATGCAGGTGCGGACCTTGCGAAGCCCCCGTGTTTCCGCTGAGCGCAATGAACTGTCCCTTTCTTACGGGTATTTCGCCAGGGCGGAAATGTATGTCGCCGTTGAACTTACGGTGCGCATATTGCCAGCGTTCCACGGCTGCCTGCACCTGCGGAGCAAAGCGGTTGAGATGCACGTAGAAGCTGGAATAGCCGTTGGGGTGGGCTATTACGAGTGCGTAACCGAAGCCGTATTCGCCCACAATGGCACGCGAGATGTAGCCATCGGCAATGGAATAGATGCCAAAGTTTACGCCACGCTCGGTTTTCACGTCGATACCGCCGTGGAAATGGTTGGGTCGGGGTTCGCCGAAGTTGCCCGCAAGCTGTACGGGTATGTGCACTGGCGAGCCGAACGAGAGTGCTGTGAGCAGTAAACTTATGATAAGCTGCATCTGTTTTGTCGTTGTTTTATCTTGTTTTTTCGTTCCTCAAAAGGTGCGTTTTTTCGCTATGGCAGTACTCAAACAGGTTGGGCAATGCTCGTTTGGTTTAAGGGGAACGTTCTTTTTGTTGTTCCTTGTTGTTCTTTATGTAGTTGTCTTGCTGTTCCGTTCCTTTCTTTACAAGGTGTTTTCAGCAAGTGTCTTGTCGTCATTCAGAGAGCAGTTTGCCGTCTTTATAGGCACGAAGGCTGTCCTTGTTGCCTTGTAGGACTACCTCGCCGCCTATCCATTCCGTCGCAGCAAGCTCCTCTGTGAGGGGGAAGCAGCGCACCACCGTCTCGCCAACGAGTTCAATTACGGCAGGCTCTATGCGCTCGTTGTCGCAGATTGCCGTGTTGGCAGCCACTCTTCTCATCGTGTTACGGGTATCTGCAAGTTCTTTTCGCTCAGGGCTTCTTTCGGTGTGCTGCGTTTCAGCATAACTGGCTGGTCGGTTCCCGAGGCAGGTTCGACTTGTAGTTTCTCCACTGCTTCGCCGCCCACGTTGCGTATAGGGTAGGTGGTATCGGTAGAATCGCTTGCTTCGGTTGCGGCAGTTTTGCTTTTGTGCATACGAATGAGCTTGATGTTGGTTACTGCCAATAGGCGGAAAGTGCTTGATGCTTCTTGCGGTTGCGGCATATAGAAGTAGCCACGCACCCGCTTTATGCCCACGTTGTTGTTATCGCGAATGGACAATACTTGGTGGTCTTCGTTGTATATGCGTATGGTTTCGGTGGCTACGCTGTCGTTTCCGAACGTTACGGAGAACACGGCGACACCCTCGCGTGTGCCGTCCTGCACGATGAATTGTGGGTCGAATTCAAGCGTTAGCTGGTCGCCCTTGTGATAGGTGGTGTCTGTTTGTATTTCAAAATACCTGTAATTGTCGGGTGATTGAGGCATCAGTATCACTGCCCTTGCCTTGTTCCACACGTTCGTGGTGTCGCCTTTGAGCGATGCTTCGCCGTATTGGCTGAAGTCGGACGCCGACGCGCCTTGTGCACGGGCTTCCTTTTGCAACCTTTCGTCAATGTTCTCGTACATCTTCTTCAGCCGTTCGGTGTGGCGCATATAGTATTGCAGCGACTTGCTGAACTCGCTTTCGCTCACATCGTGGCGTTTGAATACAGCCAGCTTGTAGGCTTCCTGTTCGGTTGGGGTTGCGTTTTTAATGGCTGCCATCGACATTGCGATGTGGTAGTCGTATAGCAGGTCTTCCATATCGCCAGGCTGAATGTAGTCCGACGGTACGGTGGGTTTGCACGAAACCAACACGAGAACGAGCAAAATCAAGAGTTTTGCCCATCTTCCTTGTGTGTTGTTGGGTTGCTGTGCGTGCATTCCTAATATCTATTTTTCAGTGTTTTCTGTTGTTTCTTCTATGTTCTCGGCTGTCGGCGGTGTTGCCTTGACGTTGTTGAAGTCGTTTCGGTAGAATAGGAAAAGTACCACTACGCCCACCGAAATGCAGGCATCGGCAAAGTTGAATATCGCCGAGAAGAAAGTGAAGTCCTCGCCTCCCCACACTGGGAACCAATTTGGGAAAGTGCCGTGGAAGAGCGGGAACGAGAACATATCTACCACGTTGCCCATCAGTATAGATGCGTAGCCTTCGCCCCACGGCACGAGTTGGGCAGGTGGCAAGTCGGTATAATAGGGGTGCGACGCCGTGAAGATTTCGCCATAGAAGAGCGAATCGAAGATGTTGCCTGCTGCTCCGGCGTAAATCATACTCAGTACGACGATGTAGCCCATACGTGCGCCCTCTTTAATCTTCTTCCAAATGTACCACGTCAAGCCACCTACGGCAACGATTCGGAACAAACTTAGGAAGAGCTTGCTGCCGATTTCCATACCGAAAGCCATACCGCGGTTTTCTATAAATGAGATGCGAAACCAATCGAACACGACGATTTCCTCGCCGATATTCATATTCAGCTTCACTGCAACCTTAATTGCTTGGTCAATCAGCAGCAGCAAAACGATGATTGCTGCTGCGATTGTACATTTCTTTTTGTTGTTCATCTGAACCTTTAATGGTCTTTGTTAGCCTGCTTCGATGCCACGCTGAGTGTTGCGTGTGGCACTATTCTGAGGCGTTCCTTGGGGATTAGCTCTCCCGTAATTCTGTCTATGCCGTACGTTTTGTTGTCAATACGCACCAATGCAGCCTGCAAACCCTGTATGAACTTCTGCTGACGCTGTGCCATCTGCACGAGTTCCTCCTTGGTTTGGTTGGTACTGCCTTCTTCCAATGCCTTGTAGGTGGGCGAGGTGTCGTTCACGTCGTTGGTGTTCTTGTTCATCAAGACCTTCATCGTTTCCTCGTAGTCCGACTTGGCAATGTCTAATTTCTTGTTTATGATAGCGCGGAACTCCTCGAGTTCTTCGTCGCTGTAACGCTTCTTTTCTTCCATAGATTGTTAGTTAAATGGTGTTCTACTTAGATTTACTGTTCTCTGTATGTATGTTTTTGTTGTTCCTTATATATAATAAGGTGTACTGCGACGTGGTGGAAGAGCGTTCAGCCACCACGCACAGCCTGCCTTGTTATGCTTTTTGTACGAGAATGTTGAGCTTGAAGTCGTCGAACTCTACTTCCGTTCCGCCGTTTTCAGCCACTACAATATCGTTTGCCAGCACCTGAGTCTTGACGAGTTCGCCGAAGGCAGCGATAGCTGCGGTGGTTTCGTCGTTAGGTGCTACGGTTACGATGATGCGGTCGGTGATTTCAAAACCTGTTTCCTTACGGAGGTTCTGAATGCGATTTACAAGCTCGCGTGCCATTCCTTCCTTCTTCAGTTCGTCGGTAAGCTCCACTTCGAGTGCCACGGTGAGGTTGCCCTCGTTGCTTACCAGCCAGCCTGGCATATCTTCCGAGATTACTTCAACATCGGCTACGTCTACGTTGATGGCTTCGCCTTGCAGGTCGAAAGCGAAGTTTCCGCTCTGCTCGAACTGTGCAATCTCGTCTTGGTTCAGACTGTTCATCTTTGCCGCAACGTCTTTCATAAGCTTGCCATACTTCTTTCCCATAACGCGGAAGTTGCACTTCACTTTCTTCACGAGTATGCCCTGACCTTCCACGAAGTTGAGTTCCTTCACGTTTACTTCGCTCTTTATGAGGTCTGCCATAGCCGTAATGTGCTGACGTTGTGTGTCGTCGATGGCTGGAACCATAATCTGTGCGAGCGGTTGGCGCACTTTGATGTTCACCTTACGGCGCAAAGCCAGCACCATAGAAGTGATGCGCTGAGCCATATCCATACGTGCTTCAAGGTCGATGTCGATGGCTGCCTTGTCGGAAACGGGCCACTTGTCGAGGTGAACGCTTTCTTTCTTGCCGCCAAGGTCGTGATAGAGTTCGTCGGCATAGAACGGTGCGAGCGGTGCGACGAGCTTTGCCACCGTCATAAGGCAGGTATAGAGTGCATCGTAAGCACTGCGCTTGTTGCCGCTCATCTCCTTTCCCCAGAAGCGTTTGCGGTTCAGACGCACGTACCAGTTGCTCAAATCGTCGTTCACGAAGTTGTCTATCAAGCGTCCTGCGCGTGTTGGGTCGAAGTTTTCAAGCTCTGCGGTAACCTTGTCTACCAGCGAATTGAGCTTTGAAATAATCCAACGGTCTATCTCTGTCGCATCTTCCGTCAGCACTGGTGTGCCTTCGGCAGGTATCTCGTAGTTGTCTACGTTGGCATAGAGTGCGAAGAAGCTGTATGTATTATATAATGTGCCGAAGAACTTGCGGCGACATTCGTCCACGCCTTCGGGGTCGAACTTGAGGTTATCCCACGGTTCGCTGTTGGTCATCATGTAGAAGCGCACTGGGTCGGCACCGTATTTCTCCATCATTTCAAACGGATTGGTAACGTTGCCCACGTGCTTGCTCATCTTGTTGCCCTTTGCATCGAGCACGAGACCTGTTGAGATTACGTTCTTGAACGCAACCGAATCGAACACCATTGTAGCGATAGCGTGGAGCGTGAAGAACCAACCGCGTGTCTGGTCTACACCTTCGTTGATGAAATCGGCAGGGTAGAAGGCTGGTGGAACGGCTGTTCCGCTGTACGAAGAGCTTACAAGCTGCTTGCGATATTCGTCCTCCGACAATCCAGTCTTAGCCAAACCGTCCTTGCAGATTTCGCCTTCGAACGGATAGTGGAGCTGTGCGTAAGGCATAGAACCGCTGTCGAACCACACGTCGATGAGGTCGTCTTCGCGTCGCATAGGCTCTCCTGCATCGTTTACGAGTACGATGTCGTCCACGTAAGGGCGGTGGAGGTCGATGCGGTCGTAGTTTTCCTGACTGTAATCGCCCACTACGAAGCCACGTTCCTTGAGCAGATTGCTCTTCATAACGCCTGCTGCGACTGCCTTCTCTATCTCGTTGTAGAGTTCTTCTACCGAACCGATGCACTTTTCGTTGCGCTTGTCGTCGCGCCAGATTGGCAGCGGTGTGCCCCAGAAGCGCGAACGGCTCAGGTTCCAGTCGTTCAGGTTCTCCAACCAGTTGCCGAAACGTCCCATACCGGTTGATTCTGGTTGCCAGTTAATGGTTTTGTTGAGTTCCACCATACGTGTCTTGGCTGCCGTGTCTTTAATGAACCAGCTGTCGAGTGGATAGTAAAGAATGGGCTTGTCGGTACGCCAGCAGTGCGGATAGTTGTGCGTGTGTTTCTGAATGTTGAAGGCTTCGCCCGCCATTTTCATCTCCATGCACATCACGATGTTGAGGTCTTCCGACTTTTCGGAAGTCTTCTTGTCCCATACGCCGTCAGGGTTGAAGCGTGGGTCGTAGGCGTTCTTCACGTAGTCGCCTGCGTGTTTGCCGTAAGCGTCTTTGTCTACGCAGGCAGCAATGAAGTTGTTGTCGAGTTCCTCAAAGGTGTAATACTTACCCTGTAAGTCCACCATTGGGCGTGTTTCTCCTTTTTTTGAGATGAGGTAGAGTGCCGGAATGTTGGCGTCTTTAGCCACTTTGGCGTCGTCGGCACCGAAAGTGGGAGCGATATGCACAACACCAGTACCGTCTTCGGTAGTAACGTAGTCGCCAAGAATAATGCGGAAGGCTTCGCTTTCCATTTCTACAAATTCGTCGCGACCGTCTTCGCTCTTGAATACCTTATCGGTATGCGCCTTGGCGTAGTTGTTTACGAATGCAGGAGCTACCTCGCCAGTGCGCTCAACAGGCTTAATCCATTTCATAAGCTGCTCGTAGTGAATGCCTTCGAGGTCGGTACCCATTGCCTTTCCTACGATACGGTAAGGCAAAACCTTGTCGGTAGGTTCGTAAGCAGGCATTTCGCCTTCCTTCACTTCGCCTTCGGGCTTGAAGTAAGCCGCCAATCGGGTAGATGCCACCACCACTGTTGCCTTGTCGGCAGTGTATGGATTGTAGGTTTCTACTATCAGATATTCAATCTTCGGACCCACGCAGAGTGCCGTGTTCGATGGCAATGTCCAAGGCGTTGTAGTCCATGCAAGGAACGATGGTTTGCCCCAGGCATTGGTTTTGATGCCTTGTTTCTGGCAGAAAGCAGCCCAATCGTTTTCCACAATGGTGAAGTGCACCGTTGCTGTGGTATCTTTCACATCGCGATAGCAGCCCGGTTGGTTCAGCTCGTGGCTCGAAAGTCCAGTGCCTGCGCCTGGCGAATAAGGTTGAATGGTGTAACCCTTGTAGAGCAAACCCTTGTTGTAGAGCTGCTTCAAGAGCCACCAAAGCGTTTCGATGTATTTGTTATCGTAAGTAATATAAGGGTGGTCGAGGTCTACAAAGTAGCCCATATCCTCGGTAAGTTTACGCCATTCGGCTGTGAACTTCATCACGTTTTCACGACATCTGTGGTTGTATTCCTCAGTCGAAATGTATTTTTCCGAATCCTTGTTGTCGATGTCTTTCTTCGTAATGCCCAGTTCTTTCTCCACGCTGAGTTCCACAGGCAGTCCGTGTGTGTCCCAGCCAGCCTTGCGATGCACCTGAAAGCCCTGCATCGTCTTGTATCTGTTGAAAGTATCCTTAATGGCACGTGCCAACACGTGGTGTATTCCGGGGTGTCCGTTTGCAGAGGGAGGACCCTCGAAGAAGATGAACTGAGGCGCGCCCTCGCGCTCGTCAATACTCTTATGGAAGATGTCTTTGTTCTTCCACTCTTCTAACACTTCCTTGTTGGTGTTTACCAAGTTCAGTCCGTTATGTTCGGCGAATTTCTTAGCCATAATTGTATGTTTGTTTTACCTGTTTTCTTTGAAACTGCAAATTTACGCAATTTATTTTAATTATGGTCGATAAAAGACGAAAAAAAGACCCTACCGAAATTTGCAGGAAACAAAAATGCACAAGAGTACAGTGCAGCAGAAAGCGCAGGGGCAAGGTTTATCACATTCCTAACGCCAAATGCAGCAAACCGATAACCACCGAGAAAAGCAGCATCTTCTGCGTAGGAACGTGATGAATCATGCCCCTACGTTCCCTTGCATAGCCTTGCCTACACTCTCCGCAGCCGCTATCTACGCACTCCATTTAGCCTTTCCACGACCACGAAATATCTTTACAGAAAATCGGGTGTTTTTCTTTGGTTTTCCAAAAGCGGCTGTTTTGCGATGCAAAACAGCCGCTTTTACCTTGCAAAA
>ENA-OWND01000906-OWND01000906.1-metagenome-genome-assembly--contig:-NODE-906-length-19177-cov-8.887198_pt1 | contig 19177 bp, 20 predicted proteins | sample MGYA00245342_ERZ651119 | MGnify/ENA primary metagenome ERZ651119 (study PRJEB26857, sample SAMEA4031756) | metagenome | biome: human; feature: oral; material: saliva | place: Philippines | collected 2014...
CTCATTTAAAATAACGGAAGAAAAAAAAGAAAGTTTTATTAAAACAATAAATTTTACATTTAAAAATAAAGATGATGTTGTAATACTACGACAAAAGGAACAAACTCATACAATTAAGTTTTTTAAAGGGGATAGTGTTTCAACTGATTCGCATTGTGATTTTATAGTTTTTTTAAATTTAAGAGATGGCTTAAGAATATATTTTTGTGAAATTAAATCAAGTATTAAACACATAGATAAAGCCGTTTTACAGTTAAAGTCTTCAAAGCTTTTCTTGGAGTATTTACTAAATTGCTATAGAGACTACTTCAATATTGACTGTTTTACTAAATTCAATTTAGATGATATCTCTAAAAAATATTATATTTATCCCAAGATTAATATATCCAGTAAAAAACCAGTTCGCTATTGTTCTGATATATTAATGGAAGCAGTTAGTGCTGATAAAGATGGAATAGTTGATATTCCTAATGGCTATTCGTTTTTTAAATAGTTAAAGTTGGTATTACAGTCAATATTGTTGTTCAAATTTGCTGCTAAATGTTAAGATTAAAGGTAAAAACATGAAGAAAATTTTGCCATTTTTAGCGCCTATTTGCCTCTTTGCAAATAGCTGCAACGAGCTAGTGCAAGAGAGCGTAAGTGAGTTTTATAAAAGCGATAGAAATTTAGCTCGCGCTATAAATTTAGCCGAGCAAGCGACTGATGTCTGCTTAAAAGAGAGCAACACCGAGCAGGCGATCACTTCGCTCATAAATGGCGCTAGCATTTGCATGGTAAATAAAGAGCCACAAAAGGCGTTAGAGCTCTCACAAAGAGCCCTAGAGCTTGCGGCAAACGTTAGTGACAAACTGCTGCTAGCTCGCTCTTATCAAAACATAGGCGCAGCAAAAAAGATGCTAGGCAAATATGACGAGGCGCTTGCTAATTTTCAAGAAGCTCAAAAAATTTATGACGTCACGCCAAATGCCCCGATGCGTGACGAGCTGCTTTGCATAAAGTCCATCGGCAGCACCTACTACATGAAAAATGACTTTGCAAAAGCCTACGAAAACCACATTTTAGCGTTAAATTTACTTGATATCACGCCAGATCTAAGCAACAACGAGCTTGTGCGATCAGAGCTTTTAATAGAGGTCGCTAACGACCTAGCAAAGCTTGATGGAAAAGATCAAGCCGCCAAAAACTACAAAGAAGTGCTTGAAATTTTAAAAGGCAAGGAGCAAAACCCTCGCGCGCTTGGTCTTTTGGAGCGAGCCAGCAAGGGGCTAAAGGAGCTTAACTAGGACTCTATCTTTAGCGTGTCCTCTTTTAAAGAGCTTGCTAGCATCTTGGCAAACTCATCGTCTGCGTAGCTTTTTAGATACTCTTCTAAGTGTGGCAGCGCGCCTTTTTGATCCATCCTAGCAAGCTTTACTAGCGCAAGGCCTAAATTTGCCCTTTTTACGCCTAAATTTAGAGCCTTATCGTAGTTTTGCTCTGCAAGCTCTAGGCGGTTAGAATTTGCTAAAAAATCAGCAAATTCAGCATAAATTTCCCCATTATCTGGCGTTAAATTTATAAGCTCGCCGTAAATTTTATCGGCCTTCTTAGCCTCGCCCTGCACATCAAAGTTGTGCTTCATCACGTGGATCCTAGCTTGGCAAATTTTAAAATACTCACCTTCTTGCCCGCCTAAGCTCTTAGTAAAGCCCTTTTCCTCTATAAATTCAAAAATTCTCTCCAACTTTAAAAGATCACTAAACGCCACCTTCTTTTGCTGCTCATCTTTAAATTTCAAAGGATATGCTTTTGCATAGATAAATAGCTCGTCCGTTGCCTTAAAAAGTGCGATGTAGTCGATCTTTCCATTGCCATTTTCATCTTTATAAACTATGCTTTTATCTTCAAGCGCCCTATACTCGCTCGCCACCAAAATGCCAAAAGCAAGAAATATAAAAAGTAAAATTTTCTTCATAAAAATAGCTTATTTGTAGTTTTTCTTTAGACTTTTTAGCACGAAATTTGCAAGCTCCAGCCCCTTTGAGCGGTGAGAAATTTTAAGCTTTGTCTCGTTATCTAGCTCGCCAAGCGTCTTTGTAAAGCCATCTGGGATAAAGAGTGCGTCGTAGCCAAAGCCGTTTGTGCCGCGCTCCTCATCTATCGCCTCACCATACATAAAGCCATGCGTCGTGTAGTCGCCAAATTTTGAGCTAATAGCGATACAGGCGGTGTAGTGAGCTGGTGAGCTCTTTAAATTTAGCGCCTTTAGCTTGCTAATTAGCTTTGCTCTGTTGTTTGCGTCATTTGCGTTTTTGCCGCACACTTTGCCATTTTCATCAAGGTCAAAGTAGCGCGCTGAGTAGATCCCTGGCTCGCCACCAAGTGCATCAACGCTGATGCCGCTATCATCACTAAGCGAGATAAATTCGCTATCAAGCCCTTGCTCTTTAAGCTTTGCAAAAACCGCTCTTGACTTTATGAGTGCATTTGCTTGAAAGCTGCTGCCATCTTCAACGATCTCAAATGGCTTTACAATCTCGCTTAGTGCGTAAATTTCATAGCCTTTTAAAAACTCTTTTATCTCTTTTACTTTGTCTAAATTTGATGTCGCAAGCACGATTTTCATCGCAAAACTCCTTGATTTTTGGGCGTATTTTACAAAAAAGTAGATTAAATTTTTAAATTTAAATTAGTATTAAAATGATAAACTTAGTCCTTTTAAAAATAAGGGAAAATTTATGTTAAAAAGCGTTTTGCCACTATCTTTTATCGTAGCTAGCAGATTTTTTGGGCTTTTCATAGTCCTGCCAGTTCTTAGCCTCTATGCGCTAAATTTAAGCGGCGCAAATGAGTTTTTAGTCGGGCTAATAGTAGGCGTCTATGCGATCTCACAGATGATATTTCAAGTGCCTTTTGGCGCTCTTTCAGACAAGATCGGCCGCAAAAAAGCCCTAACCATCGGTCTTTTGATCTTTGTGGCTGGCTCTATCGTCTGCGCGCTGGCAAGTGAAATTTACACGATGCTTTTTGGTAGATTTTTACAAGGTGTGGGAGCCGTGGGAGCCGTGGCAACAGCGATGATAAGCGACTTTGTGGCTGAAGAAAACCGCTCAAAAGCCATGGCGATAATGGGCGCTTTTATAGGGCTTAGCTTCACGCTTTCGATGGTGCTTGGACCGCTTCTTGCCAAGGACTACGGGCTTTCAAGCCTCTTTTATCTAAGCGCCGCACTTAGCTTGCTTTGCGTCGTGCTACTCTACACCGTCGTGCCAAAAGAGATAAAAGTGAGCGCAAAGGCCCAGAAGGTGCCATTTGGCAAGCTATTTTTACAAAAAGACTACATGATCATAAATTTCACCTCTTTCATGCAAAAGATGCTCACAAGCATCGCATTTTTGGTGATCCCGATCGTTTTGGTAAAAGAGTATGGCTATGAGAGTGGCGAGCTTTACAAGGTCTATACGCTTGGCGCTGTGCTTGGCTTTTTGGCTATGGGGCTAGCTGGCGCTTTGGGCGATGGCAAGGGGCTTAGCAAGGTCATCTTGATAGCTGGCACATTGCTTTTTGCCCTAACCTACGCCATTTTTGCCTTTAGCTTTACGAAATTTATCTTTGTGGTTGGCATCGCGATATTTTTTATAGGTTTTAACCTTCACGAGCCAATCATGCAATCAACCGCGACCAAATTTGTAAAATCCTCACAAAAAGGCACCGCTCTTGGCATCTTTAACTCATTTGGCTACTTTGGCAGCTTCGTTGGGGGTGCGTTTGGCGGATACATCATGCACGCTTTTAGTTTTAAAGTGCTTGCCATCGTCTGCGTGGTGCTTTGCGTGATCTGGCTTGTTTTGCTATTTAGCCTAAGCGATCCAAGAATTTTTAAAAATATCTACCTAAGCCCAGAAGCGAGCTTAAATTTAGAGCTTCTAAACAGCCAAAAAGGCGTGGTGGATTATTACAAAAACGAGAAAAATCAAGTGATCAAATTTGACTCTCGCCTAACAAGCGAGGCGGCCTTAAAAGAGAGCTTGAAGTTTTGATCTACGACGTCATCATCGTTGGTGCTGGCGCTAGCGGGCTCTTTTTAGGGGCAAATTTAAAGGGCAAAAAGGTTGCCATTTTAGAGAAAAACAGCAGCGCTGGCAAAAAGATCTTAGCAAGCGGTGGCGGCAGATGCAACATCACAAACCGCTTTGTAAGCGCCAAAAACTACCTTGGCGAGCAAAAATTTATAGAGCAAATTTTAAAAGTGCTAAGCCCTGATCAGGTTTTGAAATTTTTTAGTGAGCTTAAATTTAGCGAGCAAAAACAAAATCAATTTTTCTGTGATAGCGGTGCAAAGAGCGTTTTGAGCCTGCTTTTAAAAAGGCAAAATGCAGAGATTTTTTATAACAATGAGGTTCTTGGCGCTAAAAAAGTAGATGAAATTTTTGAAATTTTGACAAAAGATGAGAAATTTAGAGCTAGAAATTTAGTCATCGCAAGTGGCGGACTAAGCTACAAAGCCCTTGGCGCAAGCGATGTTGGCTATAAAATAGCTAGCGAATTTGGCCTTGAGCTCTCAATGCCTGCGCCTGCTCTTGTTGGCTTTAGCGTGCAAAAAGATGAGTTTTGGTTTAAAGAGCTTAGCGGCGTTAGTCTAAGTGCAGATGTAGCGATAAATGGCAAAAATGAGAGCTATAAATTTAGTGATGATCTGCTTTTTACGCATAGAGGCATAAGTGGTCCAGCGATACTAAACGCTTCACTCTTTTGGCAAAAGGGTCGAATTTGCATAAATTTTTTGCCTAAATTTAGTGAGAAAAATTTAGTAAATGGCAAAAAGCAACTTAGCTCAGTTTTGCCTTTGCCAAAGAGATTTGTGCTGGAGTTTTTAAGAAATTTTGGCTTAAAAGATAGAGCGTTTTATGAATTTAATGATGATGAAAAAAATATCATAAAAAGACTTTTTGCTTACGAATTTGCTCCAGCTGGGACATTTGGCTTTGAAAGGGCTGAAGTTACAAAAGGTGGTGTAAAAACTATATTTTTAGATGAAAATTTAGAGTGCAAAAGCGTAAAAGGGCTTTACTTTATAGGAGAGGTTTTAGATATCACTGGTATGCTTGGTGGATACAATCTGCATCTAGCCTTTGCAAGTGCTCTAAAGGTAGCTAGCGCTTTAAAAAATAGCTAATCAAATAGAAGTGAAATTTAGCTAGTGGCAGCAAAGACTGCCACTAAATTTACTATCTCTCACTTAAGCTCGCAAGCTCACAAAGCTTCTTATCTGATTTATAAATTTTATTCTTATCTTGAGCTGGATAGACGTTTGAAAATGCCTTAAATTTCCTATCTCGACAATAACACCTTGAAAATAAGAATGTGTAAATTTCTCATTTTGCTCGATCTTACTATCGCCTGTTTTGGCTAAATTTTTATCTCTAAAATCACAAAGCCACCAAAGTCCAGCTCTAACCTTATAAAATTCTTTATTAGTCTGCACTATCCGTCTTATACTAGCAAATGGGGTTTTGCTACCCCAAGTGCTAACATCAGTTTTATGATAGAGATCAAAAAGCGTTGCCATGCCACCAAGGCTAGCTAACGCTTCTATTACACACTCTTTTTGACTCATCTCTGGCTTAGATACTCTTGCAAGCTTTTTACTTCAAGCGCTTTGCCAGTTTGAACTGTGCTTAGTGACTTAGCAGCTGCAAGTGCTGCACGGATAGTTGTGAAGTATGGGATCTTAAATCTAAGCACATTTTGACGGATCTTTTTGCCATCATCCACGCTTGATTTAGTATCGCTTGTGTTTATAACAAGTGCTATGTCGCCGTTTTTAAGTCTATCTTCGACGTTTGGTCTGCCCTCGCTTATCTTATAGACAAACTCAGCCTCCACGCCAGCTTCGATTAAGTGCAATATCTATAAATTCTGGCTCTTTTTCGAAGCACAAAAAAATCCCTATCAAGCAAATTCACATACGGGTATATTTATTTACATATTTTGTTAGCAAATTTATCTAGAACAACAAATCGAATGCAGAATTTATTAAAGGCAAGGATTTGTTTAGATCAATAATCATATCAAAATAGTAGCAGGTATTTTTGATATGAAATTATAAAATTCTTTTTATCCATCTAAAGCATTTTGTAATAAGTTAAAACAAAAATTTATGAATAAATTTAAGTTTAAATGGTATCAGACTCAGGAGCCTTAATAAACTTTCACTATTATGCTTCTTTGATAAAGCTGACAGCTTCATGTGGATTTGCAAATATATGCTCGCTAAACTGCCTCAAATCAGACTCTTTGCCATATCCGCATGTAAGGCCAACGCCAGTTATAAGAGCAGCTTTAGCAGCCTTTAGATCCATGATGGTATCGCCAATCATAAACGCATTGTCTTTTTCTTTTTCTAGTCTCTTTAAAGCTAAATTTATAGGTTCTGGATCTGGTTTTGGATTAACAACATCATCTCGTCCGACAACCGTTTTTATAAATTTCATAACGCCCAAATGTTCAAGTAAAATGATAGAAAATTTTGATGTCTTTGTCGTAACAACACCAACATCAGCAAACGTGCTAGCTTCTTTTAAAGCATCCATAGCATGCGGTAAAAGCACAGTCTCATCTAAATAGATCTTCTCATAGCAAGCTTTATACTCTTTTACATATTCACCTATTAAATTCTTTTTGGCACCGAGTTTTTCAAACATTATTTCAAGCGGATATCCTACTAGAGATTTTAGTGCATCATGATCAGGCTCTTTCTTATCGTGGGCTAAAAACGCCGCATCAAAGCCTTTTAAAATAGCAGAAGTAGAGTCTATAAGTGTGCCGTCTAAGTCAAAAAGTATAGTTTTTTTCATGAAATTCTCCGCAGAAATAAAAAAGGGCTCAGCCGAAGCCAAGCCCTAAAGAAGTAATTTTAAATAATAAAATTATTTATTGAAAGTAGCTTCAACACGTCTGTTTTGAGCGCGACCTTCTTTAGTTTTGTTTGTAGCGATTGGTTTAAGTTCGCCGTAACCAACTGTAGAAATTTTAGCTTTTTCTACGCCGTAACCAGCAAGAACCTCAGCCACTGCTTTTGCTCTTTTTTCAGATAGTTTTTGGTTGTAAGCTTCTGCACCTACGCTATCAGTGTGACCAGCAAGTACAACTTTATAATCTGGGTGTTCGCCCATAAAGTCAGCTACTTTTTTGATCTCAGCTGCATATTTTGGTCCAACTTTGTAGCTATCAAATGCGAAGTTAACATCTAGGTCTCTAAGAACGATAACTTTCTCGCATCCTCTTTCGTCAACAACTACACCAGCTGGAGTGTTAGGGCATTGATCGATATCATTTGGCACACCGTCATTGTCATCATCAAGAACTGGAGCTGGAGCTGCTGCTGGAGCTACTGGAGCTGCTGCTACAACTGGAGCTGCTTTTGAATCAAGACCGATGCCAAAGCCTAGTGAATAGAATAGGTTGTGATCAGCATGCTCAAATTTGATAGCATCTCTTGCCTCTGCTTTAAGAGCAAATCTATCAGTTACTTGATATCTTAAACCAAGACCGTATTGACCAAAACCGCCATCTTCGTTTTTAACAAAAATAGCTGGAACATCTTCATAACCAGCGCCGATTAAACCATATAGGCTAACTGGTCCAAAATCAACGATATTTTTTACAAGGTTAGCGTGGTATCTAAGAGCTCTACCCTCTCTTACAACGTTACCTGTTCTCTCTTTAAGTTTTTGAGAGTAATCAACACCAAGTTCAACTTGATCAAAGAAGAAATCTTCAAGGTTTCTAGCCGCTCTAATACCAACAAAATTGTGGTCTTTTACACGTAGATTTCCTTCTGGATGAACACCGCCGATAGTTGGAGTGATCTCATAGTTGTATGCTGCGTTAGACGCAAAAACCGCTGTTGCGGCAACCATAGCTAAAGCAATCTTTTTCATAATAGAATTCCTTTCAAATAGGGATTTTTAATGTTGACTATAATTTTACCTAAATAAAAATAAATCAACTTTAAATTATAACCAAATTCTTAATGTAAATCTGACAATTTACATAACCTAAATTTTGCAAATGCAAAAGCACTTGCAAAAAACCATTAACGTTTAGAGAATTGTGGGCTTCTTCTAGCCTTTCTTCTACCAAATTTCTTACGTTCAACAACACGAGAATCTCTAGTTAGTAAGCCTTTTGGTTTAAGCGCTGCTCTAAAATCAGCATCCATATCAGCTAAAGCACGTGAAATGCCGTGTCTTAAAGCCTCAGCTTGTGCTGAATAACCGCCACCTAAAGTTGTAGCTACTACGTCTATTAAACTCTCTTGTTTTGTTACTAAAAGTGGTTGAATAACTTTAAGCTTGATAGCCTCGTGACCGCCAAGCCAAGTGTTAAGATCCATACCATTTACTACGATTTTACCGCTTCCAGACTTTATCCAAACCTTTGCTACGGCAGTTTTTCTTTTACCAGTTGCATAAACTTTTGCCATAATTATTTTCCTTCTTTTTTAGCTATTTGTGCCGTATGAGGATGCTCACTGCCAGCATAAACTTTTAGTTTTTTTATCATCTCTCTTCCAAGTTTTGTCTTTGGAAGCATGCCACGAACAGCTAATTTAAATAGTTTTTCTGGCTTATTTGCTATCAAATCGCCAAATTTCTCGCTCTTTACGCTGCCAAAATATCCTGAGTGTCTGTGATAAAGTTTATCTTCAGCTTTGTTATTACCAGTAAATTCTACTTTAGAAGCATTTATGATGATAACATAGTCGCCACAATCTACGTTTGGCGTGAAGCATGGTTTGTTTTTGCCACGAAGTATAGTTGCTACCTCAGTTAGCAATCTACCAAAGCGCTTACCAGCTGCATCAACTACGATCCAGTCTCGCTTAACTTCGTTTGGCTTTGTTATTTTTGTCATTTTCTTACCTTTGCCAAGTTAATTTTTGAGTTGTGATTGTATTTAAACAATGCTTTGACAAAGCTTAAATTAAGTAGCATTTAAACTTCAATATATGAAATTTTGCCCTCAAGTGCATAGAAAATGACGGCGATTATACTATGTTTTTCATAAAATTTAGCGAGCGCATCTTTATACTCTTTTACCTGCTTTTTGTTCTCTTCTATATTTTTATCTGTCGTTTTATAATCAATCACACAAATTTCACGCTCATTAAAGCAAAAAAGATCCATCTGTTTTAGCTCATTTTTCACTTTAAATGGCTGCTCTTTATAAATTTCTTTGTCTTTTATGCACTCTATAAATTTTGGCTCTCTTATAAGCATTTTTGCCCTAGAAAAGGCATCTTCAAGTGCTTCAAATGGCAAAAATTTGTGAAATTTATTTAGCATCAAATTTTTAGCTTTTTCTAGTGAAATTTCATCAAATTTCTCGCTCATCTCAAGCAGATAGTGAAACGCCAGACCAAAATATATCGCACTTAAATTTTTACCACTCGTCTTTTGCTCTTTCGCCTCAACCTCTTGCCTCTCTATCTTTAAAATTTCAGGCATTTTTTCATCTTTTTTTAGTTCTTTTTGCTCGCTCTTGCTAGGCAAAATTTTGCCAAAGCTAAACTCTTTTAGATCAAGATAGTCGTTTGCTTCGCTCTTGTCGCTTCTTGTGTAAAACGAGAAAAAGCTTGGACTATTTCCACTTGGGACGGCTTGTTTGATGATGATAAGCGACTTTGTTGCCCTTGTGAAAGCGACGTAAATTTTATTGATATTTTCTTGCTTTTCAAGCTCTTTCATCTGCTCTAAAACGCTTGCGTAGTCGCTATCAAAATTTTCTCTACCTGAAATTTTACTCTTTACGATCCACTCGCCCTTTTCGCTGTATTCGGTTATGAAATTTGAGTCATCACCCCTGCCCTTGCCCATCATGTCGCAAACTATGACGTGAGCAAACTCAAGCCCCTTTGACTTATGCACGGTCATCACTCTCACGCCGTCGCTACTTTTTGGGCTGATTTTAGAGCTAAAGCTTTCAAGGTTAAATATAAAATCACTTAAATTTTTATACCCCACGCTTAGCTCAAAAAGCCTCAAAATATCAACATCTGCCATGCTTATGCCTAAATTTTTAGCTAGGTAAAATAGGCTATTTGTCGCGCTCACTTCTGGCTTTATATTTAGTTTTTTGACATTTGCATTTACTAGCGCTTTTACATTTTTCTCATAAATTTCTTCTTTAAATAGACAAAATTTTGCATATTCGATGATAGCAGCAACAAGCGGCGTTCTTTTTAGCTCCAAAGTGCCTTCATTGACGCTTTTTATCCCTGCGCTACTAAGCACTTCTGAGATGAGGCTAATGTCGCTATTTTTCCAGCAAAGCACGGTTATATCGCTTGCATTTACGCCAGCTTTTAAAAGCTCACTTGCTTGCAAAACGACCGCACCTGCGATATCTTCATCACTTAGCACACGCAAGTAGCCGTAGTCATCTTTTTCTACTTCAAAGTACTCGCACTCGCCACTTACCTCGTAGCTTAGCGTCTCATCTTTTTTAGCTGGCTCTTGTGGCTCAAAGCTAAGCCCATATCTATGATAAATTTCTTCAAAAACGGCGTTATTAAATTTCACCAAAGCCTTTAAACTGCGGTAGTTGCTTGGCAAATTTTCTATATCTATCTGAGTAAAATCATCTCCAAGCTTGTCAAAAAGCTCCTTTTTGCCACCCCTAAATTTATAGATGCTCTGCTTCGTGTCGCCCACGTAAAAGAAGCTTCCAAGCCCGTTTTGTCCGTATCCAGAGACGATTTCAGCGATGAGCGGCAAGATGATCTCGTACTGGATCACGTTTGTATCTTGAAACTCATCGACTAAGAGGTGATTTATCCTGCCATCAAGCCTAAAATAAAGCGCCTCTTTATCCAAATTTTGCACCAAAAGCTTAAAAACCAGCTTGTTTATATCAGCAAAACTTAGCGCATTTATCTCCTTGTTTAGCTCTAAATTTGACGCCTTATAAAGCTTTAATAGCTTGCTAAAGCCACTTAGCCTATACTTTTCGACCTCTAAAATGTAGTTTTTCGCTGCCTCTTTTAGCTCAAAAAAAAGCCTATCAAGCTCAGGGGTGTAAATTTTGTTAAAAGTGCGGTAGTCTAGGCTTTCTCTAGCAAAAACCTTACTCTTAAATAGCTCAAATAAATTCTGCTCGCCAAATGTCTTTTTAGCCACATCGCTAGCGCCATTTTGCAAGGCTATATGCTCATTTATCGCCCTTTGCGCCGCCCTTACCTTGCTATCATCTGGATAGCTTGCGCCACTATCTTTTAGCTCGCCACCAAAGCTTTCATAAAATTTCGCCAAAGTCTGCGAAAAGCTAGCCTCTTTTTGGCTTGAGATGATCATCATTAAGGCTAGCTCACTAAGAAGTTTTTTATCCTTGCTCGCCTCTTTTACAAATTTTTTCCACGCCAGATCTTGCAAGCTATCTTGCACGCTGTAATCAGGGCTAATGCCTAAATTTTGGCTAAATTTTTTCAAAATCCCAGAGAAAAACGCATCAAATGTATAAATTTTTAGCTCACTTTGCAAAAAGACGCCAAGCCTCTCATCTCGCCTTTTTATCGCCTCATCTTGGTTTATACCAAGCTCCGCGCACACCGCTTCAAGCTCACCTTTTTTGTTTTGCAAGTCCAAAAAAGTAGCGATTATGCGCTCTTTCATCTCGTTTGCTGCCTTTTTTGTAAAAGTTAGAGCGACGATCTCGTTTATATTTTCGCCTCGAAGCACCAAAGCGATGTAGCGAACGCTCAGCGCAAAGGTCTTACCGCTTCCAGCGCTTGCTTTTAGGGCTAAAAAATTTTTCATAACTCTCTCCTACAAAGTGTGACGTATTCGCAAAATGCGCAAGCACCGCTCTTTCTTTCAAAATTTATCTTGGTTTTGTTTATGGTTTTTAGCTTTTCTATCTCGCCGCTTAGATCCTCTACGCTTTTTTTAGAGCTAACTAAGCTAGGCTCGTTTTTTAGGGCATAGTAGGCACTTCGCACCTCTCCGCCGTAAAGTGCTTCGTAAAAGGCAAGCTGGAGCGAATTTACATTTGCTTCGCCCGTTTTGTAATCAAGTATAAGCACGTCGTCATTTGCGCCAACGTCGATCCTATCGATAAATCCCTTTATCTGCACGCCACAAAACTCGCTTTGCACCTCTTTTTCGCACTCAAGCACCCTAAAACCAGCCCTTAAACGCTCGTTTTCATAAATTTCATACTCTTTAAATTTATGCGTCCAAATTTCAAACTCAAGTGGCGTAAGATTTTGCTTTGCTAGCATCTCTTTAAAAACGGCTAGATCAAAGGTGTTATTTTGCTTATAAAACTCACTCGTATAGTATTCAAAAAGTGCGCTATGAACGCTATTTCCTTGCTTTGTACCAAGCTCTTTTGCTACACCTTTTGGCGCATCTATGTGAGCTATTTTTGTGTAGTAGTATTTTCTTGGGCAGGTTAGAAATAAATTTAGCGTTGAAAATGAGAGTGGGTTTGCGAAGAAATCATGCTCTAAGATAATCTCATCATCACTTAAATTTAAGCTCGCAACTCCTTTTAAAAATAGCTTCAAGTAGGCCTCATCGCTAAATTTTTCATCTTTTATCGTTTTGAAATTTTTTAAAAATCTTGAAGGTATGCTCTCTTCATTTACGCAGCAACTTATCGCCACTTTTTTGGCGTTATTTATGAGGCTTTCGTAGTAAAATCTCTGCAAATTTTCACGCTCAATGTAGCTTATAAGCCCAGCTTTTTGCCTCACTTTTGAGTTTAAAAACATCTCGTTTGCGCTTCTTGCTGGGATGAAGTTGTCATTAAAATCAACTATGATAACGCCATCAAATTTCATCCCGCGGCTCTCTAGCATGCCCATGACGCTGATCTTTCCGCCACCCACATCATCGATGCTTAGGCGCGAGATATTTAGCAAGAAAATTTCACTTAGCTGCTTTAGGCTAAAGCTAAAATACCTGCATAAATTCTCCATCCTAAAAAGCTCAAGTGCGAGCTTCTCTTCGCATCTTGGCTCATTTTCAAGCACCAAAAGCTCATCTATTAGCTCTTTAAATTTGCTAAATTCACACGCCTCAAAATAGCCAGCCTTAAATTTCTCAAAAAGCTGCTCGCTCACGCCAAATTCGCTTAAAATAAAGCCAAGCTCCTCGTAGCTCTCACACTTACTTTGATCAAAAACTGGGCTTGCCTCTTCATTGATCGCTCTTGTGATGTAGTAAAGCGCCTCATAAAATTTTGTATTTTTAAAGCTCTCACCCATGGCGTAGTTAAAAATTTTAGCGCTATCATGAAGCCTTAAAATCTCGCTAAAGCCCTCATCTGGCAAGATGACAGCGATATTTTCAGGCTTTATGCCCTCACGCACAAACTCGCTCGCCTTGGCCATGGCATAGGCGCACTGCAAGCTTCTTGTGGCGAAATTTCTTACTAAAACTGGCTCAAATTTTGTGATATTTTCTAAGCAAGTTAGCTCATTTGTGTTTAAATTTAGCTCATATTTTTTATAGTTTTCAAACTCGCTAATGGCTGAAATTTGCCTTATCTTTTCGATTAGTTTTTTATTAAAAACGCTAGTTTGAAAGATGATCTTTAGCGTGGTTAGTTTTGAAATTTTCTCTAAAATTTCCCACTCAAACTCGCTTAAAATGCCATCAATGTGCAGTGAAATTTCACTAAAACTTTTTATGTAAGCTTCATTTATCGAGTAAATTTTTGGCAGGGTTATATCATCATAAAGATCCTCTTTATCAAGCAAGCTCTCATACTCTTTTAAAACCGCTTCAAGTATGCTTAAATGCTCCTCAAAATCAGCGTAAATGTCGTTAAATTTGATCTCTTTAATGCTCTTTTTGCTGATAGCTAGCTCTTTAAAAAACGAAAAAAGATAGTCGTTGTTTTTCAAAAACTCAAAAAACTCAGTTGGGATTTTAAGCACCGAGTTTGCCTCTTTGACGCTGGCACAGGCTCTGTTCATAAGCACCAAAGCGTAGGTGCTATCGCACTCAAAGCGGTCATTTACAAAAACAGCTTTTTTATAAAACTCTGCGATACTTAGGCTTTTTGGGATTAGCTCGTCATTAAAACCAGCGTTAAATTCCCTGATCTTACGCGAGTTTGTAAAGACGAAAAGTTGATTTAGATTGCGCATTTTTCTCTCTTAAATTTTTAAAAATGATAGCCAAAAGCTGATAAAAGAGCGCTTTTTCTCACTTAAGCTAAGCTTTGAAAATTTTTCTAAATTCATTAAAAATTTAAGCCTTAAAGTGCTAGGGGATACAATTTCAAAAAGGAGCAAAAATGCATAAAGAGTTAAACAGATCTGGCTTTTACTACGGCTTTCCTGTCCTACTTGCCACCACAAAAGATCAAAAAGGGCGAGATGATATCACCGTGCTTTCATCCTCTTGGACGCTAGGAGATAGCGTGGTGCTTGGCATCGGAGTTGATAACAAAGGCTATAAAAATATCCAAAATGGCTCAGACATCACGCTAAATTTATGCGATGAGAGCTTGCTTGAAGCTATAAAAAAGATAGAAAAACTAACAGGCGACGAGGACGTGCCAGAGGAGAAAAGAGCCCTTGGATACAGCTACGAAAGTGATAAATTTAAGGTAGCAAATTTGCACAAAGAGCCAGGCATAAAGGCAAAAAGCGTGCGCATAAAAGAGTGCAAGATACAGATAGAAACGATCGTAGAAAAGTGCGAGATAAAAGAGTGATTTTGCATCGTTACTTGCAGGATAGTTGGCATCTTTGTGGATGAAAATTTGTTAAAAGATGAAAAGCTAGATACTAAAAAATACTCGCCTCTTATCTATAAATTTAAAGAATACGTTAAAACTGGCAAGCGTTTGGGATTAAATTTTGGCTTTAAAGAGGTTTGAACTGGCGTTTTGGCTGGCTAGAAAGCGAAAATTTAAATTTGATTTTGACCTTGGCTAAAAACTTTTGGATGCAAATTTAGCCTATTTTGTAGCGTTAAAATCAAATTTATAATATCTCGTATCTTGCTTGTCGCTTAGCCTTAAAAGTAGCTGCCACCTGCCCTCTTTTAGGCCAACACTCTCGCTTACAAGCTCATTTTCTTGCCATGAGGCGCTTAATGTTTTGTTATCTTTGTTTGTTTGTGGGCGAGTTAGCAAAATTTCATAGCCAAGGCTTGAAATTTCGCCATTTTTTGGCGTTAGAAGAAATTTAAACTTACCCTGCAAACCTTTAAATTCTGGCTCAAATTTAAGGCCAAATTTCTCATCAAACCTAGCCTCGCTCTCTTTTATAAATGTGATGTTTTCATCGACGCTTTGATGACTTTGCATATAAGCACTATCCATCTCGACTGGGTTGTTGATCGCAACAACGATGGTTGCGGCACAAGCCAAGATGATAGCAACTATGCTAAGCACGATGCCATAAGGCCAAAAGCTCTTTTTAGCCATTTTTTACCTTTTTATAAAAGATGATGAGAACGAAAAATGCGATCAAGCCGTAGATGAAAATTCGCAAGAAATTTAAGGTCGTTTTGTTTGAGCTGCCGATGCCGCTTTCTAGCTTTAAATTTAAGCTCTCAGCGATCTGCTCGGCTATATCAGCGTAGCCGTTTAAGATAGCGGCGTTATAGACATCTTTGCCGTTTTTTGAGACCAAAATGGGGATAATGGTGCCTGATTCTGGATTTACACTTAGAATTTGCTCCTTGTTAAAGAGCTTTGAAGTGTTTGTATCGCTAAAAATTTCAACCTTTTGCTTATCTTTTATGAGTGCTAAAAATACAAAAGGCGAGCTTAAATTTTGCTCTTTAAAAAGCGTGTCTAGCTCGCCATCTTTATAGACACCAACTACTAAATTTATGCCACTTTTTTGATAAAGCTCGCTGCCGATCTCATTTAGCTTTTGGCTCACTTTTTGGCTTAAAATTCCATCATCATTGATAACAAAATTTGCACCCCAAGCCAAATTTTGCCAGAGCAAAATGATAAAAATGAGTGCAAATTTCTTCAAATTTAACCTACAAATAGGTGATTTGGCGTAAGTACTGACCAGGCACAAATGGCGCCTGCGACGACTATTAGCAGGATAATGGCTTTTTCTATTATGCCTAGCATCGCTACTCCTTTACAATGACGTGTTTAGCGTTATCTACGCTCTTCATCTCGATGCTAGCTGCATCTTTTAGTGAGTAAGGCTTGGTTGCGACCTCTTTTTGCAAGCCGATGCCAACGTATGTAAGCACCGCTAGGATAGAGAGCAAAAGCACCACCGCTATTAAAAATCCGCTAATGCCGTTTAAGGCAAAGATGTTTCTATTTTTATTTTCCATTATTCGCCCTTTGATAGCGATATGACGTACTCGCCAACTGCGCTTTGCTGGATCTCATTTAGCCTGCCATCATTAAATTTAGGCATAGTGCCGATCGCTCCTTTTTTGCCGCGATTTAGCACATCAGCCACAAAACTAGCCGAGCCATATTTGCTAAGATCAACTGACATGCCATCCATGCCTTTGCCATCTTCGCCGTGACATGAGGCACATGCAGCATAAAGCTCTTTGCCAGTGGCTACTAAATTTTCATTTTTAGTGCTTTTTATCGCGCTTATCTCTTTAGCTACGTAAGCTGCGATCGCCTTTGCACCATCAGCGTCGGCTAAGCCTGCTGGCATCTCACCCATTGGATAATCAAGCCCTTTTGAGCCATTTAGTATAGTCTCGACTATACCTTTTTCGCTGCCCCAAATTTGTAAATTTGCAGCCTTGCCGCCTATGCCATCGCCTGTGATGCCGTGACATGCTGAGCACTGCACGAGATATATGCTCTCGCCCATAGCGTGAAGCGTCTCTTTGCTTGGATTTGCATACTCTTTTTCAAATTTAGCGTTTGCTTCTTTGACCTCTTTATTATACTCGCCGATTTGTGAGTAAGAATTTAAAGGATAGCCTAGTAAATAGTACCAAATCGCCCAAACTAGCGCTAGCAAAAAGACGACCGCCCAGCCAAGTGGGACAGGATTTTTGTACTCACCTATGCCGTCCCAGTTGTGCTCGCTAAGCTCAACGCTCTCATCTTTTTTAACCTTCATCTGCCCCACGTACCTGCCAGCTACAACGATGGTAAGCACGATGATTAGAGCCGCTCCTATAAGAGCTAGTAAATTTACATTATCTTCTAAATTTAGCCATTGCATACGCTCTCCTTTGTAGCCTTACGCTCTAAAATTTCGCCACCGATCTCATCGTTAAGCGCTAGTTTTGAGTACTTCTCGTAGTTTCTTCTGCCAGTTTTTTCGCTCTTATAAAGATGAAAAAAATAAGCATACAAAGTGATCGCCAAAAATGCTGTCAAGAAAAAATAGCCATAAGCTTGAAACTCTCTAATGTTCTCCATCTTACGCTCCTACTTTAGGCTATTTAGATAAGCAATCAGTGCTACGATCTGGCGAATTTCACCTTTTGCAAAAGCACTTTTTACCTGCTCATCTTTCATATTTTCAACGATAGCTGCAGCCTCAGCCTTGACGTTAGCATTTGTCTGCTCTAGCGTGCCAAGTGCTGGCATATCTTTTTCGTCATAAGGCGTGTTAAAGACCTTTTTAACCGTTAGCGCTTCAGCGTAAGCAGTCTCGATATCAGCATTTTTCTTAAATAAAAATGGATATGCTGGCATGATCGAGCCTGGCACTACTGAGGCTGGATTTAGCATGTGATTTTCATGCCAGTCAGTCGTTCTATAGTTGCCCACACGCATAAGATCTGGACCTGTTCTTTTTGAGCCCCAAAGGTGCGGACGATCATAGGCAAATTCGCCACTTAGTGAATACATGCCGTATCTATCAGTCTCAGCTTTAAACGGACGGATCATTTGAGAGTGGCAAGTGTTGCAGCCATTTTGCATATAGATGTTTTTGCCAGCTAGCTCTAAAACGGTGTAAGGCTTTGTGCCCTCAAGCGGTCTAGCTCTGTTTGCAAAGTCTGGTAAAATTTCAACTATGCCAGCGTAAGCGATGACTATAAAGACGCAAACTGCAAAAAAGAATGGATTTTTTTCTAACCAAGCAAACATCACATCACCTCCGCACTAGCTTTTGCCCCGCCGCCCATTGGCGAAGCGCTTTTTGGCTCTGCTAAGATAGCTTTAGCAGAAGTTGATTTGTAGATATTATAAGCAAACATCAAGAAGCCAACTAGATAAAGAAGTCCGCCAATAGCCCTTATATAGTAGTATGGGATAAGCACAACTACCGTGTCTATAAATGAGTAGAGTAAATTTCCGTAGCTATCAGTCGCTCTCCACATCATACCTTGCGTGATACCAGCGATCCACATAGAGGCAAAGTACAAGACGATACCTGTTGTTTGTATCCAAAACTGAGCTTCCATTAGCGACTTTGAGTAAATTTCACGCTTAAACACGCGCGGTGTCATGTGATAAAGTGCCGCCATGATCATAAAGCCAACCCAGCCAAGAGCGCCATCGTGAACGTGTCCTGGTACCCAGTCAGTAAAGTGCGCTAGGGCATTTACAGACTTGATAGAAAGTATCGGTCCTTCAAGTGTCGAGAACATATAAAATGTCGAAGCTAGAACCATAAATTTAATAAGCGGACTCTCTCTAAGCTGCGCCCACTCGCCCTTCATCGTAAGAAGGATGTTTATCGCTGAACCCCATGAAGGCAGGATCAAAACGATAGAAAAGACTGAGCCCATAGTCTGCATCCAATCAGGCGTAGCAGAGTAAATGAGGTGGTGTCCGCCAGCCCAAAGGTAGATGAACATCAGACCCCAAAATGAAAATAGCGATAATTTATATGAAAATATCGGCTGACCGCTCTCTTTTGGTAAGAAATAATAAATTTGAGCGATGATCGCCACTGTAAAAACGAATGCAACCGCGTTGTGGCCGTACCACCACTGAACCAAAGCGTCGTTTGAGCCAGCGTACATAGAGACAGAGTGTAGCCATGAGCCATATCCGCTAACAAGTCTTGTTGGAACTTCCATATTGTTAAATAGATATAGCATCGCAACGCCTAAAAATGTAGCGATGTAGTACCAAACTGAGATGTAAAGTGTCTTTTCGCGGCGAATACCAATAAGGCCAAATATACTAACGCCCCAAAGCACCCAAACAACAACCACTGCGATATCTAGTGGCCACTCAAGCTCTGCGTACTCCTTAGCTGTGCTCT
>ENA-OWND01000909-OWND01000909.1-metagenome-genome-assembly--contig:-NODE-909-length-19129-cov-8.202422_pt1 | contig 19129 bp, 16 predicted proteins | sample MGYA00245342_ERZ651119 | MGnify/ENA primary metagenome ERZ651119 (study PRJEB26857, sample SAMEA4031756) | metagenome | biome: human; feature: oral; material: saliva | place: Philippines | collected 2014...
CTATGCGCAGGTCGCGCCTGCCGAGGTGCGTGCGCTCGAAGGTGTGCGCGTTGTGATCGGGACGGAGGAGCGCGCGCGCATCGTGGACTATGTGGAGGAGGCGCTTCGCGCGGACGGCGTGGTGGAGGAGATCACGGATGTGATGCAGGCGCGTGCCTTTGAGGACATCCCCCTGCACGGCGTGCCGCACCGCACGCGTGCCTTTCTCAAGATCGAGGATGGCTGCCAGAATTTCTGCTCGTTCTGCATCATCCCCTATGCGCGCGGGCCTGTGAAGTCGCGTCCGCTCGCGGCGGTAGCGCGCGAGATGGAGAAACTCGCGGCGGCGGGGTTTCGCGAGGTGGTGCTGACGGGCATCCATCTCGGCGCGTACGGCATCGACCTTCCGCAGCGTCCGACGCTTGCCGATGCGTGCCGCACCGCACTGCGCACACAGGGACTGCGGCGGCTGCGGCTGGGCTCGCTGGAGTCGGTGGAGCTGTCGGAGGATCTCCTCTCACTCGTGCGGACGGAGCCGCGCTTTGCTCCACATCTGCATCTGCCCCTGCAGGCGGGGAGCGACAACGTCCTGTGCGCGATGAACCGCCACTACGATACGGCGGCGTTCGCGCGGCTCCTCGTGGATGTGCGTCGCGCTGTGCCGGGGGTGGCGATCTCGACGGATATTATCGTCGGCTTTCCGGGAGAGACGGAGGAGGACTTCGCGGCGGGGCTCGCCTTCGTGCGTCAGATGGGCTTTGCGCGGATGCACGTCTTCCCCTACTCGGCGCGGCGCGGGACGCCTGCGGCACGGCGCACAGATCAGATCCCCCCGACGGTGCGCAAGGAGCGTGCGGCGCGGATGCAGACAGTCGCAGAGGAGCTGGCGGAGGCGTATCACCGCACGGCACTCGGCACGGTGGAGGGAGTACTCTTTGAGACGGAGGAGAATGGCGTGACGGACGGGCTGACGGGGACGTACATCCGCGTCTATACGGATGCCGCCGTCCCACGCGGCGAGATCGTCCCGATGCGCCTCGTGCGCCTCTATCGCGACGGCGTCTGGGGCGAGCGGGTGTAAGGAAGCTTCGGCGGAGGAAGCGCAAGAGCCGTTACACAGAAATACGAACTTCTCAAAAATCCCCCTTGACAGTCCTCCCCAAAGATGATATTATAATCACCGTCGCAAGACACGTGACTCAGTAGCTCAGCTGGATTAGAGTATTTGACTACGAATCAAAGGGTCGGGGGTTCGAATCCCTCCTGGGTCACCATTTTGAACACAGACGCCGATGAAGATCGGCGTTTTTTTGTGCATTGATGATATTTTCGCCATTGAGAATGAAAATATGAACGAGATTCATATTTTTCTTTTCAAATGGCTTTTTTTTCGTTATAATAGTATTACTAACGAGAGAGGGTGCGATTCGTTTGGAAGAAAAGATGGGGCGTCGTGAGCGCAAGAAGCTGCAGTCGCGCAAGATGATTCTCGAAGCCGCGATCAGTGAGTTCTCGAAGAAGGGCTACAAGGAGACGTCGGTCGCAGACATCATGGCGGCGGCGGATCTCGGTATCGGGACGTTCTACAATTACTTCGCCTCGAAGGAGGAGCTGCTGTTCTCTCTGCTCGGACGGCTGGGCGAGACGATCCGCATCGCGCTCGCTGAGGCGCGAGCGGCGGAGCGCAGTTCGCTGGAGCTGCTCGAGGTCGGCGCGCGGGTGACGGCGAAATTTCTTGATGAGAACCGCTTTGTGATGCCGCTCTTTCTCTCTGCCTCGCAGCACAAGGCGCAGGGAGCCCTCCCGCAGGAGGGGGCGGAGGATAAGCCGCATCCGAGCCGTATGGCGCCGCAGGTGAAGCGCGTCTTTACCGAGATCATCCGCGAAGGACAGGAGGCGGGCGAGATTCGCAGCGACGTTCCTGTCGATCTGATCGCGGAGATGTTCCACTCGCTGTATCAGGCGGCGGCGTTCAGCCAGCTGGAGCTGAGTTTTCAGGAGAATATCGCGCTCAAGACGCGCCTCCTCCTCGACGGCATCCGCAGGCGGGACGGGCAGCCAGAGGGCTGAGTGTTTCCCCTTATGGTGTGACGGCGCGAGCCGTTTTCCAATCTGTGTATTTAGGAGTACCAATGATCAGTGTAACGAAACTTCTTTTTATGGATGAGTACTATGGTGATGCGCTGCGCTACTCGCACAATGCGCATCGGATGAAGAGCGGTGCCGCGGAGGGCATGGGCCCCGTGGTGGTCTGGAACTCGACGCGCACGTGCAATCTGCGCTGCCGCCACTGCTATATGGAGTCGGACGGGCAGAAGTACGACGGGGAGCTGACGACGGAGGAGGCAAAGCGCTTCATCGACGATCTCGCAGAGTTCCGCGTGCCCGTGCTGCTCTTCTCGGGCGGCGAGCCGCTGATCCGCCCTGACTTTTTCGAGCTCGCGGAGCACGCGGCAGAGCGCGGCGTGCGTCCGACGCTCTCGACGAATGGGACGCTCATCACGCGCGATGTGGCACAGCGCATCAAGGATCTCGGCGTGGGCTATGTCGGCATCTCGCTCGATGGTCTGGCGGATGTGAACGATATGTTCCGCGGCGTGGACGGCGCGTACCAGCGGGCGATGGAGGGTATCGAGAACTGCGTCGCCGTCGGTCAGCGCGTGGGGCTGCGCTTTACGATCAATCACCACAACATCATGGAGCTCGATAAGATCTTTGACTTCATCGAGGAAAAGGGGATCAACCGCGTCTGCTTCTATCACCTCGTCTACTCGGGGCGCGGCGGGCAGATGATGGATGAGGATGTGACGCCAGAGGAGTCGCGGCGGGCGATGGATACGATTATCGCACGGACGAAGGACTTTGAGGCGCGCGGCCTCAAGAAGGAAATCCTGACGGTGGACAATCACTGTGATGGGGTCTATATGTATCTGAAGGCACTTGCCGAGGGCAACGACGCGGGCGCGGACCAGATCAAGAAGCTGATCGGCGCGAACGGCGGCAACCGCTCCGGAATCGCGTTCGGCGAGGTGGATCCGATGGGCTATGTGCACCCCGATCAGTTTACGCAGCATCATACGTTCGGCAATGTGCGCGAGCGCAAGTTTGGCGATATCTGGCAGGATGTGACGAATCCGATCATGGCGGGGCTGAAGGATCGCAAGCCGCTCCTCAAGGGGCGCTGCAGTCAGTGTCAGTATCTCGACTGGTGCAACGGGAATTTCCGCACGCGTGCCGAGGCACGGACGGGGGATTTCTGGGCGTCCGATCCGTCCTGCTATCTGACGGATGAGGAGATCGGCGTCGCGGGGGCAGCACTGTGAGCGCGCCGATGGACGCGGCGCATGCCGCACAGGGCGCACCAGCAGGGCATCCGCATGGGATGGGTCACCCGCACGGGATGGGGCATCCCGGCGGACATCCGCATGGCATGGGACAGGGCGGTCACCCCGGCGGGCACCCGAAGGGCGTCGCTGGCGGCGGGGTGAAGATCATCTCGTGGAATACGACGAACGCCTGCAATATGTACTGTGCGCACTGCTACCGTGACGCGGGCTGCCGCGCGGACGAGGAACTCTCGACCGAGGAGGGCAAGAAGCTCCTGCGCGAGATCGCAAAGGCGGGGTTCCGCATTATGATCTTTTCGGGCGGTGAGCCGCTGACACGCCCCGATATTCTTGAGCTGGTCGCTTATGCACGCGGGCTGGGTCTGATCCCCGTGTTCGGCACGAACGGCACGCTGATCGATCTGCCGATGGCGAAGGCGCTGAAGGAGGCGGGCGCGTGCGGGATGGGCATCTCGCTCGACTCGCTCGACAAAAAGAAGCACGATACGTTCCGCTCGTTCCCGGGCGGCTGGGACGGCGCGGTGCGCGGGATGGAGAACTGCCGTGCCGCGGGGCTGCCGTTCCAGATCCACACGACGGTGATGGACTGGAATGCGCACGAGCTTGAGGCGATGACGGATTTCGCCGTGGAGATCGGCGCAAAGGCGCATCACTTCTTCTTCCTCGTGCCGACGGGGCGTGCGGAGACGATCGAGGAGGAGTCGCTGCGCGCGGAGGCGTATGAGGATGTGCTCACGCGCATCATGAAGAAGCAGGAGACGGTGGACATCGAGCTGAAGCCGACCTGTGCGCCGCAGTTCCTGCGCATCGCCGACCAGCTCGGCGTGGATACGCGCTTTTCGCGCGGGTGTCTCGCGGGGCTGACGTACTGCATCATCAGTCCGCGCGGCAAGGTGCAGCCGTGTGCCTATTTGAGCCGTGAGCTCGGCGATGTGCGCGAGACGCCGTTCGACGAGATCTGGGCGAAAAATGAGGTGTTCAAGGAGCTGCGCACGCTCGACTACGGCGGCGGCTGCGGCTCATGCAGCTATAAGAAGGCATGCGGCGGCTGCCGTGCGCGTGCCGCGTACTACCACGGCGGCGACTTCATGGCGGAGGAGCCGTGGTGTCTCTACCACGGACGCCGTGGTGAGGCATAAGGAGATGTGAAAAGGGACTGTTGCACGGAGCTAAAACTTCGTGTAACAGTCCCTTTTGTGTGAGATTCTAGTTGCGGATTTGAACAGATGTTTGTATAATAAGAATAGAGACCTTAACAGGCAGGGCGTCTATTTCTCCACTTCCATTATCCTACGGGAAAGGAGGTGGTGCACATGGGTTACTACGAGTTCATCTTTGCGTTGATTCTCGTCACTGGCTACATTGTTGCGATAAAAAAGAAATAACCGCCCTCTGCTGGCCACACTGAGCGGTTATACCTTATCGGTGTAGAAGTAGACGTCCTGTCAAGGTCTCTTCTCTATGTCTCTATTATATCAGAGAGCCACGTAACGTGCAAGATTTATTCGCTGCGGGCTGCATCCTTGTGCCCTGTATCGTCCTTGTCTTTGCTCTCCGCATCTTCGAGTGCCTTTTTCGTCAGTGCGGCAGTGAGGGAGGTGACGGCGTTCGCCGTCGCAATGTCCTCCTTGGGGGCGGCATTTTCCTTTTCTTTTTCCTTTGCCGTCGCGGCTTCGAGATCGGCGCGCTCCTGCACGGACTGACGCCGCAGGGCATCGGTATGCTCTGCTTTTTCCTTGATGATATTTTGGAACTCACCGATGTTTTTTTTGTTCTCAGTTATTCGTGTGTCGATGAGTTGCTTATCCTCTCTTGTGAGTCCTTCGGCATTGTATTGCCGTTCCAATTCGCGCCCCTTCTTGTAGAATGTGCTGAGCCAATCCTCGTCGGTCATTCCCGCCCGCTTCAGCTTGTCCGCTTCCTTTTGCAGGAGTGCCTTATCGTCGTCTGTGAGCTTTTCGTCGGTCGCGATGCGCTGCTCGATGGCGGCGGCTTCGTCCTTTTTCGCGCGTTTCTCATCCAGCTCGTTCTGCTCGGCGGCGAGTGCCGTCTCGGCGGGGGTCAGGCGGTCGTCGGGGGCATCCATCGCACTCAGTTCGCGTCCCTTCGCGCTGATATAGACCTCGGCGGCGCGGGAGAGGATGGTCGGTGCAGCTTTTGTGTTTTGCCCTGCTGTCTGTCCCGTGGTTTGACGTGCGGCCTGACGCGCGGGATGAGCATCCGTGTGCAGAAAGGAAAGTTTTTCATCAATACGCTGTGTTTGCATCATCAGCACCTCCGCAGATATCCCTTTACCTATCATATCGTGCGGAGAGGAGGCTTCCTTAAATATAGATGAAGCTCTTCTACGCCCGCATGGCGCGCATGGCGTTGAGGACGGCGAGGAGGGTGACGCCCACGTCGGCGAAGATCGCCGCCCAGAGGTTCACCCAGCCGAGTGCGCCGAGGAGGAGGACGGCCGCCTTGATGCCGATGGCGAGGGCGATGTTCTCCCGTGCGATGCGGACGGTGCGGCGTGCGAGGGCGAGGAGGGAGACGAGCCTGCGCGGTTCGTCGGTCATGAGTACGACATCCGCCGCCTCGATGGCGGCGTCCGCACCGATGCCGCCCATGGCGATGCCGATGTCGGCACGTGCAAGGACAGGTGCGTCGTTGATGCCGTCGCCGATGTAGGCGAGTGTCCTGCCCGCGCGCTCGGCGGCGAGCAGGCGCTCAAGATGTGCCGCTTTGTCCTGCGGCAGGAGTTCGGCGTATACTGTGTCGATACCGACCGCCGCAGCGACGCTCTGGGCGGCGGGGCGGGCATCACCCGTGAGCATGACGGTCTCGCGGACGCCGTGCTCCCTCAGCGCGCGGACGGTGTCCGCAGCACCTGCCCTGACGGTGTCGGCGACGCAGATCATGCCCGCATACGCTCCATTCACGGCGAGCCAGATCGCACCCGCAGGTGCGGCAGGCGGGAGGTCGGCGACATGATTTTCGCTGAGGTATGCGTGCGTGCCGATGGAGATGATGCAGTCCTCGCTGCGCGCGGTGATGCCGCGTCCCGCATGCTCCTCGATGTCATGGACGGCCGCAGGAGTGCCGCCGCATTCCGCGAAGGCACGCATGACGGCGCGCGCCATCGGATGGGAGGAGTGCTGCTCTGCGGCGGCGGCGCAGGCGAGCACCTCCTTTTCCGCAGTGCCTGCGGCAGGGAGGATGCGCGTCACACGGAGGTTGCCCTCGGTGAGCGTGCCTGTCTTGTCAAAGACGACGGTGTCCGTGCGGGCGAGTGCGTCGAGATAGGAGCTGCCCTTGACGAGGAGCCCCGCACGGGATGCCGCGCCGAGCCCCGCGAAGAAGGTGAGCGGGACGGAGATGACGAGGGCGCAGGGGCAGGAGATGACGAGGAAGGTCAGCGCGCGGTAGACCCACGGCGCGAAGGCGTCTCCCATGATGAGCGGCGGCAGGACGGCGATGCCGAGAGCGGCGCATACGACGACGGGGGTATAGATGCGCGCAAAGCGCGTGATGAACGCCTCCGTGCGTGATTTCTTATCCGCCGCCTCCTCCACGAGATCCAGAATGCGCGCCGCAGCGGACTGCGCATAGGCGGCTGTGACGCGGACGGTCAGCGCGCCCGTGATGTTGACGCAGCCGCTGAGGAGCGTATCTCCCGTATGCACGGTGCGCGGCAGGGACTCTCCCGTGAGCGCAGCGGTGTCGAGCGTGCTCTCGCCTGCGGTCACCGTTCCGTCGAGCGGCACGCGCTCGCCCGGATAGATGCGGATCATGCTGCCGACGGCGACCGCCTCGGGATGTACGACTTCCTCGCGCCCGTCCATGAGGACGCGTGCCGTGTCGGGGCGGATGTCCATGAGCGCTGTGATGGAGCGGCGTGCACGCTGGACGGCACGATCCTGCAGGAACTCACCGAGCTGATAGAGCAGCATGACGGCGGCGGCCTCGGCGTAGTCGCCGAGCGCGAGGGCACCGATCGTGGCGGTGCTCATGAGAAAGTGCTCGCCAAAGATATGCCCCCGCCGCAGATTTACGGCGGCGCGCCAGAGAACATCGGCACCGACGAGGACATACGCTGCGAGCAGGAGAACGGTGCCCGCCGTCCCCTCACCGCAGAGCATACCGAGGAGAAAGAGCAGGGCTGCCGTCGCGATGCGTGTGCGCGCGGACAGATACGTGCGTCGCTCCGCCTGCGTGTTCGTGCATCCGCACCCGCAATCATGAGACTGTGCTGCTGAATCCATACTGGATCACCGCTTTCTGCCTTTTATATGAACAGTTATTCATACGTTGATTATGGCGCAGAAGCGCGATGAAGTCAAGCAAAGATGTGGAGATCACGGATAAATTCCGCGCAAATTTTTCAGGAATCGTTTTGCCTGCCATTTGAAGGAATAATCGTCTGTCTTTTCGTAATGCTATGTTCTATTAAATTTTCTCGGAGGGCGCAGAACTATTGCAATAGCACGGTGGATATGGTAAATTATCACCGTATTTCTTGTACGTGTGCCAAACATTCGAAGGGGAATGGGGGGAACGGCATGCGGTACATTTGGAAGGGTTAGCCAGCCTTGAGGGATATCTGGAAACTTGGCGGGATGATTAGTGTCTGCACGGGGGAGGCGCGCGCAAGCGCGTCGTGCATCGACGACCAAATGGCAGGAAATATAAGGCTGGTGGGGATCACCAGCTTTTCTTTTTGCCCAAAATAGGATAGAATATGGTCGAGGGCTTATAGAGGAGGCATCTGCCGCCGATTCTACTTATATGGATATAACCGATATTACACGGAGGTAATCGTATGGCGCTGTTTGAAGGAATCGGACGAGTCAGCGACTATGCACAGCTGAATAACCTCAGGCGCGAGGCGAAGCACCGCGTAAAGACGGGGCAGAGTCTCGTGCAGGCGATGGGTGCGCCACTGCAGATCAGCAGGCAGAGGTTCAGCGAGGCGCAGGAGTCAAATACAAAACGCGACGCGGAGCGCGAGGGTCTGATCCGCCAGAAGCTGCGGAATGGGCAGAAGCTCTCTCCCATGGACAAGCAGTATCTGAAGGAGAAGGATCCCGATCTCTACGATAAGGTGGCGCGGATCGAGGAGCGGCGTGAAGCCCTAGAGCGTGCGCTGAAACGTGCCAAGTCAAAGGAGGAGGCACGGCTCGCGGTGGCGCAGGCGAATATCTCCGTGCTCGCGGAGATGCAGCGGGGCGGCGGTGCGTCAAGCGTGTCGGGCGCAGGCGGGGGTTCCGCGGGGCATGCGGAGATGCCTGCCGCGGCGGCGAACGACAGTGCGGCTGCGGCGGGCGATGCTCTCGATGCACCACAGGCGACGGGCGCGGATGCTGTGCCGACGACAGGGGATATGCAGGGCGCCATCGGCCGTGAGGCTGTTGCCGCGCAGAGTGACGCGGCGCTGTCTGTGCCGAACGCCGTACAGGGCGGCGCGGACGGTGGGCACGCAGACGGCGTGCAGGATCATTCGTGCGGGGCGGAGAAGGACGCCTGCGGCAATCGCCGCACGCCCCCGCCGGCGGAGATGGCGGAGATGCTCCGCACGGCACAGCAGTCGGGCAATCGCCTGCCGATCGACGATGAGAGGGTATATCTCCTGCGCGCGCTCCAGCGTGAGTGGATGGAGTATGCGAACTCCAAGGAGTACCGGAATCTTCCGGATACGATACGCGATGCGGCAGCGGAGGAGGCACGCGGCATCCACCGCAAGCAGCACGCGGACGCCACGCGCCTTCCCGTGCATCCTGCGCCGAGTGCCGCAGAGGTGCTCGCCTCACACCGCTACTATCATGCGGCGCAGCGCGGAGCGTCCTTCGAGGCGAAGGGCTGAGCAATATGCTGCTGCACGGACGCCTGCGAAATAAGGGGTTCGCGCAGGATTTGTGATAGGGAATCACTGATAAATTCAGCCACGCCATCTTAACGCATCTTTTTTGCCCGCACTTCGGCGGAAAATCCTCCACAGAGCACCACTCTGCGTCCGGTTTTCCACCTCGTTCGGACGAAAAAATCTACGTCAATCTGACGGACTTCATTTTATCAGCGATTCCCTAGAAAGGACAGCCATGTTTACATTCAAAGGAGACGGATTCCACCCCTTTCACGGCATCACGCCGCAGATTCACGAGGAGGCGTTTGTCGCACCGCAGGTTTTTCTCTCGGGCGACGTACGGCTCGGGCAGTACGCGAGCCTCTGGCCGGGGGTTGTCGCGCGCGGCGATGTCAACTATATCTCGGTCGGCGTCTGCTCCAATGTTCAGGATCTCACGTGTCTGCACGTCGCGGATGATAATCCGTGCATCATCGGCGACTATGTGACGGTCGGGCACAGCGCGTGCATCCACGGCTGCGAGATCGAGGATCACGTGCTGATCGGCATGGGGGCGATTGTCCTCACGGGGGCAAAGATCGGACGCGGCTCGATTATCGCGGCGGGCGCCGTGGTCAAGGAGAACGCCGTCATCCCGCCGAACTCGCTCGTCGCGGGCGTCCCGGGCAAGATCATGCGCGAGAACATCGACCGCATCAAGACGATCCATGCGCAAGCAATCAAGTACAAATGCGAGTGGGCGGTGGAGTACGGCGTCTATCCCGAGATTGGCGGCGAACGCTACCACGGCGAGAAGGTCATCTGATGGCGGATGCAGAGGAGCTGATTCGCCAGCCGCACGGCAGGGAGCAGCAGGTCAAGATGGAGATCGTCTCCATGATCCACGGCGGCGAGTCGCCCTACGATGTGATCTACCACGTCGCACAGTGGCTGGAAAAAGCCTCGGGCGAGCCGGGCTACGCACAGTACGTCCTCGATGCGATGCGCGCGGTCTACGGCTGTGCGCTGCAGCATGTGCGCCCGATGGAGGATGAGCTGCGCGACGTGGAGGCGCGTCTCGTGCGCATCCGCGCCGCCTACGAGAATCCCGTGTTCACGGAGGAGGAGAAGAAGCGGATCCGCTTTGCGATCGACCTCCATGTGAAGAACATCGCGCGCCTGAAGGAGTGCATTGCGCGCGCCAAGGCGAACGGCGAGCCGGCGGAGATCGTGAAGAACTGAACGGGCACCTGCCCCCGCGATACGTACGCGAGATGTGATTTTTAAGACTTCTTGTATACTGCCATACAAAGGCCGTCCCGCTTGCATGCAGGGCGGCTTTTATGGTACTATATTTTCGTTATCATATTTCCATTTGCGGAAATTCGCTCATTTTTTAGGAGGGAAAGAACATGAACATCTCTACCGTAAAGAAGTTTTTTGCGGCAGGTGCAGTCCTTGTATTCTCTGCTGCACTCCTCACCGGCTGCGGCGGCGACTCTGCATCGGCGAAGAAGTTCCTCAACATCGGCACGGGCGGCACGGCGGGTACCTACTACCCGATCGGCGGCGCGATTGCCGAGATCCTGAACAAGGAGATCCCGGGCATGAACGCGAGTGCGCAGAGCACGGGCGCGTCGGTGGCAAACATCAATATGCTGCGCGACAAGGCGATCGACCTCGCGACGGTGCAGAACGATATTACGTACTACGCCGTGACGGGCACGGAGATGTTCGACGGCAAGAAGGTGGACGGTCTGCAGGGGATTGCCTCGCTCTACCCCGAGACCTGCCAGTTCGTGACGCTCCAGTCCTCGGGCATCAAGAGCATTGCCGATCTCAAGGGCAAGCGCGTCGCGGTCGGTGCGGCCGGCTCGGGCGTCGAGGCGAATGTGCGCCAGATCCTCGCGGCATACGGCGTCTCCTACAACGATATTGACGCACAGTTCCTCTCGTTCGCCGAGGGTGCGAGTGCGCTGAAGGACGGCAACGTGGATGTCGCCGTACTGACGGCGGGCTATCCGACGGCGTCCGTGCAGGATATCGCGTCGCAGAACCCCGTCCGTCTCCTCCCCGTAGAGGAGAAGGTCGCGGATGAGCTGATCGCGAAGTATCCGTTCTACACGAAGACCACGATCCCCGCGGGCACGTATGCGGGATTTGATGAGGCAGTCCCGGGCGTCTCCGTCATGGCGATGCTCGTCGCGGGTCCCTCGGTGGATGCCGATATGGGCTACAGCATCACGAAGGCGATCTTCACGCATCTCGACCGTCTGCAGGCGGCACATGCAGTCGGCAAGCAGATCACGAAGGATACGGCGGAGGACGGCATGTCCCTGCCGATGAATCCGGGCGCGGAGAAGTACTTTAACGAGAAATGAGAGCCTATCTGATCGCTCTCGCGGCGGCCGTGCTCCTCATCGCGTTTGACATTCTCTCCGCCCCGGCGCTCCTCATGCACGCGGGCGGCGAGACGACCGTCCTCGTACGGGAGATCGGCACAGAGGGCACGCCATTCACGGTGCGGTTCATCCACTCCGTGCAGAAGACGCCTGTGGAGGAGTTCCTCACCGTTTATCCGGATGGACATTTCCACCTCACGGGGACGCGCTATCAGTCACACGGCGTGGGGCTGCCCTTTCTCCCCGAGGAGGGGACGTTTCGCGAGGAGGATGGACATTTCATCCTCGATATGGATCGCGACTATGACACGCTGAGCCTGCGCACAGGCGTGGGGACGGAGCTGACCATTACGGTGGGCGGCACGGACTATCCACTCTATGAGCGCTATCCTGACGGCACGCGCATCGACCTCGTCGCTGCGCCGCTCTATACAAGCCTATGATAAGATTTCCGAGGCTGCGGATCGCGGCCTCGTATTTCTTTTTCTGCACTTTTATAAAATATTTTGTATATCGTGAAAATGCTCGGGGCTACGCCCTGCCGAAAGAATCATTTAAGGATGTGAACCTCTATGACAGACCATGCTGCAAATGCGGAAAAGGTACTCAAAAAGTACGACCGTGAGTCCAATACCGCCCACTATACGGGCTGGCCGAAGAAGATTGTTGCGGCGATCGCCATTACGTTTTCCGTCTTTCAGCTCTATACGGCGATCTTCGGCGTGCTCGATGCACAGCTGCAGCGCGCCATCCACCTCGGGTTCGGACTCGCGCTCGCCTATCTCCTCTATCCCTTTCGGCGCGCGTGGACGCGGGATCACTACTTTCATCCGATCGACATCGTATTCGCCATTCTTGGTGCAGCGACACCCGCCTATCTCGTCATCCAGTACCGTGAGCTGATCACGCGCGCGGGCACGGTCTCGCCCGTGGACACCGTTGTCGGCGGACTCGGCATCCTTCTCGTCATCGAGGCGACGCGGCGCGTCGTGGGGCTGCCGATGGTGACGGTCGTGCTCGCCTTTATCGCGTATGCCTTCCTCGGCCCCTACATGCCGGGCGTGCTCGCGCATCGCGGGCTCACGCCGGAGCAGCTGATCGGCCACCTTTACTTTACGACGGAGGGTATCTTCGGCATCCCGCTCGGTGTCTCCTCGACGTTTATCTTCCTCTTCATCCTTTTCGGTGCCTATCTTGAGAGCACGGGGCTCGGCAAGTTCTTCATCGACCTCGCCAATGCGGTTGCGGGCTGGGCGAGCGGCGGCCCGGCGAAGGTCGCCGTCCTCTCCAGCGGACTGATGGGCACGGTCTCGGGCAGTTCGGTCGCAAATGTTGTCGGCACGGGCTCGCTCACCATCCCGATGATGAAAAAACTCGGCTACAACGCGAATTTTGCGGGAGCGGTCGAGGCGGCGGCATCCACGGGCGGACAGCTCATGCCGCCGGTCATGGGCGCGGCGGCGTTCCTCATGGCGGAGTTCGTCGGCGTTCCCTACATCGACGTCGTCAAGGCGGCGGCGATCCCCGCACTCCTCTACTTTACGGGGGTTTGGCTCGGTGTTCACTTTGAGGCAAAGCGCAAGAAGCTGAAGGGCATCCCGCGCGCCGAGCTGCCGAATCCGCTGACGCTCCTGAAGGAGCGCGGGCATCTCGCGATCCCGCTCATCGTGATTGTCTACCTGCTCGTCTCGGGCTATACACCCATGCGCGCGGCACTCGTCGCCATCTTTCTCTCCATCCTCTGCGCCATGCTGCGCAAATCGACGCGCATGAAGCCGATCGAGATCGTCTACGGCCTTGAGCGCGGCGCGAAGGGCGTGCTCGGCGTGCTCGTCGCCTGTGCGTCGGCGGGCATCATCATCGGCGTCGTCACGAAGACGGGCGTCGGCCTGCGCCTCGCATCGGGACTGATTGATCTCGCAGGCGGGATGCTCCTGCCGGCGATGTTCTTCACCATGATTACGGCGATTGTGCTCGGCATGGGCGTGCCGACCACGGCGAACTACGTCATCACCTCGACCATCGCTGCGCCTGCACTGGAGCAGATGGGCGTGCCTGTGCTCGCTGCGCACATGTTCGTGTTCTACTTCGGCATCATTGCGGATGTCACGCCGCCTGTTGCTCTCGCCGCCTACGCGGGCGCGGGCATCAGCGGAGGAAATGCGCTAAAAACAGGCGTACACGCGTCAAAACTAGCGATAGCGGCGTTCATCATCCCCTACGTATTCGTCCTGTCGCCCGTCCTCCTCATGGTCGATGCGACGCCGCTCGCACTCGTCTCTGTGACGCTCACGGCGCTCCTTGGCATGATCGCCATCAGCTCCGCGCTCTGCGGATTCCTCGCCGATCACTGCCGCCCCTATGAGCGGCTCCTCCTCATCATCGCCGGCCTCCTCATGATTAAGCCGGGCGGCATCACCGATCTCGTCGGACTGGCTCTCTTCGTCGTCATCCTCGTCATGCAGTATCGGCGGGCGAAGGAGACAGCATGAAGACGGCACAGGAATACATCGAGGAACGCAGCTTTTTCGATGCGGTCAAGGTACTGTACGAGGTTCCGGAAGCCGAGCGCGATGCGCTCTGGAACTATCGCATGGGCTATGCTCTGTACTTTTTTGCGATCAACCGTTATCCGAAGCTCTGTGCTCTGCGTCTGGCTCTCGGCTATTTGGAGCGTGCAGACGAGGATACGGCAAGCAAGGCAGAGATCGAGCGCGTCTTCTTTGGCAAGCCCGGCGGTATGACGGCGCGGTGCAAAGAGGCGGTTGAAAACAAGCACGGCTGGTATGCGGAGGAGCCCGCTTCGATGCGTGTGGAGCAGCTCGTGCGCGACGTTGAGGCAGAGCGGGAACGCCTGCGCCGTGACGTGACGGCATTTTTTGAACGCACACAGCGGCGCGAGATTGCCATCGCGCATCATCCGGCAGAGGAAAAACTCCCCGTTGGCGCGAGCAAGTTCTACGGAACACCCGACCTGCCCGCAGATTTTGACTGGCCGTACTATGAGGGAACGGACTTCGAGGACGTGACAAAGAACCGCCCGCTTGCCTTTCTCGCGCAGATTAACCTCGCCGAGGCCTCGCAGTATGATCGTACGGGGCTTCTGCCAACGTCAGGCGTCCTCAGTTTCTTCTATGAGACCATGTCGATGGAGTGGGGCTTTGAACCGGGGCACAAGGGCTATGCGCGCGTCTATTATTTCCCCGAGACGGAGGGACTTGTCCCGACACAGATTCCGGAGGAAACGAAGGAGTGGAGCGTGGGCGAGCAGGCACTGTCCTTTGCGGATGCCGTCAGCCTTCTGTCGTCTTTTGCATACAGCCGCAGCTGCGGCAACGAGGTGGATTGGGATACCTACAACGAACTGCGTGCGGAGTTCGGATACGATGCTGCCGCACACGAGGACAATCCCATGAAGATGCTCGGCTATGCCGACGAGATTCAGAATGAAATGGAGCCGGAGTGCGAACGCTACAGCAGAGGTATTGATGGGGATGTGCAGCTCTCCGAAGAGGAGGAAGCGGAACTTGTGAGAAGTGCTGCAGATCGCTGGGTGCTGCTGTTTCAGATGGGCACCGTCGAGGACGGTGAAACGGAGCTTATGTACGGCGACTGCGGTCTGATCTACTTCTGGATTCGGAAGGAAGACTTTGCTGCGCGGAACTTTCATCACGTCCGATTGATTTTGCAGTGTGGATGAAAGATAAAGAAAAACGCTTGCAAAAATCATTACATTTGCGTATTCTATCCTTGTAAAGGAGTGAGTGCGATGGAACAGGCAGTTAATGTAAACTTTCGACTGGACGCAGCGGTAAAGAAGAACATGGAGCAGGTTTGTGCAGAACTTGGGCTCTCCATGAGTGCGGCGTTTACGATCTTTGCAAAGAAAGTGGGACGGGAACGCCGAATCCCGTTTGATGTCTCTGTGGATCCGTTTTATGATGAGCGGAATCTGCACTATCTCGAACAGAAGCTGGAAGCATACCGAGCGGGAAAGCTGCGCTTTGCCGAACATGATCTCGTTGAGAATTGATGATGAGAAAGCGTAGGCTTCAGTGGGATTTCGATGCGTGGGAAGACTATCTCGATTGGCAGAGAAACGACAAGAAAATCCTAAAGCGTATCAATCAACTCATCCGAGAAGTGGTTCGCGATCCCTTTTGCGGCATGGGAAAGCCGGAGCCTCTGCGAGGAAATCTTGCAGGATTTTGGAGTCGGCGCATTGATGGCGAGCATCGACTGGTTTATCTTGTTGAGGACGAGAGCATTTTGATCTTTGCTTGTCGCGGACATTACGACTAACACAAAAAACATCCCTGCCAAGCGGCAGGGATGTTTTCATATCCAATTCGCGATCAGTGCTTTTCTTCCGCCTTCACGTCGATGACCGGACCGTCAAGCAGCTGCGGCTCCTCGTCGGGCTCGGCTCCCTTGCGGCGACGCCAGATCAGGAAGGCAATCACAGCGATGAGGACGAGCACGAGGACGACGGCGCCGATGATGACGTTCGTATGCCAGATGCGGAACGACACCTGAATCGGCGAGGACTCGCCCGTGACGAGCGTCTTGCCGAGGTTCCACGTGAGCATCCTGCCGCCGTCCTCCTCGCGGTCGGCGTTGGTGCTCGACGGTGCGGACGGGAGCGTCATCTGATAGGTGAACGTGATGTTGCTGGCGAATGCACCTGCACCGCCGCCGTTCTGGCTGCCCTCGAACAGGAGGTCAAAATTGTAGTCCGTGTAGAAGAGGCTCTTCTTCACCGTAATGCCCGTGTTCTTGCCGTCATGTGCGGCGAAGAACTCCTGATCGGACAGCTTGTCCACCGAGTCGTAGTGCTCTGTGATCTCGTAGCCCGACATATTCTCCTTTGTGACGGGCGCGACCTGCGCGTCGGGGTTCTTTGCCAGCATGGACGCCTTGCTCTGCTCGACGATCTGGGCGAGCATCGGCGCACTGACGAGCGTCGTCTTGAGATCGGCAGAGCCGTCGTTGTTGACCGTGACGTTCACGTCGCCGCTGAAACAGCCGCTCGTCAGAACGAGCAAGCCAAGCATCACTGCGGCAAGCATTGTGCGCATGTACTGCGTAGTGAACATAGTATACCTCCCATAGATTTGATCCCATAAATTCGGATTGAGATTTATCCGTATTGTACATGAGAGAGAAAGATTTTGCAAGGCGGAAAACCTTAACGGGCAGATGCTGTTCCTCTCTGATGCACAGAAACTATTTCCTGAAAAATTTTATCTATTTACAGATAAAAAAGATTCGGTTGTCAGTGATGCGAATTTTCGCTATAATAGAGATAGAATGATTCTGCTTAGCGCGGCAGCTCCTGCTGCAGTGGGGCAGAGGGGATATTTTCATGAGGAGGATTTCACATGGCAAAGGTAGCAGTTGTATACTGGTCCGGCACGGGCAACACGCAGAAGATGGCAGAGGCTGTCGTCGAGGGCGCAAAGGGCGCAGGTGCTGAGGTCGAGTGCTTCGAGGTGGACAGCTTCTCCGTCGATCAGATTGACGGCTTTGACGGTCTCGCGCTCGGCTGCCCCTCGATGGGCGCAGAGGAGCTCGAGGAGGGCTCGTATGAGCCATTCTTCGCAGCTGCTGTAGACAGCGGCAAGCTCTCCGGCAAGCCCGTTGTGCTCTTCGGCTCGTGGGGCTGGGGCGCAGGCGCATGGATGGAGACGTGGTCCGAGCGCACGAAGGATGCAGGCGCAAACCTCGTCGATACCTTCATCGTTGAGAACGAGCCGGACGATGAGGGGATCGAGGGCAGCAAGAAGCTCGGCGCAGCCATCGCCGGTGCATGCTGATCGGTATCCCTGTTCATATTTTTGATTCAAAGAGTCGCTTCGCGCGGGGCGGCTCTTTTTCTATGGAATCGCTGAATTTATCCGTGCTTCCATCTGGGTTTATTGCAGGAATTTTGCCACATGGTAGAGAAATTAACAAGATATACATGAGGGGTGTATACTGAGCAAGGAAGCACTGATAAAATGAGGTCTGCCAGATTGGCGTAGATTTTTTCGTCCGAACGAGGTGGAAAACCGGACGCAGAGTGGTGCTCTGTGGAGGATTTTCCGCCGAAGTGCGGGCAAAAAAGATGCGTCAAGATGGTAGTGCCGAATTTATCAGTGCTTCCTAAGGGAAAGGAATGATGATGTATGGAAACAGAAGCGGCGTCTGCGGCAGTGCAGACGGCAGGCTTTATTCATCCTGTGATGGCGGATGTTATGACCATCCTGTCGTTCGTCCTCGTCGTCGCGAGTGTCGGGATCGCCTCCGTGGCGACGTACTATGCGTGGCGGCAGTCGGGCGGCACGATTGATGCGGTGGAAAAGGATGTCGCGTGGCTGCGCAAAGAGGCGGAGCGTCTCTCGAACGAGATCAAAAGCGTCGCAGCGAAGGACAGCATGACTGCGAGCGAGATCACGCAGCTCAAGGAAAAGATCGCGCAGCTTGAGGCGGCGCTAACGGAGATGGGGGAGCGGCCTGCGGCACCGCCGCCCGAGGAGCCCGTGCCGGAGCCGGAACTGCCGGCATCTGAACCCGAACCTGAGCTGCCTGCACCTGAACCAGAGCCGGAGCTGCCCGCACCGGAGCCTGAACCTGCACCAGAGCCTGAACCTGAACCGAAGGAAGAGGAGGACGACGAGGATCTCGACCTCGATGCGCTTCTCGACAGCAAGCCGATCTGGCAGGACCTCCTTGATGACTATCATGCCCTGTGCGAGAACTTTGATCGGACGAAAGGAGCAGAATTGTGTATGCCAATCATCACGAAGTATGGTCTGCACCTGCTCACCTGTTCTGATCATGCCGCCGTCGAGAACGGCAAAGCAATGCCGAAGTTCGAGCCAGTCGAAGACATCGAGGAAGCAACGTTCTGGGCATACGAGATCCCAGGTCAACCGGGGGACTTTGCCATCATCCCGAGCCCCATGTTCTCCTATGATCAGAAGATGCACGACGAGGGAGGTATGAAGGAGACGTTTGCCGCACGCTACGAGGCGGGAAAGACGTACAATCACATCACCGTCGATATGCCTGCGCTCTTTACGCAGCGAAACGACAAGTGGCACATCGAGCAGCCGGGACTCCTGCGGCTCGTGGAGTAAACACGCCGATAACAAAGAGAACCGTACACGAGGGAAACACCTCGGTACGGTTCTTTTGTGTCATGGAAAGATTTTGATTTCAGGCGGCGTATGGTATAATCACAATATAAAACGAGTATTGGAGGACACGGTATAGCTGTCGATTTTGGAGCAGTTGACGATAGGTATGTCCATGCAGCAATTCACAGGAATTGCATCGAAGAAAAGGTGGAGATGGAGATGAGCGTAAAAGCGATGTTTGAATTTAAGCGCGGCGCATTTTTTAGTGGGCAATTAGATTATCGTATAGTCAACAATCATTTCTCCATGAGGGCTTATAATGCGTTTCATTCCATGCGCTGCTTCTCGTTCAATGTAACGGAAGAGGATCTGCAAGCAATATATATGGCTGTTTCTCCAATCATGGAATGGAAAGAAAAATACGATAAGAATGATGTTATTCTCGATGGTTTTGGT
>ENA-OWND01000910-OWND01000910.1-metagenome-genome-assembly--contig:-NODE-910-length-19127-cov-6.150325_pt1 | contig 19127 bp, 18 predicted proteins | sample MGYA00245342_ERZ651119 | MGnify/ENA primary metagenome ERZ651119 (study PRJEB26857, sample SAMEA4031756) | metagenome | biome: human; feature: oral; material: saliva | place: Philippines | collected 2014...
GGATCTTACTTTCTTTTGCTTGCACAAAAGAAAGTAAGCAAAGAAAAGTGCACCCGGATAAGCCGCTGTTCTTCGCTTGATTGCCATTTTATTTACGGCACTTTTCGAACTCGCTACGCTCAAACAAACGAAAATTGCCTAAAAATGGCAAGCCGCTCAGGCGTCTTATACGGGAATCCCATTTTATTTGAGCGTTGCAAAAGTGCGGTCAGATTTTTTCATGTTTCTAACTAAAAATCTCCCCAAAAAATAACCGCACTTTATCGTGATAATGCACCTAAAATCCCCCTCTTTAGCAAAGAGGGGGTAAAAGAGGGCTTAGAGGAGATTTGGCAACGCCTTAAGATTACATGTGTTTAACCCGACGTTTCACTTCTTCCTGTTTTCCAGCATTAAACGGACGGGCATCCGGGCTGCCGAGGTAGCCGCAGACGCGGCGAGTAACAGAAACTTTTTCACTGTCGTGGTTGCCACATTTCGGGCAGGTGAAACCTTTGCTGGTGCATTCAAATTCACCGGTGAAACCACATTCATAACATTCGTCGATTGGTGTGTTGGTGCCGTAATAAGGCACGCGGTCGTAGCTGTAATTCCACACGTCTTCCAAGGCTTTCAAGTTATGTTGAATGTTCGGGTATTCGCCGTAGCAAATGAAACCACCGTTAGCCAATGGCGGATACACCATTTCAAAGTCTAACTTGTCGTACGGGTTCACTTTTTTCTCAACATCCAAGTGATAGCTGTTGGTGTAGTAGCCTTTGTCGGTTACGCCGTCGATAACACCGAATTGTTTAGTGTCAAGGCGGCAGAAACGGTCGCACAGGTTTTCACTCGGCGTGGAGTATAAGCTGAAGGCATAGCCTGTTTCGGCGCGCCATTGTTTGACCGCGTTGCTTAAGTGTTCCACGATAGCACGGCCTTTTTCTCGCAGCATTTCGTCATCGTAAATATGTCCTTGGTGATACAACGCATTGATGGTTTCGTGAATGCCGATGTAGCCAAGGGAAATGGAGGCGCGGCCGTTTTTAAAGATTTGTGCCACGTTATCGTCTGCTTTCAAACGCACGCCACAGGCACCTTCCATGTAGAGAATTGGCGCTACGCGGGCTTTAGTGTGTTCCAAGCGGGCAATACGGGTCATTAAGGCTTTTTTCGCCAAAGCCAAGCGTTGATCCAATATGTCATAGAAACGTTTTTCATCGCCTTTGGCTTCAATGGCGATACGTGGCAAATTGAGGCTCACTACGCCAAGGTTGTTACGTCCGTCATGGATTTGTTCGCCATTTTCTTCGTAAGCGCCCAAGAAACTGCGACAGCCCATTGGGGCTTTAAAGGAGCCGGTGACTTTGACGACTTGGTCGTAATTCAGAATATCCGGATACATCCGTTTGCTGGCGCATTCCAACGCAAGCTGTTTAATATCGTAATTCGGGTCGTTTGGCTCTAAATTCACCCCTTTACGTTGAGTAAAGACCAGTTTCGGGAATACCGGTGTTTTGTGGTTTTTGCCTAAACCGCGAATTCGATTTTGTAAAATGGATTTTTGAATCAAACGTGCTTGCCAGCTTGTACCTAAGCCAAAACCAAAGGTGACAAAGGGGGTTTGCCCGTTGGCGGTGTGTAAGGTGTTTACTTCATATTCCAAGGACTGGAAGGCATCGAAACATTCTTTTTCAATCAAGGCTTGCGCATATCCTTGCGCATCTGGAATGTTCCATTGCTCTGCATTTTTGAGGTGTTTTTCATAGCTTAACTGCACATAAGGCGAAAGCACTTCATCAATGCGGTTAATGGTGGTGCCACCGTAAATATGGCTAGCCACTTGGGCGATGATTTGGGCGGTGACGGCTGTAGCGGTGCCAATGGATTTCGGCGGCTCGATTTCAGCATTCCCCATTTTAAAACCATGGGTCAACATGCCTTTTAAATCGACTAACATACAGTTAAACATCGGGAAGAAAGGTGAATAATCCAAATCGTGATAATGGATTTCCCCTTTTTCATGGGCTTCCACGATATCACGCGGCAAAATGTAACGTTTAGCATAATGTTTCGCCACGATACCGGCCAATAAATCCCGTTGCGTCGGGATCACTTTGGCGTCTTTATTGGCATTTTCGTTGAGCAATTCCACGTTACTTTGTTCAATCAACCCTTCGATTTCTTTCGTTAATTGACTGCGTTTCTCGCGCGCCATATCACGCTCATGACGATACTCAATATAAGCGCGTGCAATTTGTGGATATTGGCTTGCCATCAGGTGATTTTCGACAATCTTTTGAATGTGGCTAATATCAATTTCTTGTTGATGATGCGCGAAAATGTCATTGCTGACTTTTTGTGCAATGTCATGACAAAAGCGTTCATCTTGAATATCCACCGCTTGAGCTGCCTTTTTAATGGCATTAATAATGCGTTGAATTTCAAACCCGATGCGTGAACCATCACGCTTTATGACGAAAAATGTACCCATGTATGCCACCTATAGTGTGTGATTAAAATTGACAATACTATATATAGTTATTTTTAACTATTCAACACACAATATGTAGTGTTTTTATAAGAAAATGAGAAAGGTTTGTATAGCAGAACAAGGTTAGTCTTTGGATTTATTGAGAAATTTCGTGATGGCGGGGTGATGTTGTGATTTTCTTTTGATAAAAAAAATTTAGGCGGTTATTAAACCGCCTAAATTGAGAATCAGAAATTATTGATTGTTTTGAACGTAATCAATTGCTGATTGAACTGTTGTGATTTTTTCAGCTTCTTCGTCTGGAATTTCGATATCGAATTCTTCTTCTAAAGCCATCACCAATTCAACAGTATCTAAAGAATCCGCACCTAAATCTTCAACGAAAGACGCTTCAGGTTTTACATCTTCTTCTTTAACGCCTAATTGTTCAACGATGATTTTTTTTACGCGTTCTTCAATGCTCATTTGTTTCTTCCTATGTTTAAGTTTACGCTCATTGCGATAAGTTGAGTAGTGTATGTATTTACAAAACATTTCGCAAGATTTCTTGTTAGAGGTCAAACCTCAAAAAAGAGTTCCGAATTTTTGCAACCACATACAGTTTAAAATAGTTATGTCTTTCACAGACATTGAATGACGTAACCAAGTGACAGTTGCGGGGGGATTCTAACATTAAGCAAATTAATTTGCACGCATTTATCCAATTTATCCGCAACCTCCACTTGCTACCCATTAGCTCATGTACATGCCGCCGTTAACATGCAACGTTGTGCCGTTAATATAAGACGCATCCTCAGAGGCCAAAAATGCCACGGCTTTAGCGATATCTTTCGGCTCACCTAAACGACCTGCCGGGATTTGAGTTAATAAGTTATTTTTTAACTCTTCACTTAATACCTCTGTCATATCAGTCGCGATAAAACCCGGCGCTACGACGTTTACTGTAATACCACGAGAAGCCACTTCTTTTGCCAAGGCTTTACTGAAACCAATGAGACCTGCTTTTGCCGCACAATAATTTGTCTGACCGGCATTCCCCATGGAGCCCACGACAGAACCAATGTTGATGATACGCCCGAAACGTTTTTTCATCATGGTGCGAAGCATCGCTTTAGAAAGATGATAAACAGAACTCAAGTTAGTTTGTAAAATATCGAACCATTCTTCATCTTTCATGCGCATTAACAAGTTATCGCGAGTAATACCGGCGTTATTCACCAAAATATCAATGTCGCCAAATTCTTGTTTGATCTGTTCCAATACCGCATCAATGGAAGCTTGATCGGCAACATTTAATACCAATCCTTTGCCTTTCTCACCTAAATAGGCGGAAATACTTTCAGCGCCTTTCTCAGACGTTGCTGTACCGATGACAAAAGCACCTTTTGATACTAATTCTTCGGCGACTGCACGACCAATACCACGGGTTGCACCTGTGACCAATGCAATTTTACCTTGCATAACTTTCTCTCCTTTTCACTCTTATGCTAATACTTCTTCGACGGAATCGAGGGATTTCACATCATTTACAGAAACCGCTTGTAAGGAATCCACGATTCGTTTTGTTAACCCGTTTAACACTTTACCCGGCCCCACTTCCACTAACACTTCAACGCCGTTTTGTGCCATTTTCTCTACGGTTTCTGTCCAACGTACCGGGCTATAAAGTTGGCGAACCAAGGCATTTCGAATCGCATCGGCTTCAATTTCACTTTTGACATCTACGTTATTTAGAACAGAAACACCTGCTTCTTTCAACGTAATACTTTCCAAGGAAACAGACAATTGATCAGCAGCCGGTTTCATTAAAGCACAGTGTGAAGGCACACTCACCGCTAACGGCAATGCACGTTTAGCACCGGCTTCTTTACATAATGCCGCCGCACGTTCTACCGCCGCTTTCGCACCGGCAATCACAACCTGTCCTGGTGAATTGAAGTTCACGGCTGAAACCACTTCGCCTTGTTCTGCTTGTTTGCAGGCGTTAATAATGGCGTCATTGTCTAAACCAATGATCGCGTACATCGCCCCCGTACCTTCCGGCACCGCTTGTTGCATAAGTTTACCGCGTAACTCCACCAATTTAACCGCATCTTGGAAATCTAACACACCGGCACACACCAATGCAGAATATTCGCCCAAACTATGACCTGCCATCACCTCCGGTTTTAATGCCGGGTATTTTTGTTGCCATACACGATAAACAGCCACAGATGCGGTTAATAACGCTGGCTGCGTTTGCCATGTTTTGTTTAATTCTTCCGCCGGGCCTTCCTGTACTAATTGCCACAAATCATATCCCAATACTTCTGAGGCTTGTTTAAAGGTTTCTTGTACAATTGGGTAGTCGCCGGCTAATTCCGCTAACATTCCCACCGTTTGTGAACCTTGTCCTGGGAAAACCATTGCAAATTTTTTCATGTGTCTTACCTATATTAAAAAATAAATCAATTTATTCCGATATGCGTTACAGTCGAAAAGTGCGGTCAAAAATAACCGCACTTTTTTCACGAATGATAACAGATTATCTAAAATCTCACTAAGGCCGAACCCCAAGTCCAACCACCGCCAAAGGCTTCAAGAAGGAGCAACTGCCCACGCTGAATACGTCCATCACGCACCGCTTCATCCAATGCGACCGGCACGGTTGCCGCACTATTATTGGCATAACGATCCAGCGTGACCACCACTTGCGACATATCCATATCTAATTTTTTTGCGGTCGCCGAAATAATACGTAAATTAGCTTGGTGAGGCACCAACCAATCAATGTCTTTTTTATCTAAATTATTGGCGGCAAGGGTTTCTTCCACCACATTCGACAGTTCACGCACAGCCAATTTAAAGGTTTCATTACCTTGCATTTCGATATAGCCGGATTTTGCCACGCCACGCTCAGGCTGAGGAAGTAACAATGCGGCATTTTTATCTGCTGAGGCGTGTAAATGGGTAGAAATGATCCCTTCTTGTTCCGATGCTTCCAAAATAACCGCGCCTGCACCATCACCAAATAACACGACAGTGCTACGATCTGTTTCATCTAACTTACGAGAATTTAAATCAGAACCGATCACGAGCGCTTTTTTCACTTTACCGGTACGAATAAATTGATCAGCGACACTTAACGCATACACAAAGCCGGTACAAGCTGCCGCTAAATCAAATGCAATAGCATCGTCAATCTCTAACATCCCTTGAATTTGGCAAGCTGCGCTTGGATAAGCATGAGAGTTGCTGGTTGTTGCCACTAAAATAAGATCAATTTCCTGTGGATTGATGTTTGCCGCTTCAATGGCTTTTTGGGCTGCTTCAAATCCCATGGTAGAGACGGTTTCATCCGGTGCTGCAATGCGACGTTCACGAATACCGGAACGGGTAACAATCCACTCATCTGAAGTATCTACCATTTTTTCTAAATCGGCATTGGTGCGAATATGTTGCGGTAAATAGCTACCTGTCGATAAAATTTTGCTAAACATAGTCATCTCGTTAAAAATAATAGCGAGGGAACTCACTACTTCATTAATATTTCATTTTTATTTAAGCCCGCCAAAATTTTTTGTGGAATTTGACGTCGGGCTTGTAATGCCGCATCGGCAATCGCATAAGCAAATGCCTCTATATTTGCACTTCCGTGACTTTTCACCACAACGGAAGTCAAACCGATAAGCGATGCGCCATTATATTGATCAGGATTGATTTTCTTTAATCGTTGGTATTTATCTTTGAAAAGATATTTAATTAAATACCCAAAAACGTGACTTAATATACTCTTTTTCTTATCACTTTTCAGTAGAGAAATCACGTTCTTTGCCGCGCCTTCCAAGGTTTTCAGCGCAACATTGCCGGCAAAGCCATCTGTCACAATCACATCCGCCTTGCCATTGAGTAAAAAATTGCCTTCAAGGAATCCAATGTAATTAAGTGCGGTGTCTTTTTTCAGTAAATCTGCCGCATCCCGGATGGATTTGTATCCTTTCACTGCCTCAATACCAATATTCAATAACGCAATACGCGGATAAACTAAATTGAGGGTATTTTCTGCAAAAATGGCACCCATCAAGGCAAATTGATACAAGTTTTCGGCATCGCACTCAACATTCGCCCCCAGATCCAACATAATCGAACGCTCACCTGTCACCGTTGGAATCGTTGAAATCAGTGCCGGACGATGAATGCCTTCTAGAGGTTGTAACAAGATTTTCGATAAGCCCATCAAAGCTGCTGTATCACCGGCACTTACACAGGCCTGCGCATCCCCTTTTTGTACTGCTTCAATTGCCAAACGCATAGAGGTCTCTTTGCTATGACGCAAGGCGTAGGAAAGACCCTGACGACTATCAATCACACGAGTACAATGAACAATGTCACAACGTTGACGAATACTGTTGGGAGCAGAAGATAAAAGCGGAAGAATTTGTTGGCGATCGCCAAACAATAAGAGAGAAAGCGTTGGATCTCGTTCCAAGGCTAAAATGGATGCTGGGATAGTAATACGGGGACCAATGTCCCCGCCCATCGCATCTAACGCAAGGGTTAGACGACTCAAGTGATTACCTTTATGTAATTGAGATAATTACTTGTTAATCACTTTACGACCACGATAGTAACCGTCAGCGGTTACATGGTGACGCAAATGAGTTTCACCACTTGCTTTATCAACGGATACTGCAGCAGTTGTTAACGCATCGTGAGAACGACGCATATCACGACGTGAACGGGATTTTTTATTTTGTTGAACAGCCATTGGCTATACTCCTAAATTATTTTTGCTTTAAATTAGCTAATACAGCGAACGGGTTCGGTTTTTTTGCCAATTCTTCCGGCAATTCGCCAAAAACCTGTTCAGCCACGGACACTTCACAGTGTTCAGATGAATGCATTGGCACAATCGGCAAACTCAAAATGAGTTCATCTTCAATTGTTCCAAGTAAATCTATTTCACCGAATTCATTGAATTCAATTGGCTCATAGATTTCCGGCAATACATCAATTTGATCCAAATTAGCCACCGGACTGTAACAAAACGCACAATCAACGGTTTGAACGAAAGGTTCGCCACAACGCTGACAATTTAATTCAACATCAACCTTGGCATGACCTTTCATGACAACCAATTTTTGCGGATCAACAAAGAACGATAATGTAACCTGTGCATCGCTGAGCACTTTACTGACCGATTCGGCAAGGCGACTTAATTGATTGGCAGCGTAATAACCCTGATAATCTAATCTTCGTTGCGCATCTTTCACCGGATCGACAGTGAGGGGTAGTTTTACCTTTTGCATAGGGCGTGAATATTACCCTCAGAAAATAAAATAGTCAAAGGAAATCTTGCATTCCGCGCGCACCACTCGTCTTACGTTATCCATGATTTTACGCAATCACGTTCTTCGTAATTTTATCGGAGAAGTGCGGTGGATTTTTTAATTGTTTTTGATTCTCCAAAACATCGTCAAAACCGACCGCACGTCAAACAAAAAGGCGAACCTTCACGTTCGCCTTTTGCGCTATGGGAACGTTATTTCAGTTCCGGAAAGAGCATCTTCAGCACGTTTTGCGTTACTCGGCGGGATTTCCCTGCATATGGGAAAATGTGCATCATCATCATCGGGTTAAAGTTCGCTTCAATGACGCCCCAAGATTGCAAACTTGGCTCAGCCGGTTTTGTTAAATCGGGAATGATTAAATCCACACCACACACCGCAGCGCCCATGGCTTTGGTGATACCAACCGCCAAGGCTTTGTAGCTTGGGTGCATTTGGTCGGTCATGTCAATGGAATCGCCACCGGTGCTGATGTTGGAATTGGCACGCAGCTGCACCAACTGATCTTTTGCCGGCACGCTATCAACGGTTAAGCCCTGCTCTTTTAACTGTAACTGTTCGATGTCGCCTAACGCAATTTTCTTTAATGGCGTACGGCTACCATCGCCACGCAACGGATGATCGTTTTTCTGCGCCACTAATTCCGCCACCGTATGCACGCCATCGCCAATCACATTTGCCGGCACACGCAACAACACAGCAAGGGTTTCATCGCCCAACACGAAGAAACGGTATTCGGTGCCGGTGAGGTAATCTTCCACCATTACTTCTTTGTCTTCACGGAAAGCAATTTCAATGGCTTTGGCAAAATCTTCACGATCATGCACGCCCTGTTGGAAAATGCTGATGCCCAAACCGTAATTAGTGGATTTCGGTTTAATCACCACGGCGCGCCCTGCAAATAAAGCATAATTGGCCACGGCTTGTTCTACGCTGGTAAATTCCACACTTTGCGGCACGTTAAAGCCGGCTTTTGCCAAGACTTTTTTGGTCACCACTTTATTTTCCATGATGAGCGGCGAAATGTAGCTGTCATGGGAAGTCATGTTGCCGTTTTTGACATATTCCAAGTGGTCGCCGAATTGCAGACTTAAGAACTGATCGCGCTCGTCTAAAATCTCCATTTTTAAGCCTTTTTGAATGGCATCAAACATCAGCGCTTGGGTGGAAAGCTCCATGTTGTCGAAAGCTGACAACGCATAAAAACGTTCAAAGGCTTGTTTTTTGTAACGAATCGCCAGTTCCGCACCCAGTTTTTGATAACCACCATGCGCTTCGATGGCATTAACCAAACGCGCACCAAGCGTTTGACTTGGATCAGCAAACTGTGCCAGTTTCTCTTTGACGATCTCGGCCATCTCTGCGTCGGCGTGAATTTCCGACAACATCGCCAATAATTGCTGTAAAACACGTTCTCCTTCTGCCTGGAAAGCGGTTGCCGACAATGGATTTTCCCATGCCACTTGGGCTAATTTTTCTTTGCCTAATTCCACCGCACTTGCTAAGGATTCTTCATCTAGCCACGCCATTAGCAAAATAAAATAATGCACAAATTTGGCATCATTTAAGGCGATACCATAAGCCTCAAACGGGTTTAGGTCGAACAGACGGAATTCCAAATATTGAATGCCGTTTTGTAGCAATTCGCGCGCCTGTTTCGCACCACGCAAACGCACGTTGGAATAAAATTCTTTTTCGGCAATAAGCTGTCCGCTGCTCACCGCGTGTTCCAAGGTTGTCACATAATCGTTCAAGCTGTCATAAGACACTTTCACACTTGGGTCATTCACATAACCATATTGGCCAGAACGTAAACTACGGACATATTGCCCCGCTTTTAATGGCGTGCCGTGACGGAAATAATTGGCGTCAACCGTTGGCGTGGCCGCTAATAAATAGACGAGGATCCATTGATAACGCAAAAAATTACGGGCAATTTTCAAATATAAATCATTCTGAAAATCCACCGCACTTTGGTAGTCATTTTGTCGTGCAAACAGCTGTTGAATGAACGCTGGCTCAAGCTGGAAGTTGTAGTGAATGCCACTCACCATTTGCTTGCTTTTACCATAAGATTTCACTAAATGCTCGCGGTACGCCACATCGACCGGATTGTCCAGTTGTGCCACTTTAATTTGATCCTCCGGTGGCAAGCCGGCCGGCATACTCAACGGAAAGACATATTCATCTTCCGGCAAAGACCGTAACACCACTTCGTGAATGGCGGATAACCAACGCAACGTATCTTCAATTTTTTTATTGGGTGGGGTAATTAACTCAAGCTGACTTTCTGCAAAATCCGTTTGGATATAAGGATGATAAGAACGATTACCGAAGCATTTTGGGTGCTCCGTCACCACAACCGCCCCGTCCGCATGCACGCGTTGGCTTTCTTTTTCAAGACCAAATGACCCTTGCTGGAACAACAGCTCCAAGCGATTTTCTTTTATAACCTGCTGAATATTCATAAAATTTCCTTTTAGCTAAACGAGGAATCATACTGTTTAGGCATGCCTACTTGCATAAACTTCTTAAAAAATCGCCACATTATTAAAATTAATAGGCGCAAATGCAAATAAAAAAATTATCTTCCTCATAAGCGATAGTTATAACCCAATGTATTACAATGAAAACTTCATTTTTAAGCACAAAGGGACTAAAATTTAGCCCTAATAAACACACAATCGGTAAACCAGATGTCTCAAACCCCAAAATCCCACATTTTCTATCAGCCTTTTACTTTTGCTTTATTGTTATGCATTTTTGCCTTTCTTTCTCATGTTGCATTGGGCATTTTAGATCATTATCTCACGCATACATTCAGCATTTTGGCATTAGGATTATTGCTTTTTACTTTAAAAAAACACAGCAATACATTATTTCTTATTACGCTGACATTCATTTTTATTATTGCCTTAGGTTACACCCCATCCGGCCTATTATATGGCCCGGCATCCATTGGGATTATTGCCTCCGTCTATGAAACTAACTTTAGCGAAACATTAGGCTTCTTTCGCGCAATGCCGTTATCCATTTATTTTTTTACTTTCTTTTATCTTCTTTTATTTCTTATTTTATTATTTATCAACCGCCATATCACACCAAGTAAAAATAATAAATCGGCATATTATCTTATTTATTTTATTCTTCTTGCATTTACCTTATATCAACCTATTTCAAATGTGATTAAAAATACCGATAAAGAAAAAGAATTTAGCCTTGCAGACTTTTTTAAAGCCTCGGATTTTTACCCTGTTAGTTTTCTTGCAAATACACTTAAAGTAAATAACACCTATTTAACGCAACGGGCATTATTAAACGACGCCTTGACCAAAACACCGGAGTGGCACATTCTTTCCGTGGAGCCCAAATATCAAAACTATGTTTTGGTGATCGGCGAAAGCATGCGCCGGGATTACACATCCTTATACGGCTACCCACAAAAAACCACGCCGTTTTTGGAACAAGTGAACGGCTTGATTTTCAATTTATATGTGGCTGCCGGTCCGAACACGCAACCGTCGTTGCAACGCACGCTGTATCGTTCCATTAACAACAATGAAGAAACGGTTTACACCGATAACATTATCTCGCTCGCCAAACTTGCCCATTACAAAACCTATTGGCTGTCTAACCAAGGTAAAGTGGGCGAATGGGACACCATGGCATCGCGTATCGGCATTCAAGCGGATGAATCGTTCTTTACCAAAAAAGGTGGATATGATTCGGACAATATCTCGGACACGGCATTATTGGAGCCGTTAAAACAACTTTTGGCGAAAGATAAAGATCAAACCAAATTAATCGTTTTACATTTAATTGGTTCGCACCCGACCTTTTGCGCCCATTTAAATGGCGAAGAACCGAAATTCCATTTAATTAGCCGAGAAATGTCGTGTTATTTAGACACCTTAAAACAAACGGACAGCTTATTGTCTGAGGTGAATCAAATTCTCAAAGATCAAGGACAAAGCTATTCTGTCATTTATTTCTCGGATCATGGCTTGGCGCATTTAGGCGCAGGCAAAAATCTGTCTATGCTAAATAACAAAGAATACAAACAAAGTTATGCGGTACCTTTTGTTCGTTTTTCCAGTGACGACACCAAAAGAACCCTGGTTAAAAACCCGCAAAGTGCTTTTAATTTTATTCACGGCTTTGCCCAATGGTTAGGTATTAAAGAAAGTCATTTAAGCCAAGAAGATTTTTTCAACCCGAAACCGCAACCAATCAAAGTGTTTAACTGGCGAGCCTTGGTGGACTATCAGTCGTTAAAAGAGGATCCGGCAAAACAAGAACCGTAATAACAGGTTCCAACGCCTAAAAGTGCGGTCATTTTTTCAAACGAATGACCGCATTTTTATTTTTGCCGGAATAGTCATTCAGCAAACCCAATTTTTCAGGTAAAATAGCCGCCGTTTTTTATGAAAGAATTTTGTTCTTGCGGCGCTGTTGGCTCGTCCAATATCAAAAAAAAACTCCGTTTTTTCTGACCGCACTTTTCACCCTATCCTGACTAAATTGAGGAACATATGAGTGTAATTCCTATGGTCGTTGACCAAACTTCCCGCGGCGAACGCGCCTATGACATTTATTCCCGCTTACTGAAAGATCGCGTGATTTTCCTAAGCGGTGAAGTGGAAGACAACATGGCCAATCTGATTGTGGCACAATTGCTTTTCCTAGAATCAGAAGACCCCGATAAAGACATCAATTTATATATCAACTCACCGGGCGGTTCTGTGACTGCCGGCATGGCAATTTACGACACCATGCAATTCATCAAGCCGGATGTGCGCACCTTGTGCGTTGGACAAGCTTGCTCTATGGGCGCCTTTTTATTGGCCGGCGGCGCACCGGGCAAACGTGGTGCCTTGCCACATGCTCGCGTGATGATCCACCAACCGTTAGGCGGTTTCCGCGGACAAGCATCGGATATTCAAATTCATGCCCAAGAAATTTTAAAAATCAAAGGTACGTTAAACGAACGCCTGGCATTCCACACCGGACAACCCATTGAAACTATTGAAAAAGACACTGACCGCGACAACTTTATGTCTGCCGAAGAAGCCAAAAACTACGGCTTAATCGATGAAGTGTTTACCAAACGTTAAGAGATAAAAATGGCAAAAGATAAAGAATTACATTGTTCTTTCTGTGGCAAAGAACAAGACGAAGTCAATAAACTTATCGCCGGCACTTCCGGTTACATTTGTAATGAATGTATCGAATTGTGTCACGATATGTTGCTCAACGAAGAGCATGGCGAAGAAACCGAAAACGAAGACGCAGAAGCGACAAAAGAGCAGGAATTACCCACACCACATAAAATCCGCGCCCACTTAGACGATTATGTCATCGGCCAAGATTACGCGAAAAAAGTGTTGGCGGTGGCAGTGTATAACCACTACAAACGCCTACGTACCAAACATCAAACCAACGATGTGGAATTAGGTAAAAGTAACATTTTACTTATCGGCCCGACCGGTAGCGGTAAAACCCTGTTGGCAGAGACCATGGCGCGTATGTTAAACGTGCCTTTCGCCATGGCGGATGCCACCACCTTGACGGAAGCCGGTTACGTGGGCGAAGACGTGGAAAACGTGTTACAAAAATTACTGCAAAACTGTGATTACGACATCGAACGTGCGGAACAAGGCATTATTTATATCGACGAAATCGACAAAATCACCCGCAAATCGGAGAATCCATCCATCACCCGTGATGTTTCCGGTGAAGGGGTACAACAAGCCTTGTTAAAACTGATTGAAGGCACGGTTGCGTCCATTCCACCACAAGGCGGACGCAAACACCCGCAACAGGAAATGTTGCGCATCGATACCTCAAAAATTCTATTCATTTGTGGCGGTGCTTTTGCCGGCTTGGATAAAGTCATTGAAAAACGCACCAGCGTCGCCACTGCCATTGGTTTCGGCGCCGAAATTAAGAGCGAAAAAGACAAAGCCACGTTGACGGACTTATTCAAACAAGTGGAACCGGACGATTTAATGAAATACGGCTTAATCCCGGAATTTATCGGGCGTTTACCGGTGGTTGCGCCGTTAAGCGAATTAGATGAAGAAGCCCTTGTGCGTATTCTGACCGAACCAAAAAATGCCTTGTGTAAACAATATCAAGCGCTATTTGGCTTAGAAAACGTGAAACTGGAATTCACTAAAGAAGCCTTAATCGCCATGGCGAAAAAAGCCCTTGCCCGTAAAACCGGCGCCCGTGGTTTACGCTCCATCATCGAAGGCGTCTTGCTCGACACCATGTACGACTTGCCTTCTTTAGAAGGGTTGGAAAAAGTGGTGGTCAACGAGCAAACTATTAATGACGGCAAGGCACCTGAACTTATCTACGCCTAATTTCCTCTCTCAGAAAATCACGGACACTTTTGTTTCACCATCAGTGTCCGTTTTATATGACGGATTCGTGCATACCGTGACGCTTTTTTCTCATAGAGAACGGTTATCAAGCCAAACATTTTGTTCTAAGAACACCCTGTGGTTTAAGTTGAATTTTGCCGGATTATCGTGTTAAATCGCCATAAGTTTTATGGTTATTAAGAAATTAGGTCAAGTATGTGTCAACTATTAGGAATGAATTGCAACACACCGACAGATATTGTGTTTTCCTTTGAAGGTTTCCGCCATCGCGCCGGTTTAACCGACTGTCACTCGGACGGTTTCGGGATTGCTTTTTTTGAAGGCAAAGGCGTGCGCGTATTTCGTGATAATAAACCGGGACACAGCTCCCCCATTGCCGACTGTGTGAAACAATATAACATCAAGTCACTTAACGTGATTGCCCACATTCGAAAAGCGACACAAGGCGATGTCAACATCGAAAATACCCACCCTTTTATGCGTGAAATTTGGGGCGAAAATTGGGTATTCGCACACAATGGCAATTTGGTGAATTTGCCTGTGACCGAAACGATTTTTTATCAACCGATTGGCACCACCGATTCTGAAACAGCGTTCTGTTATATGTTAGAGCAACTCAAAACACGCTTTAAACACAAACCTAGTGAAGAAGAAATTTTTGAGGCGATTCAACAGATCAGCAATGATCTTGCACGTTACGGCACATTAAACTTTATGTTATCGAATGGCGAATGGATGATCGTGCGTTGCTCAACAAACTTACATTACATCACCCGTCAAGCGCCTTTCGGTAAAGCGCAACGGGTGGATGATGGCGGTGTCATCGACTTCAACGACTACACCAAAGAGGGAGACAAGGTTACCATCATTACAACCGTTCCACTGACAAAAGATGAAGTTTGGACAAAAATGGACAACGGTGGATTTGTGTTTTTCAAAAATGGCGATAAAGTATGGGAAGTTCTCGGCACGCCAAACACCGCCCCAATTGATGACGGCACCTTAGGCAAAGCCGGTATAGGTTAATCCCTTGCCATCCCCAAAGTGCGGTCAATATTCACCGCACTTTATTCCGCCATACGTTCTTTATAATGCCGTCGGCACACCGATAAATAGCTGTCATTACCACCGATTTGAATTTGGTCTCCTTGTTTGACAACATCGCCTTGTTCATTGAGACGCAAGACAAAATTGGCTTTACGTCCGCAATAGCAAATAGTCTTAAGTTCTTCCAACTGATCTGCCCATGCCAGCAAATAGCGGCTACCTTCAAAAAGCTCCGCTTGGAAGTCCGTGCGCAAGCCATAACACAACACCGGAATATTCAGTTTATCCACCACATCGCTCAGTTGATACACCTGCGCTTTCGTTAAAAACTGCGCTTCATCCACTAAAATGCAGTGCAATGGCGCTTTTGCTAAATGTTGCTGAATTTCTGTGAATAAATCCGTGTCTCGTTCGAACGTGTTCGCCTGTTCACTGATCCCGATGCGGGAAGTCACGCGACCTATGCCGAAACGATCATCAATAGCCGCCGTATAAACCAGCGTGTTCATGTTGCGTTCACGGTAGTTATAGGAAGATTGCAGCAAAGTCGTGGATTTTCCTGCATTCATGGTGGAATAATAAAAATACAGCTTAGCCATGATTATTTAAGCACCCATTTCCAAAAATAATAGCAAATAAAACCGGTGAACGGCGGTAACGAGGCAAGCATGAAAACGCCGATCGTGGTTCGTCCGCCAGCCATCTGCCCAACCTCCGTTAAGAAATCAATAAGCTCATTTGTCGGTGTGGTGAATACGAAAAAGCCGATAATCGCTAACATAACGAAACAACCGATACCGGCGGCACGCATTGCTCTAAATTTAATCTCGTCCATAGTCTTCCCTTATAGATAAAAGAAATAAACAATTATTTTTTAATGCTTCACGCAAATTTACTCAAGCTATTTTGCCAAATTGTCTCGGCAATCATCTCCGGCGTTTCGCGTCTTAATTCACACAACACCTTAAAAACCTGTTGCACTCTTTCCGGGCGATTCGGTTGACCTTGAAAACCGAATACCGGCATATCGGGCGAATCCGTTTCTAACAGCAAGGCATCAAGTGGCAATTTCGCGATGGTTTGACGAGTTTTATTAGCACGTTCATAGGTAATCGTGCCGCCGACACCAATAGAATAGCCCAAATCCACAAAACGTTTCGCCTGATCATAACTGCCTGCAAAACCATGTACGACGCCACGTTTCGGCACCTCAATGCGTTTGAGAAAAGAGAACAGCTGATCGTGCGACTTGCGGGAATGCATGTTCACTGGCAAATCGTGCTTTTTCGCCAAATGCAGTTGCGCTTCAAAAAAATCGCATTGCTTGCGCCATAGCTCATCGGTTAATAATTCCGGCACGGCACGTTCCAAACCAATTTCCGCCACCGCTGTGCAATTTGGCAAACGCGTTGCTAACGCCTGTTCCAATAAATCCAAATCCTGCGCTTGGTGTTCTTTGATATACAAGGGATGCAACCCCAAGCCGTAATACAACTGTTGCGGATAAAGTGCGGTCATATCTCCAATCGTTTTGAAATCCCGCTGTAACACGGCGACGATCAAGATCTTTTGCACGCCAGCTGCACGCGCATTTTGCATAAGCTGCGCCAACGGCTCACCGGTGAACTGCTGTAAATAATCGAGATGGGTATGTGTGTCAAAAAAGGAATACATATTAATCTAAAAAAATCAGGCAACTCAATGAGTTGCCCATAGTCTTATTCGTCAACGGTAACAGAGGTAATCACTACATCTTCATTCGGCACGTCTTGGTGGAAACCTTTGTTGCCGGTTTTCACGCCTTTGATTTTGTCCACCACATCCATGCCTTCAACCACTTCACCGAATACCGCATAGCCCCACTCTTGTACCACTTCTTTGCCAAACATTTCTTTTGAACGGTAATCCAAGAAGGTGTTATCCGCTACGTTAATGAAGAACTGCGCCGTTGCAGAATGCGGATCAGAAGTACGCGCCATAGCGATGGTGCCGCGCTTGTTGCTTAAACGGTTGTTGGCTTCGTTTTTAATCGGTGCGTTAGTCGCTTTCTCGCGCATACCGCTTTCCATGCCGCCGCCTTGAATCATAAAACCGTCAATCACGCGGTGGAAAATTGTGTTATCATAAAAGCCGTTTTTACAATAAGTTAAGAAGTTTTCTGCCGTTACCGGTGCTTTCTCATGATTTAAGGCAATTTTAATGTCGCCGAAATTAGTGTGTAGTGTAATCATTGTGCTTTTCCTATACGAATTAAAGAGCGTCATTATTTCATAATCCGCCCCAAATCGCCATAAAGTGCGGTGCGTTTTCAAAAAGATTTGGATCCCAATATGTTAAAACTTTTCAATACTCTTACTCGCGAAAAAGAAATTTTTAAACCGATTCATGCAGGCAAAATCGGCATGTATGTTTGCGGCGTGACCGTTTACGATCTCTGCCATATCGGACACGGCCGTACCTTTGTCTGTTTCGATGTAGTTGCGCGTTACTTACGCTATTTAGGCTACGAGTTGACCTATGTGCGCAACATCACTGACGTGGACGACAAAATCATTAAACGCGCCTTAGAAAACAAAGAAACCTGCGATCAATTAGTCGATCGCATGGTCGTGGAAATGTATAAAGATTTTGACGCCTTGAACATTCTGCGTCCGGACTTTGAACCCCGCGCAACCCATCACATTCCTGAAATTATTGCCCTTGTTGAAAAACTGATTCAGCGCGGACATGCTTATGTGGCAGACAATGGCGATGTGATGTTTGATGTGGAAAGCTTCAAAGAATACGGTAAATTATCCCGCCAAGATTTAGAACAATTACAAGCGGGCGCGCGTATTGAAATCAATGAAATCAAGAAAAATCCAATGGATTTCGTGTTGTGGAAAATGTCCAAACCAAACGAACCAAGTTGGGATTCGCCTTGGGGTAAAGGCCGCCCAGGCTGGCACATTGAATGTTCCGCCATGAACAGCAAACAACTTGGCGAACATTTTGACATTCACGGTGGTGGCTCCGACCTGATGTTCCCGCACCATGAAAACGAAATCGCCCAATCCTGCTGTGCTCACGGTAACCAGTATGTGAACTACTGGCTGCATTCCGGCATGATCATGGTAGATAAAGAGAAAATGTCGAAATCCCTCGGCAACTTCTTCACGATTCGCGATGTATTAAGCCACTACGATGCGGAAAGCGTACGTTACTTCCTGCTTAGCGCCCATTACCGTAGCCAATTAAATTACAGCGAAGAAAACCTCAATCTGGCTCATGGCGCATTAGAACGCCTCTACACCGCATTACGTGGCACCGATAAAAGTGCGGTAGCTTTTGGCGGTGAAAATTTTGTGGACGCCTTCCGCGATGCAATGGACGATGATTTCAATACGCCAAATGCCCTTTCTGTACTATTTGAAATGGCGCGCGAATTGAACAAACTGAAAACCGAAGACATGGACAAAGCCAACGGACTTGCGGCTCGTTTACGCGAACTTGCCGGCATTCTCGGTTTACTCCAACTCAATCCGGAACAATTCCTACAAGCCGGCTCTGATGATGACGAAGTCGCCAAAATCGAAGGGCTCATCAAACAACGCAACGAAGCTCGTGCCGCCAAAGACTGGCCGGCTGCTGATGCGGCACGCAACGCCTTAACCCAAATGGGCATTGTGTTAGAAGATAGCCCGAACGGCACCACTTGGCGGAAACAATAAGCCGATAAGTTAAAAAAGGAAAGTGAATCGCTCACTTTCCTTTTTTGTTTATTCCTATTTTAAACGTACTCCGCTCTCACAACTTGAAGATTCAACTCATCTGTTGGCAATGAGATGTAACATTCTGCTTTGAGGATGAACAAACCAATGAATTGCTGATTGATCTCCACCATCAATTTAA
>ENA-OWND01000911-OWND01000911.1-metagenome-genome-assembly--contig:-NODE-911-length-19111-cov-4.355636_pt1 | contig 19111 bp, 17 predicted proteins | sample MGYA00245342_ERZ651119 | MGnify/ENA primary metagenome ERZ651119 (study PRJEB26857, sample SAMEA4031756) | metagenome | biome: human; feature: oral; material: saliva | place: Philippines | collected 2014...
GAAGGTGAGTCCCGTGGCGGTGTGCCGCGCTTGCGCACGGAGTGCATCGGGAGCGAGAAGCGTTTCTTCGAAAAACGGCGGATTGCTCACAATGGCATCGAAGGTGCCGGCGTCGCGAAGGGAAGCGCAATGATTGTCGTCCAGAAAATCGGCACAAAGTACGTCGATTTGCTGAGCGAATGGCGACCGGGTCACATTTTCCGCGGCTTGATCCGCGGCCTGTGGGTCGATTTCGAGCGCGACGAGGTGGGCTTCCGGAAAACGCTGGGCGAGCAGGAGTGCGACGAGCCCGCAGCCCGTACCGACGTCCAGGACGCGTTTTGTAGAGCGCCGGTTTTCAATTGGCTCAGCGTGTGATTCGCTGCCGGTGGTCTGGGGTGGGTCGTCGGTCGCGGTTAATCGTGCCCATGCGCCGAGGAGAACGCCGTCTGTGCCGACTTTCATGGCGCAGCGGTCGTCGTGGACAACGAATTGACGGAAGGTAAACATAGAGAAGAGGACGTGGTGGGTGAACGATGGGAGGGAGGGACTTGCGTGTTGGAGGGTGAGCGGAGAGTGAGCCGAGGAAACGCAAAAGAAATCGAGCGGTGCAGCAAAAGAAATCGAGCGGTGCAGCAAAAGAAATCGTGCTATGCTGCAAAAGGAATCGTGCTATGCTGCAAAGAAGTCGTGCCATTCCACAAGAGAAGTCGAGCAATGTGGGAAAACGTGGTGCGTTCCAGAAAGAAGTGGCGCGATTCGGGGAAAAAGTTGGGCGCTACCGAATGAAAGTTCCCTTGTTTTCGCACAAAGTTTCCGATTTTTCTGCCACCCTTGGGAGGGAACTCGAGCAGGTCGGGACTTCAAAGAAGCAGGTTGCGGTGATCGTAGGGACGGTTGGCGCTCTTGTGAGGAGGACTGGTTTCCCCGTATGAAAAGTGGGACGATGAGGAGCGGCACGTCACGGCACTGTGGAAAAAGGGAAGGGTGGGGGATTGTTTGAGAGGAACCTTATTGTGACTCTTGAGGAGGAGGGAAGAGGGAAGCGCGTTGTGGGCCGTTCTCGCCGGCGAAGGAGTGCGCCCTGTACGGACGAGAACAAACGAAAAAAGGCGGCTTCACGAGTGAAGCACGCCTTTCGATTGGATTGGGAATAGTTGTTGGATTAGGCCAAGTGGAGACTTATTTGGCCTTCTCAACGATGGCTTTGAAAGCCTGGGGGTTGTTGACAGCGAGGTCGGCGAGCACCTTACGGTTGATCTCGATACCGGCCTTGTGGAGTCCACCCATGAGTTGAGAATAGCTCAAGCCTTCGAGGCGAGCCGCAGCGTTGATACGCTGAATCCAGAGTGCGCGGAAGTTGCGCTTCTTGTTGCGACGATCGCGGAAGGCGTAGGTCAGACCTTTCTCCCAAGTGTTCTTGGCAACGGTCCAAACGTTTTTGCGAGCACCATAGTATCCGCGGGTCAATTTCAGGATTCTCTTGCGCTTAGCGCGAGATGCGACGTGATTTACTGATCTTGGCATAGTAAGTTGGGTTGTGATTGCCGGCGGTCAGGGAAGTGACACTTGCGAGCCGGACATTCGATTGAATAAATGACTGTGGGTGAGAGCTTTTGATTAGCGCATGCAGAGCAATTCGCGTACCTGCTTAACGTCGGTGGAGTCAACGAGACCCACGTGGCAGAGGTTGCGCTTTTGCTTCTTCGTCTTTTTGGTGAGAATGTGGCTGTGGAAAGCGTGCTTTCTCTTGATCTTACCCGTTCCGGTGAGTGCGAAACGCTTCTTCGCGCCGGAATTAGTCTTTACCTTAGGCATTTGTTGTGTGATTAAATGATGAATGAATGTGCGGTTGCGCATACCTGGCACAACGCGCGACGATATAAAAACGAACTTCGAGCCAAGCGCCTCGACGGATGCTTTTTAGTGATTATGGAAACTGGGGTAGTTCCGCCGAGAACATCACTTTTCAGTTCGGATCTATCAGGAATGGTTGGGTGGTCCGCAGCTTAGGTCGAAAACCTGTGTGCGAAACGGCGCTCCGCTCGGATTAGAAGTCTTCGCCTTCCACCTTGGGGCCGGTGTATTCGCGGCGTTCCTTGACTTGCGGTGCCTTCTTGGCGGGAGCGGGCTGCTCTTCGGTAGCCGTTTCGCCTTCGTTTTGGGGAGCTTCGGGCAGTGCCTCTTTTTCCTTCTTGACGGGAGCTTTCTTGGGCGCGAGATACATCGTCATACGCTTACCTTCGAGTACCGGCATGGATTCCACTTTACCATAGTCCTCGAGGTCGTTGGCGAAACGCAGCAGGAGCACTTCGCCTTGTTCCTTGAAGAGGATGCTACGTCCGCGGAAGAAAACATAAGCCTTGACCTTGTCGCCTTCGCTGAGGAAGCCTTTGGCGTGTTTGAGCTTGAAGTTGTAATCGTGGTCGTCAGTTTGGGGACCGAAACGGATCTCTTTGATTTCCACCTTCACTTGTTTGGCTTTCAGCTCCTTCTGTTTCTTCTTCTGTTGGTAGAGGAATTTCGAGTAGTCGATCAATCTACAAACGGGAGGCTGCGCATTGGGGCTGATCTCGACTAGATCGACTCCTTTTTGTTGCGCGAGTCGAAGAGCATCGCGGGTAGGCATTACGGTGCTTTCGGCATCGTCTTGCACAATACGCACTTCGCGCACACGAATTTGCTCGTTTACGCGATATTGCGGCTTAGTAGGCTGTTTGCGGTCGTTTCTATTGGGTCTCAAATGTGTGAAACTATTGGGTTTGTAAATTGTCTGTATGCTGATTAGCGCTGCAAAAGTAGTGTTTTTCTTCTAATGAACAAAAGGCGCGGGGCAAAAAACTTGGGGACTTTCTCCTTTTACGGCATTTTCTCGAAGTGTTTCTTGTGAGAATGAAGGTTACGTTGTATTTTTGCGCAGATTTAATCGAGGTGTGCAAGTTTTGTGTGCATGCCGGTAATTCTTTATCTCAATGAAAAGATTTTTTCTTTTGCTGCTCCTCGTCTGCCTGGGTGCGACGTTGAGTCTTTCGGCGCAATCGGCGGCCGACAAAATTGTAGGAGTGTATCGTGTGGTGAAAGACGGTCGTAACTCGAAGGTGAAGGTGTTCAAGCATGCCGGAGGTTACCGTGCGCAGGTGATCTGGCTCGAGAACATGAAGAACCCCGACGGATCGCAGCGCACCGACACGAAGAATCCCGATCCCGCGAAGCGCCACACGCCTTCCAATCAGATCGTTTTGGTCGACAAAGTGACGTATGACGCCGACGATAACGAGTGGGAAGACGGCCGTATCTACGATCCCACGTCGGGTAAGACGTACAAAGTGGAAATGTATTTCGAGAAACCCGGTGTGCTCACCGTCAAAGGAAAGCTCGGACCGTTCTACAAGAAGATGTACTGGACCAAAATCCAGTGAACCCGGTCTTCGCCGGTGGGAGTTTCCCACAAGGCGCACCGATGTTTACAATGAACGAAAACAAGGCCACCGCAACCGGAAAGGAAGCGGTGGCCTTGTTCGTGTTTCGGTGGCCTCCGGAGCGCCGGCAGGTCAGCGCGCGTCGGAAGTTGCGGGTTTCGGCGGCGTTGCCGGAGCTGATTCGTCCGTCGTCTCATCGTCGACGAGAGTGCGCGGAAGTGTCTCCACGATTCGGCTTTCCAACTCCTCGGCCGTGAGGTCCAATTGCAGTCGTCCGCCTTGCGCCACCGAGATGTGTCCGGTTTCTTCGCTCACGGCGATCGCCAAGCAGTCGCTTTTCTGCGAAGCGCCGAGCGCGGCACGGTGTCGCAAGCCGAGCGTCTTGGGAATATCCGGGTCGTGCGAGACGGGAAGGACGCAGCCCGCTCGGTAGATGCGGAGTTTGTTGGAAATGACCATCGCACCATCGTGGAGCGGTGAGTTTTTGAAGAAGATGTTTTCGATGAGCCGTTGCGAAATCCTTGCGTCGATCACCTCTCCGTAGGAAGCCACGTCATCGAGATCTTGATAACGCTCCACGATGATGAGTGCGCCCACCTTTTGTTTGCCCATGCTCACGCAAGCCATGACGAGCGGCAGGATCTCTTTGCGGTGCATGGTGTTGTCGTCGTTGTGTCGCCTGAACCAGCGCAAGATCAGTGAGGCCCGTTGTGTGCCGATGGTGGAGAAAAAATGTCGGATTTCTTCTTGGAAGAGCACGATGAGCGCGAGTGCGCCGACATTGATGAGGCGGTCGAGAATGCTGCCGAGGAGCCGCATCTTGAACACCTGCGAAACTAGGATCCAGACGATGATGAAAATGAGCACGCCCGTGAAAATATTGGACGAACTCGAGGCGCGCATCAGTCGGTAGAGATAGAAAAGCAGCAAGGCCACCAAAATAATATCGATGGCATCTTTGAGGTCGAAAGAAAGAATCCCAAAAATCATAGCGTGAGAGGTTTACTTGGTGTCGGCCGCGCGCATTTTTTCGACAATGCGCACCGCTTCGACGGCCGCGCGCACGTCGTGCACGCGCAAAATGTGCGCCCCTTTGAGCAACGCGATGGTGTTGACCACCGTCGTCCCATTGAGCGCCTGTGCAGCATCGGTTCCGAGCAGTTTGTAGATCATCGATTTGCGACTCACCCCCACGAGCAGCGGGAGTCCCAGCTCGTGGAAATAGTCGAGCTTGTCGAGTAGGGCATAGTTGTGCTCCATGGTTTTGCCGAATCCGAAGCCCGGATCGAGGATAATGTCGTGTGCCCCGAGTTCGCGCAAGCGTTGCACGCGGCGTGCCAGCCACTCAATGACGTCTGCCACCACGTCGTCATATTGCGGATTGCACTGCATGGTGCGGGGGGTGCCTTGCAGGTGCATCAAGACGTAAGGCACACCGAGTCGTGCCACGGTGTGAAACATCGCGCGGTCGAGTGTGCCGCCGGAAATGTCGTTGATGAGCTGCACCCCGTAGTCTCTCACGCAGTGCAGCGCCACTTCCGCGCGAAAGGTGTCGACCGACAGCAGCGTGTCCGGAGCTTCCTCGCGCACCACTTCGAGTGCCGCGGCGAGTCGCCGCATTTCTTCGTCGGCACTCACCTCGTCGGCGCCCGGACGAGCGGAGTAGGCGCCCACATCGATGCAGTCCGCGCCCTCATCCACGAGTGTGCGCACGCGCCGGCGCAAGGCTTCGACATCGCTCACCGGAGTGCGCGAGTCGGCAAAGAAAGAATCGGGAGTAGCATTGAGGATGCCCATCACCAGCGGGCGGTCGAGGGGAAAAAGGTGGTCGTTGATGCGAAGCGTGTGTGTCATGATTTGAAGGAGAATGCGACGTCGAATACTTGCAAAGTTAAGAGGTGACGCGTGGATCGCAAAATAAACAAGCGACTTTTTCGGTTCATTCGCTAAGAAAATGTACTTTTGTAGGCACGAACCAAGAACAGAATTATGACACTTCCCCAACTCTATGATATCTACCATCGTCATCCCGTGGTGACGACCGACACGCGCCACTGCCCCGAGGGCAGTCTTTTCTTCGCGTTGCGCGGCGACAAGTTCGACGGCAACGCCTTTGCACTCGACGCCTTGGCCAATGGTTGCGCCTACGCTGTGGTGGACGATGCCGAAGTGGCTGCAAAAGATGCGCGTTGCCTTTTTGTCGACGACGTACTTTCCATCTTGCAGGAACTGGCGGCCCACCACCGCCGTGTGCTCGACACCCCGGTGTTGCAGATCACCGGCACCAACGGCAAAACCACCACCAAAGAACTCGTTGCCGCGGTGCTCGGCGAGAAATTCAAGGTGCTCTATACCGAAGGCAACCTCAACAATCACATCGGTGTGCCCCTCACGCTGCTCCGTTTGCGCCCCGAACACGATTTCGCCGTGATCGAAACCGGCGCCAACCACCCGGGCGAAATCGCGCAGCTGAGCAGAATCGTGCAACCCAATTGCGGACTCATTACCAATGTCGGGAAAGCGCACCTCGAAGGTTTCGGCTCATTCGAGGGCGTGGTGAAAACCAAAACCGAACTCTACCGCTATCTTGCACAGCGCAACACCGAAATCACCGAAACCCTCATCACCGGCGAAACCCGCTTCAAGCCCGACGCTGTGCCGTTCTTCGTTTTTGTCAACGGCGATAACGAATTTCTCATGCCTCACGTGGCCGAATGTGGTTTGCCCTCGCTCACCTACGGCAGTCCCGGACATGGCTACACCATCGAGGGCGAAGTAGTGGACTGCACGCCTTTCTTGACGCTCCGCTGGCGCAAGGCCGACGGCGCATGGCACAAGGTGAGCACGCAACTCGTGGGTGCCTATAATATAGATAATGTGTTGGCGGCCGTGCTCGTGGGACTTTGTTTCAAAGTGCCCTTGACCGCCATCGACCATGCCTTGCAGCACTACGCCCCGCACAACAATCGATCGGAATATCGGAAAACGGAGCACAATTCGCTCATCATCGACGCCTACAATGCCAACCTCTCGTCGATGCAAGCTGCCCTCACCAGTTTCCGGCAGACCACTGCAGCCCACAAGATGATGATTCTCGGCGATATGCGCGAGTTGGGCGCTGCCTCGGCCGATGCACACGCCGAAGTGCTGCGACAAGCCACCACGTGCGGTTGCGAAGAAATCTGGTTGGTGGGCGAATGCTTCACCGCAGCAGCTTCGGCCCTGGCCCTGCCCCCGGCCGTCAAAGTGCGCACCTTCGCCAACGTCGAAGCTGTGGAGAACGAATTGCTCAGCCACCCGGTTTCCGATCATTTGATTCTCATCAAAGGCTCCAACGGCACCCGCTTGTTCCGTTTGCCCGAGTTCCTCTGAACGGAATAACTGCCGTTTGATAGCGAAAATGGGTGTTTCTGGTGTGTTTCTGCAATATTGATATTGCAGAATTATAGCAATTGCAATTTTCTTCCACTTTTTTTCGCCCAAGTCTTGGAGGTGAACGAAAAAGTGCCTACCTTTGCATCGCAATCGGGAAGAAAGCCTGATTGAAATGATCGCGGAGTGGAGCAGTTGGTAGCTCGCCAGGCTCATAACCTGGAGGTCGCCCGTTCGAGTCGGACCTCCGCAACTAAATAAAGCATCAACCTCGGTTGGTGCTTTATTCTTTTTGTGTCTATTCTCCATTTTTCGTCCCCACACCCTTAGAAAACACCGATTGTCGCGCTTGTATGTTGGCATTTATATTTAATTTTGCAGGAGCAATCGGCAGCCGGCGACGTAATTTGCCGCGAGACGCGAGTCGCCGATGCACTCTCACATGCAAGATCCAATGGCGCAACCCTTTCTCATAGACATCGACCGCATCCTTTCCGACAAAATGGGCACCAAGGCTCGTTATGTGCCGAACTTCGTGGTACGCTATCTCAAAAACATCGTCCACCAAGATTGGCTCAATGAGTTCATTGTCCAAGAAGGCGAAAAGCAAGGCGTGCAGTGGTTGGAAGATTGCATTCGCCACCTCGATTTGCACATCGAAGTGGTGGGGAAGGAACACCTCCCCTCAGATGCCGACGGCCGCCGTTTCACCTTCGTCTCCAATCACCCCCTCGGTGGCGCCGACGGTGTGGTGCTCGGTGCCATCCTCGGCCGGCATTACAACGAGCGTGTGTGCTATCTGGCCAACGACCTCTTGATGAACCTTTCCGGAATCGCACCGCTCATCGTGCCTATCAACAAGACCGGTCGCGAAGGGCGTGAACTCTCGCAGCGCGTCAGTGCCGCTTTCGCCGGAGACAAGCACATCATTATGTTCCCCGCCGGTCTCTGTTCGCGTCGCATCGACGGAAAAATCCAAGACATTCCGTGGGCCAAAACCTTTGTCACGAAGAGTGTGGAATCGCATCGCGACATTGTGCCCATTTATTTCGAGGGTCGCAATTCCGATCGGTTCTATCGGCTGGCCACATGGAGCAAGCGGCTCGGCATCCGCTTCAATCTCGCCATGCTCTACCTCGTGGACGAACTCTATCGCCATCGCGGCGGCCATTTCCGCGTTGTCATCGGACAGCCCATTCCGTGGCAGGAGTTCACATCGGCACGTAGCCCCATCGCCTGGGCAGCCCACGTGCGCGAACTGGTCTATCGGCTCCCCAATTGACCAGACGCTGTCCCACTCGCCTTGGTATTTCAGACTCTACCGCCCCGTCGGGGCGTGGAGTTCCCTCATAAATTCTCGACAATGGAAGAAATCATCGCCCCGGTATCTCGCGACCTCCTGTTGCAAGAGCTCACCCCCGAACGTCAGCTCCGCAAGACCAACAAGGCCGGCAACGAGATCTACATCATCACGCACCACAATGCCCCGCACGTGATGCGCGAAATCGGTCGTCTGCGCGAAATTGCCTTTCGCGCCGCCGCCGGTGGTACCGGAAAAGCCCTTGACCTCGACGAATTCGACACGTGCGAGAAACCCTACTATCAGCTGGTGGTGTGGAATCCCGACGCCTGCGAAATCTTGGGCGGCTATCGCTTCCTGCCGGCTTCCGACATCACGTTCTGCCCCGACGGACAACCCTACTTGGCCACCGGCCACATGTTTCATTTCTCCGATAATTTCATCGAGAATTTCCTCCCGCAGACCGTAGAGCTCGGCCGCTCGTTCGTCACCCTCGAGTACCAGAGCACCAACAATCTCTCCAAGAGTCTCTACGCCCTCGACAATCTTTGGGACGGCCTGGGCGCCCTCACGGTGATGATCCCCGATTTGAAATACTTCTTTGGGAAAATGACCATGTATCCGAGCTTCGACCGTGAGGCGCGCGACATGATACTCTATTTTCTCAAGCGCCATTTCGGCGACCGCGACGGACTTATCACCGTGGCCGATCCGGTACTGCTCGAAACGCCGGAAGAAAAGCTCCGCGCGCTTTTCGTTGAAGATGATTTCCGCGCCGACTACAAGATTCTCAACCGCGCCGTGCGCCAACGCGGCTTCAACATCCCGCCGCTGGTGAGCGCCTACATGAGTCTTTCGCCCACGATGCGCGTGTTTGGCACCGCCATCAACGACACGTTTGGCAACGTCGAAGAAACGGGCATTCTCATTGCCGTCGACGAGATCCTGGAAGAGAAGCGCAAGCGCCACATCGAAAGCTACGTCGACCCCAACTCGCTCACGCAACTGCCCGAATTGTTTTTCGAGACCATGCGTCGCTGAGCGAAATGTCTCAACAGCCCTATCGTCCCGATGCACCCATTGCGGTGTGTCGGGATTTTTTCATCAAGTCAGAGAGCATTTGCGCTGATCCACAGGACAGTAGTCCACAGAATTAGACGCTATGTGGACGCCGCAGAGCGACGGGAAAAGGGAAAGGTTGTGTTTTATCGAGCGCAAAGATAAGTCTTTTGTTTCGAATTGTCGCGTTTTTCTGCGGGAAAATATTCTCATCTTTCGATTCTGCGAAAGGAAGACCAAAAACACGGGGACTTTTTTTCGATCTTCCCCTTGTTTCTCTCATCGCTCCCCCTCTTTCTCCGGTCGCCCTCCTGCTTTGGGGAGAAATCGGTAGCTGCTCTCTCACTCCGTTCGGCGTTCGTTCTGTTTCCCGCCCCTCAGCTTGGTGCGCCCTCGCGCATGACGCCCTCGCACGCGGGGACGCGCACCCGCGCCTTGCGCACTCAGCAAGTTTCCACTTTTTTGCCTTCACCCATCACCTACAACCTGCTGAACTACTACTCGTTAGGTGTGAAGGCTTTTGCATTTCCATGATCTGCTCCGGTGGGTGAAGGATCTTCACCGAAACCTTCACGCACAAAGCGCTGTAACTCAATTATTTGTTCCCATCGGGTGAAGAGGTGAAGGCAAAAAACGAAAAACACCTGATGCGCGCGTATATGCGCGCACGAAGAGCGTGGGAAAGAGAAAGCAGCTCATCCGACATTTGGAATGATGTGTTTTTAGGATGTGGTCAAACTCATGAATGAGAAGTTGGACGAGATATGCAGGGCGCAATACACCATGGAAAAAGGCATCAACAAGCGCAAAGTCTTGAAAGGCACACGTTATCTGCTGCTGCGCAATGGAGCGGAAATTTTCGACGAGCAATATCGGGCAAGGCTTGACAATGCCTTGCCCGATATGAACAAACCCATCTCACAGGCCTACACTACCTCAAAGAGCAAGTCAGAGAGATATGGGTGCAGCCCAATAAACAAGCAGCCGAAGAGGTCATGCTCGATTGAGGGAAACAGGCGCAGGAGAGCAAAGGGCCGCAGCTGATGAAAATGGCCGTCACAATCATGGCTTACAGAGCCGGCATTCTTGCATGGTACGACTGCCTCATATCGAGCGAGAAAGTAGAGGATGTCGACAATAAATGTAAGTGCTTTTGTGAACGTCAGGCTGGGCAGAGGTTCGTGCAGCGTTCGTTCGTTTTAAAAAAGCGCAAACCAAACGCACAGGGACAAAACAACCTGGTATAAGCAACACTGCGTATAAAGGCTGTTTTTAAATCCTCACCTGCCTTGATCTTGAAACGGTAGTTAAACAAATAATATGCAAGCACACATAGGGGGTGATTATCTATCTTAAATCGGATGAGACAGCGTAGACGGAAAGATAGAAAACCTACACAGATAATTATTGTGTGGTGATGAGTCGCAAACTGTCTGCTTTCGACCTCACTTTCAACCACCGTTGGAGTTGTGTGCGTTCAGCATCAGTCAAAGGATTGTTGCAGCCGGCAACGGCTATCGTGTAACGGAGTGTTGTCGAAGTATCGGTGCTGGCTTCTAACGCTTGCGAAAGACTTATTCTTCTCACCTTAGGGCAGACAGCTTTCACCTCTTGGGAAATCTCTTTCCCCAGATTCTCACAAGCGGTATATTCTTGTAACTGTTTGCTCACTGTGTTCAGTTGCGCTGTTTGTTCTATTAGCTGCTGCTGCTGGATTGCTTTTGATGCCTGTGGCATCGTTTGCCCTTCAAGCAACGGGAGACTGTCAGATTGGTATCCCTGAATAACATTCAGACGATACCCTGAAAGATGATAGTTCTCCAGCTTAAGGTTTGCCTTGTCAATGGCATTTTTCTCAATGGATTTTCCTATAGCCACGACACTTATGGTCTTCTTGTCGTCGTTGCGACTGAAGGAGAGTAGCTGCGTGCCTTTAAAGGTGAGTTCATTCTTAATGAATTGCTGCGTATTGCTATCTCGCATACTCATTCGAATAATCTGTATCGTCATATAGATAGCTGGCAACATAGTTGTGATTGCAATTACAATAATATATTTCTTTACTTTTTTTAGCCGTTGGGTATCAGCAAATGTCTTCGGCTTGAACCGTAACATTCTAACCCCGACAAAAGTAGAAAGGGCTATGAAAACAGTGTTGATAAAATAAAGATAGAACGCTCCGAAAAAGAATGAAAAATCTACAACAGCCAAACCATACCCGGCTGTGCATAGTGGGGGCATTAGTGCCGTGGCGATGGCTACCCCCGGTATTACGTTTCCCTTGGCCTTGGTGCCTATGGCAAGAATACCGGCAGCACCACCGAAAATAGCCACGAGCACATCATACAACGAAGGTGAAGTGCGCGCTAACAACTCGGACTGTGCCTCATTAAGTGGCGTGATGACAAAGTAGATGGTTGCCGTTATCACACTGATGACGGTAGCAACCAAATAGTTTTTGATAGACCGCTTGAGCAATTCAAAATCATTGATCCCTACAGCCAGCCCCATGCCGATAATCGGACCCATGAGCGGAGAAATAAGCATGGCACCGATAATTACTGCGGTGGAATTGAGGTTCAATCCCAATGAGGCAATAAAGATTGCAAAGATTAATACCCAAAGGTTCGAACCATGAAACCTGACCCCACTACTGATCTGGCTGATTATCTCTACCTCGCTTTCCTTATCGGGAAGAGCATTAAAGTATCCCTTTACGACCTGCCAGAGTGTTCTTTCATCTTGCGTCATTGTCTTTTGTGTTTGTAGAGTAATCCAGTGAATGCAAAGTTAAATCATTCTTTTGGAGAACTCTGCTATTGGTGTTTGAGTTTTTATTTTTGGGGTTTGCTGTTGATCTCCTTTTGTGCTCTCACAATCTTTTTTTATTAGTGATTTTATCGGAGTTGATGTGCTTCAGATGAGTCGTTCCAATCCGCTGGGGACGGTTCTGCGGAGGACGTCGAGGCGAGGGTGCTCGGCAAAGGGGAGAGCGTCGATGGCCTCGGCCACGGTGCGGCGCGCCGTTTCGGGGTTGTTGTTTTCGGCACTCAGGTGGCAGAGCCACACGCGGCGTGTCTCGGGCGTGAGATGCTGCTTCAAGGCTTCGGCCGTGAGGCGGTTGTCCATGTGTCCACGTCCGCCGGAGATGCGTTTGCGCAAGTAGAGCGGATAGGGGCCGTTGTCGAGGAGCTCGCGGTCGTAGTTGGCCTCGATCACAAGGTAGCGAGCCCGTTGCACATAGGGTACCATCGTTTCTGTGAACTGTCCCGCGTCGGTGATGAGGCAAAAGGTGGGGCGGCCGTCGCCTCCTTGCGGTGCAAAGAGGTCGGTGGCGTTGGTCTCTTCCGGTTCGATGAGTTCGATGAAGTAACCGTTGTTGTCCGTCGCATCGTGAGGAACGGCAAACGGCGTGATGCGGAAATTCCCCACCTCGAATGGTGTGTTGAGCACCGTGCAGCGTTGCAAGTCCTCGGGGATCTTTTTTGTCATGAAGCGATTGCGCACGATTCCCTCGTGCACGGGCATCGAAGCATAGACGGGGATGCGGAATTCAATGGAGAGCGGTCCCACGGCTTTGATGTGGTCCGTGTGGTCGTGGGTGACGATGATGGCTTTGATTTTAGGCATCGTCAGTCCGTAGTCGCGCATGTGTTTTTTGAAGGCGCGAATGCCGATGCCCAAGTCGATGAGAATGGCTTCGCCACGCGATTCGAGATAGTAACAATTGCCGGAGCTGCCGCTGCCGAAACAGATAAATTGCATGGAAAGAAGGAGTCAGAAAGGAGAAGTGAACCGCGGAACCTCAGAAAGGCAAACCCACGGCGAAGTGGAGGGTGAAGTCGCGCGAGAGATTGGGGTGGAAAATGGGGTAGTGCAGTGCACCGGAAGGCACTGCGGGGTCGATGGCTTTCATTCCGCCGTCAAAACGCACGATGAAGTAGTTGAGATTCAGGCGCAAACCCAATCCGTAGGAGACGGCCAGTTCGCGCAGACAGGAGTCGAAGCGGAATTGTCCGCCGTCCGGTCCCGTTTTTCCGCGGGTGGTCCACACATTGCCGGCGTCGACGAAGGCCGCCCCTTCAAATTTCCAGAAGAGCGAACTGCGATATTCCATCGAGAGGTCGATCTTCAGATTGCCGGTTTGGTTGATGAAGTCGATATTCCCGTCTTTCTGCGCGTAGCGTCCGGGGCCGAGTTGTCGCACGTTCCACCCGCGCACCGAATTGGCGCCTCCCGAGAAGTAGCGTTTCTCATAGGGGATCACCTTCGAATTACCGAAGGGAATGGCGAGTCCGAATGCCGCATGCCACGCCAGCGAGTTGTTTTCCGAGAGTCGCACGCTTTTTGAGAAGTCCACATCGAACTTCACATATTGCGAATAAGGGATGCTGAAGATCGCGTAACTTCCGTCAGCCGTTTGGTGCATGCGCAGCATCTTCGAGATGCCGTAGAGGAGATTACCGGCCGTTTCCACGCCGGCGCGAATTTGGTAGCCGTTGGTGCGATAGAGGTTGGCCGATCCCGGAGTGCGCAAGGAATTGTAGACAAATCCATAGGCGGCCCGCATGATGAAGATATTCTCGTACGAATAGCGGAGCACGGCATAGCGGGGGTTGTCGCCTTCGAGGTAAGTGCGGCGGAAGGTGTCGGAAATCCACGGCATGAACACATAGTTCAGCGACACAATGTCCAGGTGATGTCGCAGGTTGGGTCGCGCATGGCGATTCCAGTCCACGCTCCACGTGCCCGTCAGCACCCGACGGTAAAATTCCGGTCGGTTTTGCGAATTGTACATCACCGAAAAGTCCGTACTTCCCTTGTAGGTGCGCAAATTGCGCTCGCCCGGCGAGATGGGCAGCGTGGGGAAGCGCAGCGTCGCTTCGACCCCGTATTCCGTGTAATTTTGGTTACGATACCCTTCCAGTCGGCGGATGGCCTCGTAGGCTCCGCGAAATTTGAGAAAGAAACTCTCCGCGCCGCGGAAGAGATTGCGTTGGGTATAGGTGAGAGTCGCCGCTCCTCCGAAATCCCCGGCCGTGTTCGTCCCTTCGAGGTCGAAACTGATGCCGTTCGGCTTGTTGAGTTGCACCAGCAGATGCACATTCACGGTCGAATCGCCGGGAGCCGGTTGGGCGTAGTGGATGTTCGAGTAGTTCACCGCCGCCAGCGCATTGAGGTTTTGGTAGGTGTATTGCGTGGCGACGTCGCGATAGAGACTATCGGGCAGGACAAAGAGGTTGCGCACGTAAGTGTGTCGATTGATACGCGTGTGCCCGGCCGCCTCAAACGTGATGTTGCGGTAGAACGAACTGTCGGTCGGTGCTTCCTCAGTGTTGAGTTCGGTGAGCGAAACGCGGCCGATGCGATAGACCTGGTAGGCCATCCGTCGGTCCACCCCTCTCGGCGCCTGCACGCGCAGGGTGAGTCGCACCGCCTGACTCAGCGGGAGGGTATCGGCCACAAAACTCACATACTCATTGTTGGCGTTCATATAGCCGCTGTTTTGCAATCGGTGCACGATGCGCGTGCGTTCCTCACCGAGCAGCGCGAGGTCGAGCGGCATGCCTTTGTAGAGTTTCGAATTCGACGAATCGGCCATGATGAGCCTCCGCACGGTGTCGTTGTCAAATTCTCGCCGCAGTTCGTGCACATACGAGCGATTGCCCGGCAAGAGGCGGTAAGTCAGCGCGACCCGCCGCTGTTTTTGTGTCAAGGTCGTGTCGACGCGCGCTTGCAAATAGCCTTTGCTCTGCAAGGCCATGCGCAGTGCCGCCATCGAGTAGCCGGTCAGCGTGTCGTTGTAGACCACCGGTGCTTCGCCGATGCGATGCACGATGCGGTTGAGCGCATTGCGTTCGTCGGTTCCCGACAGACAGTAGATGCCGAGCGGCACTTTGAGGGTGCTGAGCCAGCGCGAGTTGGCTTCCTGTCGCACGTAGTTTCGATAGTCGGCGGCGGCCACCTGCGGATTGTTGCTCGTGAGGTGAACGCGCGTGAGCATCGACCGCCCCTTCGGAACAAAGCGCACGGCCGAGCACCCCGTCAGCAACGGGATGAGCAGTAGCATGAACAGAAAGCGGCGGAGGGACTTCACGAGAGGCTATTTTAGACTGCAAAGATAGGCATTTCGGAAAAAAGGTCGTACTTTCGCGCTACGTTTTCTCTCGGCACGCGCCGTCATCCCATGCTCAGCAAAAACAAACAAAAACTCATTCGCAGCCTCGATCGCAAGAAAAATCGCGATGCCGAAGGACTCTTTCTGGCCGAAGGTCCCAAACTGGTGACCGAACTGCTGGCCCACTTTCGTTGTCGCCTCTTGGTGGGCGAACCGGCGGTGTTGAGCAAAGTGCCCTTCGAGGCGAATGCCGTGGCCGAACGGGTCGAAGTCACCGCCGAGGAGTTGGCGCGTGTGTCGTTGCAGCGGGCGCCGCAAGGCGTGCTGGCCGTGTTCGAAAAGCCGCAGCCGGTGGCCGCGCAAAGCTTGCTCCCCGTAGCCGGTCGCAGTCTTTGCTTGGCCCTCGACGGGGTGCAAGACCCGGGCAACGTGGGCACCATCGTTCGCATTGCCGACTGGTGGGGCATCGAGCACGTGATCTGTTCGCACGACACGGCCGATGTGTTCGCCCCCAAGACGGTGCAATCCACCATGGGCGCTTTGGGGCGCGTCGGCGTGCACTACACCGATTTGCCCGCCTGGCTCGATGCGCTCCCCGCCGGCACGCCGGTCTACGGCACCTTGCTCGATGGCGACAACCTCTACGATAGCGAGTTGACGCCGCACGGCATCATCGTGATGGGCAACGAAGGCAACGGCCTTTCGTCTGCCGTCCGCGAGCGGGTGAGCCATCGTTTGCTCATTCCGAGCTTCCCCCCCGATCGCCCCACCAGCGAAAGCCTGAACGTGGCTGTGGCCACCGCCGTGACCTGTGCCGAGTTTCGGCGCCGCAGTTGAATTTTGTGTAGTTCGTCTACCGATCCGGAACAACTTATGATAGAAATACTTTTCATTGTCCTCCCTCTCTTTCTGCTCCTCTTGTCCGTGGGGCTCAACGTCTATTTTCGCGCCACCGCCTTCAAATCGGTCATCGCTTGTGCCGACGCACAGTCGGCCCGCGTGCTGCCCGCGCCTCCCGTCGAGGGTGGGGTGGTGGGCACCGCCGCCGCGCCCTTAGATCCACTGGTGTCGATCATTCTGCCGGTGCAAAACGAAGCCGAAACCCTCAGTCGGCACCTCCCGCAGTTCTTGACGCAGCGTTTCGGTCCTTATGAGGTGGTGGTGGCCAATGCCGCCGGCGAAGACGGAGCAGTGGTCGACGTCGTGACGCGTTTTCAGGCGCAGCACGGCCATTTGCGCTACACCTTCGTCCCCGAGAGTCGTCGGCGCAACGTCGATGCCCACAAGGTGGCCGTGGCCCTCGGCGTCCGTGCCGCCCGTGCGCCGTGGGTGGTCGTCGTGGAGCCCGACAGCCGTCCGACGAGCGACGAATGGTTGCAGCACCTCGCCACCCACTTCACCGACGAGAACGACGTAGTGATGGGCTATGCCAACTATGAGCACGAAGAGGCGTCGGCCGTGCCCGAAGCCAATCGGCTCCGTGCGTGGGACTGGGCGCGGAGTGCGCGCTCTGTGCTCGCCGGCCATGCCGCGGCGGCCGACGGCGGCCACGTGGCTTTCCGCCGCGAATGGTTTTTGCAAAGCGGGGGGTTCGCCGGCAGTCTCGATCTGCCCTTCGGCGCCTGTGCGCTGTTGGCGGCGCGCGCCGACGCCCGGCGCGTGGCAGTCGAGATGCATCCCGCGAGTGTCGTGCGCCAGGTGATGCCCGACTGGGAAACGTTGCACACGCGTCGCAAAGAGCGGGCTGTGGTGCTGCAACGTACGGCGCACACGGCGGTTTACGTTTCGCCGCGCGAGCGCTGGAACAAAGTCATGACCGCAGTGGCGCTGGTTGCGGCGTTGCTCTACGTGGTGGGGCGGCTGTTGGCTTTCGCGCCGGCACTGCACACGCTCTGGACGGCCAACGGCTGCACGCGTTGGGCCGCAACGGCGCTCTATGGTGCGGCGTTGCCCATGTATGCACCGGAGCAACTGGCCTTCGACGTGCCGGCCGCGTTGTTGTTGATCTGGATGTTGTGGCAACCCTATCGCGGCGAACGGCGTTTGCTGCGTGCGCTGCACGAGCTCTAGGATACACACTGCAAACGTGCATGCTCGCGCGCTCGCGTACGCGCGCACGTCAGGTAGTTTTCGAAAAAAGCCTTCACCTCTTCACCGACCGGTCGCAAAACGTTGACCGACTGCTGTTTAGGGGTGAAGGCTTTTGTTTTTTTCCTTCACCTTCGCCTTCACCGTTGGGTGCCTCCCCGATTCTTCTCCATTTAGGCCCGTTTTTGTGCGAAAACCCGCGACGAAAATTCTTCACTTTCGGGGTGAAGTCACGGGACGAGAGAGGTGAAGGAAAAGATAACAAAGTCTTCACCCATAATTCGCTGTACAATAGTGAAATACACGAGGTGGGTGAAGAGGTGAAGGCTTTTTTCTAAAACTGACTGAGGCGCGCGTGGTGCGCGCGTGCGCGTACATGCGCGAGAGGCGGTGCTGAAAACGAGAGACGGGGTGCGCGCCGAGAACGATGGGAGGAAAGGAAAGAAAAGAGGGTGTTTTTTCGTGCGGGGCGGGAAGGTACGTGCGCGTCCGCGAGGGGACGAGAGAAGCCCTTCGGTGTGCGTGCCGCTGAGGCGTGCGTTGTGCAAACACTGCGCGCGTGGCGAGTCGGTGGCGCCGAGAGTTGCGCGCTGCCGCGGATGAAATACCGGTGTGGCGACCGCGGCCGAAACGAAGGACGGGGAGGAGACAGAAACGAAAAAGGATCGATTCGTGAGAATCGATCCTTCTTGGAGTAGCGAGGCCGGGGATTGAACCCGGGACCTCAGGATTATGAATCCTGCGCTCTAACCAGCTGAGCTACCTCGCCGAGTGAACTTGTGGGTTGTTCCTCGTTTGCGAGTGCAAAAGTAGGGCATTTTTTTGTAGTGACCAAATTTTCGCTCGAAAAAAAGCAGATTTTCTTTTTCGCCGCGATTTTCCTCTCGCCAACGGGGCTTCATTCGCCGCGAATGATGTATTTTTGTTTTGCACTTATCACAACACATTTCACATGGAACAAAACAAACTATCGATCGACACGCAGTGCGTGCAAGCGGGTTGGACGCCCAAGAACGGCGAACCGCGTCAATTGCCTATTTATCAGAGCACCACGTTCAAATATGAAAGCACTGAACAGATGGGCCGCCTCTTCGACTTGAAGGAGTCGGGCTATTTCTATTCGCGCTTGCAGAATCCCACCTGCGATTCGGCCGCTGCGAAGATTACCACGCTCGAAGGCGGTGTGGCCGGCATGCTCACTTCGAGCGGTCAGGCGGCCAGCTTCTATGCGGTGTTCAACATCTGTGAGGCCGGCGGACATTTTATTGCCACCAACGGCATCTACGGTGGAACGTTCAACCTCTTCGTGGTGACGATGAAGAAAATGGGCATCGACTGCACGCTGGTCGATCTGGATGCGAGCGACGAGGAATTGCGCGCCGCCTTCCGTCCCAACACGAAGCTCGTGTTCAGCGAAACTATCTCCAACCCCGGCGGTCGCGTGTGCGACATCGAGCGCTTCGCCCGCGTGGCGCACGAGCAGGGTGTGCCTTTGGTGATCGACAACACTTTTGCCACCCCGGTCAACTGCCGCCCCTTCGAGTGGGGAGCCGACATTGTGGTGCATTCCACCACCAAATACATGGACGGTCAGGCGACGGCCGTGGGTGGTTGCATTGTCGACAGCGGTCACTTCGACTGGATGGCGCATGCCGACAAGTTCCCCGGACTTTGCACCCCCGATGAGAGCTATCACGGACTGATCTATGCTCAAGCCTTCGGTGCGGCGGGCTACATCGTGAAAGCCACCGCGCAACTCATGCGCGACCTGGGCAG
>ENA-OWND01000912-OWND01000912.1-metagenome-genome-assembly--contig:-NODE-912-length-19102-cov-9.021788_pt1 | contig 19102 bp, 19 predicted proteins | sample MGYA00245342_ERZ651119 | MGnify/ENA primary metagenome ERZ651119 (study PRJEB26857, sample SAMEA4031756) | metagenome | biome: human; feature: oral; material: saliva | place: Philippines | collected 2014...
ATCGAACCGGGGACACAAGGATTTTCAGTCCTTTGCTCTACCAACTGAGCTATGGTACCATTCTATTGCGTTTTCAGAATGAACTAATATCATTTCTGATTTGCGAGTGCAAAGGTAGTTATTTTTCCCCATTCCCGCAAATATTCTGTGATATATTTTAACGCTTAACTTTCATTCACACTAAGGAAATACAGCTGTACTGTACTTAACCGACTGAAATTCAATAATTCCTAAGTTTTACTACCACAATATTAAGAACTTCACAAATCAGGTAAAATGCTATTCTACCCAACCTTGTGCCGTGAGTTGGAACTCGTTGCCGTCTCTTGCAATAAGATATTCACCCAATTTTGCTTCAGTAATATAGCCTATTTGCCGAATATTCTTGATAGATTCTATCTTTGCGTGGTCGCTGATAGGTATGGTGAACAGGAGTTCATAGTCTTCCCCACCGTTCAGCGCAGCTGTTGTAAGGTTCATATTGAATTCCTCGCAGGTTGCAGCGGTTTGATAGTCGATAGGTATTTTATCTTCATAGATTCTGCAACCAACATTGCCCTCTTTGCAAAGATGCTTCAAATCGCTCGAAAGACCATCAGAAATATCAATCATCGCAGTAGGTCGTATGCCTGCCTCGCGAAGTTGTTGCAACACTTCGCCGGGAGCTTCAGGTTTCAACTGTCGGTCTATTAGGTATTCTTTACCTGCAAAATCGGGTTGGAAACTTTCTATCGCAGCACGTTCAACTTTCAGTGCTTCGAGTTTCACCTTATTATTATCCGCCTGCGCTTCTTTCAGTTTCTTGTTGAATTCTTCTACTTGCTGATAGTAAACCACCTTTTCGCGTTCCAAAACCTGCAAGCCCATATAGGCTGCACCAAGGTCGCCCGATACGCATATTATATCGGTTGGCTTCGCTCCCTTTCTATACACAATGTCTTCTTTGGCAGCTTCGCCTATGCACGTAATGTTTATGGCAAGCCCAGTATAGGAAGATGCGGTATCGCCACCTACTATATCAACATTCCATTTGGCGCAAGCAGCTTTCAGTCCAACGTAGAATTGGTCGAGATTAGTTACATTTATGCGCTTTCCCAAGGCTATTGAAACAACTATTTGGCGTGGGTGCCCATTCATTGCAAATATATTGCTCATTGCAACCATTGCACATTTGTATGCCAAGTGCTCCATATCAATGTAGGTAAGGTCGAACTGTATGCCCTCCATAAACAGATGAGAAGACACAAGTGTTTCCTTATCGGCATAACGAAGCACTGCAGCATCGTCGCCAACTCCCATAATTGTTGAAGGATTAGTTGGTTTAATATCCTTAGTCAGGCGTTCTATCAGCTTAAACTCGCCCAATTCTTTTATTTCCATATTGCTTTTATAGGATTAAGCATAAGTTATGTTAAGCACGCTTTATCATTTCGCGCATAATTTCAGTCATCAAAGGTTGTGCCTTGTTGGCTGCCTCTTGAACCTCTTCGTGGCTTACTTCAACAGGTACGTCGAAGCCTCCTAAGTCGGTAATTACGCTAACGCCGAACACCTTTATGCCTGAATGGCGTGCAACAATAACTTCGGGAACAGTGCTCATACCCACAGCATCGCCACCTAAAATACGATACATTTTGTATTCTGCTGGGGTTTCAAAGGTAGGGCCTTGCACACCTGTATAAACACCGTGCATTACTCTGATGTCCTTTTCCTTTGCAATTTCGTATGCCTTTGCTATGAGGGTATGGTCGTATGCTTCGTGCATATCTGGGAAACGAGGACCTGTTGGGAAGTTAGGGCCATGCAATGGGTGTTCTGGGAAGAAGTTAATGTGGTCGGTAATAATCATTAAATCACCGATTTTAAACTCTGGATTCATACCACCCGAAGCGTTGGAAACAAACAAAGTCTCGATGCCTAACTCGTGCATGACACGGATTGGGAACGTAACTTCCTCCATACGGTAGCCTTCGTAGTAATGGAAGCGACCCTTCATCGCCATAATGTCTTTACCACCAAGCTTTCCAAAGATAAGACAACCTGCGTGTCCCTCTACTGTTGATACAGGAAAATTAGGTATATCTTTATATGAGAATTCGTAACTATTAGTTATCTCTGAAGCTAATTGTCCGAGACCTGTTCCGAGAATGATTGCCGTTTTCGGACTTGTTTTCATTCTTTCCTTTAGCCAAGATGCTGTTTCTTGAATTTTTTCGTACATAGGATAATATTTTTTCGTTAAACTTTTCTTCCTTATCAAGCATGAACTTAACCTGTATAGGCAGTGCATAGATATTTCTCCGCACTTCTTCATTCAATCCTTCTAAGTTCAATAACCTCGCTTTGTCTTTCTCTGTAGTAATAATTATCTTTGGATTATCCATCGCTGCAAAGGTTTCATTGATGAGTACCACATCTTTAGGTTTAAAAGAATGGTGGTCTGGGAATGCCAGCGATTGCACACGTGAAGCCTCAACATACTGACTTAAATCTACTTCCAACTGCTTTGGCAATGCAATACCTGTAAGCAGCAACACATTTTTATTGTGTATATCGGTCAGTGGGATTGTTTTTTCATTAGCCACATCGTCGAATACTGGCACAAGGTCGCAATATTCCAACGTTGTAAAGAACAACTCTTGGAAAGGATATAGGTTCATTGCCTTGTTCAGTACGCGATAGTCAATGGGATTCAACTCCTTGGGGCATTTTGTTACTATCACTATATCGGCACGATTTTTCCCCGACAATGGCTCGCGCAAGCGTCCCGCAGGCAGTAGTTTATCATAAATAATAAGACGATGATAGTCTACTAACAAGATGTTGATGCCTGGCTTCACATATCGATGTTGGAAAGCATCGTCGAGCAAAACCACATCTGTGTCTTTTGTTTGCTCATCTTGCGTTAGTTTATCAATACCTTCGCAACGCTTTTTATCTACGGCAACATAAACATTTGGAAACTTCTGTTTCATTTGGAATGGCTCATCGCCAATCACTTCCACAGGTGTGTCTGTTTCAGCCAGCACGTATCCCGTGCTTTTACGTTTATATCCTCGCGACAGTACTGCCACTTGCGATACCTCTTTCAGCAAACGTACAAGATATTCGACATGCGGTGTCTTGCCTGAACCACCAACTGTAATGTTGCCAACCGATATTACAGGCACATCGAAACTACGACTTTTTAATACACCAAGTTCAAAAAGTTCATTACGAACCATTACCCCTAACCCATAAAGCCAGCTTAGAGGTAACAGTCCTTTGTGTATTTTTATAAAGTCGCCTTCCATTTCTGCTTATAACAAACAGTAACATGGCGTTGCCAATACTGTTTTGCTTATTAGTTTATATTAATATAATAAGGTATTCTTGCTTGGATTGCAGACTGCTGATTAATGGTTCTCAACATTGAGAATGGTTCATAAAGCATACCCAACGAAGTGCGTAACTGGTCGTTAAGATAATTGCCTTGCACATCGCTGCCCAATATTTGGTCTATCCAACTTACAGGAGCAGGGTAGCTTACTTGATGATATTTCTCTATCTTAGACAACTTTGCAGCCTTTGCGATAGCCTTATCCAATCCTCCAAGTTCGTCTACTAACTTTATTTTCAGTGCATCTTCACCTGTATAAACGTGTCCTTGAGCAATCGTTTCTACTTGTTGCATTGTCAGTTTTCTGCCTTGAGCAACCCTATTCTTAAAGGTTACATAGCCACGGTCTATATAGGTTTGCAACATTCTCAACTCCTCTGCACTATAAGGGCGTACAGTTGAACCAAAAGCTGCATTCTTATTGGTCTTCACTTCGTCGAACTTAATGCCTAATTTCTCTGAAGCCAATCCACTAAAATCTGGGAACATGCCGAAAATACCTATTGAACCTGTTATCGTTGTTGGCTCAGCAACAATCCAATTGGCAGGTGCAGACATATAGTAACCGCCCGATGCAGCATAGCCACCCATACTTATGACAACAGGTTTTACTTTCTTCAGCTCCATTATTTGATGCCACATCTGTTCTGAAGCAAAAGCAGAACCGCCACCAGAATTAACCCTAATGACAACAGCTTTTACATTATCGTCCTTCATCAACTTCTCTATATCTTTGCAAACGTCCTTTCCTACAATGACATCTTTATTAGAAAAAGCTCCTGCTACCTGTGCATCAACGATATCTCCATACGCATAGTAAACAGCAATTTCTTCGCCCTTCTTTTCCTCATCTATCGTACTTAGGTCGGCAAGCGATACCTGGTGGATTTCGTCATCTGCATTAATACCCAACCGTTTCTTTATTTCGCCTTTCACCTGGTCAGTATAAAGAAGTTTATCTATAAGCTTCATTTTGATATAATCGCCTGGTGTGGCAAATGTTATCATACTATCGGCATACTCGTTGAGCTTTGCAACAGACACATTTCTACTCTCGCTGACCCCTTTTGTCAAATGTTTCCAAATGCCATTCAAGTACGCAGTGGTTTGAAATCTATCGGCATCGCTCATCTTTTCTTCTGTGAAAGTTTCGGTAGCACTCTTGTATTTACCAACCTTAGATACTTGCATTTTCACACCAAACTTAGCCAACATATCTTTCAGATAGACGTGCTGCGATGCCAAACCATGCCAATCCAACATACCTTGTGGGTTCAAATATATCTTATCAGCCACCGAAGCCAAATAATAAGCACTCTGTGTGTAGGTATCGCCATAAGCAACTATCCATTTACGGCTTTTCTTAAAGTCGACCAAAGCATCTCTTATTTCTTGCAAAGACGCATACGAGCTTGGCGCAAAAGCACCCGCTTCGAGATAGATACCTTTTATTTTATCGTTGTTTTTGGCTTTCTTCAAACCTGAAATAATATCTTCCAGACTTATATTATCAGCTACTCTGCCTGTAAACTTAGCCATAACATCTTGCTTGGAACGTTCGTTCAGTACTCCTGACAAGTCTACCACCAATACAGAATTATCTTTTATTTCTGCCGTTTCATCGCTCGACAATATCATTCCAAATATACAAACGAGACCTAACAACAACGTTACTAAACCAAAAAGGAATACGCCAACAAAGGTGGCAAAGACATTCTTAAAAAAGTCCTTCATAAAGACAATTATTTAATATATTTCTATTTAAAGCATTGTAGGCTCGGCAAAATCTACATTCTACTATTTCGCCAATACATACATTATATCTATGCAAAGATAAGCATAAATAGCTAATTTTCCAAATTTTGGCATAATTCTTTACTTTTTGCGACTTTTATTCACAAAACAAAATATTAAGGATTAACATCTCTCACTATACGATAAACTGTTAATCCTTAATATCTTCAAACTAAAAGCTGTATTGGAAACCAATAGAGGCAAACTCTTTCAGTTGCCAATAGCCATGACGCCCATCTCGTTTTACACCATCGTCAAATCTGGGATAGATAAACAGCTGCGCGCCTATGTATCTGTTAAACTGAAGCTTGATTGTATTCTCCCATTGGAACTCTGTTCGCTTGTAAGTGGCATAAGCATAAAGACGCGTTTTCCAAATAAGAGCGTCCATCAACTTCCACTCAAAGTCTACAGTAAGTTCAGAACCGAAATCGTGCCGTGCGTGCTTGCCTTCTTCAATGCCTAATCTGCCCGCCAAATTCTTCAAGCGAGTATATTTCACATTGTAAGCCAAAGGAGCTAAGTGTACATTTCCTTTCAACTTATGGTCTAACCAATCAAGGGTATAATCCATACCCAACGACAGGTTAATGTTCAATGGGGCGAGAATGTCTGAATACAATGAAGGGTCGTTGGAGCGGTAAGAATGCGTGAACTGCGTATAACCAACGAACTGAACCGAATAGTACCACCTCTTAGTAGCCTGCAAACCGAACTTGGAAGTAAGGCGTATCAAATCCTCCGTAGTTTTAAAACTATGCAACGAATCGGACTTGCTGCTTTGAATACCAAACTTCAATTCCAAGCGATTGTCCCATTTTACCTTCTGTTTATTGTTATAATTGGCTTCCAGCAGTGCTGATGACAACACCGAATAGTTGCTTTCGCCGCCTTTATGCCAATTGTTAGAAACATAATTCTGCAACAACTGCAAAGCATAATCGCCTTTATAATTCCAAAAATCGGGCTTCGTTATGAGCACTTCAACAGGCGAAAAGGTAGATTCCACTGGCAAAGGTGCAACTTTATCCACTATTTCCACATTCTGCTGTATAGGCATTTCCACATCTACCGTTGCCGTTTGCTTTCCCCGAAGTTCATCATCGGTCGTTCTTACCAACGATGGGCGATGCAGATAAATATCTAAAAGGTGCTTGCTGTAAGCATCGTTCTCTTTCAAAGAAAACGCATTGCTTACAATATTCTTATAATAGGTGGTGGGCAGAAACAATCGAGCAAGCTGGAAAACATCGCCTTTATAAGCCGCTCCTTTCCTACTCGCCTCGTTAAAGATTTTATTTTTTGCTAAAAACAAAGAGTCCATATAAGTCCGAAGCACACCGTTCGAACCATCATTATTCATTTGCTTTACAGCCAAAGAGCCATTCACTTGGGCAGAAACAGCCAACGTGAAACTTATTGCAAATAAAAACAAGTAAATTTTACGCATCATTCTAAATTATAGCCTTGCTATTTTCTCCTTACAAAGTACAGGTTTATTCCAACAATGTAGCAGCACGAACACGGCTCAACGTCTCTGGTGTCATTTGCAAATAACTGGCAATATAAACCAATGGCGCACGCAAAATAACTTGTGGACTTAATTTACACATCTTCTTATAACGGTCTTGTGCCGTTTCAAAGCGCACAAGGTCGGCATGTACTTGCGAAATGATAAGACTTTCTTCCAATATCTTGCGATAGAGAATCTGTATATTTACATTGTGCAATGCTACCTGCTCAAGTCGTCGCTTAGGCAGTGCATACACGGTTGTAGGCTCTATCGCTTCTACCTGCAACTTCGTAGGTTCTTCACGGAACAAGCTTTCGATACACATAAAAATGGTTCGGTCTTCGCCCAAATGCTCCGTTATCTGCTTTCCATTCTTAAAATAGAATTGACGAATAAGCCCACGCTCTATGTAATAGATATTCTCGCATACCTCTCCTTCGCTCAAAATCATCTCGCCCTTTGCAAATTTCATAGGAACGAGAATACTTTCAAGCACATCAAGTTCCTCGTGGGTCATTGTACTGTACTTCCGAGCCAACTCACGTGCAATGTCTCTGGTGTCAAAGGTTTCTTTCATATCTATACCTCCTTATTGGATTTAATCTAATTTTAATACTGCCAAGAATGCTTTTTGTGGAACTTGCACATTGCCCACCTGCTTCATACGCTTCTTGCCTTTCTTCTGTTTTTCCAACAGTTTGCGCTTACGGCTGACGTCGCCACCGTAACATTTTGCGGTAACATCTTTACGTACCTGCTTCACGGTTTCGCGTGCCACAATCTTTCCACCGATAGCTGCCTGTATGGCAATATCGAATTGCTGGCGCGGTATCAGTTCTTTCAGCTTTTCGCACATACGTCTGCCAAACGTTACAGCATTGCTTTCGTGCGTCAAAGTAGAAAGTGCGTCTACTGGCTCACCATTCAAAAGAATGTCCAACTTTGCCAATTTAGACGGGCGGAACGAATCAATATGATAATCGAAAGAGGCATATCCTTTGGAAATACTCTTCAATTTATCGTAGAAATCGATGACAATTTCGCCCAATGGAATCATAAAGATAAGTTCCAAGCGGTTGCCGCTGACATAGTTCTGACTGACAAGCTCGCCACGCTTATCAAGGCAAAGTGTCATTATCGGACCGATATAGTCGCTCGATGTAATGATTGACGCTTTTATATAAGGTTCCTCTATATGTTCAATCATCGTTGGTTCGGGCAAGCCAGATGGGTTGTGCACTTCCTTGCTTTCGCCCAACTTGTCATACACCATATAGCTAACGTTCGGCACGGTAGTGATAACGTCCATATTGAACTCACGGTCGAGTCGCTCTTGGATAATCTCCATATGCAGCAAACCTAAGAAACCGCAACGGAAACCGAAACCCAAGGCTTGCGAACTTTCGGGCGAGAAAGTGAGCGAAGCATCGTTTAGCTGCAACTTTTCGAGCGATGCACGCAGGTTTTCATAATCGTTAGGGTCGATTGGATAGACTCCTGCAAACACCATCGGCTTCACCAACTGGAAGCCCTCGATTGCTTTCTCGCAGGGACGGTCTATGTGGGTAACTGTATCGCCCACCTTCACCTCGCGTGCATTCTTTATTCCCGATATAATATAGCCCACTTCGCCAGTCGATAGCTCATTCTTGGGTTTCATCTCCATCTTCAAAACACCCACTTCGTCGGCGTCGTACTCCATTCCTGTCTGTACGAACTTCACCTTATCGCCCTTGCGAATGGTGCCGTTTGTTACCTTACACAAGGTTATAATACCACGGAACGAATTGAAAATAGAGTCGAAAATAAGTGCTTGCAGCGGTGCTTTCTTGTCGCCTTTCGGAGCAGGCACACGCTCAACAATAGCCTGCAGGATTTCTGGAACGCCTGCGCCTGTTTTTCCGCTGGCACGAATTATGTCGCTTCGCTCGCAGCCGATGAGGTCGATAATTTCGTCTTCCACCTCTTCGGGCATTGCGTTTGGCATATCAATCTTGTTGATTACAGGTATAATCTCAAGGTTGTTGTCAATTGCCATATACAAATTCGATATGGTTTGTGCCTGCACACCTTGCGTAGAGTCTACTATGAGCAGCGCACCTTCGCACGCTGCAATGCTTCTTGATACCTCGTAAGAAAAGTCTACGTGTCCCGGAGTATCTATAAGGTTAAGAACATATTTCTCTCCATCTTGTTCGTACTCCATCTGTATGGCGTGGCTCTTAATGGTTATGCCACGTTCGCGTTCCAAGTCCATATCGTCAAGCATTTGTCCTCCTGTAACTTGAATGGTCTTGGTGTATTCCAATAAGCGGTCGGCAAGTGTAGACTTACCGTGGTCTATATGCGCTATGATGCAGAAATTTCTTATTTGGTTCATTAAAATTTTCGTCTTTTAATATGCAAAATTAACAATAAAAGCGAGAAATACAAAGGAACCAATCATAAAATTGCTCAAAAAGGCTTACCTTTGCATCATCTTAGGTAAAGATAGCACATTATTAGGTAAGAAGATGAAGTTAAACAAAGCCCTTTTCATATCAATTGTTTGCGTTGCATTTGTGGGTTGCCATGAAAGTTTGGAAGACCGTGCAGCGAAGGAATGCAAAGATTATACACTGAAAAAATGCCCTACTCCAATAGTAGAAAACACACGAATGGACAGTATGGTGTATGAAGCCGACACACGCACCATACACTACTATCACTCGTTTTTCAACGAAGCCGACAACAAAGAAATCATTGCAGCACACAAACAGGAACTCCGCCAGACACTGCTTGCAGCGGTAAAGAAGGATATGGGCACAAAGATATACAAGGAAGCTGGCTTCAACTTCCGCTACACTTACCATTCGGGCAAAGCACCCAAAACTGTTCTATTCGACCAAACTTACAAGAAGGGCGAATATTAGGATAGGTATTTTTTAGCAAGTTCCCCTATGAAGCAGTGCAAAGTTTTTCGCTTTGCTTTGTAAAGATAATTCTGTTAAAAAGTGATAACTGCGCTTTGACGTTGCGAAAGCGGCTCTTTTGCGATGCAAAACCTACGCTTTTACCGTGCAAAACAGCCGCTTTTAGAATGCAAAACAATAGATTTTGTAACACATTGATAATTAAAGAGTTAAACAATAGAGACTCTTACGAAAAATATTTACACGTCTATCATCTTTTTTTCGGTTATAAAACAACGTGAATTCGGTGTAAGAATTGGACAAAAATGCTTCACTTCTTTCCGATTTAACAAGCATATCAAATCATATAAACCCTATACACGTGTAGATTACAAAGAGGTTTATTGCTTTTTAAACGTAGCTGCAAAATTTACTTTCAGCACGTTGCTTTCGCGCAAACTTTGCTTTAAGTCGTTTATTGTGCCCATCGGTGTGGCTTTGTCGGCACGCACACTGACGCTCATTTGCTTCTTATCGGCTGCCGACATAGCAAGGCGTTCCTTAGACAGATAGCCTTTTACATCTTTCAAGTCTACTATCTTATCGTTGAGTTGCACGCACAAGCTATCGCCCGAAACTGCGCCCGCAGCATTCATAGGCATACCTATATATATGTAGGATATGGCAGACTTCTTCACCAACTTGGTGAGTTCCGTTCCCTGTGGCACCTGATACTTTACCTTGACAGTGGTTTTACGCATGTGTGTAACAAGCATAAAGAAAAACAATATCGTAAAAATAAGGTCGGGCAAAGAGGCTGTGTTCAGTTCGGGAATGCTTCGTTTGCGGCGTCGGTAAATACTCATTATGTGCCTCCTTCCTCGCCGTTGATGGCTTTTACTTCGTAAACTTCCGAAATGCGCTGCGGTATTTCTTCGGCTATCTGTACCTGCTGTTCAACAGTACAAAGCTGATATTGCTTACCATACAGTTGTTCGGCACGCTTATTCCGCAGATTGTTGTAGGCTGCCACTATCTCGTTTTGGAGCGAAAAATAAGTGTTGTAAGACGCTTTTCTATCTGTCTGAATTTGAATGATGTGTTTTTTTCCCTTCGATGCCACAAAGTTTTCGACCGTTTGCCTTACGGTTTGCAAAGTCATCGGTTTATCGTTGAGCTGCAATTTATTGTCGGCAAGTATCTGAAACTTCAGCACCAAGCGTGCATCAACCATTGTCGGAACCTCTGTTTTTTCTTTCTCCATAGGTGGAAGCTGGCGTTCCAAGCCCTCGTCTACCTCCATTGAGGTGGTAACGAGGAAGAGAATCAACAGCATAAACGATATGTCGGCTGTCGAAGAAGTGTTCAGTCTTGGAACTTTTCGCTTGGCACGTTTAAACATAGGCTTATCTATTTTCTCTTCCTATAATAGCGCGTTGCACCAAAAAAAGATGCTCCAATGGCTGCAAGCAGCAATACAAGCGACGAGGTAACGAACATATCGGAAGCCTTCAGCCAAAACTTATCGGCGTAGGTTGCACCGTTTATGACCATCGATTCGGAAGAACCGAAGATAAACGACAACACAAGGCACAAGAAAGTAGTGCCAAAAACTGCTATCGTTATTTTGTAGGTTGGAATCCCGTTCACTACACGCTGCTTCACGGAGATTGTCTTCACCGTATGGAACACAGACAACAGCATGACAAGAACCGTCAGACCGAGAAGTATCCACATAAAGACAATAAGGGCATCGGTAAGCAAGGGCGCATTGAAAGCAGGATTTTCGGCAAACGGAGCATAGAAGCCGACAGAAAAGAACAAGACAAAAACAAGGGCAGCAATGCCTATCAGCACGTACAAGACGCGCTGCGATATTCGTTCTTCTGCCAATTTTGCAAATCTATTCTTTAAGTTCATAGCCTATCGGTTCAGTTTATACACCATGATAGCGTCTAATAACGAGATTGCCGACTCTTCCATCTGAGCCGTCAGATGCTCTATCTTGGAAAGTATATAGTTGTAGAATACTTGCAAGACCAAAGCTACAATGATACCGAAGATGGTGGTTATCAGAGCCACTTTCATACCCGAAGCCACAATGGTAGGACTGATGTCGCCCGCAACTTGTATTTGGTCGAAAGCCATTACCATACCTATTACCGTACCGAGGAAACCCAACGACGGTGCCATAGCAATGAAAAGGGTTACCCACGAACAGCCTTTCTCTAAATTGGCACTCTGTACACTGCCGTAGGAAGCCACGCTGCGCTCTATGTCTTCGATAGAGCCATCAATGCGGAGAAGTCCTTGATAGCAGATAGAAGCCACAGGGCCACGGGTATTCTTGCTAAGTTCTTTCGCCTTTTCAATGTCTTTTGCAACTATCAAGTCGGTCAGCTTTCCCATAAAACGCTTTGCGTCAATTTCCGAAAGGCTAAGATAGATAATGCGTTCTATACAGAAAGCCAAGCCCAGCACCAAGGCTAAGGCAACAAGCGACATAAAGCCTGCATTGCCGTCGATGAACTTTCGCTTCAGCGATTGGTGGAAACCTACACTTCCTGTCGGTGCTTTTTGCACCTGCGGAGCATTTTCTTCCACTTCGAGAGCGTCGAGTGCATCGTTGCTTTGTGCGCCTCCGCCCGCATTTGCCTCCACGTTTGGTTTTTGCTGTGCTGTATCAGCGTTTTGCGCAATACTGCCAAGCGGACAAGAAAACAAGATGATTGCAAAGATTGCAAGACAAGCAATTATTCTTTTCATACTGATATTTCTTTTCTAAAATCTTATAATTAAATGCCAAAAGAGCTTGTACGAAGCATCGAAGCTATGTTCGTTTACCCAACAATGCAGCCCTTGTGCTTTTGATTTTCAAAAATACTAATTTTATGAATAACCGCCAAACGATTGGCAGAATATCTTCTATGACAGCCTTTCGGCAGAATATATTTATCTACAAAGCTACACTTCTATGCTTGTTTGGACTGATGATAAGCCAGAATTCCACGAATGGGCGACTTCTCCACCTTATCTACTTCAAAGTCAAACTTTGCAGCTGCCTTTTCAAAAACATTGCGGAAGTGGTAAGCAATGCTGCCAATTGCCGACACTTTCTTCACTCCGTAGCAGGCGTATTCGCACACATTGCGTTCAAAGAAAAGTTCAAAGTTTTGCTGTACCAATGCTTCCAATTCTGGCAAATCCAAATGTCGGTTTATGAATTGTGCAGTAGAAGCCAAGAATCTGTTCGCCAATGGCTTGCGATAAACTCTTTCAATGATTTCCTGATAGGTGAGATTTTCTTCACGAAGATATAATTCTCGGATTGTTTCGGACAGTCCACCTTTAAATATTCCGTTCATAAAGAGTTTGCCTAATGCTGCCCCACTGCCCTCATCGCCTAAGATATAACCCAACGGAGGAACATTCTTTACGATTGTCTTGCCATCGTAAAAACAACTGTTAGAGCCTGTTCCCAATATGCAGGCAATGCCCGATGTGTTGCCACACAAGGCTCTGGCTGCGCCAAGTAGGTCGCCAGCAACTTCCACAGTTGCTTCCACAAAAGTTTCAGACAAGCATTTTTTCATCTTAGGTTGTACGCCTTCGGTGCAACCAGCCCCATAGAATGCAACAGATTTAATCAGATTTGCTGCATTGGTATCATCTAAAACAGACTTTAGCTGAGGTAGTACTTCATTCTTTAAAATAAGCTCTATCTCACTGTCTGATTGATGAAAAGGATTGATTCCCTGCGTTGAAATAACTTTTTCGTTATTTCCTTCACCGCCCGAAACTATCCAATCGGTTTTTGTACTGCCACTATCTGCTATCAGTATCATACGCTTTGTTTTGCTTGCAAAAGTACAAAAAACTTCAAAATAAAATACTTCCATAGTATTATAAAGTATTAATAAACTTATGTGGATAGCTTGCATATTCACCTTATTATATATACCTTTGCATTATTAAACAGCTTTGGGAAGCAACTTTCTCAACATTCTATATTTCATATCGTTCCGCAAATGAATAATAAAAACGTCTATATAGCAGGGCCTTGCGTCATTGAAAGCCAAGAACTCCTGAATACTGTCGCCGCAGAATTGGTGCGCTTGAATAAGAAATATGGCATAGACATAATCTTTAAAGCCAGTTTCGATAAGGCAAACCGCACCAGTCTGAACTCTTTCCGTGGACCAGGAATGGCGAAAGGGCTTGAAATGCTGCAGGAAATAAAAGACAAATACGGCTTACGGCTACTCACCGACATTCACGAAAGCTATCAAGCGGAGGAGGTTGGCAAAGTTGTGGACGTCATTCAGATACCTGCTTTCCTGTGTAGACAAACCGACTTGTTGGTTGCAGCTGCGAAAACGGGAAAGATTGTGAACATAAAAAAAGCACAATTCCTTAGCGGAAAGGATATGCGATACCCAGTTGAGAAATGCAAGGAAAGCGGTGCGAAAGAGGTTTGGCTTACAGAACGCGGCAATAGCTTTGGCTATAACAACCTTGTTGTTGATTTCAGAAACATTCCAGATATGCAGGAATTTAGCGAAACCGTGATTATGGACTGCACACACAGCGTTCAACGCCCGAGCGCAGGCAATGGAAAAACAGTCGGCGACCGCAAGTTTGTTCCTTCAATGGCATTGGCTGCCAAGGCTTTTGGTACTAACGGATACTTCTTTGAGGTACACCCCGACCCAGACAAAGGGCTCAGCGATGCTGCCAATATGTTGGAATTAGCAAAATTAGACGACCTAATCGGACAACTACAATAAAGCGAAGAGAGAACAAACAAAATGAAGAATGTCAGAGATTACGCAATACAGTGCATAAAGGACGAGGCAAATGCAACCTTGGCACTGATAGGACAGTTGGACGAAAACTTCGATAAAGCTGTGGACTTGATGTACCATTGCAAAGGAAAAGTCATTGTTACAGGAGTAGGAAAAAGCGGAAATATTGGTGCCAAGATAGCTGCAACCCTTTCGTCTACGGGCACTCCTGCTTTCTTCGCCAATCCATTAGATGTCTTTCATGGCGATTTGGGTGCCATGACGAAAGACGATGTTGTGTTGGCACTCTCTAATTCGGGTCAGACAGACGAACTTCTGCGCTTTATTCCAATGGTGTTGCATATGAACATTCCCATCATTGGCATGAGCGCCAACCCAAAATCGCTGTTGGCAAAATACTCTACGACACATATAAAGGTATGGGTTGAGAAAGAAGCCTGCCCACTGAATCTGGCTCCAACAAGCTCCACAACAGCCGCTTTGGTTATGGGCGATGCACTTGCAATTGCCTTAATGGAAGTCAGGAAGTTCCGACCGAAAGACTTTGCACAGTTCCACCCCGGCGGAGAATTGGGCAAACGCCTGCTGACAACGGCTCAAGACGTCATGCGTTCAGAGGATTTGCCCATCATTCCAAAGGAGATGCACTTGGGAGAAGCCATCATTCACGTCAGCAACGGCAAGTTAGGCTTGGGCGTTTCTGTGGAGAAAAACAAGGTTATTGGGCTGATTACCGATGGTGATATACGCCGTGCGATGGAGAAATGGCAAGCTAAATTCTTCGACCACACGGTAGAAGACATTATGACAAAAACGCCTAAGACCGTTCTTCCTAACACTAAAATCACCGAAATTCAAAGCATTATGCACCAATATAAGATACACACGGTGTTGGTTTGCGATAAGGAACAAAGGCTATTGGGTGTCGTAGACCATTACAGTTGTATGCTTTAACTGTGCGTTTCAAAGCAAAGAAGAGCACGAAAGACAAATAAAAAAGAACACAAAAGATGAATATTGTGAAGAATACAGAAAGAAAATCACTTTTACTAACCTTGCTTTTGCTATGGTTTGCTGCACTTAAGCAACCCATAATGGCAAATCCTGCAACCGATAATCAACACCCTCTGCCAACAAGCTCCGATTCTTTACTTGTGCAACAGCTCAGAAAGAAAGGCATACAGTTCAGCAACAACAATTCGGTAACGCTACTGACAAACGGTCAAGAGAAATTCGACGACCTGTTTAAAGCCATCGAGCAGGCTCGTTCAAGCATACATTTAGAGTATTTCAACTTCAGAAACGACTCCATTAACAAAGAATTGATAGCCCGTCTTGCGAAGAAGGTAAAAGAAGGAGTGGAAGTCAGAGCGATATTCGATGGGTTTGGCAATGCCAGCAACAATCGTCCGATGCGCAAAAGGCATTTAAAAGAAATCAGAAAGCAAGGTATTGAAATATATGAATTTAAGCCAATAGAGTTTCCTTGGATACACGACGTGTTCAATCGCGACCACCGCAAGATTGTCATTATTGATGGGAAGATAGCCTATACAGGCGGTATGAATGTTGCCGACTACTATATTAAAGGTACAGAAGTTGTTGGAGAATGGCACGATATGCATTGTAGGATAGAAGGCGATGCCGTAAACACTCTGCAAAAGATATTCCTGCAAATGTGGTACACGGTATCAGCACAAAATGTCCATGGTGCAAAATACTACCGAGGAATAAGCAATGCTACCTATGTGAAAGGACTAAAGCCAGACACTTGCGCTGCTGCAGGACATAAAATGGTAGGCATTATCAACCGAGAACCTCATGTATCGCAAGACATTATCAGAGCTTTCTATGCGAAAGCAATTGACGATGCGCAAGACAGCATAAAGATTATAAACCCCTATTTCACGCTCGGTCCGAAGATAAGAAGGGCATTAAAGAAAGCTGCAAAGCGTGGAGTGAAAGTAGAAATAATGCTGAGTGTCAAGAGCGACATTCCGCTAACACCCGACTGCGGATACTATAATGCACACAAGTTGATGAAGAGCGGTTGCATCATCTGGTTGTTCGAGCCAGGCTTCCACCATACAAAAATCATACTTGTAGATGGCAAATTCTGTACCGTAGGTTCGGCAAACCTGAATGCTCGCAGCCTAAGATGGGACAGAGAATTAAATGCTGTGATTATAGATAAAGAGACTACAAAGGAGCTGGACACCCTTTTTGAAAGTCAAAAGAAAGATTGCTTCAAGCTAACGGAAAAGAAATGGAACGAATGGAGAACTCCTTGGCAGAAGCTGAAAGGTGTATTGGGCTATCTCATCTCTCCTTTCCTGTAATCCGTTAAGGTCAGATTTTATTTATATCCACATATCCGTGCATAACGGCATAAATCGTCAGTGCCGACACACTCTTCATACCCAACTTCTCCATAATGTTTTTTCGGTGTGTTATAACAGTGGTCAAACTAATATTCAGTTTGATTGCTATCTCCTTATTTATATAGCCCTGCACTACCAAAGAAAGTACTTCTATTTCGCGATTGGTCAATACTTTATTCTTTAAAACCTGCGGCATTTCAGGGAAATTCTTACCTCCAGCGTGCCCATGCTGCTCCACCATAAGCAGGTTGCGCACCAATTCATCTTCACCAACATTGACGCAGATGCAATGGAAACCAGACAATTGCGAATTAGAATCTTTGGAAATCGTCAGCAATATAGTCTTCTGTCTGCGCTCCGTAAAGAACGTTATATTCTCTAAAACAATGGTTTGGGCTGCAAAGAAATGGAAGAATGAATCGGGGTTAGCCACAGAAAAGTCCTCGAAAGTAGAGAAAGACTCTATTTCTATCATCGGTACTACATCTTGAAGAATGCTTTTCAGTCCAAGTACGGCAAGCGTATTAGGGTCGATAACCGCAATACGCGGACGCCCATTCATTATCTTTCTCATGTCCATAGATTGCAAAAGTACAATTATTTTGTAAGATACGAAACAAGAATACCTATTTTTTGGTATTCAAAAACTATGGTTACAGGCTTACCGTACCTATATCTACCAAGTTATTTACGATAGCGTAAATGGTGAGCCCCGCAGGAGAATGGATTTGCAACTTGCGCGCAATGTTTCTGCGGTGGGTAATCACGGTATTTGTAGAAATGCACAAATGGTTGGCTATTTCCTTGTTCGTCATTCCCTGAACCACACAAATAATCACATCTTTCTCACGGTCGCTCAGCGTTTCGCCCGTATCGGGTTGCTTGCTCAGCATACTTGAAATCTTCACCGAAACATCGTTCTGCTTACTCTTCAGTTCCAAATGGCGAATAGCAGGTATGAACAGTTCTTCTTCAACATCGGCATGCTGGTCGAGCCACTCCTCGCAATGGTAAATATCGTATAGTGTTGCCGTGAGCTGACTGTTGCGATGTGCATCTGAAGGCAGATACTTAATAATGATGTTTTTAAGTTCGTGCAACTTTACATCGGTCTGTTTATGATGCTTGGAGAAGGTTTCTATATCGTAATTGTTGTTTGTTTGTCCCGACAATAAAGAATCGACATAAGGGAAAACCATTTTCTCTTCGTACTTCATATGGTTGCGAATATCGTGCGCATATTCGTCGTACAGTTTCAAAATGAGTCGTGCCAAATTGTCGTTCTCGTCCAACGAATCCACAAGTTTCTTGCGAATGAACGGCAACTGAAAATCCAAATAGTAAGTATGGAAGGCCTTTAGATACTTCACCAAGGTTGGTATAGACAGCCTGTCGGCATCGTCGTACTCCTTATAACCATTCATTGTAAAATTCACAATAGCCAAAAACGTATAAGTATCAACATTCTGGCTATCGCAAACCTCCCGAACAGTTTTATCGCCGAAGCCCAAATTAATTCCAAAACCGCCCAGAGCCTGTAGTAGGTCGTAATTATCGCTGATAAGAGAAATCATCTTATCATCAGCCTCATACATCTTATGATTTTTCATTTAGGTCGCATTTTAAATATCTTTGTATAAGATAAATTGCACTTGGGTGAATATGAAAGTATGCTTTCGTTTTCCCCTGTTGCAATATCTATGCAAAATAATAACATTTTTACGAGCTGTGCAATAGCAATAAGTAGGTATTTTAAAATACCAAACAATTAGTATTGCAGCAAAGAAATAATGATAGTATCTTTGCAAGCAAATGGGTGCAGGGATAATTGCAACTCTCGTACAGTGGTTATAGTTACAGACAGCAAGGTACAAACTTAGTTCTCTTCACTATTCTGCTGCGAGACAGCAATTAGGTATCTGCACTCTTTTTATTTTGCAAATGTACTAATATTTAGACAAACAGAACAGAAATTTAAAAGAAAATACGAAATTAACCCTGTAAAAACCAACAAATTAAGCTGTAAATGCCATTTTTATGCAATTCGCAAGCATTTACAACAAAACACTACCCTACTTCCATAATTCACCAATAAAGGTACTTGAATTTTGCCGTAACGCCTTTGCATTAACCGATAATCAGATAGTTTTTACTTTTAAAACGTTGCCTTGCAAGCGTAGAAATTCAGTGAAAACCGCTTACTTTATAGATAAAAAGAACTTTATAAAAGTGTAAATATTTTTTATAAGAATATCTTTTACCTAACTAACTCGTTTTCAATGCTTTACAAAACCTATTGTTTTGCATTCCAAAAGCGTAGGTTTTGCACGGTAAAAGCG
>ENA-OWND01000915-OWND01000915.1-metagenome-genome-assembly--contig:-NODE-915-length-19051-cov-3.118499_pt1 | contig 19051 bp, 16 predicted proteins | sample MGYA00245342_ERZ651119 | MGnify/ENA primary metagenome ERZ651119 (study PRJEB26857, sample SAMEA4031756) | metagenome | biome: human; feature: oral; material: saliva | place: Philippines | collected 2014...
ATTAAAGTGTTTCTACCGTTTAATGTACAATGTTATCCGGTTTTATTTTACGGAGCAGGGGGGATTCGAACCCCCGGTACCCGGATGGGTACAACTCCTTAGCAGGGAGCCCGATTCGGCCACTCTCGCACCGCTCCAAATTACCTGTCTAAGTTTTGTTATACTGTGCGTATCTATTTTACAAGGGATACGCTCCTTTTGTTTTACGGAGCAGGGGGGATTCGAACCCCCGGTACCTCGCAGCACAACGGTTTTCAAGACCGCCGCCTTAAACCACTCGGCCACCGCTCCACAATCGGCCTGTATATTAGCCTAGAATAACGGCGAATGTCAAGCGGTTTGTCGCAGGGTGTCCCGAAAGTTGTCTGATTTCGGGGCATCCTTCATCTCTATTTGTGCGAAGAGTTTAATACCTGCCGTTCCTCGGGATTATTTATACAGCGGCCCAAGCGTTGCGCATGCACGATAATCCGCCCCCTCCGGCTCATCGCCGAATGCATTCCAATACTGCGGGCGGTAAATCTTTGCATCGTCAACGTTGTGCATACACACCGGTATACGCAAAATGGATGCCAGTGCGATAAGCTCCGCACCGATATGCCCGTATGTGATTGCTCCGTGGTTTGCACCCCACTTTGCCATAACGGAATAAACATCCGTGAATGCGCCCTTACCGGTTAAACGCGGAACAAACCAAGTGGTCGGCCACGTCGGATTGGTGCGCAGATCAAGCTTTTCGTTTACCGCTTCGGGAAGCGATACGGTCGTGCCTTCGGCAATTTGCAGTACCGGCCCCAATCCGTGTACGAGATTAAGACGCGCCATAGTAACCGGCATTCCGCCTTCCGTTAAGAAGTTGGAAGAATAACCGCCGCCTCTAAAGTATTCCAAGCTCGCATATCGCCACTGCGTGGCATCAAGACAGGCATTTGCTTCTTCTGAGGTAATTTCCCAGAACGGCTTCATAACGGACTTACCGTCTTTTTTCTGTTTCCCCGTACCGTCAAGACAGGTTGCTCCGGAATTAATCAAATGGATAAAGCCGTTTGCCGCATCGCCTTGAGGCTTCCATCCGGTAATCCGTTCAACCGCTTCGGGGCTCCAATAGGTTCTGACGTCGGAGAAAATCGCCGCACTATAGCCGAGCAGATGTTCAAACATCATACAAACGCCGTTCAGCGAATCGTTTTCGGTAGCGACTAAGAAGGGTTCGCGGATGCCGTTCCAGTCAAAACTGGAATTCAGCATAGCTTCAAAGAAATCCCCGTTCGGCATAAAATCAGTCCAGTGGCGCTGTCCTTGGAAGCCTGCCAACAAGGCGTTGCGTCCTTTGGCTTCCTCAGGAAATTTTGCTTCAAGTTTCTTGTTTCCGATCATCAAATCGCGGACGATGATCATGCACTTAACACAGATTTCCCATGTTTTATCTTTCCGTTCCCGTGAATGCTGCATTTTTTCGGGGTTGTCGTCCTTCCCCTCTTTGCAGTGTTCTTTTGTCCATGCAAGCGCTTTTTTGAATTCTTCTTCATCGTAGATATTCTCGTTGATGCGCCGAATAAGTTCGGACATATCGACGGTTTCATTTCTCATACCGAGATACCGCTGGAAAAAGTCCTGAGAAACGATCGAACCTGCAATCCCCATCGAGACGCTTCCGATAGACAGATACGATTTTCCCCGCATCCATGCAGCGGCAAGGGCTGCACGAGCAAAAAGCAGGATTTTTTCTTTTACATCGCAGGGAATAGCAGTGTCATCGGCATCTTGAACATCGCGTCCGTAAATGCCGAATGCGGGCAGCCCCTTCTGGGTGTGTCCTGCAAGTACGGCCGCAAGATATACCGCGCCGGGCCGTTCCGTACCGTTAAAGCCCCACACTGCCTTAATGGTCATCGGATTCATATCCATGGTTTCGGAACCGTAGCACCAGCAGGGGGTTACGGTCAGCGTGATATCCACACCTTCCCGCTGAAATTTTTCCTCGCAGGCAGCAGCCTCGCCGACACCGCCGATAGTAGAATCTGCGATAACGCACTCAACCGGCATACCGTTCGGATGGCGGAGATTTCCGCTAATCAGCGCCGCAGCGCTCTTTGCCATATTCATGGTTTGGTCTTCAAGACTCTCCCGCACTCCCTGCTGCCGACCGTCAATAGCCGGTCTGATACCGATTTTCGGTAAGTGTCCTTTATACCGGTTTACCGGTTCCGTTTGCTTAAACTGTGTTGACATACGTCCTCCTAAATAAAGATAATTGTGAAAACGGGGCTGTCCAAAAACTTCAGTTTTTGGACAGTTTCCTTAGATTTAATTTGCGATGTTTTTATTTAAGTTATTATATTATAAAAACTTAAATAAAAACTCGTCGGGCATCTCTAAAAATCTAACCGAGTTTTTAGAGATGCCCTTGTGTCTATGTTTTACCGATACGTTTTCTCATATCGAAAAATACTGCAAAAAGAATAATCGCTCCCTTCATCAAAAGCTGATAGTATGAATCAATGCCGAGATAGGTCATACCGTAGTTGATAATACCCATAATCAATACGCCGATAAGAATATTGCTCATACTTCCGACACCGCCTGACTGGGAAACACCGCCGACCGTTACCGCAGCAATTGCATCAAGCTCCATACCGTTTGCAGTTAAAGCATTTGCAAGTCCCAAACGGGCTGCCTGTAAGACACCGGCAATACCGTACAAAAGACCGGCGAACAAATACACTTTTACCAAATCCCGCTCCACGTTAATGCCTGAAACCTTTGCCGCTTGAGGATTTCCTCCGATTGCATAGAAGTGGGCGCCGAGCTGGGTATGGCGCAGCAAAAACCACACAACGATAGCGGCAATCGCAACATAAATTGCGAGATTGGGAATAAACCCGACGCTTCCCTGTGAAATCAGTTTAAAGCCGGGTTTAAGACTTCCGATAACGGCTGCCTTTGTGTAAATCAGCTGAATACCGCGGGCAAGCGAATAGGTGCCGAGCGTTGCTATAAAGGGCGGCAGCTTAGCATACGCCACTAACACTCCGTTAAACAGGCCGAACAACCCGCCGACTCCCACGCCTGCAAGAATCGGAACAAAGAACGGAAAATCCATACCCGGATACAGCGCTCCCGAATATCCCGGCGTTTGTGCAAAAGAAGCGGCAACACTCGCCGTCAGACACACAACAAAACCGATTGAAAGATCTATTCCGCGTGTAAGAATGATTAACCCTACACCGAAAGCGGCAAAAGCACGTACTGCTTCGGCAATAACTAAGTTTCTCATTGAAGCGGGGGCAAGAGAGCTGCCTCCCGTTAAAACCGCCAATACGATAATTAAGCCGATAAAAGTAAAAAGATTGGTATAATCTTTAAGCAGTTTTTTTGATGTCAATAATACGGATGAATTTGAATGCATTCTTTTTACCCTCTTATGAAAACATTATGAAAAATCTGCGGCAAGCCTCATAATGGCTTCCTGTGTTGCTTCTTTTTTATCCAAAATACCGGTAAGCCTGCCTGCACACAACACCATAATTCTATGCGACATTCCGATAAGCTCCGGCATTTCAGATGAAACCATAATAATGGATTTGCCCTGACGTGCGAGTTCCGCCATAATGGTATAAATCTCATATTTAGCCCCAACGTCAATACCGCGGGTCGGTTCATCCATAATGAGGACATCCGGCACCGTCATCAGCCAGCGGCTGACAATGACTTTTTGCTGATTTCCTCCCGATAAATTTCGTATTTGTGCAGCCATTGACGGTGTTTTTGTCCTAAGCGAATCATTGAGCTTCTTTGAGCATTCCGCAATCTTTTTATGCTGCAGCGTATGATATTTTGTTTTGTAATTTTTTAATGATGCAATAGCCGTGTTTTGGGTTATTGATAACAGAGGAAATATTCCCGACCCCCTGCGGTCTTCGGTGATAAGCGCTATTCCGTTCCGAATGGCATCCCGAGGAGAGCGGATGGTAACATGTTTTCCGTTTACTTCAATAGTACCGGCAGAAATTCCCCGCAATCCGAAAATGCTTTCCACAAGTTCCGTGCGCTGCGCTCCAACCAGCCCCCCAATGCCGAGAATTTCACCGGCACGCAGCTCAAAACTCACATTTTTAAAGGATGATGGGGCAGCCGCCGTCAAATTTTTAACCGATAACCGTACCGCTCCGATCTCCGTTTCAAATTCAGGAAAACGCCGGAAATTAGAGCGACCGACCATCATCGTAATTAAGCTGTCTTCGGTAAGGTCTTCAACAGGGTAGGAACCGATCATGGCGCCGTCGCGCATAACCGACACCTCATCGGAAATGCGGAATATTTCATTCATTTTGTGTGAAATATAGATGACGGCAACATTACGCTGCTTTAAACTTTCGATTATCGTAAACAGATGTTCCGTTTCCTTTTCCGTAAGAGAGGAAGTCGGTTCATCCATTACCACCACACGGGCACCATAAGATACGGCCTTAACGATTTCACAAGCCTGTTGCTTGGAAATGGAAAGTGAACTCATATATGCATTCACATCGATATCCATATCCAGCTCTTTCATCAGCACTTTTGTCATATCGGCCATTTTTTTATGATCTATCGTATGCCACTTGGTGAGCGGTTCTCTTCCCAGCCAGATATTCTGACTGACGGTACGCATCGGAACATTTAAGAGCTCCTGATGTATCATAGAAATACCGGCATCGAGGGCAGCCTTGGTATTTTGGAATTTCACCTCTTTTCCATTAAACACGACACTGCCGCTGTCGGCAGAGTAAATCCCCAGCAGACATTTCATCAGCGTTGATTTTCCCGCTCCGTTTTCGCCCATTAAGGCATGAACCTTGCCGGGGCGGATGTTCAGCGTTACATCATTTAATGCAAGTACACCGGGAAACCGTTTTGTTATGTTTTTAATCGAAAGAATATACTCACCGTCCATTTCGACCTTACCGTTTTAATTATTGTAGTGATTGATAATTATCTTTTGTTACCGGCTTAAACGGAACAAGATAACACTGAGGCAGCAAATCTTGTTTGTCGGATGGAGGCTCGCCGGGCGTTACCGACTCGGCAGCGCGCACGCCTCCGGCTTGAATGCCGATAGCAGTACCGTTTTTTGCGACAGCGTATGCAAGGTCAAATGCAGTTTCGGACTGTCCTTTTGCATCTTGCAAAACGGTTGCATATAATTTGTTTTCTTTCATTGATTGCAGCGCAACGGGCGTCGCATCAACACCGATAACCGGAATGCGGAGTACGGTTCCGTCACCGTCGGCGTCTTTTGCAGGATCCGACGGATCATCGGTGTATTTGTTCGTCATCAAAGATTCAACGGCGCCGAGCGCCATACCGTCATTATTTGCGATAACAAGGTTGAACTTGTCGCGGTATGCCGCAATCCACGCATCCATTTTCTGCTGTGCTTCATCCGGTTTCCAGTTTGCAGTGTCCTTTGCCAGTATTTCAACGTTGTAGCCTTTCGCCGTTAAACCGTCAAGAACGGCATTGGTTCGGAGTACCTGCGCAGGGTGTCCGAGTTGACCGAGCAGCATAAGGACATTGATTGTATTGTTCGGCAGTAACTTTGCAGGGAATTTTTTAAAATAATCATCAATAATATCTGCCTGTATTTTACCGGCAACGGATTCAGGAGAGGATGCCAGGAAGAAATTTTTGCTTACACGCAGAGCTTCCTCCGACGGCTGAATATTAGAGAATGAAGCGCCGCCTCCTTTTTCATTGATGGCTTGAGCCATTTGTTCGGTCATTTCGGTTTGAACCGGAATGATAACAAAATACTTAATGCCTTGCGTCAGTAAGGTATTGAGCTGATCTAACTGATTTCCTTGATCATTACGTGCATCAAGCAGTTTCAGTTCTACACCGCGCGCTTCGGCAAGGGCACGGAGATTATCGGCATAGATACGGACGAAATCCTCATCAAGGTTACGGATCAATGCGCCCATGACGATCTTATCGTCTTTCTTACCGTCCGTTTTTGCCGTCTCCTGTTTAGTACAGCCGACGCTGAATACAGCTGCAAACAATAGCAGCAGCAGTCCCTTTAACATTTTCATAGAACCTCCCATAAAAAGCCAAGAAGAAAGGTGTCAACTTTCGATTGACTTTTTACGCACGTTCGCAACGAAGTGAGAACGCGCATATAATATACAAGTTTGCGTTTGAGCAAACTCAGGTTAAATAAAAGCCTGAGCCATTTGTCCGGCTTTTATTTTACACCCCTTATACAATGCGCTCATTGCGGTCTTGTGCGTAAAGCGCATAAAGGTAATATCTCAAAAGTTAGTTACTTGAGCATCTCTAAAAACTCGATTAGATTTTTAGAGCCGCTCTACAGTTTAAACGGGGTAACTCCTTTTTTAATAATAATATTACCGTATTTTGCCGTTTCTCCCGTAATAACAACGGCAAAAGCTCTTTTTGCCCGCTCATAAAAAGCAAAGCGTTCAATCCGCTCGGTCGCAGGAGTTTTGGGATAGTGCTTTTCAATAACCGCCCGATAGCGCCGTTCAACCGAAGGATCAAGCGTATCGCCGGAAACGGCATCCATCATAATGACCGGCGAAGCGACATACTCATCCAAGGTAATGAGCGGCAGTATACCGTCAAGCAAAGCATCAACCGAAATTCCGTCGCTTCGGATAACCCGCCCGTTAAAGCTATATGCCGGGAAAAAAGCATCTGAAAGCACCAATTCATCTCCATGCCCCATTTGATGCAGAATACTCAATAGTTCGGGGCTGATAACGGGTGAAACTCCTATCAACATACGTCCTCCTATTCAAACTTTTGCAGGAAGCTTCCGCTTAGCGGCAAACCGTCCGGAATGCACCGTAATGTTCATCCCAAAGGTCTATATCTTCCGGCTCATATTCCGCAACCGGATATGAAGCGGCAATAACTTTCCGGGCTTCCTTGATATTCCGTACATCGCCGGAAGCGATTAATTGCACTACAATATTACCCAATGCCGAGGCTTCCGTAGGGCCTGCTTTTACCGGCCGTCCACAGGCATTTGCTGCAAGACGGCAGAGATGCGTATCCTTAATACCGCCGCCGACTATATGAATAACCGGATATCGTTTACCGGTACACAGCTCTATTTCTTCAAGGGTTTTTCGATACAGGAAAGCGAGACTCTGATAAATGCACTGCATAATGCTTCCGACCGTTTCCGGCACGGGCTGACCGGTGTTCTTGCAGTATGCCCGTATCCGCCCAGGGATATCGCCGGGAACACCTAATTCGGGAGCATCCGGATCGATAAATGATACGAACGGCTTGGCTTTACGCGCCTCTGCCTCAAGCTCTGCAAACGAGTAGTTTTTACCTTCCCGCTGCCACTGCCTTTTGCTCTCTTGTATCAACCAAAGGCCGGTACAGTTTTTTAGAAAATTTGTTTTACCGCCGAAACCTATTTCATTGGTAATATTAAACCGTGCGGAATCATCCGAAATAAGCGGAGCATCCAGCTCAGTTCCGAATAAAGACCATGTTCCGCAGCTGACAAAGATAAAATCGTCACAGTCGGCAGGAACGGCGGCAACGGCGCTCTGCGTATCATGCCCGCAAACGGCCGTAACCTTGACGGCAGTCTTTCCGAAACCTTCGCACACCGACGGCTTCAGTAAGCCGATTTCGGTACCGGAGGGGATAATAGAGGTAAGAATATGAGTAGGCAGCCCAAGTGCAGCGATAATCTCCTCCGACCATGTTTGAGAGTCGGCATCAAGCATCTGCGTAGTAGAAGCGATGGAACGCTCCGTCCGCTTTTCACCGGTTAAAAAATAATTGAAAAGGTCCGGCATACACAGCATCGTTTCGGCGCCGTCAAGCAGGTAGGAACGCTGTTCCTTTACTGCGTAGAGCTGGAACACCGTATTAAGCGGCATCAGCTGTACGCCGGTAATACGGTAAAACCGTTCGGCGTTGATTTTTTGTAAAGCATGAGGAAAACTTGTTTCGGTTCGTCCGTCGCGATAATGAACAGGCGCTTCAATAAGCGAACCGTCTTTTCGCAGCAAGCCGAAGTCTACCCCCCATGTATCAATCCCGATACTTGAAACAGGCGCGTCCTGCTGCGCTTTCAGAATACCATGTGTAATTTCGAAAAATAAACGATAAAAATCCCAATACAATACTCCATTTAGCATAACGGGATCATTTGAAAAACGATGACTTTCCTGCATCGTAATACGGCTGCCGTCAAAGCAGCCTAAGAAAGCGCGCCCGCTTGAAGCGCCGAAATCAAGCGCTAATACAACTTTATTACCGGACATCATACGTTCTCTCATTCTTTTCGATAATGTTTATACCCCGGATGCCGGCCGGTTACCTTATAGTCGGCACGCATTCTGCACAAACGTTCAATGTTTTCAGGGGAAATTTCCTTTTCACCGCCGAGAATGGTTGCATTTATACTGATCTTTGCCCAGAGTTCCAGCGTCTCCATACGGTAGTATGCAGTGATGAGATCACAACCGACCGCTAATGCTCCATGGTTTTCCAGCAGCATTACATCGTGTTCTTGCAGATAGGGGGTAATCGCATCCGGAACTTCATGCGTGGAGGGCGTTCCGTATGGAGTTACCGGTACGGAACCGATCGTAATAACGGATTCGATCATTGTATAGCGATCCAAGGGTACATGAGCCACGGCGAAGCCTGTTGCGGCAGGCGGATGGGCGTGTACGACAGCCCCGACGTCATCACGTTCTTCGTAACAGCGAAAGTGCATTTTAATTTCGGAAGAAGGCTTATATCCTTCTGCTCCTTCAATAATAGCGCCGTCTTTTGCAACAATAAGCAGCTTTTCGGGTGTAATAAAACTCTTACTAATCCCTGTCGGGGTTACCAAAAAGGTGCCGTCGTCAAGTTTAACGGATACATTGCCGTCATTGGCTGCAACCCAGCCTAACTGCCACATTTTATGGCAAATATCGCACACTTGGTCTTTCAATTCACTTATGTTCATTTTATAGCCTCTTATGTTTTAAGTATAACACAGCCATTCCTCCTGTCAATTTCAATCACAAGATTGACAAAAATTCTTAGGAATTCTATTATTTAATCAGATATAATCAAAATCGGTCATGCAGGGAAGGTTTATTTTATATGCTTGCACTCCAACGTCAGAACAAGATTCTCAGTCTGCTCAAGCAGTATGAATATCTTACTGTCAAGAATCTATGCAGTAATATTTATGCCAGTGAGGCAACAATACGGCGGGATATACGTGCGCTTCAGGTTAAAAAAGTCATCAAAAAAGTTCACGGCGGCATTACCTTATGTTCGGGCAGCAACACCGACATCCCCTTGCTTATCAGGTTTGAAACTAATGTAGAAAAGAAAAAACACATCGCTCAAATTGCAGCGCGATATATCAAAAGTTCCGCCACTATTTTTATGGATGCAAGTTCTACCTGTGCATACCTTGCGTCAATTCTAGATCGATTTTCCGATTTAACAATCGTAACAAACGGTATACATAGTATGAATATTTTAAATAAGCACGCTTCGACAAAATTATTTGCATGCGGCGGATTGGTAACGGATCGCAGCGCCTTAACCGGAACAAGCGCTTTTGAATTTTTTAATCAGTTTAGAGCGGATATCCTTTTTATGTCCTGCGGTGGGCTATCCCGGGCAGCAGGCATAACAGAAGCAACTCTTGCACAAGCCTCAGTCAAAAAAACAATGATTAAAAACGCTCGGCAGCGTATTTTACTGTGCGACAGCGATAAGATGAATGTAGAATTTTTTTGTAAAATTTGTGAATTTGATGAAATCGATTTGCTTTTGACCGACGCCCGTCCGCCTGAAGATATTATGCATATACTCGGAAATAAGATCGTGTATGAATAATGGCAACTATAAAACTCCGGTATGGATTCCAGCCGCATTAATTTTCCGTTAAAAACCTACATAAAAACTATTTGTAAAAATTTTTATTTTTTTTACAAATATACCGTAAATTTCAAGCCATTTTTAAATGAATGCTCTATATAGTAAGTACAATATTAAAAGAGACCGGCGCCGCGGCGAACGGCACTTCGGTACTCTTATTTTAGGAGGCTGTTATGCACAATTTGAATTCATTGATTATTGAGGGAAATGTAGTTCGCGATCCCATTGTAAAGGCAACGCCTAAAGGGACGCCGCTCTGTTTGTTTTCCATTGCATCGAACCGCTTTTTTAAGCAGGAAGATCAAACGACGCAGGAAACTTCATTTTTTGATGTCGAAACATGGGCGCGTTTAGCGGAACTCTGCGGAGAAAATTGCACAAAAGGCCGCGGCGTACGGGTTGTCGGACGTTTAAAGCAAGACCGCTGGGTAGGTACCGACGGCAAACACTACAGCAAGATTAAAGTAGTAGCCGAGCACATCGAGTTTAAGCCCTTGTTCAAAAACGGAAAACAACCTGCCGATGCCTTAGACGGCATGCGTGAAGAAACCGTGCAGGAAAAGGAGATTGTACCTGCCTTTTAAAAACAATGCCGGTGATTCCGAATATGGAAACACCGGCAAACAGTACGCGGATGTCGCGATACCATTTATTACGTTAGCTTTAAAATACCGTCCCAACCGCAGTTAAAAAAGACAGCCAGTTCTTTTACATACTCAAGTGCTTTTTTGCGGCTCATATCGTGTGCAACGGTTTCAAACACGGCGGTAAAATACGCGCTTGTAATCATGTGATGCAGTTCACGGCTCACAACACCTTCCAGCTTGCCCTGTTTCCGTAACAGACGGTAGTATTTTTCGGCGACAGATACCTCAAGCTCAACTAAATCGTGAATATAATGCTCGTACTTTGTTCCGGCAGACCGGCAAATTACGAGTTTAAATACATCGAAATTATCATAAATATAGTTTACGAAAATATGCAGATATTCCGTAGACAGTTTTCTGCTGAATTGCGTTTCACTTTTTTCGATTAAATCAAAGTGAGCTTCTTGCGCATGTTTAAATTGTTCAACCAAACCGTCTGCCGCTTCGGACACCAGCGCAGTAAATAGTGCTTCCTTATCGGGGTAATAACCGTAGAATGCCCCCTGCGTAAAACCGGCATCCGCTACAATCTTTCTTAAAGAAGCATCTTTAAAACCTTTTTCTAAAAATTCCTTTTTACCAATTTCCAATATTTTTTTCTGTGTGTCCGATATGTTCATATTATAGTCCCGTACTAATCGGTATCTCTAAAGACTATCGCTTTACGAATACCTCTTATATCGATGATATATAGCCGTTGGTATGGTAATGCATATTTTTTGCAGGGTCAAGATTTTTTACATCGGAGAATCATTTTCGCAACATTTACATTCAAGCAAAAAAAACGTTAAACAGCTACCCCGTTCCTTAAGCATATATCATTGAGACTACATCCTGCACAGTCGGGATTACGGGCTTTACAAACATACCGACCGTGCAACAGTATCCAATGATGGGCATCCAGCAAAAATTCTTCGGGCGTTATGCGCAGTAAATCTTGTTCTACTTCCAGCGGAGTTGTTCCGTTCGACAGTCCGATACGAGGGGCAGTACGCAGGATATGCGTGTCAACCGCTATTGCAGGTTCGCCGAAACCTACGTTGAGCACAACATTCGCCGTTTTCCGCCCGACTCCCGGAAGGCTTTCTAATGCAGCACGGTCATACGGTACCTTCGAATGATATTGGTCTATCAGAATTTTGCTAAGCGCGATAATCCGCTTTGCCTTTGTCGGATATAAATTGATGGAATTGATATAGCCTTTCAAGCCTTCTTCGCCGAGCGCAAGCATTTGTTCCGGCGTATCGACTTTTTCAAAAAGAGGCGCAGTTGCTTTATTTACCCCGACATCGGTCGCCTGCGCGGAAAGCACCACGGCAACCAGCAGCGTATAGACATTTTTCCAATGCAACTCGCTTCGCGGATTGGGATTTTCCAGCCGCAGCCGTTCATACACCGTGTATACCGCATCAGCGGGGAGCAATCGTATCGTAGAATCCATACTCTCATTCAGTCTCGGCTATTCATTTTCGATAATAATTTGACACATCCTCATAACCTGCAGCGCCGCCTTGTGATTTTCGGGCGTTGTTCCCGCACAACAAGCGGCATCGACATGAATGGGGACTTCGGGAAAAAAGGCTTTTAACAACAGCGCATTCGACACAACGCAAATATCCGTGCACAATCCTATCAGTGTAATAGAATGAATCGGTGTTTTTTCATTTAAATTTTTTAAAGCTTCCGCCAGCGAAAGTGAACCAAAGGTCGGCTTTTCATAGACTTGATCGGTCATGAGCTTTTTTACCGGAGCAACAAGTTCCCACCCTTCCGTGTTTTTTATGCAATGCTGAACAGGTAAAAACGTTCCTTCTTGAGATTGCAAATAAGAACTTGGGTGTGTATCCTGCGTAAAGACAATGTGCCCCTTAAAGGTTTCAATCTTTTTTACGGCATTTTGCACAATCGCCTGCGCTTCTTTTGTCCCCAAACTCCCGCTGACAAAATCATTCTGCATATCGATAACCGCCAACACATCATTCATAGAAAAACCTCCGTCTATCTCACTCTTTCACATTTACTCATGATATACACTTCCATATATGACGTTATATCATTTATTTCTTTTTCCGGCAAACGGGCAAATGCATCAGGCATATTCTGCGAGAATATCGAAAAAACTACCTGATGCGTTTCCCTTCGGCCTTGAACTTGCATAATTACCGAAACCGACTTATAGTAATATAACATGAAAAAGTATATTTTATCGTTTGATCAGGGGACAACGAGTTCCCGTGCTATTTTATTTGATAAAGCAGGTACGATTATCGCTACTGCACAGCAGGAATTCACCCAGATTTTTCCTAAGTCCGGATGGGTGGAACACGATGCCATGGAAATTTGGGGGACACAGAGCGGTGTTGCCCGGCAGGTATTGGAAGAAACCGGAACGCGCCCCGATGAGGTTGCAGCAATCGGAATTACCAACCAGCGGGAAACCACCGTCGTGTGGGATAAGAATACCGGAAAGCCCGTATACAATGCAATTGTGTGGCAGTGCCGCCGTACCGCTTCCATCTGCGACGAACTTAAAGCAAAGGGATGGACGGATACGATACGAAAAAAGACCGGACTTATCATAGACGCCTATTTTTCCGGCACAAAAATAAAATGGATACTTGATAATGTAGCGGGAGCACGCGAGCGGGCGGAACGAGGAGAACTGCTGTTCGGGAATATCGACACGTGGCTCATCTGGAATTTAACCCGCGGCAAGGTACACGTTACCGACTACAGCAATGCATCCCGCACCATGCTGTTCAATATCAACACCCTGCAATGGGATGATGAAATTCTGACGGAACTGAATATTCCGCGTTCGATGCTGCCGGAGGTAAAACCGTCGAGCTGCGTGTACGGCAAAACCGATGAACGCACCTTCGGCGGCGCCGACATCCCCATTGCAGGAGCTGCGGGAGATCAGCAGGCGGCACTGTTCGGACAGGCGTGCTTCGAAGCAGGCATGGCAAAAAACACTTACGGCACCGGCTGCTTTATGCTGATGAACACCGGCACTGCGCCGATTATCTCGAAGAACGGGCTGTTAACGACCATCGCATGGGGCATCGGGGACACGGTAACTTACGCACTTGAGGGAAGCATCTTCGTAGCGGGAGCAGCCGTGCAATGGCTGCGGGATCAGCTCCGGCTGGTGTACGACGCCGCCGAAACGGAGTATTACGCGGAACGGGTAGAAGATACCAACGGCGTATACGTTGTGCCCGCCTTTACCGGTCTCGGCGCTCCGTATTGGGATATGTATGCGCGGGGTGCGATTGTGGGTTTAAGCCGCGGCGCCAAGCGTGAGCACATTGTCCGCGCTACCCTTGAATCGATTGCCTACGGGACACGAGATGTCCTTTCCGCAATGGAAAAAGATTCCGGCATTACACTCAAGGCGTTGAAAGTAGACGGAGGCGCGGCGGTCAATAATTTTTTGATGCAGTTCCAAGCAGATATTTTGAACGTACCGGTACATCGCCCTCAGGTGCTGGAAACAACCGCACTCGGCGCCGCATACTTGGCAGGACTGGCAGTCGGCTTTTGGAAAGATATGGAAGAAATTAAACGCAACTGGGCAGTAGACCGCGCATTCACCGTGCAGATGGACGAAGCGGCGCGGACACAGCGCTATGCCGGTTGGCAAAAGGCGATAACACGCGCCATGAACTGGGAAGATTAACTCATGTATGATGTGATTATAATTGGGGGCGGGGTTGTCGGGTGTGCTATTGCGCGGGAACTGTCGCAGTACCGGCTAAGCATTGCATTGCTCGAAAAGCATTCGGAGGTTTGCGAAGGTTCTTCCAAAGCGAACAGCGCTATCGTGCACGGCGGGTTTGATGCTAAACCGGGTACATTAAAAGCCCGCCTCAATGTGCGTGGAAACGAGTTGATCCGCCGCCTTGCGCCGCAGCTTCAGTTTCATTTTAAACAGATAGGCTCGTTAGTCGTTGCTTTCTCCGATGAAGATATGGAGGAAGTTAAAAAGCTCTATGAACGGGGCATTGCAAACGGCGTACCGGAGCTTGAGATTTGGAATCGGGAAAAGACCTTAGCGGAAGAGCCGAACCTTTCGCCCGAAACGAAGGGGGCGCTGTTTTGCGGGACTGCCGGTATCGTGTGTCCCTTTGGAATGACGTATGCCTTTATCGAAAATGCGGTAGAAAACGGCGTTGAGCTGATATGCGATGCCGCGGTAACCGGCATACAAAAAATAGATGAGGATATTCAACACGCGCCGACACAGGATACCGCCGTTCACGCTGTAACTGCACAAACGTCGGTGCAAGCACCAACCTTTTCTGTAACGACATCGCAGGGAGTTTTTACTGCGCGGTATGTTATCAACGCCGCGGGGCTCTACGCGGATAAAATTGCCGCGATGATCGGCGACTATGATTACGCTATCAATCCCCGCAAAGGTGAGTACCGTGTGTTGGATAAGGTATGCGGCGATCTGGTGCATCACGTTATCTTTCAGGCGCCGACCAAAATGGGCAAGGGCGTTCTGGTAACCCCCACCTATGATAACAACCTTTTGGCAGGGCCGACGGCACAGGACGTCGACGACCGCGAGGATACTTCGACGACGCTTGCCGGTCTGAACAAGATTGACAGTTCCGCAAAAAAATCGGTACCGGCGCTCGACTTCCGAAAAACCATCCGCACCTTTACCGGCGTGCGCGCCCGTCCGAGTACCGGCGACTTTATGATCTATGCTTCAAAGCATGCAAAGGGATTTATCCACGCCGGAGGCATCGAATCTCCCGGATTGAGCTCGGCGCTGGCAATCGCCGAATACGTTGCGGAGCTTTTGCAGTATGCAGGAGCGGAGCTGATAAAAAAGCCGCACGTTGTTACTGCACGGAAGGGTATCCGTCAATTTTCCGCCCTTTCCAACGAGGAGCGGGCAGCTCTGATTGCGGACAATCCGCTCTATGGACGGATTATCTGCCGCTGCGAAACGGTAACGGAGGCGGAAATCGTTGAAGCAATCCGCCGTCCTGCCGGAGCGCGTACCGTTGACGGTGTTAAGCGGCGGGTACGTCCCGGAACAGGACGCTGTCAAGGAGGCTTTTGTACGCCGCGCGTTTTGGAAATCCTCAGCAGGGAATTGCAGCTGCCGATGGAAAACATCGCCAAATCGGACAGAGGTACGGAGATCATATTGGGAAGGTTAAAGAACACCGCAGAGAGTGAAATCCGCAGCGGCGGTTCCCCAGAGCATTCAAGGTAACCTGTTCAAAAACGGAAGGTTCCGAACAGGTTTATTAAACGGAAAAAGAACATGATGAAATATGATGTTGTAGTGATCGGAGGCGGCCCCGCAGGTTTGGCGGCAGCACTCGCCGCGCGGGAAACCGGCGTAAAAAAAATTTTGATTATCGAACGCGACCGCGAATTGGGCGGCATCCTCAATCAATGTATCCACGCCGGCTTCGGCTTGCATGAATTTAAAGAAGAACTAACCGGGCCGGAATATGCGCAGCGCTTTATTATGCAGACTGCGCAAACGGATATTCAGGTAATGCTGAATACAATGGTACTCGATATTTCGCCGGAGCGGCTTATCACTGCGGCAGGGACGGACGGGCTTAAAACCATACAGGCCGGAGCCGTTGTGCTTGCGATGGGTTGCCGCGAACGCACTGCAGGCGCGATTGCTGTAAAAGGATACCGTCCGGCGGGTGTATATACCGCTGGTATGGCGCAGCGGATGATGAACATGGAAGGCTGCCGCATGGGGCGCGAGGTTGTCATTTACGGCTCCGGCGACATCGGCCTGATTATGGCGCGGCGTATGACGCTCGAAGGTGCAAAGGTAAAAGCCGTCGTAGAGATTATGCCGTTTTCGAGCGGGCTCAACCGGAATATCGCTCAATGTTTGGAGGACTACGGTATCCCGCTTTTGTTAAGTCATAATATCAGCTTTATCCACGGAAAGAACCGGTTGGAAGGGGTTACCGTTTCGCAAATCGATTCGCACTTTAACGAAATTGAAGGCACGCAAGCGTATTATCCTTGCGACACACTCCTCCTTTCGGTAGGTCTAATCCCTGAAAACGAACTTTCGGTAAAAGCCGGTATCACACTCGACCCGATTACCAACGGACCTATGGTTGACAGCGCGATGCAAACAGAGATACCGGGAATATTCGCCTGCGGTAATGTGCTGCATGTACACGATATTGTCGATTTTGTAACACGGGAAAGCAGAATCGCCGGTAAACACGCAGGGCTGTACGCGCTCGGCGCTCTACCCGATTCGGCTTCCGTTCCCTGTACGCCCGGCAAAGGTATCCGCTATGTGATGCCGCGCAAGGTGTTGACGCACATGCCCGACGGGGTAAACCTGTTCATGCGGGTGGATGCTATCTATCAAAACTCAATCGTATCGGTAAAATCGGGAAACACGGTGCTTGCAACAAAACGGATTGCCCGCATGATTCCCTCCGAAATGATCAACATACCGTTGAGCGCCGAAAAAATACGTTCTTTGACGGAACCGATCACCGCAGAAGTTACGGCGCAGTAACGGGGTATTAGCCGGACGCGGTGCGCACAGAAATTAGGATATCAATATTGATGATAGTATCATAACCGTTAATGTATACAGTCATACAATAATCACGCCACATAAGTAAAAGACTCTATGACAATACAAGAATTTGAGAATAAATATTGGTACATGAGTGAACTCAAAGCATTAGCAAAATCGCTTGAAATCCCTGTTGATTCAAAAATACGAAAGGATCAGCTTGAAAAGATGATTATTCAGTTTTTGGAAACCGGAACGGTGAATAAAAAAAATAGTTATCGGAGTAAAAGCCGGAATAGAGATATATTGAATAGTCATACTTATGTTGAAAATTTTAGCAACAAAAAAGAAACATGGGAATTCATACATAGTGAAATGGATAAACGGATGCCGGGATTAAAACCGAAATCAGGGGCAAAATATTGGCTTAATCGATGGATCGAAAATAAACTTTCTCATGGTGAAAAAATAACGTATAATGATGTCATTTGTGAATATATTCGGTTAAACAAAACCAAAGGAAAACTTCCGCAAATTCCATCCTGTAAATTTAATAACTTCATCAGTGATTATCTGGCAAATGAAAAAAATGCAACAAGAGAAGAGGCATTAGACGCGTGGAATAAGCTAAAAGCTATGAAGGCAAAAAAAGATTATATAACGTGGAAAAAAAGCAACACCCCTAACGCAGAGATAAATATATAGAGAAAATGTCATCTAACCGAGTTAACCGGACAACAGGGGCAAGCCCCGTTGTAGGTTAAGCGAATATTAGACGGATTACCCGTTGACCTGTTTTTAGTTTTAATATTTTATTCGTGTCGAAAGTTTAAGACATGTCGTTTTTCGACTACACTCTGCGTTTTTTTGAGGAGTGGCAACTGAAAATAAATTCAGGAGATTTTTATGTTTATTGAAATTCAACCTTATGAGAACGAAACGCTATCAGTACGTTTTAAAGCAGGTAGAGAAGATTTTTCTAAAATCTTGCAAGCGATAAAAAAAGTACCCAACAGAGCTTGGATTCCGGCTCGGTGCTTTTGGACTATTCCTGCTGATCGTAATTCTTGTGATATTTTATTAAATAATATTTATAGTGAAGGATTTTTTCGTGTAGGTTCCGATTTTATCAGGGCAAACGGTGAAGGCGCTGATCGCGATCCGCATAATGCTGTAATTTTGAATACCGCAATGGTTGAGGAAAGTAATACGCCTACTGCACCGGATATTCAAGATATTTTAAGAAAGTTGGATGCAGTGATTACTGCAAAACACTACAGCAAACGTACACGAGAAGCATACAGCTATTGGATAAGCCGTTTTATCCGTGAACATAAGGATAAAAACCTTAAAGCATTTTCCGATGCGGAGATAAATTCCTTTGTGAGCCGCCTTGCAACAAAAGAAAAGGTTGCTGCATCAAGTCAAAATCAAGCTCTTGCTGCTCTTTTGTTTCTCTATAAAAACATATTAGGCTTAACGATACAAAGTCCTGAAAATATCATCCGTGCCAAAAAGTCTAAGAAGCTGCCTGCTGTACTGAGCCGTGAGGAAACAGCAAAGATATTCTCTTTGTTGCCTGAAAACGATTATGGTCTTTTTATTCGATTACTTTATGGAACGGGAATGAGGTTGATGGAAGGCTTGCGATTACGGGTACAGGATATTGATTTTGATAAAAATGAAATTACGGTACACTGCGGAAAAGGAGCAAAAGACCGTAAAACTATGCTGCCAGTATCGTTGAAATTTCCGTTGCAGAAACATTTGGAAAATGTCCGCCGCATCCATGAGGCAGACTGCAAAGAGGGTTTCGGTTCGGCGCCGCTTCCTTCTGCTCTTACAAAAAAATATCCCGCTGCCGGTAAAACGTGGGCATGGCAGTGGGTGTTTCCCCAAGCACGCCGATGGCAGAATAAAGAAACAGGTGAGCAGGGAC
>ENA-OWND01000921-OWND01000921.1-metagenome-genome-assembly--contig:-NODE-921-length-18990-cov-46.920729_pt1 | contig 18990 bp, 18 predicted proteins | sample MGYA00245342_ERZ651119 | MGnify/ENA primary metagenome ERZ651119 (study PRJEB26857, sample SAMEA4031756) | metagenome | biome: human; feature: oral; material: saliva | place: Philippines | collected 2014...
AAAAATTAAAAACAGCAGATGCAGAAAATACAGACGTAGCGAAACGCTATGAAAATTATGCAGATGCACAAGCTTGGCTGATTGATAGTTCACTTCTAATTCCAGTTGTATCAAATGGTGGTGGAGCTTCAGTGACACGCGTGACACCATTTACACGTGCTTACTCACTGGTTGGGATCAAAGGAACTGGAAGCAACTACAAGTACATGAGATTACAGACAGATGTCGTTACAAGTTCTCAATTTGCTGAAGCCAAGGCTAAATGGGAGCAAGAAAGAAAAAATTCTGTCGAAAAGAGTCAAAAAGAATACGAAAGTCACGTTAAATAGTAAAAAATAGAGCTTTTATAAGCTCTATTTTTATTTTAGTTGTTTTTAAAAAACATTAAAGTCGACAAAAACAAAAATAAAAATGCAAAACAAATACCTCTTTCAAAGTAAGCGCTTCATTTGTGGATATAGATAGCCTTGGAGGGTAGTTTATGATATAATTAAATTAAAATATTTTGAAGAGGTATTCCATGAAAAGTAGACGTGTAAAAAGAAGTAAATCGAATAAATTTCAACAAAGTTTAAACGTAGGTTTATTGCTAATCTACGTTGTTTTAGCTACTTTTTTAGTATTTTTGATTTTTAGATATCAGATTTTAGCCGTAAACTATCTCAATATTATCCTGTCAGCAGTTCTTATCCTTGTGGCTTTGCTGTCCCTATTCTTAATAGTCAAAAGAAAAGCAAAAGTTTTCACTTTGATAGTGCTACTTGTTTCAGTATTATGTAGTTCGGTGGCTTTGGTTGCTGTTCAACGATTTGTGGGTCTTGCAAATCAATTTAACGCAAGTTCAAACTACTCAAGCTACACGATGAGCGTTGCGGTTCTTGCAGATAGTGAGATTAACAATGTTTCAGAACTATCAAGTGTAACTGCTCCAACAGGGTCAGATGCCGAAAATATTCAAAAATTGATGGATGACATTAAAACAACTCAAAGCAAAGATTTAACGGTAGAAGAAAGTTCTTCTTACTTGGCTGCCTATAAGAGTTTGTTAGATGGCGACACCAAAGCGATTGTCTTGAATAGTGTTTTTGAAAATTTGATTGAGCAAGAATATCCTGATCATGCTAAAAAAATCAAGAAAATCTACACTAAAGAGTTCACTAAGAAAGTGGAAGCACCTAAGGTAGCTACAGGAAATTCCTTTAATGTCTACATCAGCGGAATTGATACTTATGGTCCTATCAGTTCTGTTTCACGCTCAGATGTCAATATCATCATGACAGTCAATCAAGATACCAAGAAAATTCTCTTGACAACAACTCCGCGTGATGCTTATGTGCCGATTGCAGATGGTGGAAATAACCAAAAAGATAAGTTGACGCATGCCGGTATTTATGGTGTAGATGCTTCTATCCATACCTTAGAAAATCTCTATGGCATTGACTTGAATTACTATGTTCGTCTTAATTTCACTTCTTTCTTGAAATTGATTGACCTTCTTGGTGGTGTTGATGTTTATAATGACCAAGAATTTACGGCGCATACAAATGGTAAATTTTACCCAGCTGGGAATATCCATTTGGATTCAGAATTAGCTTTAGGTTTTGTCCGTGAACGATACTCTTTGACAAATGGTGATGGAGACCGCGGTCGTAACCAACAAAAAGTTATTACAGCAATTATTCAAAAATTGACGTCGACTGAAGCTTTGAAAAACTACGACAGCATTATTCAAAGTTTGCAAGATTCAGTCCAGACCAACATGCCACCAGAAACAATGGTTAGCCTTGTGAATACACAGTTGGCTAGTGGTGGTAAATATACCGTTACCAATCAAGATTTGAAAGGTACTGGTCGTATGGACCTTCCGTCTTACGCTATGCCAGATAGCAATCTCTACATGCTAGAAATTGATCCAACAAGCTTAGAAACCGTTAAGGCGGCTATTAAAGATACCATGGAAGGAAAATAAAATGATTGACATCCATTCGCATATTGTTTTTGATGTCGACGATGGTCCTAAAAATAGAGCTGAGAGCAAGGCACTTCTAGAAGAAGCCTACGCTCAGGGCGTTCGGACGATTGTTTCAACCTCTCATCGTCGAAAAGGGATGTTTGAAACACCTGAAGAAAAAATTGCGACAAATTTTAGTGAAGTAAAACAGTTAGCACAAGAAATCGCTCCGGATTTAACAGTAGTATATGGGGCAGAGATTTATTTCTCAAGTGATGCGTTAGAAAAACTTGAAAAGGATATGATTCCCAAGCTAAATGGAACACGCTATGCCTTGATAGAGTTTAGTATGAATACACCTTACAGAGATATTCATAGTGCCTTGTCCAAGGTTCTCATGTTGGGGATTACGCCTGTGATTGCTCATATTGAGCGCTACCACGCTTTAGAAAATGATGAGAAAAAAGTGAGAGATCTCATCAATATGGGTTGCTATACTCAGATAAACAGTTCTAGTGTTTTGAAGCCTCGACTTTTTGGAGATACCTATAAGTTTATGAAAAAACGGGCTAAGTATTTTTTGGACAAAGACTTGGTTCATATCGTGGCTAGCGACATGCATAATCTAGATAATCGCCCGCCATATATGAGAGAAGCTTACGAACTCATTGCTAAAAAATATGGAACAGAAAAAGCCCGAGAACTTTTTAAAACAAACCCTTCAAAAATCATAAATGACCAACTAATCTAGGAGAAATGATGAAAGAACAAGAAAAAATTGAAATTGATGTACTACAATTAGTAAAAGTACTATGGAAACGCAAATGGATCATTGTGTTAGCGGCTCTTGTTGCGGGAGTGGTTTCCTTTGCTTATAGCTCGTTTGTGATTAAGCCTCAATACACGAGCACGACACGCATCTATGTTGTTAATCGTAACCAAGCCGACAAGCCTGGTTTGAGTAACCAAGATTTGCAGGCAGGTGCATATCTAGTAAAAGACTATCGTGAGATTATTCTCTCACAAGATGTACTTGAAAAAGTGGTAACAGATCAAAAGTTAACGATAGATGCGAAAACTCTTGGGAAAAAAGTTTCAGTGAATGTACCTACAGACACTCGTATCGTATCTATCTCAGTTCGAGATGTCAATCCTGAGGAAGCTAGCCGTATTGCAAATGCACTCAGAGAAGTTGCGGCCCAAAAAATCATTTCGATTACACGTGTTTCGGATGTGACGACCTTAGATGAAGCGAGACCAGCTACATCTCCGTCTTCACCAAATATCCGTCGCAATACAATGATGAGTGTTATCGTAGTCACAGGACTAGTGATTCTGGTTGTCCTATTGGTTGAATTGTTGGATGACCGAGTAAAGCGTCCAGAAGACATTGAAGAAGTGATGCAATTGTCACTTCTAGGTGTAGTTCCAAATCTTGAGAAACTATAGTAAAGAGGAAAAAATGGCAAAGTTAGAACTATCAGAAAAACGAATAAATACTGCAAAAAAAGCAGAAGAGTACTACAATGCGCTACGTACCAATATCCAGTTAAGTGGAGATGAGCTTAAAGTAATTGCACTTTCTTCTGTAAGACCTGGAGAAGGTAAGTCTACAACCTCGACGAACATCGCTTGGGCCTTTGCGCGTGCTGGATATAAAACACTTCTTATCGATGCAGATATCCGTAATTCAGTCATGTCAGGTGTTTTCAAGTCTAGAGAAAAAATCACAGGTTTGACAGACTACTTATCAGGGACTAAGGATTTATCGCACGGTTTATGTGAAACGAACGTAGAAAACCTATTTGTAATTCAATCAGGACCAGTCTCACCCAACCCAACAGCACTTCTTCAAAGTGAAAAGTTTGAAGCGATGATTGAGACTTTGCGAAAATACTTTGACTATATCATTGTGGATACAGCTCCTATTGGGGTTGTCATTGATGCAGCCATCATCGTTCAAAAATGTGATGCCTCAATCTTGGTGGCAGAAGCTTCTTCAACTAGACGTAAAGAAATCCAAAAAGCTAAATTCCAGCTTGAGCAAACTGGGACACCTTTCCTAGGAGTTATCTTAAATAAATATAACGTGCATCTTGATAAATATGGTTCCTATGGAAACTATGGAAACTACGGGAAAAATAAGAAAAAGTAAATTTTAAAAATAAGATTATATGAAAAGTAGGTGGAGTTTAAGTGGAGATACGTGAAGTCTTATACAAAAGTTTTAAGCAACTTGCAGACTTCTTTATTGGATTGGTAGGAACGATAGTATTAGCTTTTCCGGCTTCCGTAATTATTTTTATCATTTATAAAGCAAAAGGGTATAAGGGTAGCATTTTCTTTACTCAGTACAGAGCAGGACTGCATGGAAAGAAATTTAAAATTATTAAGTTCCGTTCCATGGTTGAGAATGCTGAGGAAATTCTCTTGGCAAATAAAGAGCTACATCAAAAATATATTGAAAATAGCTATAAGTTGCCACCTAATGAAGATCCTCGTCTAACGATTATTGGGAACTTCATCAGAAAAACAAGTATTGATGAATTTCCTCAGTTTGTAAATGTATTACGAGGCGATATGAGTTTTATAGGTCCTAGACCAATTCTTGATAAGGAATTAAAAGAATATTCCGAAGATGAACAGAAACTATTGCTTTCAGTGAAGCCAGGTATAACTGGTATGTGGCAGGTTTCTGGTAGAAGTGAAATCTATTATCCTGAACGTTGCGAGATGGAGTTGTACTATCCTAGACATCAATCTCTTAAATTGGATGTAAAAATATTCTTATTAACCATTAAGCAAGTTTTGTTAGGAAAAGGGGCTCATTAAAGAACAGATATGTTTTGTTAGGATTTTGTTATCTGTTGATGAGTATGAAATGCAAATTATATGAAATCAAATACTGGTAGTCATGCTTTAGAGTTTTGAATAGGATTGCTGCCATCTCTAAAATTTGGTAGATAATTCTTTCAAAGTTATTTAATCTGAATAGTCTATTAGACGCATGACCAAAGAGTTAACTAGTTTCTAAGGTGAACTCTGCGAAACTAGAGTGCAGGTGTTTGATTTCTTTTTTAGCGTAAACAGTTTAATCTAAATGAAGGGGGTTGTAATGACAAAGAATTATAAAATTATCGTAGCAACGCACAAGCAATTTACAATGCCTGAAGATGCTGAGCTTTATCTACCCATCCATGTCGGTAGTGAAGGAAAAGAAAAATTAGGATACCAATGTGATAATGAAGGAGATAACATTTCTAGCTTAAACCCCTATTATTGTGAGTTAACTGGACTTTATTGGGCGTGGAAAAATTTAGACTGCGATTATCTTGGATTAGTACACTATCGTCGTTATTTCACGTCGAAAAGCCAATCGTATAACGAATCGCTTGACATGAATGATGTCATCTTATCGAAATCAGAAGTGAAAGATTTACTGTCAAAATATGACGTTATTGTTCCTAAAAAACGGAAATATTACATTGAAACCTTGTACTCACACTATGCACATACACATGATGCTAATCATCTAGATGTGACGCGCCAAATTATTAGTGAGTTGAGACCAGACTATATCGAGGCCTTTGATCGAGTTATGAAACAGCGCAGTGGTTATATGTTCAACATGTTCATCATGTCAAAAGAAAATGTAGCAGCCTATTGTGAATGGTTGTTTCCGATCATCGATGAGTTGTACCGAAGACTGGATATTACAGGCTATTCTGCTTTTGATGCTAGATTATTTGGTAGGGTCAGCGAACGCTTGTTCAATGTTTGGTTGGCAAATCAAGATTTACGGATAAAAGAGGTTCCGTTTATCTATATGGAAAAGATTAACTTATTCCAAAAAGGGAAATCTTTCCTACAAGCAAAATTCTTTGGAAAAAAATATGGACAGAGTTTTTAGATAGGGATAAAACATAGGGATGAAATTAGTAGTAAAAATAAAATCTGTACCAGAACTGTTAGCTCTTGTTGCCTTAGGGGTATTTTTGACGGTTTCGATATTAAATGTGACTTTTTATGCTCGATATCTGCCTGGAACAGTTTATAAATTAGCGATAGCTTTCTCGATTTTTCTTCTGTTCGTTAAGGAGATGTTCAAAAGAAAGTACGATTATAGAGCGCTCATTGGATTGTTTGCAACAATTTTAATTTATTTTATCGTGGGGAAAATGACTGCTCTCAGTTCAGAAGTTTCTGTAAGTATATTATTTATTTACTCTTTACGTGATGTTCCCTTTAAAAAGGTAGCGCAAACTTCATTAGTTGTTAGTATGTGCTTGTTGTTCTTTATTATTATCAGTGCAAAAATTGGAATAATAACGAATTACATAGAAATTTCGAAAATTCGAGTACGAAGTTATTTAGGATTTCGTTACGCCTTATTCCCGTCAATTTTACTGATGAATATAGTCGCTATGGTTTTTTATTTGAAGCAAAATAAAATCCACTACTGGCAATGGCTATTGTTAGCTCTATCTGTTTATTGGGTATATGATCAAACGGATTCTCGTTTAACATTTTTCAGTTCTTGTATATTGCTAGCATGCAGTTTGCTAATAAAATGGTTCCCAGGACTATTCTCTAAGCTAGGATATGTGTTTAAAACTTTCAAACTGACCTTTATTGTAAATGCAATCATTAGTTTTTGGATTTCCTTTACCTATCTTCATTCGGGTTATCCATTTGTCGATGGTTTCCTTTTTAAAGTAAACCATATGTTAGGTGGTCGTTTGTATTTGGCAAATAAATCCTTAAATCTATATGGTTTTGGACTCCTTGGGCGACAAGTTGAATGGCACGGTAACGCTCTGACAGTTGAGGGAATTAGAAGCAATCAGACCTATCTGTATGTGGACAATTTGTATGTCCAAATTTTACAAAGATTTGGCTTATTGATTCTGGGATTAATGCTATCGGTCCTAACTTTGACTTTGTTTAAAGTTATTAAAAGTCGTCAATGGGTTCTTGCTTTTATTTTGATAATGATGAGTTTTCATTCCATGATTGATGATTTAAATTTCTATCTTCATAACAATATTTTTTGGATATTGGTAGGTGCTTTGATCTACCCAGATTATCAGTTTTCTGATGATGGCAATGAAGAACTAAAGGAACATTCGTTTGAAAAAAATCGTAAAGTGAAATGGTAAGAAACATTTTACGAGCACTTAAAAGAGTATAGTCTAGGAAGACGCTTATGTATCGATTTATATAGGAGGAGAGTATGTCGGATATCAAAATCATTCAAGGTAAGATTTCATCTATCTTGAAAGAGTTTATTAATATTTGCGAAGAAAATAATCTAACCTACTATGCTCTAGGCGGAACCTTGTTAGGAGCGGTACGTCATAAAGGTTTCATACCGTGGGATGATGATATTGACATTGGTATGCCGAGAGAAGATTATGAAAAGTTTAAAAAATTAGCTCCAAATGTATTACCAAGCACTTATAAATTTTTGAGTGAAGACACTATTGACTATAAAAAGGCTTTCTCTGTGATTCGAGATGATTCAACGAAGATTATCATGAATTATAGTAAAGAAGAATTAGTAGAAAGTTTATGGATAGATATTTTTCCATTAGATGGTATGCCGTCTAATGCTTTAAAGAAAAAAATACATTCTTTTAGATACTTGTATACAAGAATGATGGTCCAGCTCTCGCAATTCAATAGTTTGGTGAATCAGAAAAAAGAGAACCGTCCACTGACTGAAAAAGTCATTATTGCATTTGCGAATGCTGTAAATATTGAGAAGATTATTTCTTTTAACTGGGCACAGAAAAAATATTTACAAGCGATTAAGAAATATTCATTTAGTGAGGCTTTTGCAGGGAACTATACTGGGGCTTATAAATTAAGAGAAATCGTACCTTCTGATTATTTTGGTGAGCCAGTTTTATTAGAGTTTCAAGGGATTGAATTGAGTTGTCCACGTAAGTACAAGGAATATTTGACAGCTATTTATGGAGAGAATTATATGCAGTTACCTCCAGAAGACAAGCGAAACCAACATCACTATCAGATAATATCACTTGGTGAGAACGAAGAATGAGAGTAGTTGAAATATGAAAAAAATTGCTTTAGTGAAATGGATTTTGGATGAGTCTGGTGGTGGCGAGCGTGTGGCTGTATCCTTAGCTAACGAACTCACAAAAAAGTATGAAGTTCATTTGATTGGAATTACAACAAAACAATCAGACCTGTTTTTTAAAATCAATTCTCAAGTAAAATACTCCAATTTTTTTGACCATAGAGTACGCTTGTCCACGAATATTCTAAAAATCTCTAAAATGTTAAAAAAATATTTTAGAGATAATGAGATAGCAGTTGCCTTCGGGATAGGGATATCTGCCAATGTATTTTTATCTTTGGCAGGAAAAGGAATTTCTACTAAAGTAGTTTTGTGTGATCACACAAATTCAATTACGGATAATAGAGAATTTTCTCAGAAAGTCCAAAGATATGTCGGGGCAAAGCTTGCAGACAAGATTATCACTCTCACACAAGAAGATCGTAGAAATTATATAAAAAAATACGGTATCAATGAGAAAAAGATTGATTACATCTATAATTGGAAAGAAGATGGGCTTTCCAATGTGACTTATAACAATGAGTCGACTAAACTTGTTACAGTTGGTCGCTTTGATTCCCAAAAAGGATATGATTACCTTGTTCAAGTTGCCAAAAAGGTTTTGTCTGAGAAGTCTGACTGGACTTGGGAAATCTACGGTTCCGGAAATCAAGATGAAGTGGATAAAATCAGAAATTTAATCAAGGAAAATGATTTACAGGATAAGTTAGTCATAAAAGGACTCGAAAAAAATCAGGATTTGATTTATGGAGATAAAGGGATTTATGTCATGACTTCTCGCTATGAAGGTCTACCTCTAGTTCTACTGGAAGCACAACAAAACAATCTTCCTATAGTTAGCTTTAGTTGTCCGACAGGACCGAACGAAATTGTTGAAGATGGAGTTAATGGATATCTGGTTGAGTGTTATGATACGGACAAGTTGAGCCAAAAATTGCTTGAACTGATGGGAGATGAAGCTTTGAGACAGTCTTTCTCAGAACACGCAAAAGACAATATGGATAAATTCGATAAAGATAAAATTCTCAAGCAGTGGATTGAACTAATTGAGACGATTTAGGAGATATGATGAAGGATTGTTTGTTAACAATTGTAATGCCTAGTTATAATATTCAGGACTACGTTTCAAAAGGTCTGGAGTCTTTCCAACAAGTGCAATCAGATTATAAAAATAAATTTGAAGTACTGGTTGTTAACGATGGAAGTACAGACGATACTGCTAAAGTAGCAGAAGAAATATTAGCCCAAGATTCGTTGCTGGATGGCCGTGTCATTACAAAAGAAAACGGTGGTCATGGTTCAACTATCAATCGCGGTATTCAAGAAGCAAAGGGAAAATTTTTTAAAGTAATTGATGGGGATGACTGGGTTATTCCATCAGAATTTGAAAAGTTTTTAGATACTCTTGAAACTGTTGATGTGGATATGGTGATTACAGACTTTACAGAGCAGCATGTCTATAACAATACTACAGTACGAAATGACTTCGTAGACAAGTATGAAATTGGCAAAAAACACATGGGAATTCCGGATGTTCGCATTCCGATGCACTCGGTTACTTATAAGACATCAATCTTGTCGGAAAACAAGATTCGTTTAAGTGAAAAAACATTTTATGTTGATATTCAATACACACTTTTTCCTTTGGAGTATGTTCATAGTTTCAGTTATTGGAATTATGATATTTATCAATACTACATAGGTAGACCAGAGCAAAGTATGAATATCGAGAGTATGAAGCGTAATGTTCGTCACCATTTGACTGTTACAAATTCAGTTCTAGATTATTTTACAAAAATTGAAAGTGAACCTGTTTTAAACCGAGTAGTTTCTGAAACCTTAGTTTATCTCATCAGTTTGCAGGTTGATTTGTCTTGGATGGTTAATGATTCCGAAACACTCCTGAAAGAACTATATAGCAAAATTAAGCAAAGTGCATATGACTATATTCCTACGAAAAAGTTTGACAGATTGTCTTACTTAAATTATAGGACTAACTTTGCTTTGAGATTATTTTTAAATCCTATTTTGAAGAAATACTCTGAAAAGAAAGAAAAAGAGAGAGGCGTTTAGGATGTTTATCAGCATCGTTGTTCCGGTTTATAATGTTGCAGACTATCTGCATTATGCGATAGATAGCTTGCTAAAACAAACCTATCAAAATTTTGAAGTGATCCTCGTCAATGACGGTTCAACAGATGATTCTCCTCGATTGTGTGAAGATTACGCTCGAGAATATGAAAATATCCATGTTTTTCATAAGGGGAATGAAGGCTTATCTGATGCGCGTAACTTTGGAGTTACAAAAGCCAACTCAGATTGGATTTTCTTTTTAGATCCAGATGATTATCTTGAAGAATATACTCTAGAGTTAATCGTAAAAATTCACGAAGAACATCATGCAGACTTAATTTCAACTAAAGTAAAAGCAACGTCTGAATATAATGCATATACCTCTTATAAATTGCAAGAATCTGACTACAAAGATTTAGTTCCATTCACAAAAGAAAAGGCTCTGGAGGCAATGTTGGATGATAAATTTGCAACGGTTTCCGCTTGTGCCAAACTCTACCATAGAAGTATCCTGGAGAAAGCTCCTTTTCCAGTTGGGAAAATTTATGAAGATTTTTATGTTGTAGGGCAACACCTTGCTCTTGCGGATAAAATTGTGATTAGTCCGCTTGAAACATATAATTATTATCGAAGAGAGGGAAGCATTGTCCGTTCAACATTTACTGAAAAAAGGTATGAATTCTTCGATGCTGCTGCTAAAAATGAAGAAGTAGTTAGTAAAGAATATATTCAAAATGAAGAACTACTCCAATCATTGCAAGCGAAAAAAATATTAGGTGGTTTTGTAGTGATTGGTGCAAAAGCTGACTCAGGTTTAAAAGATTTTACAAAAGATAAAGAGTTGTTGAGAGTCAAAATAGGTGAACTTTTACAAAATGGGAAACTATCTTGGAAAGTAAAAATGAAATACCTTATTTTTATTCTAAGCCCTAAATTGTATTTATTGCTAAGATAATAATATCTATGACCTTAGTTTGATTTGCAACAATTATCAAACATTTGTTGGGAAAGAGGAATTATGAAACAGGCTTATATAATAATTGCACACAATAAGTTTGAACAGTTGGAGTTTTTAATCTCATTACTGGATTATAAGCAACATGATATTTTTTTGGTTATAGATAGCAAGATTGCTCTAGAGGAATCTGCTATAAATTCTCTTAAATCTAGTGCAAATTTTTCGAAAGTGATATTGGTGGATAGAGTTCCAATTTTTTGGGGTAGTTATTCACAAATTTTTGCAGAGTTCCAAGGTTTTAGATGTGCCTATAATTACGATAACTATAGTATGTTTCATTTGTTGTCAGGTGTAGATTTACCATTAGAGCCAGCGGAAAATTTATATAATTTTTTTGAACAACATAAATTTAATAATTTTTTGAGTATGGTTTCTGATGAAATTTATGAATCAAATAAAGTATATGAGCGAGTTCGATTTAAATATCTGTGTCCTAATTACTTAACAAGAAATATTGGGAATAAGTTTATTAGAAAGTTTGTCTCATATTATCGTAAAATAGAGCTTAAAGTTCAGCTATTACTAAATGTTGATTGCTTTAAAAAATATAGCATGAAATTGGGTTATGCTTCCAATTGGGTATCTATTAATCAAGAGTTAGTTAGAATACTAATTCAGGAAGAGAAGAACGTTGAAAAAATATTTAAAAATTCAATAGTAAATGATGAATTGTTTATTCCTACCATAATGTATAAACATAATCTAATGGGAACTTTGTACTCTTCTTCGCCTATAACAGACGAACCAGGTGATTTTCAAGGGAATCTTCGATATATTAATTGGTGGGACGGAAACCCATATACATGGACTGATTCTGAACGTGATATAGAACAATTAAAACGTGGAAAAGAATTAGGTCATAAATTCTCTAGAAAATTTGATTTAGATAAATCTCCAAATCTCAAGAAAAAGATTTTAACGATTATAAATGGAACGGGTTGAGATGAAAGTATTAAAAAACTATGCCTACAATCTTTCTTATCAATTGTTGGTGATTATACTCCCGATTATTACGACTCCCTATGTAACACGGGTTTTTTCATCGGATGATCTAGGAACGTATGGTTATTTTAACTCCATCGTTACGTATTTTATCCTCTTAGCAACACTAGGAGTTGCCAACTATGGAACAAAGGTCATTTCAGGGCATCGCAAGGAAATTGAAAAAAATTTTTGGGGAATATATTCCCTGCAACTGAGTGCGACTATTTTTTCTCTATTTTTGTACATTGTTCTTTGTCTGGCACTTCCTTTTATGCAAAATCCAGTAGCCTACATTTTAGGTTTGAGTTTGGTTTCAAAAGGTTTGGACATTTCCTGGCTCTTTCAAGGGTTGGAGGATTTTCGAAAGATTACCGTTCGAAACATCACGGTTAAACTCGTTGGTGTCCTCTCTATTTTCCTCTTTGTTAAATCTGCAAGCGACCTTTATCTCTATGTCTTTTTGCTTACCATATTTGAACTTTTGGGGCAACTCAGTATGTGGTTGCCAGCAAGAGAGTTTATTGGAAAACCGCATGTTGATTTAGAGTACGCCAAGCGTCACTTGAAGCCAATCGTTTTATTATTTCTACCTCAAGTTGCTATTTCTTTGTATGTCACGTTAGACCGTACCATGCTTGGAACACTAGCGTCTACAAAAGATGTAGGGATTTATGATCAGGCTTTAAAGTTAGTAAATATCCTCCTCACTTTGGTGACTTCCTTGGGGAGTGTTATGTTGCCTCGTGTTGCGCACCTCTTATCATCAGGTGAACACAAGGCAGTTAATAAAATGCATGAGATGTCCTTCTTGATTTATAATTTGGTCATTTTCCCAATGATGGCAGGGATTTTAATCGTCAATGATGATTTTGTTCAATTTTTCCTTGGGCAAGATTTTCAAGATGCGCGCTATGCAATTGCTATCATGATTTTCCGTATGTTCTTTATTGGTTGGACCAATATTATGGGAATTCAAATCTTAATCCCTCATAATCAAAACAAGGAATTCATGATTTCAACAACAGCTCCTGCGATTATCAGTGTAGGATTAAACTTGCTTTTCCTACCAAAGCTTGGTTATATCGGAGCAGCTATTGTCTCTGTCTTGACTGAAGCGCTTGTATGGGCAATTCAATTGTTCTTTACTCGCAGATACATAAAAGATGTTCCGATTATCGAATCGATGATGAAAATTATTCTGGCATCAGCTATCATGTATGGACTCTTGCTGGTTTCAAAAACAGTTATACATTTTTCGCCAACCATAAATGTTCTAGCATTTGCTGTGCTTGGTGGAATTATCTATCTTTTTGCAATTTTATCTCTGAAAGTGATAAATGTGAAAGAACTAAAACAACTTATTGGGAAAAAATAGAATGCATAAAACTCGGAATATTAATTTAGATTTAATAAAAGTGCTTGCATGTATTGAAGTTGTTCTACTTCATACAACAATGATTGGATTTAAAGACACAGGTTCGTGGAATCTTTTGGCATATTTATATTACTTAGGCACCTACTCTATACCGCTGTTTTTTATGGTCAATGGGTATTTATTGTTAGGAAAGAGGAATATAAGCTATTCCTACATACTGCAGAAAGTCAAATGGTTTTTAATAATAGTATCATCATGGAACATTATCGTTTGGCTCTTTAAAAGAGACTTTGCAGTTAATCCAATAAAAAAAATTGTAGGCTCTCTGTTACAAAAAGGATATTTCTCTCAGTTCTGGTTTTTTGGTGCACTAATACTTATTTATTTTTGCTTACCTGTTTTGAAAAAAATTCTGAACACAAAAAGAAGATATTTATACATTCTATCTTTCTTTGCTGCAATTGGTCTAATTTTTGAATTTGTAGATATTATACTTCAAATGCCGTTACAGTCATATGTTATACAAACCTTTAGGTTATGGACGTGGTTTTTCTACTACCTGTTAGGAGGTTTGCTAGCTCAATTTGATAAAGATTTTATAAAAAATGGGTTTAAGAGATGGATGAAAGTAGCTGCAATACTGTTGCTGTTGTTTTCCCCAGTAATACTATTTTTCTTAGCAAAAACCATTTACCATAATCTTTTTGCTGAATATTTTTATGATATTCTATTTGTTAAGATTACAAGTTTAGGAATTTTCTTGACGGTATTGACACTTTCTTTGGATGAAAATAAAAGCAAATGGATTGTTTCTCTTTCTAATCAAACAATGGGAGTTTTCATAGTACATACTTATGTTATGAAGGTGTTAGAAAAACTACTTGGTTTTAGTTATACAGGTGCATATTTGCTTTTTCCGATATTCACTTTATGTATAAGTTTTATTGTTATTAGTTTATTAATGAAAATTCCTTATTTCAATCGAATCGTCAAATTATAAAAAGGAGAATAAAATGTACGATTATCTTATCGTTGGTGCGGGTTTGTCTGGGGCAATCTTCGCACACGAAGCTAACAAACGCGGCAAGAAAGTAAAAGTGATTGACAAGCGTGATCATATTGGTGGAAATATCTACTGTGAAAATATTGAAGGCATCAACGTTCACAAGTACGGTGCCCATATTTTCCATACGTCCAACAAAAAAGTATGGGACTATGTCAATCAGTTCGCTGAATTTAACAACTATATCAACTCACCAGTAGCTAACTACAAGGGCAATCTTTACAATCTTCCTTTCAACATGAATACTTTTTATGCTATGTGGGGAACCAAGACTCCTCAAGAAGTCAAGGATAAGATTGCTGAGCAGACAGCTGACATGAAAGACGTTGAGCCTAAGAACTTGGAAGAACAAGCTATCAAGTTGATTGGCCCAGATATTTATGAAAAGTTGATTAAGGGCTATACTGAAAAACAATGGGGCCGTTCTGCTACAGATCTTCCACCATTTATCATCAAACGTTTACCAGTTCGTTTGACCTTTGATAATAACTACTTTAATGACCGTTACCAAGGAATTCCAATTGGTGGTTACAACGTCATCATTGAAAACATGCTTGGTGATGTAGAAGTAGAACTTGGAGTTGACTTCTTTGCCAATCGTGAAGAGCTAGAAAGCTCAGCTGATAAAGTTGTCTTTACAGGAATGATTGACCAGTACTTTGACTACAAACACGGTGAGTTGGAGTACCGTAGTCTTCGTTTTGAACACGAAATCTTAGATGAGGAAAACCATCAAGGGAATGCCGTGGTTAACTATACCGAGCGTGAGATTCCTTACACTCGGATCATCGAGCATAAGCACTTTGAGTATGGTACACAACCCAAGACAGTTATCACACGTGAGTACCCAGCTGACTGGAAACGTGGAGATGAACCCTACTACCCAATCAACGATGAAAAGAACAACGCCATGTTTGCCAAGTACCAAGAAGAAGCAGCTAAAAATGACAAGGTCATCTTCTGTGGGCGCCTAGCAGACTATAAATACTACGATATGCACGTAGTTATTGAGCGTGCTTTGGAAGTCGTAGAGAAAGAATTTAGTAAATGACAGAAGAAAAAATTGATATCGTTGTTCTCTGGGTAGATGGCAGTGACCCAGAATTCATCCGTGAGAAACAAGAAGTGACAGGCCGAATCTCAGCCTCTAATGAGTTGGTTGATGGGGATTTAAGATACCGAGATTTTGGCATTTTTAATTACTGGTTTCGGATGATTGAAAAGCATGCCCCTTGGGTGAATAATGTTTACTTGGTCACCAATGGTCAAAGGCCTGAATGGTTGAATTTGGAACATCCAAAACTCAGATGGATTACTCATAAGGAATTTATGCCTGAAGAGTATCTACCTACCTATAATTCTGCTGCTATTGAGCTTAATCTTCATCGTATTGAAGGATTGTCGGAGAATTATTTGTATTTCAATGATGATATGTACTTGATTAGAGATAGTCAACCTTCAGATTTTTATAAAAATGGGCAACCCAAGCTTTTTGCTGTATATGATGCTTTGGTTCCTTGGTCGGTTTATATAAATACATATTACAAAAATGTTGAGTTAATTTATCGCCATTTTCCTAATAAGAAGGCCCTAAAGTCCTCACCTTGGAAATTCTTTAACTACCGCTATGGTCATTTAGTTTTGAAAAACTTGCTACTTTTGCCATGGGGGCCAACAGGCTATGTGAACAATCATTTAGCTACACCTATGAAAAAGAGCACCTTGGCACATTTATGGGAAATTGAGGGTGAAACCTTAGATAGAACGTCACGAAATAAAATTAGAGACTACGAAGTAGACATTAATCAATATATCTGCCAGTATTGGCAGATTGAAAGTAACCAGTTTTATCCTATATCAAAGAATTTTGGTGAAACGATAAATTTACATCAAGTAAACAGGTTAAAGAGTATCTTTAAAGATAAACACAAAAAATTGCTTTGTGTGAATGATGAAGTTAACTTTAAAGAGGAGAATATCATTCGTTTTAAAGAAATCTTACAGGACCACTATCCTAAAAAATCAGCTTTTGAAAAATGAGAAGTAAAAGATGAAATACTATTTAAAAGAAGAATTTTTACATGATAACAATGTTAAAAATGCAGGTAATAAGGCACGTAATGATGTTGAGTCTATAGTAAGAAGCCAAAGATTTGAACCTCTTTTCTTATCGGTTGATAATTGGTACAATATGAGCATCATAAAGGCTCAAATATATAAGGCCAAATCATTTAGGAAGTCTTTAAATCGTTTGAATAAAGGGGATGAACTTCTGATTCAATTTCCAATGCTCCACCATAGTTTCTTTACTACATCTCTTGTGAAAAAAGCAAGAAAAAGAGGTGTGAAGATCTATTTCATTATCCATGACTTAGATGCTCTTCGTTTCATGAATGGTCAAGCTGTTCCTTTGAAACATAGAATCCGAATGAAGATTCAAGAATCAGGTCTTCTTGGTGCGGCGGATGGGATCATCGCCCACAATCCAGTTATGAAATCTGTTCTGGTGGATAAAGGGATTGATGCAGATAAGATTGTTAGTCTTGGCATTTTCGACTATTTGATTCCCAATTTCCAAGAAAATAATGGTCTGACAAAAGATCAGCCCATTATTGTGGCTGGTAATTTGGCTCAGGAAAAGGCTTGTTATCTTTATACTCTTCCAAAAGCACCAGACTATAACCTTTATGGTGTTGGCTTTGACGAGAGTAGAGCTCTAGAGAACGAGACCTACTTTGGTTCATTTCTACCTGATGAGCTTCCTGCTGCTCTCGAGGGTGGTTTTGGACTTGTTTGGGATGGTGACAGTGCTGAAACATGTAGTGGTGTTTTTGGCGAGTATCTTCGCTATAACAACTCTCACAAGGCATCGCTTTATCTAGCATCAGGTTTTCCATTAGTTGTATGGGAAGAGTCTGCTCTGTCTACTTTTGTATTGGACAATCATTGCGGAATTGCGGTAGGCTCTTTATCTGAATTGGCTGAAAAAATAAAATCCTTATCGGATGAAGAATATCAACAACTAGTGAGCTGTTCTCAAAAAATAGGAAAAAATATTCGAGCAGGATATTACTTAAAAACGGCATTAAAAAAATTTGATTGATTTTTTATTTTTCTACTATAATAGTTCTGTTAGCTGTAATTTTCAGTATTTTTGAAATAAAGTATAATCTTTTGTGAGATTGTAATGAGGAGTATCTAGAAAGGTAGCTTATAATGAAAGGTATTATTCTCGCAGGTGGTTCGGGGACACGTTTATATCCTTTGACTCGAGCTGCATCAAAACAGCTGATGCCGGTATATGATAAACCGATGATTTATTATCCTCTTTCAACTCTGATGCTAGCTGGAATTAGAGATATTTTAATTATCTCAACTCCACAAGATTTACCCCGCTTTAAAGAGCTCCTCCAAGATGGTTCTGAGTTTGGGATTAGGCTTTCGTATGCGGAGCAACCGAGTCCAGACGGTTTGGCACAAGCCTTTATCATTGGCGAGGAGTTTATTGGTGATGACAGTGTTGCTCTAATTTTAGGAGACAATATCTATCATGGACCTGGTCTTTCTAAGATGCTACAAAAGGCAACAAGTAAGGAGTCAGGAGCGACTGTTTTTGGCTACCATGTTAAAGATCCAGAACGGTTTGGTGTTGTTGAGTTTGATCAAGATATGAACGCTATCTCTATCGAAGAAAAACCAGAACACCCTCGCTCAAATTATGCCGTTACGGGACTCTATTTCTATGATAACGATGTAGTAGAGATTGCTAAAAGTATTAAACCAAGTTCTCGTGGTGAATTGGAAATTACAGACGTTAACAAGGCTTACCTAGAACGTGGAGCTTTGTCTGTTGAACTTTTAGGACGTGGTTTTGCATGGTTAGATACAGGGACACATGAGAGCTTATTAGAAGCTTCTCAATATATCGAAACGGTTCAACGGATGCAAAATGTTCAGGTTGCAAACTTGGAAGAGATCGCTTATCGCATGGGTTATATCAGTCGCGAAGATGTATTGGTCCTTGCTCAACCTCTTAAGAAGAATGAATACGGGCAATATTTGCTCCGTTTAATTGGAGAATCATAATGACGAAACAATTTTTTGATAAAGAATTAGCGGTACGCAAGATTGAAACGATTCCAGGTCTGCTCGAGTTTGATATTCCAGTACATGGGGATAACCGTGGCTGGTTTAAAGAAAATTTTCAGAAAGAAAAAATGCTTCCTCTTGGTTTTCCTGAATCTTTTTTTAGAGATGGGAAATTGCAAAACAATATATCCTTCTCTCGAAAGAATGTTCTTCGTGGTTTACACGCAGAACCCTGGGATAAGTACATCTCTGTAGCAGATGGTGGGAAAGTTCTGGGCGCATGGGTTGATCTACGTGAGGGTGAAACCTTCGGAAACACCTATCAAACAGTAAT
>ENA-OWND01000925-OWND01000925.1-metagenome-genome-assembly--contig:-NODE-925-length-18961-cov-10.677404_pt1 | contig 18961 bp, 7 predicted proteins | sample MGYA00245342_ERZ651119 | MGnify/ENA primary metagenome ERZ651119 (study PRJEB26857, sample SAMEA4031756) | metagenome | biome: human; feature: oral; material: saliva | place: Philippines | collected 2014...
TAGCTATTACTCACCAGCGTGGTAAACACCGTCGGCACCCAAGCGGGCCTCGGGGTCAAGCAGCATAGCTGCCTCAACCTCGTGCGGGTCGCGGGTTTCGGTTTCTTCACCCAGGCGACGGCCATCGATCTGCTCGAACAGGGCCACGCGGCCGATCATGCCGGCGCGGCGGCGGCGCGTACCGGCAGCCAGGCGGGCATTGGCGCTAGCCAGCCAGGCGTCTACGGCCTGCTGGCCGCCAGCCTTGCGCAGGGCAGATTCGAAAGCACCGGGGTGAACCATGGCCAGCAGGCCAGATACGTGTCCGAAGCCCAGCGAGGTAGCCAAGCCGGCACGGATCGGACCAGCACCGGGCACGCGACCGCTTTCGCCGCCACGGCCAGCCAGACGCATAGCCTTACGCGGCCAGATCCAGAAGCTGTCCTTCTTGAGCTTGATATCCACGCAGTCCAGCGAGGCGTTACCCGGAGCCACACCGGTAGCCAGGATTTCGGTCAAACCGGCCACCTGGAACACTGCGGCACCACCCTTAGCGTGACCAGTGATGGTCTTCTGGGAGACCGCTACCAGCGGGTTACCCTCGCTACGGCCAAGTGCCCGAGCCAGGCGGGTGTGCAGTTCAGACTCGTTGGGGTCGTTAGCACCGGTGGAGGTGTCGTGCTTGGACACCACGGCGATGTCGTCAGGCTCAACGCCCAGCTTGGCCAAAGACTTAGCCAGACGCGAGTTGCTTCCACCACGGCCCGCAGCCAGAGCACCCAGGCCCGGGGCCGGGATGGAGGTGTGGGCGCCGTCGGCGTAGGAGGAGACGAAACCAAGTACCGCCGCAACCGGCAGACCCAGCTTGGCCGCTACGTCACCACGGGCCAGGATGACGGTACCGCCACCTTGGGCTTCCACGAAGCCGCCGCGACGACGGTCGTTAGCACGTGAGAAGTGACGCGGGCTGATGCCCTTAGCCTTCATGGCAGCCGCCTCAGCGGTGGCGTTCATGTTACCGAAGCCAACCACGGACTCAACCGAGATGTCGTCGATAGCACCGGCAACCACCACCTGGGCCTTACCCAGTGCGATCTTGTCCCAACCTTCTTCAATGGATACGGCTGCGGTTGCGCAGGCGCTAACCGGCTGCACCATGGAACCGTAACCACCGATGAAGGACTGCATCACGTGTGCGGCCACAACGTTAGGCAGGGCCTCCTGCAAAATGTCACTGGGGCGTTCCTCGTTGAGGAAGCGGCCAACGAACATCTTGCGCATTGACTCCATGCCACCAAAACCGGTGCCCTGAGTGGAGGCCACATCGGCCGGGTGCACAGCCTGCAACAGCTCGGCGGGGCTGAAACCAGCGTTGAGGAAGGCCTCAACGGCGGTAACCAGGTTCCAAGAAGCAATCCGGTCCAAAGACTCGGTCATGGACGCCGGGATACCCCAACGCTGCGGGTCGAAGTCGCGCGGGAACTGGCCACCTACAGTGCGGCTCAGTGCGGCGCGGCGCGGTACGCGGGCCAGCGAACCAGCCAGGCGGGTCACGATCCACTCGCCGCTTTCGCTGTCTTCACTGATCAGGGTGTGTGCCGGATCAGAGTCAGCAATAGTGCGGGCGGTAGCCTCATCGGCAACGTTGAAGGAGATGTCGCGGTCCAGGTAAACCTCAACCTCTTCATCTGCCACCGGGGCGATCAGCTGGTCGTCAACGAATTCGCGGATACCGCAGCGGCCCACTACCTCGTCGCGGTAACGCGAGAGAATGTCGGCTTCGTCAACCAGGTTGCCCTCGGTGTCGTACCAGCCGGCCTTAGGCGAGTCCTGCCAGGTCAGCAGGCCCATACCCCAGGCCAGTTCGAGCACGCCGGCAGCGGTGAGTTCGACGTCGTCGCCACCGGTCATACCCAGCTCGGCTTCGCGGCGGGTACGGCCGCTACCCCAAGTGGATACTTCACCGGTAGAAACCACAACCACCATGTCTTCCAGGTCAGCTTCAACCTCGCCCCAGTTAGGCGCGGTGGGCTGAACCGGTGTGGCCGGGCTGGGCAGAGCGGCGATGGTAGCGCTGGCCTCAGCCGGCTCGCTGGTCTGGCCAGCTGCAGCCTTGGCAGCGTTTTCACGCAGCGCCACCAGGTCAACATTGTCACCCAGGCCACCGGTCAGGTCAGCCTCAACCGGCTTAACCGCAGCCTGAGCGCGTACCTGCTCGGTGCACAACTCAACCAGCTCGTGGGCGATTTCTTCAGTGGACCAGGTGCGTACCCCGGCGGCCTCAACAGCGGCCACCAGCGGGTCGTTACCACCCATCAGGCCGGTGCCACGCACCCAACCGATACGCGGGTGTGCCAGCGAGACGCGCTGAGCCCACTGCTTTTCGCTAGACCAGCGGTTAACGATGGCGTCCAGGGCGCTCTTGACTTCACCGTAAGCACCGTCACCGCCGAAGGTACCGCGGTTAGGCGAACCGGGCAGGATTACGTGCAGACGGTGGTCCACATTGGTGTCAGTGCCGATGGCGCTCAGGGCAGCAATGCTGCGCTCCACGCTCCACAGCAGCAAACGGGCCTGAGACTCAGTCTCCGGACCGGCGTCGGCCAGCGAACCAGCCACACGCCCAGCGGCAAAGGGGAACAGCAGGGTGGGTACCAGGGCCGGCTTGACCAGGGTTGAGGTACCACCGGAGGTGACTACCTCAGCGTTACCGATCCACTGGGCCAGGGCGTCTACGTCACGGTAGCTGGAGAGGTTGGCCGGCACCATCCACAGCTGCGCGCCGTTGGAGGCGTGCTGGCGGTAGAGCTCGGTAGCGAACTCTAGACGCTTGTGGTTCAGGCGCGAGGCGGTAGCGATTACGGTGGCGCCACCAGAAAGCAGCTCAGCCACCACCGCAGCACCGATAGAGTGCGGAGCCATACCGGTTACAACCGCAACCTCGTTGGCCCAACGCACCGGGGCGCTACCAGCTTCAGCCTTGATGGCGGCTACCTGGCTGATGTGCTCAAGTACGCCGGCTACACGCTCGCTGGCACCAGCTTCACGCATCTGGCGGGCCCACCAGGCAGCCTGGTCGGCTACGGCTCGGCCCAAACCGGTGTAGCTTTCGGCGTTAACCGTCTCAGCGTTGATCTGACCGGTGGCGATGCGTCCCAGGTCTTCACGGGCGCTGGCCCAGCGGTCATCGATCAGTACTGCGCGACGCGAGTCGAAGCTGGGAGTTACCGAGGCTACCCAGTTGGGGCCTAGTTCGGCGGTAATCGCCTCCAGGGCCACGCGGGTGCGCTCAGCTTCATCGTCAACCTGCTCGGAGGCCACGGCCACCTTTTCGGTTAGGCCCAGGGTGTCAAGCAGAGTACGGGCGGTGGTAGCCAGGGCGCCGTCGGGGCCAATCAGACCGGCAGCGAAGGCGTCAAGGGCTTCAGAGGAAACCTGGGCGCCGCCACCGGAGCCGCCAGCGCTAGGCATGGCTACGCTCACGCCGTGGTCGCTGGCCACAGCTTGGACCGCGCGGTCGATGAGGGCATCTACCTCAGCTGCACTCTTGAGCGGACCAGTGGTGCCCAAGGTAGCTAGGTCGTCGCCACGCATGGAGGCGCCTTCACGGGTACCCAGCAGCACAGCGGCGTTTACGTGGGCAGCCCAGCCTTCACCCAGGCCCCAGGTGCGCTGTACTCGCTCAGCAATGCGAGCTGGACGCTGTCCAGAAGGACCAAAGAGCTTGGAGATGGACTGGCGGATAACTTCGCTCAGTACCGGGCCGAAGGGCTTGTAGTTAGGTGCACCCTTAAGCACGGTGGCAGCTAGTGCGCTCATGTCGGCGTCGGCAGCACCATCAATGGAGGCCAGTTCCAGCTCGGTGCCCATGTCCATGAGCAGCTGGTTACGACGTGAAGATACGCCGTTGGTTAGGGTCTCGGTGGTGTCGGTAGCGCCGATCTGGTCGGGACGGATGCGGGCCGAGTGGGCCAGCAAAACGTTCAGACCGTCCTTGGCGGTGAAGGGCAGGTCCGCAACGTCGGCGCCGGAGGGGGCACCAGCGGGAGCGGCCGGAGCAGGGGCAGCTACCGGTGCAGCAGCCGGGGCGGGCGCAGCGGCAGGAGCCGGTTCAGCTGCGGGGGCGGCGGGTTCTTCCACTGCCACCTCATCGGCAACAGCCGGGTCGGTGTCAGTGGCCAGAACGCGGGCCTCGTCACGGCGAGCGTTGTAAACGGTCACGTGGTTGCCGGCGTGGTGCGGCAAAGCCAGGGTGCGGCTAGCCAGGTTGGCTAGGGTCGGTGAAGCAGCCAGACCAACCTCGATGACCTTCTCAATGCCCAGGCCACCACGGTCAACCGGAGTGAACAGTACATCCTGGGTTTCGATCCAACGTACCGGCGAGGCAAACTGCCAAGCCAGCAACTCGATCAGCAGGGCGCGGCCCAAAGCTACCGGCTGGGCGATCCATGCATCCCAGTTAGCCAAGATGGCTTCCACCTGGGCGGAGGGCACAACCTCAAGGATGGAGCGGGCAAAGTCCTGGGTTAGTTCGAAGGGTCGAGCTACCAGGTTGGGTACATACAGACCAACCATGCGGTCGATGTCGATGTCGGCAGGTACCAGTGCGTCTAGGCGGCTACGGAACTCGTCCACACCCGGGCGCAGCACGCTGGAGTGAAAGGGCACGTCAATGCCGGGCACCAGCATGAAGGGGTTCTTGCCGCCGCGTGCCTTGGCACGTGCACGGGCGTCAGCGGCTAGTGCCTCCAGACCCGCAACCGTACCGGCAACTGCGTACTGCACGCCGGCCAGGTTGTAGTTAACGATCTGCAAGAACTCACCGGTGCGCTGAGAAATTTCGGCCACGTAGGCCTCAACTTCATTGGCGCCAATACCGCACTGGTTGGGACGCAGCGCGCCCATACGGTAGTTGGAGGAACCGTCTTCAGCACGCGGCACCAAGGTGTGCATGGTGGAACCACGCTGGAACACGATGGAAATCATGGTTTCCACCGGGAACACACGCCCGTAGGCGCTCAGCGCGGTGTACTCACCCAGCGAGTGGCCAGCGAAGGCAGCGCCTTCTACCAGGGCGCCAGCTTCTTCTAGGCGCGCGGTGGTAGCCATAGCCACGGTAGCCAGGGCCACCTGGGTGAACTGGGTCAGGTTCAGCAGCCCCTTGGGGTGACGGTAGGTGACGCCGCGAGCAGTGAGCTCGGTGGGGTTGTCACGTACCAGGGCCAGGATGGAGAAGCCCAGTTCCTTGCGGGTGTGGGCGTCGGCGCGGTCCCAGATCTCGCGAGCAGCCTTAGAGGAGGAACGCTCGTCTAGACCCATGCCCTGGGCCTGGATGCCCTGACCCGGGTAGAGGTAGGCGGTGCGCTCGGGGCGGGTAACGGCGGTGCCGCGAGAAACAATCTCACCGTTGATACGGCAGGTTGCCTCCAGCAGGAAGCCGCCGCCACGTACCAGGCCGGTGCGCTCTACGGAGATTTCTACCTGGTCACCAAGCTCGACCGGGCCGTGCATGGTGTAGGTCCAACCCACGATGTCGTAGTGACCACCCTCAGGGTCGGTTGAGGCAACTACCTGCTGGGCGGTGGCAGACAGCCACATGCCGTGTACCAGCGGGGCGCTCATACCAGCCACCTTGGCGGCGTTGTAGGAGGTGTGGATCGGGTTGAAGTCACCGGTTACGCGAGCGAAAGCGGTCATGTCGCGCGGAGCGGTGACCTTTACACGGCGCAGGAGGCGACGGGCAGAATTGGCGATTTCGCGTCCGGTGCCACCGGCTACGGCCGGAGCGGAAGGAGTCGCGGTGCCGTGGGCACGGCCACGAATAGCGAAACGTTCAGTCATGATGGCGATCAGCTCGCCGGTGGCGAAGTCGCGCAGCTCTAGGTGCACGGCTACCACGCGGCCGGCGCTGGACTCTTCCAGGGCCTCAACCCAACCGTCAACGCTTACACGCGAGGCGGGCTGCTTGGCAGCTAGCTGCTCTAGGTCAGCGCGCAGATCCACAGTGTGGTCCAGGTGGACCGCACCCAGCAGACCTTCAATCAGCGGCATGCCATCTTCAACTACCGAACCGAGGCAGGCGTATACCACCGGCCAGCACGGGCCTAGCAGGGCGTCAGGGACGATAGCGGCAGCAGAGAGGGTCTCAGGCAGAGCGTCAGCGGTAACCGCGCCGTGGTCGTAACCCAGCGTGGAGGCCAGGGTGAAGGTGTCGTGAACGGTACCGAAGGGCTGGTTGGCTACCTTGCCGTTAGCGTCAAGGGCACCAGCAACGGCGCTCTGGACGGCAGGCAGGGAGGTGATGTGGTCACCAACAATCGACACGTTACCCACACCGGCGGTGTTAACCAGCAGGTCACCCATGGTCTGGGAGATGCGGCTGGGGTCTACCTCGGGGGCAGCGCCGTCGGAGGTACCATCCAAACGCAGCGGCACTACCAGGCGACGCACGGCGTGGATCTGCTCGCCACCAGGTAGGTCATCCCAGTGGGTGTCGAGCTTAATGTCCAGGTCGTAGGCGTCCGCGGCCACGTCGGGGCGGGCCACTACCTGGTAAGCGTCGCTAGGCAGCACCACAGCGGGGTTGGTGGTCAGGTGACCGTTCCACACTACGTGCGGGGTGGAGCGTACGAAGGCGTTAACGTCAGCTACCGGGCGGGAGCCAACTGCCTTACCGTCGCATTCACCCAGGCGGGCAGCGGCATCTACCGGGTCAACCCCGGCGGCTAGCAGAGCCTCTACCGCAGCGGTTTCAAAGCGGCCTAGCAGGTGACCAACAGGCTCGTTGATGGTGGTAATACCAGCTACGGACACCGGGCCAGGAATGATACGTACCTGGTCAGCGGTGTAGCGCGGGTCCTGGGACTGCCACAGTGAGTCGGTGCCCCACCAGCGCAGAATGTCGGCGTCAACTACGGGCACGAACGGCACCGGCTTGGGGTGCTTGCGGCACAGGTCAACGAACCAGGCGGCGTCTGCCGGCTCCACCAGGGTGGTGTCCGCAGCCGGGTAGGCTTCGGCTAGACGGGCAATGGCGGCGTCGGCGTCCAGTACGGAGTCTAGATCCGGGAATAGGGTGACAATCTGGCCGTGGTCGGCTTCGCTTACACGAGCCTCAATGCGGTGCAGCAGGTCTAGCAGGCGGTCAGCCCAGTCCAGGTCAGCCCAGTAGTCGGCGGGCTTGGTGGCCTCGGGACGAGCCGAGGCGGGAGCTACACACAGCTGTGCGTAGCGCTTAGCCCACTGCAGGTAGCTCATGGACTCCACGTCGCCAAAGTAGGGCTTGGCGGTGTGGGATAGGGCCTCGATCATTTCGTCGCGGCGGGCAGCCATCAGCTTTTCGTCGCCAGCCAGCTCCTGGATCAGGCGCGAGGCCTTAGCCGAGGAGTTGTCAATTTCGTATAGGTCAGCGCGCAGGTGGCTTAGACCTGAAGTCATACCACCGGCAGACTTACCGGAACCAACCCAGCCACCATTGTCGCTGGGGGAAATTCCGGGGGTGTCAACCAGCAGCTGCTTGACGTCGTCGTTGGTCTTAGCTTCCAGGCAGGTCATGGCGGCAGAACCCACAAACACGCCGTCAACCGGCATGGGAGCGGTGCCGTAGGCCAGGGCCCAGCGACCGGTGATGTAGTCAGCGGCGCGCTCAGGCTTACCGATACCACCACCGACGGTTAGCACCACATTGTCTACGGCGCGAATGGCGTCATAGGTGGCCAGTAGCATCGAGTCCAGGTCTTCCCAGGAGTGGTGTCCACCGGCGTGACCGTCTTCAATCTCAATGATGACGGGCATTTCGGGAACTTCGCGGGCAATTGCCAGCACCTGCTTGATCTGGTCAACGGTACCGGGCTTAAGCGCAATGTAGGGGAAGCCCTCGTCGCGTAGGCGGCGCAGTAGCGGCACGGCCTCTTCACGCTCAGGAATACCAGCGGTGATCACGATGCCGTCAATGGGGGCGCCGGCGGCGCGGGCACGGATCAGGGTGCGCTGGGTACCTAGGTGCAGGTTCCACAGGTAGCGGTCCATGAACATGGCGTTGAAGGCGGCGGTGCGTCCCGGCTCCAGAGCGGCTTCCAGGCCAGCCAGGTTACGGTTCAGCACCTCGGCGGTTACCTGACCGCCACCGGCTAGCTCAGCCCAGTAGCCGGCATTAGCGGCGGCAGCCACAATAGCCGGGTCTACGGTGGTGGGGGTCATACCCGCCAGCATGATGGCGCTGCGGCCAGTTAGACGGGTGAAAGCGGTGTCCAGTGACAGGCGCCCATCAGGTAGGCGGCTCAGGTGCGGAGCGAAAGCGCTGCGGTCCACGGTGGGGGTGGGAGCGTAGTCGCTACGGTCGAGCTTGTCGATGCCAGCGCTAGTGCCGGCTACCACCACGGTAACGCCGGTGCCCTGCACGATGGCTTCGCTCATGCGGGCTAGTACCGCGCCGGGGCCTAGGTCAATGATCAGCTTGGCTTCAGCCTTGCCAGCGGCGTCGGTACCTACTGCCTCACGTACGGTGGTCGGCCAGTCGACGACGTCGGTCAGCACCGCCTGGGCCAGATAGCGAGCCAGCTCGGGGTTGATACCACACCTGTTAGCCCACTCCACAGTGTCTTCGACAGCGCCTTCAAGCAGCGGAGAGTGGAAGGGCACAGTGGTGTCCAGGTACTCGCAGATAGGAGCTAGGACCTCTCCCCCACGCAGGCGTTCTTTGTGCTCACGCTCAGAGCGCTTAGCCGCAAACTCTAGGGCGGATACGGCAGCTTCCAGGTCTGCCGGGCGGCCGGAAAGGATGAAAGCGGCGCGGCCGTTGGTAACCCCAATGCTGATGTGTTCGCTCAGGCCAGCGGCGTTAAGTACCTGGTCCAGGGCCGCGCGCGGCACGCCACGCACCGAGAGCATGGGGGTGACTTCACCGATGGGACCCAGGTTAGCGCGGCGTACACTGCGGGCAGCGGCGGCACCAATCAGGCGGGCTACGGCGTGAATCTCAACTACTTCAGCGTTGTTTTCGCCGCGGTGGGCGCTGGCTGCGCGTAGCGACTCCAGTAGGGCCACACCCAGCATGCCCTGAGAGTGACCGATCACGGCGCGCGGACGCAGGCTGGAGTCAATCAGGTCAACGCCGGTGTGAGCGGCTGCAACCAGGGCGGCGTGCTGGGCCAGCAAAATACCGGGTACGGAAACCTCGGCGCCAGAGCCGGAGGTGACTACGCCACCCTCGTCATCCAGCATGCGCCCACCGGCGGGGGAGATGGTTAGCAGGTCGGTGGCCACCGGGGCCAGGCGGTCGCGTACAGCCTGGTCAACGGCTACTAGCTCGCTGGCTAGACGTGAATCGGTGGCTACTAGAGAATCTAAAGTCTCACGCCACGGGGTAGCCTGACCGCCGAAAGAAACAATGAATGATTCACCTGCGTGCAGACGACTAGCGACTGATTGTTTAGCGCTAGTGGTAGTCATAAAAACTCCTTGTTTTCAAAGCTTGCAAATATCTCGTAGGGCATGCGCCCGGTGGAGTGCGCGTAGGGTTACGCCACTCTAAGTGGGCGTCACAAAGGCCCGTTGTCGTGTTTCTTTGCGCCGGCGCGGTGCACATCCTGTTTGGCGAGCAACGCAGCCAGAGATTCGGCGATAACCGTGCGAGTGTTTTCAGGCGCGATAACCGCGTCGATTTCACCCAGGGCCACAGCCTTGTCGGGGTTGATGACTTCATCGCTGTAACGTGCTAGCAGGCGTTCGTGTTCGGCCTGAGCCGCTTCACGTCCCTGGGTAGCCTCAATTTCAGCGAAGTGGCGGCGGTGAATAATCCCCACCGCACCTGCCGCACCTAGCACCGCAATTTCGGCGCCGGGCCAGCAGAAGTTCAGGTCAGCTCCAATAGATTTGGAGCCCATAACAATGTAGGCACCGCCATAGGCTTTACGTAGCACTACGGTTACTAGCGGCACGGTGGCGGTGGCGTAGGCGTTGATGACTTTGGCGCCGCGACGAATAATGCCGGCGTGCTCCTGCTGAGCACCGGGGCGGTAGCCAGGTACATCCACAAAAGTCACTACGGGCAGACCGAAAGCATCACAAAAACGCACGAAACGCGCTAGCTTCTCGGAAGCATCCACGTCTAGCGTGCCCGCATCAACTAGGGGCTGGTTCGCCACGATACCTACCGGTCGGCCCTCGATACAGGCCAGACCCACCACCACGTTTTGGGCGAAGTCTTCCTGGACCTGCACTAGCTCACCGTGGTCTACGATCGCGCTAACTACCTCGACGACGTCGTAGGGCTGGCGGGTTGAGGCCGGCACCAGGTAGCCAACTTTTTCAGCAGCCTTAGCGTCAGCGGCGGCAGCCTCAGGCGGGTACTGGTAGCGCGGAGCTTTTTGCTCAGATGAGGAAGGCAGGTAAGCCAGCAGGGTACGTACCTGGGCGAGGGCGTCAGCCTCATCTTCAGCCACATAGTGCACCACACCGGTGACTGAGCCGTGGATGTCGGCGCCACCAAGTTCTTCCGCGCTGATGCGCTCACCGGTGGTGGCTCGCACTACGTCGGGGCCGGTGACGAACATGTGGGAAGCCTGGCGGGTAGCGATCACAAAGTCGGTAAGTGCCGGTGAGTACACCGCACCACCGGCGCAGGGACCCAAGATGACACTGATCTGGGGTACTAGACCTGAGGCGGCGCAGGTGCGGTTGAAGATACGCCCGTAGTAGCGCAGCGCCCCCACACCTTCTTGAATCTTGGCACCGCCAGAGTCAATCAGGCCGATGATCGGGATGCGCAGGCGCAGGGCGTCGTCGAGCAGACGCACAATCTTGTCGCCTTCAACTGAGCCCAGCGAACCCCCCTGAACGGAAAAGTCCTGTGAGTACACGGCCACCTGGCGCCCATCAATGGTGCCAAAGCCGGTAACCACACCGGAGGGCTTGGCGTTAGCACCTACCCCTGAGCCAGTGAACTGGCCTACTTCCAGGAAGGAGCCGTTATCTAGTAGCTGGTCGATGCGCTCGCGGGCAGTACCTTTACCTTTGGCGTGCTGACGCTGGGCGGCGTGTTCTTCGGCGGCGCGGGCAACTTGCTCGTGTCGCTCACGGAATTCTTTAGTGGCTGGGCAGTCAGCTAGGGACTGGCCCGGTTCTAGCTTAGGAGCGCTCACTGGTCCTCCTTGTGTAGGTTGAGCAGCACGTCACCAGCGCTGACGGTAGCGCCAGTGGCTACTCCCACTAGTTCCACTACGCCGGCGTGAGGAGCCCGCACGTAGTTCTCCATCTTCATGCTCTCTAACACCACCAGCAGTTCGCCCTCTTCTACCTGCTGGCCATCTTCTACCGCGATGCGGGTGACAATGGCCTGGATAGGGGCGGTAACGCAGCCGTCACTGACTTCCTGCACTGCGTTGTGGCCGCCGCGTGAGCCGCGACCGGCGCGTAGAGGCTGAGTGATGGAGTTGACGTGAGCGCTCTGCCCCAGCGGTCCCTCTACGGGCACGGCAATGGCGGTGGCGGTAAATAGGTCTGCGGGCACGCCCAGCTTTACGCGGCGCCCGTCTACCTCGATGATTACCTCGCGGCGCGGGGCCGGAGCGGTGGCGGCACCACTAGCTGCAGCTGCCTGAGCGTTCTCATCAATCAGGGTGGGTAGCAGCTCGTTTTCGATCCAGCGGGTGGTAACCGTGTAGTTTTCGGCTGCCTCATGGCCATCGACGACGGCGGTAAACGCCGGGGATTTAAGGGCTGCTTCGTGGGCGCTTAGGCAAGTGGCTAGTCCCTCAATGGAGGTTTCGCGCAGGGCCCGTAACGCTCGGGCAATGGCTGCCTGACGGGTGGGGCCGGTGATAACCAGTTTGGCTAGCATCGGGTCAAAGAAGGGGGTGACCTCATCGCCAACGGCAATACCGGATTCAACGCGTACGCCGTGCCCAGCGGGCCAGTGCACTGCGGTGATGGTGCCGGTGGTGGGAGCTAGCGCGCGGGCGGGGTCTTCACAGGTGATACGCAGTTCAATCGAGTGGCCCTGCGCCGGCTCTAGCTGAGGCAGGCGCTGGCCTTCTGCTAGACGCAGCTGAATATCTACCAGGTCAGTACCCGAGACCTCTTCAGAGACGCAGTGTTCTACCTGCAGGCGCGGGTTAACTTCCAAGAACCACAGGTCACCCTCATCGGTGTAGAGGAATTCGCAGGTGCCCACACCTACATAGTTGACTGCTTCAAACAGGCGCCTAGAGTTTTCAACCAGTTTGTGCTCAATGTCTGCGGGAAGGAAGGGAGCGGGGGCTTCTTCGAGCAGTTTCTGGTTGCGTCGCTGCAAAGTACAGTCACGGGTGGAGACCACAGCGAAGTTACCAAAGGCGTCGCGGGCGCACTGGGTTTCTACGTGGCGGGCGTGGGTGATGAACTTTTCAAGGATCTGCGTAACGGTGCCGCCAGCAGTTCCGGGGGTGGCGCTTTGGACTTCATCCAGGGCTGGGGTGGTGTCTACCTCGTCGTCGCTGTAGAGCACGGTGATGCCGCGACCGCCACCGCCGTCGGTGCGCTTAAGGGCCACCGGGTAGCCGTAGCGGGCTGCAAATTCTTTAACCACGCTAGCTTCAGTTACGGCGTCGGTGATGCCAGGGACTGGGTCGACGCCGGCACTCTCGGCCACCTGGCGAGCACTCATCTTGTCCCCCAGAGCCTCCATAGCTTCAGGGGACGGACCGATCCAGGTGATACCAGCATCAATTACTGCCTTGGCAAACTCAACGTTTTCAGCCAGGAAGCCATAGCCGGGGTGAATGGCCTGAGCACCCGTAGACTTGGCAAGTTCAAGTATTGCCTGTGCGTCGGTATAGCCACTTCCTGCTGGCAATGCGTAGGCTTCATCTGCTAGCGCCGTTGCTGGTGCCGTTAGGTCTTCAGCTGTATACGGCAGGATTGATTTACCGCCTCGATCCGCGATGGTACGCGTTACACGCATCGCGATTTCAGATCGATTGGCAATCAAGATTCGATCCAGACTCACCGCTGCCCCTTCCTTGTACTCGACGGCCTAACCGTTATCGGTCAGGGGGGTCAGGCCAGCCGCCTTTCGCGGGAAGCTATGTAAGGTAGCTATGCCAAACCGTTATATACAAGATTAAAGCCCCGAGAGCCATATGCCCATTGTAGGATGCCTACAATATTCGAGAAACTATTTTTAGTAGCCCCTAATCTCAGTCAAACGGCACTAAATCAGCCACAAAGGTGGTTCGTAGCCAATTCGCGTAGGGTGTCGATCTCGCGATGAGCATCTTCCGATTTGTAGACTGCCGACCCCGCTACGAACACATTTGCACCTGCTTCGGCGGCTCGTTCGATAGTTTTGCGCGAAACTCCGCCATCAATCTGCAGGCGAATATCAAGATTGTCTTTACTGAGCAGTGCCCTGGCCTGAGCAATTTTAGGCAGCATAATGTCTAAGAAGCTTTGTCCACCAAAGCCCGGCTCTACTGTCATAATCAGCAGCATGTCAAACTCGCTGATCACGTCAGCAATCGCAGCTAGGGGCGTGGCCGGACGCAGGGCAATACCAGCTTGAGCCCCAAGCCGATGTAGTTCACGGGCCAAGCGCACCGGCGCAGCAGTGGCTTCAGCATGAGCGGTTACAGTGTGACAGCCGATCTCCGCGTAGGCCGGAGCCCAACGGTCAGCGTCAGTGATCATCAGGTGGGCGTCGATAGGCAGTTTGGTGTTCTCAACCACCGCCTGGGCTACCGGCAACCCCCAAGACAGGTTAGGGACAAAGTGGTTGTCCATAATGTCCACATGCACCCCATCGGCATTGTCGATACGCTGCAATTCGCTAGCTAGGTTGGCGATATCGCAGTTAAGAATGGAGGGGCTGATCTGCGCACGCATGGCTTTTCCCTTCTGGTTATTGGTTTTGTGGCTCGGCATTAGTCACGCCGAATTAAGGCACAGAACATGGCATCAGTACCGTCAGTGTCTGGCCATAGTTGCAGCATCTGCTGTTGGCAACCGCTGATAGGGTTCAGGCTTAGCTGGGCAGCTACTTCACCGGCGTCAAGCAGACTGGCCTGCTTAAAGCGACGCAGCACATCTTTAACCACCAGCGAGGTCTCTAAAACATGCGGGCTGCAAGTCACATAAGCCACTACTCCCCCGCTGCGTAGTGCGTTAAGGGCACTAAGTAGTAGCTGACGTTGCAGGCTGGCTAGCTCGGCGACGTCGCTTTCTTGCTTACGCCAGCGTGACTCAGGACGACGACGCAGGCTACCCAGCCCCGAGCAGGGGGCGTCCAGCAAGATGCGGTCATAGCTGCCGCTTTCCTGCTCACCAAAATCACGCCCGTCACCAGTACGCAAGCTAACCACCCCACTAGGCAGGGCCTTAACCGAGTCGGCTACCAGCTTGGTGCGGTGATGGCTGACCTCATTGGCCAGCAAAGTGGCGCCCCGCTGCGCGGCTAAAGCTCCCAGTAAAGCAGCTTTACCGCCGGGCCCAGCACACATATCCAGCCAGTTAGTGTCACGTCCCTTTAGTGGGGCCTGAGCCAAAATACCGGCGCACAGCTGTGAGCCTTCATCTTCTACTCCGGCGCGACTGTCACGGATAGCTTCAATCCGGCCTGGATCGCCGCCCCGTAAAGTCACCGCCCAAGGGGAAAGCCGCCCTGGCTTAGCCCCTTCACCTACGCGGCTAGCTTGGTCAATTAGCTCCTTGGGGCTGATGCAGCCTGGGCGTGCGCAGGCACTAACCGCAGGCGGCTGATTATCTGCCTCCAACAAGCTGATCAGGTCACTTTCACTGCGCCCATTAACAATCAAGGACTGGCGCAGCGCCTTAACAATCCAGCGCGGATGAGAGTAACGCACCGCCAGCGCATCTACGTCACTGATCTGTTCCAAAGGGGTGGTACCCAGATCAATACCAGCATCCTGGGCTAGTACCTGAAGCCACTGCTGGCCACTGCGTTCACTTACCCGACGCAAAACTGCGTTAATGAACTTAGCAGCTCCGCCGCCGGCCACCTCACGGCCTAAATCCACCGCTGAGGACACAGCCGCATGGGAAGGAATCCGCATATCCAAAATTTGGTGGGCCCCAAGGCGCAAAACATCTAGAACATCGCCATCAATCTGCTCTACCGGCCGGTTAGTGCAGTGACTAATGATCGCGTCATAGCGCCCCTGCATTCGGCAGGTGGCATAAACCAGTTCTGTGGCCAAGGCACCGTCACGCTTATCTAGACGCGCGCGGCGAATAAGTTTAGGTAGCACCAAGTTGGCGTAGGCGTCGTTTTCACGCACCGCACGTAGACAGTCAAAAGCTACTCGCCGCGCATTTACCGGAGCCAACTGAGAATCTTTAACGGGAGCCGCTTTAGTGCGGTTGTGCTTGCCGCCGGCGTTAGCGCGGCCGCGCTCGCGGCCTTGACCCCGGCGCTGGTTGCCAGAGTTAGAGCGCCCAAAACTACCTCGAGAGCCCATCAGTTGGCCTCTGCTTCCTGGCCTAGCACCGTGTGCTCAGCCAAGCGGGCCCCGCGCGCCCAGGCAGCTGCGTCCATCCACTTTTTACCGGCAGGAGCTACTTGCCCTAGCGCCACTACCCCATCTGCGGTGCCTACCAGCACCTGACGTTTAGAAGCTAATACCTCACCGGGCTCTAGCTGAGGGGCATCCACTAGTTCAACTGGCCCTAGTCGCAGGCGGGCACCAGCTAGAGTGGTCCAGGCGCCAGGTGCGGGGGTTACGCCCCTGATTAGGCGGTCAATAACGACGGCGCTGGTGTTCCAGTCAACTTTAGCGTCGCTTACTGCCAGCATGGGGGCTTCACTGATACCTTCACTGGCCTGCGGCGTAGCTACTGCCTGACCGTTAGCTAAAGCCTGCAGTACCTGCAAAACCAGCGGGGCGCCGTCGTCGGCTAAAGCAGACAGTAGGGAGCCGGAAGTGTCACGCGGATCAATAGGGCGCTCTAGCTGGGCGTAAATCGGACCGGTATCTAGCCCCTCCTCTAGCGCAAAAACTGCTGCGCCAGTGACCTGATCGCCATTAATAATGGCGCGCTGCACCGGGGCCGCTCCTCGCCAGGCCGGCAGTAGCGAAAAGTGTAGGTTAAGCCAACCATGGGTGGGCACAGCCAGTAAATTCGCGGGCACAATACGCCCATAGGCCACCACTACCGCCACATCAGCCTGGCATGCGTGCACCCATTGGCTAGCTTCCTCATTGCGCAGCGAGGCGGGGGTAAAAACGTTTAGATTGTGCTCGCGGGCCAAGGCGGCCACCGGGGAAGGCACTAGTTTACGTCCGCGCCCTTGGCGGGCATCGGCGCGACTTAGTACGCCCACCACCTCATGTTCGCTATCTAGTAAAGCTTGCAAGGTGGGTACAGCAACCTCGGGGGTACCAGCAAAAAGCACACGCATAGCAACAAGTTTACGGGGCTAAAGCCATGGGCCCAACTACCACAGTTGCGGCGGGTCGAACTGTACCCGCACATTGCGCATTCCTTTAGCTGAGCGCTCCACTCGCACCTGGCGCACCGCCTGGGCTAGCTGCCCACCCAGGTTTAACGGCACCCGCAGCAAACCACAGTAAGGGCCTAAGCCTGGCTGCTCAGTTTCTATCGAAACTGGCCCCAGGCACTCAGCCTGCCCCAAATCCAGTAGGATCCCTGCGGTTTGGTCTAAACACTGGCCCACATCCGTACGCAGCCCATCAAAACGCACGCAGCGCCAAGCTGGGGGTAGGTGCAACTGCTGGCGCTCTTGCAGGTCGCGCAGGGCATAGCCAAACTGGTCCCAGCGTAGAAGGGCTTGGGCTGAAACTGGCTCTGGGTCTCCCACCAGCATGGCCCTGCCCCCTGGACGCACCAGCGCCACCGCATTAGACCAGTGCCGTAAAGCTTTAGCGCCGCTACCTAATTCTGCACGCTGACTGGTAGCTGCCCCATCTAACAGCAACACGCCGCTGTAGCCACCGCGTGCCACCGGCTCAGCGCCAGGCGTGGCCACCACCAGGCGGGGGCTTTCATCCACGCTGTCGATAACCCCATGACTGGCGCTGGCCCCAGAAACCAGCACACTCATCCCTGGTAGAGCACGGCCCAGTTCCTCAGCGGTGCGAATAGAACCCACTTTGACCATACGTAGTCGGCCACTGCCACAGTTGGTGCACACAAAAGCACTTTGGGGACGCCCACAGTAGCGGCAGCTAAGCCTGCCGCCCTGTCCTAATTGCAACGGACCATTACAGTGCGGGCAACGGGCCACTTCACGGCAGTCTTGGCAAGCCAGCATGGGGGCGTAGCCTCCCCTGGCTACCTGCACCAATACCGGCCCTTGGGCCAGGGCGGTGCGCACAAACCGGTGAGCTAGGGAGGGGATACGGCTGCGGCCGCTATCGCCTTCACGCTCAACATCTAGTAGATCTTGCACATTTACCTGCGCCACCTGCGCACGTAAAACAGCTCGCGGCGCGGCTACCCGCTGCATCCAACCTTGGTGAACCCAGGAGGCGCTTTGCACCGAGCAGGAGTAGCTGGCAACAATCAGGCCAATGCTTTCACTCATGGCCCGGGTAGCTAAAACCGTGCGGGCATGAACATAGGGGTGATGCGGCTCGATTAAGGAGCTATCTTCGTCATCAACTAAAACTGCCAGGCCCAGATTTTTAAGGGGTAGCCAGGCGGCGGCGCGGGTGCCCACCACTATGCGGGTTTGCCCCAGCAGGGCTTTTACAAATACCCGATAGCGCGCAGAGGGCTTCATTTCACTAGTAAGCGTCAGCACTGGTTCTTTACCCAGGGCTTGGCTTAAAAATTGGGCTAAATCATTAGCTTTACGGGCGTTTGGGGTCACAATTATGGCAGCGCGGCCAGCTGTCAAAATGGCCTGCACGGCCGCCAATACACCGGTATTTAACTGCCCAGGCAGGGGCTGCCAGCTACAGCGAGGGCCTTTACCTTGGGCTAAAGCTAGCAGCAGTGACTGGCCTAGCTCATAGCTATTCCAAGCGGCGTTGTCGTAACACTGCCAAACCTCAAAATCTACTTCCTGAGCTTTTACTTCTTTTTCAACCTTGCCGTTACGCGCAGGCATAGCCAGGCGCAGCAGTGAAGCCCTATCGCAACCCAGACGCTGAGACAAGCGATCTATCAGGATGCGACTAGTGGCCGGCACTAGCTCTAAATCGCTAATTACCCGCCTAATTGGGCGCAGTTTACTCAGTTTCAGTGAGGAAGTTTGCGACCTTTCCCAGATCCAGCCCTGCAGGCGTTGGGGCCCAAAGGGCACCTCCACCACTACCCCGGGCTGGGCTTGCTGATCTAGCTCAGGTGGAACCAGGTAGTCGAAAAAATGATCCAGGTGGGAGTTGCTTTGTTCCAGCACTATGCGCGCTACCGGCTGCGCGCACTGGCCCGCAACCGGTAGTTCTTCGCTTTCAGGTATAGCAAGCAGCTCACCTTGTACGCTACCGGTAGCGAATAACGGCAGCGACACACTCATGCCGGCAGGTTATTACAAGCCTGCTGCAGCTGCCAATGCCTGGGCGCGGTTGGTCTGTTCCCAGCTAAATCCGGGGCGACCAAAGTGCCCGTAAGCACTGGTGGCCTTGTAGATGGGGCGCAGCAAGTCCAGGTCTCGCACAATCGCGGCCGGGCGCAGGTCAAAGACCTCGTTGATGGCCTTAGTGATGGCATCAACTGGGACAGTTTCAGTGCCGAAGGTTTCTACATACAGCCCCACCGGGTGAGCACGGCCGATGGCGTAACCTACCTGCACTTCGCAGCGCTTAGCTAGGCCGGCGGCCACTACGTTCTTAGCTACCCAACGCATAGCGTAGGAGGCAGAGCGGTCTACCTTCGAGGGGTCTTTACCGGAGAAGGCGCCGCCGCCGTGACGGGCCATACCGCCGTAGGTGTCAACAATAATCTTGCGTCCAGTCAGGCCCGCGTCGCCGGCCGGGCCGCCCACAATGAACTGGCCGGAGGGGTTAACCAGCAGGTCTGCGTG
>ENA-OWND01000926-OWND01000926.1-metagenome-genome-assembly--contig:-NODE-926-length-18948-cov-7.295824_pt1 | contig 18948 bp, 13 predicted proteins | sample MGYA00245342_ERZ651119 | MGnify/ENA primary metagenome ERZ651119 (study PRJEB26857, sample SAMEA4031756) | metagenome | biome: human; feature: oral; material: saliva | place: Philippines | collected 2014...
TGTTGATACGGATCGCTCTGTTGTTGGTCTTATCGACGCGCTTGCTCTCGAAGATTCGGTGATCGCGGCGGAAGGAAGGCGTCTCCTCGAGGATGAGGAGGAGCTCTTCGTCATCGAGCTCATTGATGCTCAGGGCGACAGGCTCGGCCTTCGTGCGCTTGGTAGCATGCTCCCCGTAGATACGCTCGATGAGACGGTGCTGCTCGTCGCGCTCCTTATCTTCGTTGATCTTGGTGAGCGGATCGCGCTTCTTTACGGTCTTGGGGATGAAGATATCTTCGTCGAAGCCAAAGCCCGAGGCAAGGATGGTGACACCGAGCTTGGTGCCAAGCCCCTCCTTGTGGGAGATACCATGGATGGTATTCACCTCGTCGGAGAACTCGCTGGTGAACTCGTGGATCTGGCTAAATTCGTCGACCGTCAGCGGGGCTTCATTGTCATAGTAGACGTTGATGAGGAGCTGGCGCGCCTTGCTGATGTTGTTGTTATTCAAGAGGGGGGAGTTCAGCGCCTCTTGGATAGCCAGAGTCATACGCTCTTCGCCTTCAGCATAGCCGGTATTGATGACGGCCACACCACCACCACGCAGGACGGTATCGACGTCGGCAAAGTCGAGGTTCACTTCCCCTGCGATATTCACCAGGTCGGAGATACCACGAGCGGCATTACTCAGCGTATCGTCGGCCTTGGCGAAGGCTTCGGATACGGTGAAGTTCTTATATACTTCGATGAGGCGCTGGTTGTTGATGACGAGGAGAGCATCCACACTCTCGCGCATCTGCTTGACACCTTCGAGGGCTTGGAGGATCTTCGCCGTCCCCTCAAAGAGGAAGGGGATGGTGACGATACCGATAGTCAGCAGGCCCGCCTCCATGGCGATCTTGCCGATGACGGGGGCTGCACCCGTACCCGTACCACCACCCATACCAGCCGTGATGAAGACCATACGCGTCTCTCCAGCGGTGAGAGCGACACGTATCTGATCCTCGCTCTCTCTGGCTGCATCTTTGGCACGCTCAGGCTTAGCGCCAGCACCGAGACCTTTAGTGACCGTAGGGCCAATCATGATCTTGTCCTCTACGGGGCTATGGTCAAGTGCCTGCTTATCGGTATTACATAGGAGGAAGGACACGCCAGGGACAGAGCCACTGGTGAACATCTTCGTGACGGCATTACCGCCACCACCACCTACGCCCACTACCTTGATGAGCTGCTTGATCTCACTCTCAGAGTATTCGAATTCAATGTTACCTCGTTCCATTGTATCTATCTTATCTAAAGGTATGGGCTAAAAATCATCACCACCATCATTCGCGCCGAAGAGCCCGTTGATGCTGTTTATGAAGGAATTGAGGCTCCACGACTTCTTCTCCTTGCGCTCGCGCTTGGTCTCGCGCTTGGTGTCCTCCTCATCTTCGTCCTCCTCTTCGCTGTAGTCGAAGTAATCATCTTCATCATCGTCGAGAGGGACGCGCTGGGCTTCACTGATGGTCGTGTAGGTGTAGGACTCTTCTTCGGCCTCCTTGGCTTCTTCTGCGGGCTCAGTAGCCTCGCTGCTACGCACCTCGGGCTGCTCCTGCAGGAGTGACTCAAGTGGGCGGAGCTCGTAGCTTACGCCAGGCTCGCTGGCCTGAGCTGCGAGAGCGATCTCGGTGATATACTCTGAGAGGAGGTCTTTCTGAGAGACGTCCTCATAGATGTCTCGGCGTAGGGAGACTTCGCGGTACTCGGGAGAGAGCTTGCGCAGCGTCTCGAAGAAGTGGTCGGTCTTCGTCACGCCACCAGCGAAGACGAAGCCCTTGGGGATGCTCTCACTGCAGCCTGCTTCGTGGATGATGCTCACCACGTTGCTCAGGATCTCGAGGATACGTGCGCTGATGTAGCGGTTCACCTCGAGCTGGCTGAAGCGCTTGGTGGTGCTACCATCAGCCGACTTAGCCTCGATCTCTTGGGTGCGAGATATGGAGAGGTTCATCGATCCTCGCTCGATCTTCAGCTTCTCAGCGTCAGCCTCGAGGAGAGGTACGGAGAGCTGCGTGAGGTCGCGCGTCACATTGTTCCCACCCAGGGGCAGGACGTAGAGTGCGACGGGGAAGCGCTCCTGATAGATCGCGATGGAGGTGGTACCACCGCCGATGTTGACGTAGGCACAGCCGAGGGCCATCTCCTCGATCGTCATCGTAGCAGCAGCCTCAGCGATAGGCGTGGGGAGGATGCCAAGTAGGCGTAGGCCTAAGCGATCTTCGATGGTCTCGCGGACGTTGATGATGATGTTCTGGCGGGCTACGATGAGCAGATACTGGGCCTCCAGACGACGGCAACGCACACCTCTGGGGTTGGACTCACGCTTGCCATCGCAGCGGTAGCGGGGCTCGGTGATGGAGAGGATCGTCATGCCGGGATAGCTGGCATCACTGACCTGATCCTTGAGGGTGAGTAGGTGCTCGGGGGTGACGACGCTACCTTCTTCACCGAGGTCGATGAAGGAGTCATAGCGCTCGGAGCGCATAGAGCGGCACTCCAGCCCTACATACACGCCGGAGATCTGAGCCTCCTCGGGTAGGGCGGTGCTGAGCTTATCGAGGAGCAAAAAGATACGCTTGGCAGCCTCCTCGATGTTGTGTATAGAGCCTTGGCGCACGCAGCCTGCCGTGGGGACACGGTGGGCGACGATGGGCACGACGCGTCCCTGTGGGGACTTCGTGGCGAGCATCCCAGAGAGGGAGGTGCTGCCTATGTTGATGACGGCGTATATGCTATCCCTACGATCGTTCATTTCTTCTGTGGCTTGTTAGGTTTGCCCTTCTCGGTGGGCTTATTGGGTTTCTTGGGGGTGGGGGCTTGCTGAGGAGCGGGCTTCTTAGTATCCTTCTTGGGGTCCTTCTTCGGCTCTTTCTTATCGGTCTTCGCCTTGTCGCCCGGCTTGCTTGCAGGCTTATCCTTGGGCTTGTACTTAGGGGCTTCCTTAGCCTTCTCGCGGGGCTTCTCCGTGGCGGCAGGCTTCTTCGGAGCGGGAGCCGCAGAGACTGCTGGCGCAGGCTTGGGGGAAGGAGCGGGTGCAGGCGCTGGTGTTGGTGCAGCGACGACTTCGCCTTCTTCGTCGAAGGTCTCGCCCTCGGGGGCATAGCGGCTGCGTGCGATGATCTGCGTGCCGTAGTCGAGGTTGACGTAGCTGAAGGCATTCATCCCGCGCTTGGGGAGCACGCTCTCAGCGAAGATGCGCCACTTACGGAGCTTCTCACTCCAGTTAGACTCGCGGCCCATAATGACTCGCGTCGTGCCGATGCGTGGGATGAGTACGATACCGTCGGTCTCATCTACGTAGACCTGCCCGAAGTAGTCGGTGAAGTAAGGGTCTTCGCGCAGGGCGGCCATGAGGTCGTAGACGGGACCCGTAGCCATCTTGAGGTCTACAGCACCGCTGACGATGGGGAGGTAAGCTGCGAAGGTGGGGTTCACCGTGATGGTACCCTTACCCTGCGTGACGTAGTAACTCTTACCCGAGGCTTCCTGCACGATGTAGAGGGGGTGCTTCTCCGTCAGTCGGATCTGCACGGAGGAGGATGAGGGGGCGATGAAGGCCTCAGCACGCTTGTAGATAGGCATACTGAGTAGCGTGCGCTCGATCTTTCGGAGGTCGATGGAGTCAAGGCGCTTCCCACGTAGCTGGATACCACGGCGGGCGAGCTCATCGGTGATGCGGTCACCGGTGAGGAAGAGCGGTTCGCCACCCGCCTCGGTCTTTACCTCGACGGTGACAGCCTCGCAGCGGTCGCTGGAGGTGACGCGTGGGGAGCGGATGAGTAGGTACGCGATACCTCCTATCAGTGAGACTGACAGGAGGAGCAGGAGTAGGTTGCGTACGAAGGCTCTATTCTTCATAGCCTGCGGTGGATCTCATCTGCTACCTGGGGCACCAGGCGGTCAATATCTCCAGCGCCGACCATCAGGATGACTTCGGGGAGCTCCTGACGCTTCTTGAGCTCGGGGAGCAGGCCTTCCTTGGGTAGGACAAGCACATCCTTATGCTTCATCACGTCGGCGATCATCTGCGAAGTGACGCCTGGGATGGGGAGCTCACGAGCGGGATAGATATCGAGGAGAATGACTTCGTCGAGCTGGTCAAGGCTCGCGGCGAACTCCCGATAGAAGTCCTGCGTACGGCTATAGAGGTGCGGCTGGAAGATGCCGAGGATCTTGCGGTCGGGGTAGAGCTCACGCACCGAGCGGATGCTGGGGTCAAGCTCATTGGGGTGGTGGGCGTAGTCGTCGATGAGCACGCAGCGGGGATCATCGATGAGGCGGTCGAAGCGGCGATAGACCCCACGGAAGGAGGCTACACCTGCGGCCAGCTCTTCGAGGGTAGCTCCACAGAGGTAAGCTACGGCCATAGCTGCCACGGCATTCTCCACATTGATGAGGAGGGGTACACCGAGCTCGACGTGGAGCGTACCAGTAGGGCGCCCTTCGATAGCGGGATAGTGCCAGTCGAAGAAGAGATGCCCATCACGGATCTCAATGCCGTCGGCACGGAAGTCCGCTTCGTCAGCTCCAGCGGTATAGGTGAAAAGACGCGTACCTTCCTTGAGGCGGGGCGTCACGGGGATGCCCTTCTTCATCACCAGAGCACCCTCTGCGCTGACGAGCGAGGTGAAGTGCTCGAAGCTCTCCCGATAGGCCTCGGGCGTGTGATAGATGTCGAGGTGGTCGGGGTCCGCGGAGGTGATCACCGCGATGAATGGAGAGAGATGGTGGAAGGAGCGGTCGAACTCATCAGCTTCGATCACGGCATAGTCGCTGTGGTCGGAGATGAGGCAGTTGGTCTGGTAATTATTCGAGATACCGCCGAGGAAGGCGTGGCAGTCGACGTGGCTCGAGCGCAGGAGGTGCGCCAGTAGGGTAGAGGTCGTAGTCTTGCCGTGGGTACCAGCGACGCAGAGCCCACGCTCACGGCGGGTCAGTTCGCCGAGGAGCTCAGCACGCTTCATCACACGGTTGCCCTGTGCGCGGAAGAAAGCCAGCTCGCGGTGGTCGTGGGGAACGGCTGGAGTGAAGACGACGAGGGTATCCTTTGTGCGGAAGGGCTCGGGAATTAGCTCGGGATCGTCTTCGTAGTGGATGGTAGCACCCTCTTCGCTCAAGGCGTGTGTGAGGGGCGAAGGCGTCAAGTCATACCCTGCTACGCTATCTCCCTTGCTGAGGAAGTAGCGCACGAGAGCGCTCATACCTATGCCACCGATACCAATAAAATACAGCTTCATACACTATCTCTATTTTACCATTTTACGCAAAGGTACAAAGAAAGTAAGACCGAGCGCCAGCGTACTTATATAAAGCGGGTAAGTCGGCTCCTCTGCAAGGCGAGAAAATCGACTCATACTAGTTCCTTTTTCTCTGCGGTTCAGTTTCTACTTAGCCGAAATGTATGCAGTGGAATAAGTCCCTGCTCATCAGAGGCATCGGCTGGAGCATATACCTCTCTTTGTTGTACCTTTGTGTACCACAACTACTTCACATTAATTGGCTATATGGGTAAGAAACGATTACTATCGCTTGATGCGCTCAAGGGCTTCGCTATACTGCTGGTAATCCTGGGGCATGTAGGGTCCTTCTCCGATCCAGGGACGATCTCGACGCAGACCTTCCTGCATACATTTATCTACGTGGTACATATGCCGCTCTTCATTATGACGGCTGGGTACTTCGCGCAGCGTAGAGTCGATAGTCTCTCTTCGCTCACGAAATTTCTTAGCGATAAGTTCATACGTCTGATCTTACCGGCTTTCCTTTGGTACACGTTCTATGCCCTCTGGACGATGGGATCGGTGAACTATGCGGGGCTCTTGGGTAATCACTATTGGTTTACCTTCACACTCTTCAATCTGATGCTGATCTTCATGTGTCAGAATACGTTCCTCGGCTTTGTACTACGATGCTTCAAACAGGCCGAGAACCGTGTGCTGGAGGTTGTGCTCCATGTGCTCTGTATGCTTGGGGTGTACTATGCACTCTCTACTCTGACCATCCCATCATCGGTGCCAGCTGTGAGAACTTGGCTTATGCTCAAGGATTTGGCAGCGTGCTTCTATCCTTTCTTGGTCTGTGGATGGCTTGTGGGGCGACTGGATCTGTTGGAGAAGTTGCGCTCAAAGTCCGTCATTGCCGTGGCCTTCCTCCTCTTTGTCTGTAGTGTGGTCTACCTGAGCAAACACGCTGAGTGGAAGTCTTATCTGGAGTACGGCGGCTTACTGCATATGCACCGACTGATGGCGGTATCGTTCTTTGTACTGATGGTCTATGTGATGCACGAAGTGACAGAGCGAGAAGGGCGTATTGGTCGTTGGCTTGTGACGCTGGGACAGTGGTCTCTCCCCATCTACTTTGTTCACTACTTCTTCATCCCCGCCTTCCCAGGGATGAATAACTTCTTGGCGAATATTAGCTCTACACTGCGCCTTTCTACGGAGCTGTTCATCCTAATGGGTGGCACGCTGATGACCCTCTTGCCATCGCTTGCCGTCATCTACTGCATCCGCCTCAATCCTTATCTGGACTTTGCGCTCTTCGGTGAGAAGGGCCGTCTGATGAAGAAGTAAGTATTGCTCTATATCCTAAAGCACATAGCCCCGAGACACTCAGATAGAGTGTCTCGGGGCTATGTGCTTTTACGGGATAACGTCCACTTACTCCGCCTTACCTGAGCCGAGGTGATAGTAGGCACAGTGGGGATATTCGTAGAGGTCGATACCGAGGTAATCTACTTGTACATTGTATAAGCGGCTGCCATCTTCTACATAGTTCTGCGCAGGGAGAAATTTTATATACGTCTTCCCATAGGCGATGTGGATATAACTCCCTAGCGATCCTACTCGCTTCTCGAAGGTCTCAGCTCTATCTGCAGGGACACTAACGAAGTAGACACTCTTCTTTGTGGTAGGGTAGAGGGTGATTGATTCTTCGGCGGGTATACCCACATGACTTAATATGAATCCATTTGAAAGGTAGGCTGGATACCCAGAGCGGGTGAAGTCATATACGTTGGTAGAAAACTTACGCTGTAGATAGTAGACGCGATTCAGATCAAACTTCTCCACGGCTTCCTTCAGCTTCTCAACAAGGGCGGCACGCCGTCTCTGATACTCAAAGGCACTACCCTTGATCGAATTCAGTAGCTCGGTATCACCCAAGGATTGAACGTAGGCCTTGATGGCAGCATCCGTGTAGGTCGTGTAGCCTGCCTTGATAAGCGCAGGGACATAGTCCTGAGGACGAAGCTCCACAGCCTCTGGATAGAGGGGTGTGTGCTCTGTCTGAGCGGTCAAGACCTCCCCCTTCTGCACAGCCTCACGGAGGTAAACGATAAGGCTATCCTTTGGGAACTGTGGGAGACTCAAGAAGTACAGGGTATCTGGTTCGACGATGATATCCCCGAACATATCCTTCTTTATGGGGATGATATGCTTCTTGAGCTTGCCTTTTGCGAAGGCGGGGATCTTCATATTCCCCTTACTCCAACCCATAGTTTGGTACCTTTCGCCTGGCTCATGCGGCAGGCCGATGGTGAGGCTATCACCGAGATGAAAGGTGTGTCCATTAATGGTAGTGACGGGCTCTTGGGCAGCAATGGAGCCCGTGCCAAGCAGAAGGAATAGGAAAAGATAGAAGTAGTTACGCATAAGTAATAGGCTGTAGTTGTGTGACTTAATGTGGAGGGATGATGTCCTTTCTCTGGGGTAAAGTTACTCGTTTTCAGAAGAGTAGGGTAGGCGATAGGTCGAGTGCGAAGCGATACCCTTTCGTAGGATATGACCCGCTGTGACAAAGGACTTTAGCTCTGCTGTGGCGGCCGTCGGGGAGAGCCCTGTGAGCTTCACATATTCGCTCCGGGTGAGGATGTGGTGGATGTGTAGATAGCTGAAGAGCTGGCTAAGGCGCCGCTCACGACCCTCTCGAGGGCGCGTGTAGCTGCGATGTGGAGCGCGCTGGAGCCTGCAGGCTCTACGGGTGCGCTGTACGAGCCTGCGGTCTGCGTGGAAGCGCACATCGGCGAGCTCCAGACTGGCGGCATTGCGTGTCACGGTCTCTTCGCCTTCGAGGGGAGCAACGTCCTTGCGGTAGCCGAGCTTGGGGCGGAAGCTCCCCACGCCATCAATATGTATGATATAGCCCTCTGCAAGCCTCTTAGCGAGCTCTTCGCCAAGGAGCTGGAGTACGCCTTCAATTTCGGCGCGTGAGAAGGTACAGCCCTTGGCCATACGCTCGGAGAGCTCTTCGGTGCTGAGTCGTCCTTCGCTGATCAGGCGAGGATGCTGGCTGGGATGCTTCCCAAGGCCTTGAGGGACTTGCCTCATCGTGTACTTTGCCATCGTCGTGTCGTGTATTGGGGTACTTGTCTTACTGATAGGAGAAGCTCTCTGCTCTTCCTGAGACAAAAGTACGGCGGGGCGGAAAGAAAGGGCGGCACCTTTAGTGCTATTTGGTCGGCTATGTGCGTAGTCCTGTCATCTACGTGCCTAAATCCAAAGATCCACGCACGTGGATGATAAGACTACCTACGTGGACGGAGCTTATCTCCCGCTGCTTCGCAAGAAGTGTACCGCTGGGGTAGGGGAGTACTTCGTATAGGGTGGGGATTTTTCCTCAAGAAGGGGCTACTTGCTCCCCGTAGCTGTGCGGGACCCCGTGAGCTACAAGAGCCGCGTATATACGACACGTCCCGGCAGTCTATTGACCGCCGGGACGTGCTGTATAAAGTGATGGGGTAGGGGAGCACCTTACTGAAGGGCTACCCAGCGCACGAGCGCGAAGTCCATACGATGTGGGAGCTCGGGGTGCGAAGGCAGGATACGCAGAGCACGCTTGTAGTGCCCAGGACGAGCCTGCTTGAAGCGGAGCTCATAGACCTCACGTGAGCCATTGCGCTCGACGAGTGTCAGGGCAGTCTTCGCTACGAAGCGGAGTCGACCCTGAGCGTCTTCGCGTGCGTCGACGAGCTCGACCTCAAGATCCGAGGTGAGGGCACCCTTGTCGAGGACAAGGCGTACCGTCTCTTCGTCGCCCGTGTGGCGCTCGTTGGACATATATGCTGCGCTCTCGGAGCACTCGACAGAGACGACCTGCATGCTATCCCAAGCCTCAGCGGTAGCGCGCTTCCACTCGGTGAGTTCGCGGGCGATACGGTTCGAGTCAGCGTGCAGGCGAGCTGAGCGCTCAGCGAGCTTCGTGTAGAAGCGCTCGTAGTAATCGTCCATCATGCGGCGCATGGTGTAGTGAGGAGCGATGAAGTTCATCGAGTTCTTCATCGTCTGTACCCAACCATCGGAGTAGGGCTTGCCGTCGCGCTGGAAGTAGAGGGGTACGATCTCCTTCTCGAGAAGGTCGTAGATCGTCGTGGCGTCGAGCTTGTCCTGCAGCGACTGATCAGCAAAGGTGCGCTTGTCGGTGAGCGCCCAACCAGCACCCTTGCGGTAGCCTTCGTACCACCACCCGTCGAGGACGGAGAGGTTGAGGACACCGTTCATCTCGGCCTTTTCGCCCGAGGTACCCGAGGCTTCGAGAGGACGAGTAGGGGTGTTCATCCAGATATCTACGCCAGCGATGAGCTTGCTGGCAAGGCGCATATCGTAGTTCTCGAGGAAGATGATCTTCCCGAGGAACTGGGGCAGGCGGCTGATCTCGAGGATGTGCTTGATGAGGCCCTGACCACCACCATCGGCGGGGTGCGCCTTACCTGTGAAGAGGAACTGTACGGGGTACTTGGGGTTGTTGACGATACGCTCCAGACGCTCGAGGTCGGTGAAGAGGAGGTGCGCACGCTTGTAGGTAGCGAAGCGACGACCGAAGCCGATGAGCAGAGCGTTGGGGTTGATGCCTTCGAGGATGGATACCGTCCTCTCGGGATCACCGCTGTTGTGGAGCCACTTCTCGCCGTAGAAGGAGCGGATATGCTCGATGAGACGGAGCTTGATAGCCTGGTGCGTCTCCCAGATCGTCTCGTTGGGGAGCTGCTGGATCTTCGCCCACGTAGCTTCCTCGGTCTGCTTCTTGAGGAAGTCCTTGCCGAAGTGCTTCGTGTAGAGCTCCTGCCACTCAGCAGAGGCCCACGTAGGCAGGTGGACGCCGTTGGTGACGTAGCCGACGTGCAGCTCTTCGGGGAAGAAGCCCTTCCAGACGGGGGCGAACATCTCCTGCGAGACGCGGCCGTGCAGCAGACTCACACCGTTGGCTTCCTGACAGGTATTCAGTGCGAAGACGCTCATGGAGAACTTCTCGTTGCTCTCGGGATTCTCACGGCCGAGGCTGATGAAGTCGTGCCAAGAGATGCCGAGACGCCCAGGGATGTGGCCGAGGTACTTGCCGAGGAGCTCCTCATCGAAGTAGTCGTGACCAGCGGGGACGGGCGTGTGACAGGTGTAGATCGAGGACGCACGGACGAGCTCGAGAGCTTCGTCGAAGGGAAGACCTTCACCCTCGACGTAGTCCAGGAGGCGCTGTACGCTCATAAAGGCGGCGTGACCTTCGTTCATGTGGTAGACGTCCTTCGAGATGCCGAGGCGGTTGAGGAGGAGCACACCACCGATACCGAGGAGGTACTCCTGCTTCATGCGGTTCTCCCAGTCACCGCCATAGAGCTGGTGCGTGATGGGGCGGTCCCATTCGCTATTCTGTGGGATGTCGGTGTCGAGAAGGTAGAGACTGATACGGCCGACGTTCACCTTCCATACATGGCTGTATACGGTGTGACCAGCATAGGGCACCTCGAGGATGAGGGGCGTCTGTCCGTCCTCTTCGAAGATCTGCTCGATGGGGAGCTGAGTGAAGTCCTGGGCTTCGTAGTTCGCCTGCTGCTGGCCTTCGGGGCTGAGGCTCTGGGTGAAGTAGCCGTAGCGATAGAGGAAGCCGACGGCGGTGAGGCGGACGTTGCTGTCGCTGGCCTCCTTGAGGTAGTCACCAGCGAGGACGCCAAGACCGCCGGAATAGATCTTGAGGATATTCGTCAGACCGTACTCCATGCTGAAGTAGGCGACGGAGGGGCGTACTGCGTCTGCAGGCTCGTTTATGTAGGCCTGGAAGTCGGCATAGACTTCGTCCAGCTGCGCCATGAAGTCCTTGTCAGCGACGAGGGCTGCCATCTCCTCAGCGGAGAGCAGGCGAGTGAGTGTGATGGGATTGCCTTCGGTCGACTCCCAGAGTTCGGGAGAGATACGGCGGAAGAGATTCTGTGCCTTGGGGGTCCATACCCACCAGAGGTTGTGGGCGATCTCGTCGAGTCTACGCAGCTCAGCGGGCAGCTGGGCATAAGCATAGATGTTCGTCCAGACGGGATCGTTGGCGCGCTTTGTTACGATCATAAATATATTCCTTCTTCTAAGCAATCGGAGACAGTCGGTCGACTATCCTTTTTTGATGGTGCAAAGGTACTGATAATAAACCACTGCCCCTTACTTTACGACAAGATAGTAAAGCAAGGGGTAGTGGTATCTCTGTGAGGTGGGGTAGGGGAGCGCCTATTTCTTCGCTGGAGTGAGGCCGAGAGCGGCTGCTTCGCGGAGCATAAATTCGTAGGCGGACTCGTATTCGTTGGGGATCGTGCCGTCGAGGATAGCGTCCTTGATAGCGTCCTTGATGAGCCCGACCTCGCGGCAAGGCGTGAGGGCGAAGGTATCCATGATGAGCTGGCCCGAGATGGGTGGCTGGAAGTTGCGGATGCGGTCCTTCTCCTCGATGTCGACGAGCTTCTGACGAACGACCTTATAGTTGTCGAGGTACTTGCGTACGCGCTGGGGATTCTTGCTCGTGATGTCGGCTTCGACGAGGAGCATGAGGTCGTCGATATCGTCTCCCGCCTCGAAGAGCAGGCGGCGCACAGCGGAGTCCGTCACGCCTTCATCGACGAGGGTGGCGGGACGCATGTGCAGATCAACGAGCTTCTCCACGTAGTGCATCTTGTGATCAAGCGGAAGGCGGAGGCGGCGGAAGATCTTCGACACCATCTTCATGCCGATGAAGTTGTGGTTGTGGAAGGTCCAGCCGAGGCGCTGGTCAAAGCGCTTGGTGCGGGGCTTCCCGATGTCGTGGAGGAGCGCTGCCCAGAGGAGCCAGAGGTTCATCTCGTGCCCAGGGCGGGCGGTGGAGAGTGCCTTGGCCATATTATCCACGACCTTGTAGGTGTGGGTGAGATTATCCTTGTGGCCGATGCCGTCGCGCGTCTCGGCGCCCTTGAGCTCGAGGAGCTCGGGGAAGACGAGCTTCATCAGACCGGTCTTCTCGAAGAGCTCGAGGCCGATGGATGGGCGAGGGGAGAGGAGGATCTTGTTGAACTCCGTCGAGATGCGCTCGGCGGAGATGATCTCGATGCGCCCTGCATTTCGCCCGATAGCAGCGAAGGTGTCGGGGTCGATGAAGAAGCCGAGCTGCGAGGCGAAGCGTATGGCACGCATCATGCGCAGCGGGTCATCGCTGAAGGTGATGTCGGGATCGAGTGGCGTGCGCAGGGTGAGCGCCTCCATATCGTGCAGGCCGTCGAAGGGGTCGACGAGCTGACCGAAGCGGTCGGCGTTCAGGCAGATGGCCAGAGCATTGACCGTGAAGTCACGGCGCTCCTGATCTTCCTCCAGCGTACCGTCTTCGACGAAGGGCTTGCGGCTGTCGGGTGTGTAGCTCTCGCGACGGGCACCTACGAACTCGATCTCCAGATCGCCCTGCTTGACCTGTGCCGTGCCGAAGCGAGCGAAGACCGAGATATGTGCACCACGCCCGAGGCGCCCCGCTACCGCCTGCGCCAGATCGATACCGCGCCCGATGGAGACGACGTCGATATCCTTCGAGGGGCGGTAGAGGAGGAGGTCACGCACATAGCCCCCGACGATGTAGGCGTCTACGCCGAGTTCGTCCGCGGCTTCGCCGATGAGGTGAAAGAGGGGGGTGTCTACCTTGTCGTAGATCTCATCTTCCTTTTCGTAGAGCAAGTCTTCGCTGAGCATCCTTTCTTAGTTGGGTTTCTTCGGCTGCAAAGATACGGGTTTCTTGCGTGGGGAGTGCGGTCACCCGCGCTTTGTGAAAGAAAAACATCGGGTGCGTTTCCACGTGGAACTGCACCCGATGTCCTCTCGCGCTTTCGCGCGCGTACGTATATAATATGCTTAGGGCTCGATGTCGTGGAGCATGCGATCGGCGTCGGTGATCTCGCGAAGAGGGCGGCAGGGATTGCCAACGGCGATGACGCCTGCAGGGATGTCGCGCGTGACGACGCTGCCAGCTCCGATCACGGCACCTTCGCCGATGGTGACACCACCGAGGATCGTTACCGAACCGCCGATCCACACGTTGTCACCGATCTTCACGGGCTTGCCATGCTCGTAGCCTGTGTTGCGCTCCTCGGCGAGTAGCGGGTGGGTCGGGGTGTAGATGCTGACATTCGGCCCGATGAAGACGTGGCGGCCGATATCGATACGCCCCGCATCAAGTGCGGTGAAGTTGCTGTTGACGAAGCTGAAGTCTCCGATGTGGACGTTCGATCCGTAGTCAAAGAAGATGGGTGGTACGAAGTGGCAGCGTTCGCCCATCGTGCCGAGGAGCGAACGGATAATCTCGCTGGCTTCTTTGTGCTGGTCGGGGCGTAGGGTGTTGTAGCGCTGGATGAGGTCTTGTGTTCGCAGTCGCTCCTCGTGGATCTCGGCATCGATGGCGCAGAAGTATAGTCCTGCTTGGCGTCGCTCTCTCTGGGTCATAGTATGTGGCTTGGTGTAGTGATGTGTGGTGAGGGGCGAGTGTTCCACGTGGAACATACCTCTGTTTTCTTCGCTTTTCTGCGGTACGCTTCGCTGTTTACTCGCGCGCCTTGCTGTCGATCCAGATGGTCACGGGGCCATCGTTCGTTAGAGATACCTGCATGTCGGCGCCGAAGCGACCCGTACCGATGGGGCGTCCGAGTCGCTCCTCAAGGGTGCGAATGACCTCGCGGTAGAGGGGCTCGGCGATCTCGGGGCGGGCGGCACGGATGTAGGATGGGCGGTTGCCTTTCTTCGTCTCCGCCATGAGGGTGAACTGCGATACAGCGATGATGTCCCCGCCGACGTCGAGGATGCTGCGGTTCATCACCCCGTCTTCGTCGTCGAAGATACGCAGCTGTGTGGCCTTCTTCACGAGGTACTCGATGTCCTCTGCTGTGTCGTCTGGGGAGATGCCGATGAGGATGAGCATGCCGAGGTCGTGGCTCTCGGCGACGGCTATTCCGTCGATGTGGACGGCTGCGGAGCGGGTGCGTTGGATGAGGAAGCGCATAAGAGCTTATTTCTTGTTTTTGGTTTCTTGTTCCTCTCCACCTTTTTCTCCTTCTTTGCCTTTCTTGTTTGGATCCTTAATTGCCTTGCTTTCGGTCACGGCAAATAGTATTTTTGGCAACTCCCTTATTGTGAAGTACATTATTGGAAAAAGAGAAGCGGAGGCGATGATGATTGATATGGGAACGCAGAGGCTGGTTTCTTGATACATGAAATATGCTAGTGCTAGTGCAAGTAGGGATATGGCGTGTAAGGCGAATATTAATATCCAAATCAACCAAAGCACTTGCCCTAGCAAGATGTTGATTCTTGAAACGGAGTAGGCGCCAGGATCCCGAGACCACAAAGAGTTGTTTAGTGTCCATGGAGCACCTTTGCTCATTCGGTACTCCTCTGGGATATTTAATTTCTTTTCGGCCTCAATGCCCTCTATTATTTTTCGTTCATAGATCTCAAACCAGGCCTTGGAGCCTTTTGCCATCATGATCCAAATCATGGAGAAGATGGATCCAATGATGGCTAGGAGGCAACAAATTATGTGAGCTATTACAGCTTTCAAGCCATCATAAGATAGGAGCTTCTCAACGAAAGCTCCATAGCCTGTAAAGAGAATTGCAATGAATGTCGCTAGGAAGATGGAGCGCTGCCAGAGGTTTTGGATTTCAAATTTTCTAATCTTGTAGTAATCCTTTCTAATCTCTCTTAGGGAGACTTGTTCTTTGTGTGTAGGGTAATTTCTTGGGGCTTTGTAGTTCATTCTCAATGAGTTTTTGTGATTATCCTTCGGGGTGGAAGGCGGTGTAGATGATGCGAGCCTTGGCGGGACCGATGACGGCGGTGAGGTCGTCGAGGCTGGCGGCGGCGATGGCTTGCACGCTGCGGAAGGCGCTGAGGAGCTCATCCTTCGTCTTCGGGCCGATGCCCTTGATGTAGTCGAGGCGTGAGGAGAGCTGGCTCTTACTGCGCTTGTCGCGGTGGAAGGTGATGGCGAAGCGGTGCACCTCCGCCTGGATCTGCTCGAGGAGACGGAAGGTCGGGCTGTGGTGGCGCACGGGGATCTCGTCGAGGGTGTCCGTGCCGAAGAGGAGCCCTGCCGTGCGGTGGCGGTCGTCCTTCACCAGCCCCGCTACAGGGATGGCGAGGCCCAGCTCGGCGAGGGCTTCGCGTATGGCGCCTATCTGCCCCTTACCTCCATCGGCGAGGATGAGGTCGGGGAGACCTTCGCCTCCTGCCTCTTCGCTCAGGCGGCGGTAGCGGCGCGTGACGACTTCGCGCATGGAGGCGTAGTCGTCGGGCCCTTCGACCGAACGGATGTTGAACTTCCTATAATCCTTCTTCGACGGGCGCCCACGCTTGAAGACGACGCAGGCGGCTACGGGGTCGGAGCCTTGGATGTTCGAGTTGTCGAAGCACTCGATATGTAGGGGGAGCTTGTCCAGATGCAGGAGGTCCTTCAGCTCGGTGACGATCTGCATAAGGCGCTGGTCGGGGTTGAGCCGCTCGGCACGCTTGTACTTGTCGACCTTGTACTGGCGGACGTTGCGCTCGGAGAGCTCGAGGAGCTTCTTCTTGTCGCCACGCTGGGGGATGGTGATCGTCACGCTGGCATCGTCCTGCCACCCGGGGTCGAAGGGCAGGATCAGCTCCTTGGCGCGTGAGGCGAAGCGCTGGCGTAGCTCGGTGATGGCGCTGGCGAAGAGCTCCTCGCGCGTCTCGCCTTCGATGAGGCTACGGTACTCGATGGTATAGACCTGCGTGACCATCCCTTGGGTGAGGTGCATGAAGTTCACGTAGGTCGCGCCGTCTTCGTCCTCGTCGAAGCTGAAGACGTCGACGTTGTGGATGTGGTGCGGGGCGACGGTGTGCTTGACCTGATAGTTCTCGAGGTACTGAAGGCGCTCCTTGTAGATCTGTGCTTCCTCGAAGCGAAGCTCCTCGCTGAGGCGAAGCATCTCCTCGCGATAGAGCTCGATGACGTCACGGAGGTTCCCTCGCAGGAGGTTCGTGATCTCGCGGATGTTGTGCGCGTAGTCCTCGGCAGTCTGGTAGCCGACACAGGGTGCCTTGCACTTCTTCATGTGGTACTCGAGGCAGACCTTGTACTTGCCCTGGGCGATCTTGTGCGGGGAGAGGTCGAGGTCGCAGGTGCGGATAGGGTAGAGGTCGCGCACCATGGCTACGGCGGCGTGTGCCATACCGACGTTGGGATACGGGCCGAAGCGCACCGAGCCATCGTGGGCGGGGCGGCGCTCGACGCGGACGCGGGGGAAGGGCTCGTGGCGGATGACGACCTCGGGATAGGTCTTGTCGTCCTTGAGAAGGATGTTGTAGCGGGGCTGATGCTCCTTGATGAGGGCGTTCTCGAGGATAAGGGCCTCAGCTTCGGAGCCCACGACGACGTACTCAATACCGCGGATCTGGCGCACCAGAAGGCGGGTCTTCGAGCTGGGTACGTCGCGCTGGAAGTAGCTACTGACGCGGCGACGCAGGTTCTTCGCCTTCCCGACGTAGATGATCGTGCCCTCCTGGCCGATGTACTTGTAGCAGCCAGGGGCTTCGGGGAGCGTAGGGAGGATCTTGCGTATTTCGTCGAGCGTCATCGTGTCTTATCTGAGGGAGGTGGGGCAAAGTCGCCCCTATTACAACAAAGATACGGGAAAGATGGCGCGCTCCCGCTCCCGCACGAGCCGTCGGCTCGCAAAGTGGCTACTTCGTAGGCTGCTCGTAGCCCAACTCTTCCCGCTTCCTCTCATACAGCTCTTGTACAGAATTATAGTCAGTTTCCTGACTATCAATATGCGATGGATCTACCAAGAAGCGGAATCCATATTTAGGCTCCAGTAGGTCTACATAATAGGTTCCAGTTCCATCAGCTCGCGTTCTGATTTCCACTGATCCAACTTGATCCTTGTAATGATTTCTCCAATCCATAACCCCATCAGTCCACACGCTATAGTTCGTATCGTCATAATGCTTCCCCTCCTCAAAATCTAAAGTAAGGTGCTTTGTACGAAGGTAATAAGATACCTTGTAATGAGAGTATCGCAGTAGGGAGTCTAAAGCTACATCTCTCCAGAATATCTCCTCTATCTGTTTTCGTCTATTGCTAAGTAAAAGCGGAGCTTCTTTGAGAAGCACAACTTGTACCTTTGTTGTGCCACCATATATGAATACACTCTGCTTCAGCGTATCGTGTTCATTGGATGGCGTGAAGATATCTAATCTAAAGAGATAGACAAGACCCGCTATAAGTGCAACTGCTATATAGAGTCTTGATTTGAGTTTGCCCCTGCACATACTAGTCCTAATAAAAGCCCTTGGAGAGGATAAGATGGGTTGCATCAATTCTGAGAAAGCTCCTCATTTGTTCCATCCCGATTATACGAATCACAAGGCGAAGCAAATATTCATCTGTCCTATAGAGCAAGCCCCTGTTTCCAAAGCCTTATTCTATCAGCAAGCGAATATACCAACCATCTCCCAGTGATTTTATTTTTGCATCTGAATAGCGATCCTTATAATATTCCTCTCTCAGGGTATATGACTGAGGGATTGTATCACCATAAACTTCCTGAAATGGGTGCATATAAACATATTCTAAATCTGTACTGGAAAGCACCGTTCCCCCAGAAAAATAAGTAATGAAGACCATCCCATCATATACTGCGATCGACTTGCAATCAGCTTCTTTAAGCAGTTCTTGAATCATTCGATCAGATTTATACTCTGAGGTAACTAGTGCTAAGTCTTTGATTCGATCAAACAACTCTTTGTGTTGCTTAAAGTGCTCTATAGCCTCCTGATCACTTGGCTGATCCTTGCTGGTTGCGCCCCAGCAAGAAGTAAAAAAGAGAAGAAAGAGTAGTACTAATGATTGTCGCATTTCTTTTGGGGTGATGATACGGAGAGCTGACGATCAATCTCGTCTCACACACGATCTGCCAGCTTGCGAAGTGGATAAAGCTGGGGCTTCTTCGCTATCAAAGTTAGCCCTTTCAGCGGGGAGTACGGCGGGGCGCAGAGGCGCCCTAGAATGCGGGCTTGCGGAGGGAGGCATATCACTACTCGTTCGTAGTGCAAACCTATAGTGGTTCGCACGTCGACCTATATAAGTCGCGACCTTTAAACCAATAAAGGCACAACTCTTCTATGCAACCCTCTGGACTTTCTTCCCCCTTTTTATTGCGGAAGTACACTATTTAACATTGCGACTTTCCTCTATTAGCCTTTCTTTTGATGGCAACTTCTCCACGTTAAGAACAAAGGCTGTGGTATCATCATATACTATAGTTAAGTATCCCTTATGTTCCCACGCCTTTAAGACAGGAAGTATTCTTTCTCTTTCCCTATATATAATAGGAGGAAAGGCGTCCCATGTATAAGTAGGACTATAGGCAAATGGATCATGGCAAATATAAGTTGCCAACAAACGAATGATCTTTATCCTCTTCATTTTACTTACATGTTATTACCTCTCCTGTTTTAAGGTAGTCCCCCCAATTGGTGGTCAAAGTTAGCCCTTTCGGCGGGGAGTACGGCGAGGGAGCTATGGGAGGGAAGGATACGTCTTGCGGATGGGGGTAGTGTGAACCTATATTGGTCGGCGGGCTGACCTATATAGGTCGTCATCGCGACCTATATAGCTTCGTCGTCGGAGCAATATAGG
>ENA-OWND01000929-OWND01000929.1-metagenome-genome-assembly--contig:-NODE-929-length-18871-cov-13.769824_pt1 | contig 18871 bp, 8 predicted proteins | sample MGYA00245342_ERZ651119 | MGnify/ENA primary metagenome ERZ651119 (study PRJEB26857, sample SAMEA4031756) | metagenome | biome: human; feature: oral; material: saliva | place: Philippines | collected 2014...
CCGCTACCACAGGCAAGGATACACGCCTCAAGGGACTAAGGTCACTTCAAGACACACCCTCTTATGATTGTCCTGACATGAACGAGGCCGTGGTTGCTTGTCGGGTATCGTACCCTCGCGCGGGAGCGGGCGTCAGGCGGGCTGGTTAGTGGTATCGGCGAGGCTGTCACGCAGGCGCCGACGGGCGCGGCGTTCGGTCGGCGGGGCGGGTAGACAGATGTGGGGCGGACCCGAAGGCCCGCCCCACACTCGTCACAGGAGCCAGGTCGCCGGCGAGGCTCGCCTGTCCAGCTATTTGACCTATCGGTCGCCGACCGACTCTCGAAGGAGCGTGAAGACGATGTATCGCTCACCGGCCTCGTCGAAGCAGACCGCGCCACGCACGTCCAGCCAGATACGGTGCTCCCGTGTAGTGACCGTGATGTTGTAGGCAGCCACGCTCCCCGGCAAGCTGTCACTGACCTCCCCTACGTCAATTGACTCAACATCCGCAACGTTAAGATCGGGACACAGGGCCTGCTCTGGGCTTTCCCCGCGAATGCACGATTCCAAAAGAGACACGAATTGCTCCCGTTGCCAGGCCTTCGTTTCCCTGTTCAAGACGATGTCGATTTGGTGAGGTTCGTCAGCATCGAACAAGTCGATCGTCGCACCCGACGGAACGGAGTCGACACTGTACTCAGTGTCTTCACTGAACCGGGTCACGCTGATGTCGTAAACGCCGGGATACGCGTACACTACACCGCCGCCGCCAGCGAAGTGCCACAGGTCGTCTGTTACGGGAGGAATCATCCGTTGATTGCCCTTGGTCGCTCCGACGTCCCCGAGCGACACTCCAGCAATCGACAGGTCTGAGGCGTACCCGTCCGCGAACACAGCGACACTACGCGCCGCACTGGAAACGACCCTCCACGAGCCGATGTGCGGCTTGGGCACACCTGAGCGCTCGAGGTAGATCACGCGGGTCGTGGAGCGGCCGTTCGCCGAAAACTCAATGTTGACCCCCTGCCTCCCTTTGCTGTCCAGTCCGGAGTGCACCCACACAGCGCCCACGCTCATCGCGGGAGTACTCGACGAGCGCTGGAGTCGCCGCAGGTCGACGGCGTCGCCACGCCCGACATTGGAATCGGCGTCGGCGTCGGCGCTCTCAACCGCCATCGCGTCTTCGAATCGTCCCTGTGCCACGGCCTCGGCGTAGTAGCGCGCCGCCGCCTCCGCGCTCACGCTGAACGAATACACGAGGCCGCCCACCACCGGCAGCACAACGAACACACACACGAGGACAACGATCATCCGCGCGCGTTTCTTCATGACACGCTCACTCTCGCCAGGCCGGTGGCAGCAAGCGTCAGCGCGCGCAACCTCCAGCAGGTCTTAACAGCCACCCTAGTACATACGCGTGTGGGGTGGGCCAAGCGGTCCACCCCACACGCGTTTGAGTAGCAGATCAGCGCACGCGGAACTCGATCGTGGTGCCCTCACCGACGTCGATGAGGTCACCGTCGTTCAGGGCGATCGTCACCATGGGGGTGACGTCCTGGAAAGAGCCGTCAGCGTGACGCAGGACGGTGCCGTTGGCGCTGCCCAGGTCCATGAGCGCCCACGAACCCGGCGTCGTCATCATAACGGCGCAGTGGGAACGCGAGATCTCGGTGGCCGGGCTGGGCACGCGCAGCACGGTCGCCACGGGGCGGCCGGTCAGGGCGCGGGCGTCGGGGTCGCGGCCGATGACGACGTCACGCGAGACCTCAACGGGCACGGTGCCGCCGTGGATCAGGAAGGCGACGGGCGCGGCGGGGCCGGAGTTGACGGGGGCGAGGCGCAGAATCGTGGCCTCGGTGTCGGTCTCGGCACCCAGGTCGGCCAGGCCGGCGGCGCTCATGGCCTCGGGAGCGGCGGGCGGTTCGGGTGCCGTCTCCGGCTCGGGGGCAGGCGCGGGTTCCGGCTCGGGGGCGGATTCACGCTCCGCTTCCGGCTCAGGAGCAGGCTCGAACTCGGGGGCGGACTCACGTTCCGCGTCCGATTCGGGAGCAAGTTCAGTGTTTTCCTCCGACTCGAACTCGGACGAGGCCTGGGCGGGTTCCACGAAGGCGGCACCACGGTCGATGGTAGCGGTGCGGTCGAGGGACTCAGCCGTATGGATCGGCGGCTCGACGGCGTCGGCGACGACGTAGAGCTCGCTCGAGGTCTGTTCAAGGTCCTCGGAGGGCGCCTCGTCCTGCGCATCATCCGTGGCGTCCACGGGCGCGTACGGATCGGGGGTGGTGCGGGAGGCACCGGGCAGCGAGACGGGACCGTTGCTGGTGGCCGCGAGGAACTGGGCTTCGACGGCAGCCAGGTCAACCGCAGGCGCGTGCGTGATCGTGGGTTCGGGCAACTCTTCGCGGGCGTCGCGACGGGCGCGACGCTCGTGGTCCGGAATATCCGGGTTGATGAGGAAGCCCATCGTATCAACAGGCATCGACGCGAGGGCCTCAACCTCGTCGAGCGCGCGACCGATGCGAATCTCGCCAGCCTCGACGCGGTCTGCGGCGGGCACCATCCACGTGATCTCGTCACCGTCGATGATGGTGGCCTCGAACGTCTGCCACTCGCCCGGGTTGAAGGGCCAGGCCCAGATCGGGTCGTTCCACACCTGCTCGGTGATCTGGCCGGCGGCGCGCATGCGCAGCTGAATATTGCCGAGGACTGTCAAGTAGGGCTGTTCGCCCGCACAGTCGAGAAGCAAGACATCGCCCTGCTCTGCCTGCACGTGAGAGAGCCACGCCTGGGTGTCAGCGCGCCCCCACACGACGTCGGCCGCGGAATCCGCGAAATCGAGCGGCACCAACGCCGCGCCGAGGGGTCCGGTGACGAGCATCGCGCCCTGTCCGCGACACAAGAAGCGTCCAATCTGAAGCATCAGTCACTGCCTTCTCTACGAGGAACCCGGCGCGCTGTCTGAATCGACGCCGGACGTACTGGTTGAATCATCCGATTCATGACATTCGTTGTCAATGTTACTCGTGATTCTTTTCCTGCGTAGACTACTACGGCTGTCGTGTTGTCGCGAGTGCCCGCTTCGAGGCTGGCTTTCACGAGTGCGTCAGCGGTGCCCTGCGGCCCATTGCCGGCGGCGACAATGGCGTGGATCTGCGAATCCTGTAGGACGCCGTGCACGCCGTCTGTACAGATGACCGCGCGGTCGCCTTCTTCCATCGGCATGATGGTGTAGTCGGCTTTCACACTTCCGGTTTGTCCGGCACCCAGTGCCTTGGTCACGACGTTGGCTGGAGGAATGACCTGGGGCGCGCCTGAGGTGGCCGCCAGGTCGCGAGCCTCCTGCAGCGCGGAGTGGTCGTGGGTGAGTTGGCGGATGCCGCCGGCACCGACGACGTAGGCGCGTGAGTCGCCAACATTGAAGGAGAGCCAGAAGGCCCCTTCCGCGGTCCACAGGACCATCAGACCGGAGAGTGTCGTGCCGGGGGCACTCATCGGATTGTCAGCAGGTGCCAGGGAGGCCACGTCCGTGGCGGCTGCGTCAATCGCGACGGACAGATCGACCAGGTCGACGGGACGGTCTCCGAGTCGATCAGGACTCAGGAACTCCTGCAGTGTAAGGACGGCCTGTGCTGAGGCCCGGGCACCGCCGAGGTGGCCCCCCATCCCATCTGCGACTGCGAAGACGGGCGAGACCGCCAGCCAAGAATCCTCGTTGTGTGAGCGGACCGGACCGACGTCGGTCGACGCACCCCACAATAGTGGCGCACGCTCGGCATGTTCACCCTGAGCCATCTACCTTTGTCCTTCTCGCTACGTTGGGCGCGTGGGATAGCGCGTAACGCATTCATTCTACACGTGCATCATTAATGGTTACACAAAATGGACCGCAATTCGCCCTGGTCAGCCACGCGCTGGAATACGCTACACGGACGGTCAGGGAACAGTTTGACAGGCCCTCACAGGCTCGGACATACGGCCCGAGGAACGCGACACCGTCGTGATTTCCATGCAGTTTTCGCCGCTGGCTCCATCCACGCTCACCGTCGCCACCTCAACGCTGCCGCGCTTCGTGCCCGCGGGGCCGCTCCCCTCGTAGGAGTACGTCACATCCGCCGTGGCCAGGCCATCGGGAACGCTCCACGTCCACGTCACCTGGCCGTCGGCATACTCTCCTGCGAGCGAGGTGACCTGTGGGGGTGCTGCTCCGAGGGGGTTCTCCGCGTTCGTCGACGCGCTCGTCGTCTCCTCAGCAGGGGCGATACGCGTGAAGGATCCCTCGTCCCGCAGAATACCAACCACCAGACCCGCTCCAATCACTGCGGCCAACAGAGCCAATCCCACCGCTGCGACGGGATTCAAGCCCCGCTTGGAAACGTCAGGATCGTCGACCGTACGACGAGCCGAGGCCTCGGCCTCCTCCGTCGACTGATCGGCCTTCCATGAATCAGCCACGGCCTCGACGCCGCCGGAACCCGCCCCACCCTCGAAGGAATAATAGGACGACGAGCGCATGCGCGTGTCGTCCGGGTCGATGACGGTGGCACCACGCGTGCGCGTCTTCTGGTCGCCAGCAGAACCGGCCTGCACCTTGGAGCGCTTCTCCTTGATTTCCATCTCGGTGCGCGCGTAGCCCAGCTCTTGTTGGACGCACTGGAGGCCCTTGCCAAACTCTAACGCCGAGGGGGTGCGCTCATCCGGGTTGATTGCCATCGCCGCGCGCAACACACGCTCAAGCTCCGCCGGCGCGTCCGCGCGGCCCAGGCCTCGCATGCGGCCGCGCTGCACGCGGTTCGCGATCGACGCCGCCGAGTTATCCCCGATGGGATCCTCGAAGGGGCTGCGGCCCGTGATGAACGTCCACATCGTCGACGCGAGCGCCCACACATCCTGCGTCGGCACGGCCGGCGAGTTGATGTCCTGCTGCTCCGGGGGTGCCCACAGCACCGAGAAGCCGTCAAACGCGCCGACCTCCAGCTTGCCGATCTTCGAGGCGACACCGAAGTCCGCGAGGACCGGCTTCCCATAGGCGTCCAGCATGATGTTCGACGGCTTGATATCGCGGTGCACGTAGCCCTGGCGGTGGAACATTTCGACGACGCCGCACACCTTGATCATCGTGTCCAGCGCCGTCTCCAGCGACATTGGCCGCGCGCGCACCTGCGTCAGCAGGTCAGCAACCGGGCAGTACTCCATCACCAGGTAGGCGCGGCCGTCGGAGGTCGTGCCCACGCCGTGCAGCTCCACCACCGCGGGGTGGCCGGCCAGCAGGGTCATGGCGTCAGCCTCGCGGTGCAGCTCGAGGGTGCCTCGCTCGTCCCCTTTCGCGCGCACCACCTTGATGGCCACGTCGCGGCTGGGCAGCTCCTGGCGGTACAGGAACACGTCGGCGAAACCACCCTGGCCGAGTGGGCGAACCCACCGGAAGCCGGGAATCTGGGGGCCACGCGTGCCCGCGACCGCTGAACTCACTGGTCGTTCTCCTCCTGCATCGTGCGCGCAACCGCTGCGCTCAATCGCAGCTTACGGCGCATTCGCAGGCTTCGCAGGGACAGCGCGCGACGAATGCGCGCAAAGAAACCGGCGTTCTTGCCCACCTGCGAGCGCAGCGCACTCACCTGCACCCACGCGTCACGCGCGCGGTCGCGGGAAGCGCCGTGAGACGCGAAGTCCGCGACGTCCGCATAACGGGCGATCACGACCGGGGTGGGAACGTCGTCACCGAATCGGCTCCACCCGTCGATCACATAGCGGCCCTTGGTCGCCGAGGCCTCGTCGAACTCGACCGAATCGGTCGAGCCGTCGTCGCCATGGCGCACCGCACCCGTCACCAGGCTGAAGGGGTCACCCGGGTGCTCACCGAGATTCCACTGGGAGGCCAGCGACCAGGCGGTCTCCTGGCGGGTGCGTCCCACCTCGATGGTCAGGCCGGAGTCGGCGGCCAGGTCCACGACCTCGTCCCACGAGCCGATCAGCGCGTTGGCTGCGGCGGCTCGGCGGCGGTGGCGTCGACGTGCGGCCTTGTAGGCCAAGATCGTCAGAGGCGGCACCAAGATCAGGAGGATGCCACCCGCGACACCGGCGACGACGCGCCAGGGGAAGTCCTCATCCGGTGTCTTTACCGGGTCCGCGTTCTGGTCGCGCGTCGACGGCGGCAGCTCGGCGGGAGCATCCGGGGGCTCCGGCGGCTGGAGGACCTGCGGGCGCGGCACACTGCGAGGCTTGGGCACCTGCGTCTGCGGCGTGTGGTCGCGCGGAGGGGTGGGGTCAAAGACGGCCCAGATGCCGTCTCCGAACTCAACCTCGACCCAGGCGCGGATGTCAGAGCCGCGCAGGGAAGCGGCACCGCCCTGCGAGCCGCCCTCAGGGTAGGCACCCATGACGACGCGAGCGTTGATGCCCAGCTGGTGGAGCATGAGGGCCATGAGGGCCGTGTACTGCTGGTCGTCGCCGATAAGGTTCTCGTCGCCGGAAATCATGCGCTCAAGGCGGTCGGCGCGCACGCCGGGACGCGAGAACTGCGTGTTCTCGTTGAGGTAGTAACCGTAGGTCGACAGATGGTGCTCGATCGCGCGCGCGGCGGCCAGAGCCGTCGACGCGTTCTGCGTCAGATCCGTGGCCATCGCGCCGATGCCCTCGGGCACATGCGTGTCCTTCGACGTGTTGGGAGCAACTGAGAGGGAGGATAGCTCCTCGTCGCGGATGGGTTCGACGAACGTGGTGCGCACATCGTAGGTCATCGTGCCCGCGCGCCCTGTCGTCAGGGCCGCGTTCCCCCACGTGTCGACAAAGAGGCCGTCCTTTTGCGTGTCCGCTCCGGTGCCGGAGAAAGTAATCTGCGAGGGGATTCCCAAGACGGGTACCCACGGGCCGGACAGGCCGTTGGTTGACACGGTGACGGTTGAATTGCCTTCGGCGCGCCCAGGGATCGCCGTCTCGACGGGGATGTAGCCGGAGTGGCCATCCCCTCGAGTTTCCGACATGCCAAAGGTGGTGCCGTCGTACACGTCCATCGCGGCGATGCGCACGCGCTGGTTCTCGGGCAGGTCAGAGACGGTAATAAGCGTCTCGTCCTTCAGATCGGTCGTGTAGTGACGGAACGAGGCCATCGGCGAGGGGTACGCCTGGATGTCCAGCGGCGGCTCCACGAGGTCGCGGCCAACGACACGCGCCCCGGACTTGCCCAGGTAGGAGGCGGCAGGCAGCGCCACGCCCACGGAAATCGCGAGCATGAGGGTCGCGCCGAGAATACGCCTACCCACGTAGACAGTGGAGCGAGAGCTGCGCCCGAGGGTATTCTCTGCCCCGGCCGCACCGGAGCGGCCCACCAGGACGTCCTGCCCCAGCGTGATGCGCTGGTACTGAGCGGCTGCGGCCCACCACGCGCCCAGGAGCGCCCACCACAGCAGGACCGCCCACACGGGCAGCGCGTGGCCTGACAGGCCAAAGAAGATGGCGATCATGCCCATCGCGACAAGCGGGATGGACCCCAGGATGGCGCGCCCAGCACGGGCCGTGATGAGGCCTGAGAGCACGGCGAAGAGGAGGCCGCTCATCCACGGGACGAGGCCGGGGCCCGAGTATGCGGACACGGGTGCGGTCAGCGTCAGCAGGTCCTTCCACGCGCGGAAGGAACCCAGGACCATGACCTGCAGGGTCTTACCGGTGGGCAAGAACCCGAAGAGGGCCTCGGCGCGCAGGGCTGCGGCGCTCCCGAGCAGGAAGTAGGCGACCAGGACGGACAGGACCGTCGTGAGCATATCCCAGCGCCACTTCGTCGACGCGTAGGCGATGAGCAGGCCGCAGGCCACGCCCGCGCCCGCCGCGATAGCGCCCACTCCCCCGCCGAAGACGGGTTCGAAAGCGACGACCGGCCCGGCGAAGAGGACCGCGAGGACGAGCAGAGACCACATCGGCAAGCGCGTGCGGAACGTCGCGAAGCGCTCCGTAATCGTCAACAGGCGGCTGCGCGTGGTCCTTGGCTTGGGCATGTGCGCCTCAGAGCGCGCGCCCGCGAGGGCGTGTGCTGCGGAGGGCTGTGTGGGTTCATCCACCGAGCGGCGGTCCGTCTTAATGGGAGAGCCGGGGACGGCCTCGCCCTGAGGATCGACGCGCCGGGCGCGGGGCTTGGTGTTCACGTTGCTGCTCATGCCAGACCCCCGGCGACGATAATGCGCGGCAGGTCATCCAGGGTTGCGCAGTCAAGGAGAACTCCTCGGCCGAGGTTTCGGCGGGCGCGCGCTTTGTTCACGCCGATACGGATGATGGATACGGGCACGTCGATGGGTGCGAGGCGAGCCAGGTGGGCGGCGTCCGAATCAGTTGTCTCGGGGCCGACGATGAGCGTCAGTGCGGAGACTCCGGGGCGCTGAGCCACGGCCTCGCGCACGCGCAGCGCCAGATCCCCGGAGGAGCGGCGCGAAATTTCGGACAGGGAGTCCAGGAGGCGCATGGCGACCGAGGACGGCAGCCACTCATCGGTCGTCGTCACCGACACCGGGCGCGACTCACGCAGGTTCGCCAGGCCCAGGGAGCCCGCGACCGACACAGCAGTCTCGAAGGAGTCGTGGTCCCACGCGTCGCGGGAGGTATCCAAGACGATGACGTGGTGGGAACGGTGGGTCTCCTCGTACTGGCGCACGATGAGCTTGCCGAGGCGAGCGGTCGACTGCCAGTGCACAGCGCGGCGGTCATCGCCCGGCTCGTAGTCGCGCAGCGCGTGGAAAGACACGTCGGAGCTGGAGAGCTTGCCGGTGGACACGCCCTCGACGTCGAGCTGGAAGCCGGTCGCGTCGAAGGGGACGCGGACCGTGCGCGGGTGAACGTGCAGGACGACGGGTTCATCCCAGGAACGCACGCGGCGCAGCAAGCCGAGGGCATCGGAGCGCACGGAGCGCGCAGGGCCGACATTGATGAGCCCTCGGTGACGCGAGGAGATCAGGAACATCTCGTCCCACGTCGCGTGCGCCCCCAGCGGAGGAACGACGAACTCGCCTGTTCCCGTGCCGATCGGCAGTTCGATGATGCCTGCGCGCACCGGACGGGCACGCTCGTTGCGCACCACGAGCTCGCCGACCGCCGTCTGGCCTGCGACGATACGTTCGTTGGGTACGCGGATCGACACGAGGTGCGGGGGCTTCCACGCCACGCGCGTGGCCGCGAGCACCAGGGCGACGACGCCCGCGAGAGCGCAGGCCAGGGCCTCGACCCACCGGAGGGTCGCCGCGAGAATCAGGGAGACCGCGACGAAGAAGATGAGCGCCCACCCGGTGGGCGTCACTAGGTCGGCCAGCGCCTTCAGAGGGTGCTGACGGGAGGCCTGCGCCTTACGCGGCGAGACCATCGTTGCATTGTTCGAACTCTTCCCTTGCATCGTCGTTTCCGGTCGGCGCGTTACGCGCCCACCGCCGGGGCAGGCACCGACGTCAGGGCGCGCTGGATGACGCCCTCAGCGGTCGCGCCGGAGAACGCGGCGTCGGGGTCAACGATAATTCGGTGCGCCCACACGGGCACGGCCAGGGCCTTGATGTCGTCGGGCAGGACGAAGTTACGCCCCTGCGCGGCCGCCCACACGCGGGCGCAGCGCACCATGCCGATGGCGCCACGGGTGGACACGCCCAGCAGCGAGGACTCGTCGTCGCGAGTCGCTTCAGCCAGCGCCGCCACGTAGTCGAGGACCGCGCGGTCCGTGTGGTTCACCGAGGCCAGGGCTGCCCAGGCGACGATGTCCTGACCGGTCACGAGGGGCTCGAGGTTCTTCGAACGGTCGGGGGAGGCCGAGCCGTCGAGGACGTCGATCATGGCGGCTCGCGAGGGGTAGCCGATCGAGGTCTTCATGAGGAAGCGGTCTAGCTGGGCCTCGGGCAGCGGGTAGGTGCCTGCCTGTTCGACGGGGTTCTGGGTCGCGATGACCATGAAGGGCTGGGGCGCGGGGCGGCGCACACCGTCGACCGTCACCTGGGCCTCTTCCATGACCTCCAGGAGCGCGGACTGGGTCTTGGGCGAGGCGCGGTTGATCTCGTCGGCCAGGACGATCTCCGCGAAGACGGGGCCGGCGTGGAAGACCCACTCGCCCGTCTTCTGGTTGAACATGTTGACGCCCGTGATGTCCGAGGGCAGCAGGTCGGGGGTGAACTGGATACGCGAGTGCGTGCCGTCGATCGTGGCGCTGATCGCGCGGGCCAGGGCCGTCTTGCCGGTGCCGGGGGCGTCTTCGAGCAGGAGGTGGCCGCCTGCGAACATGGTCGTCAGGGCGAGTCGCACGGCCTGGCGCTTATCCAGGACCGCGACGGACACTCCGTCGACGAGGCCCTTGAAGACCTGGGCGAACCGGGTTGCGTCCTCAATGGAAAGGGTCATGAGTTGTCCTACGTTTCTAGTATTGCTCGATCAGGGGTGGTCTATTCGACTCGGCAGCTCTTTACGACGTCCCGCGCATTGAGCTCTTTGTCGGTGATTGCTTCCGTCAGGATACCCGGTATGCTCGGCGTGTCCCGGGAGAAGCGGAATTCGGTGTCCTGAGCGGGTCGCCCCGTGCTGACCGTGCAGATGAGCGTGAGTCCCGATCCGAACTGGGAGGCTCGTTTGGCCGTCAGCGTCATCGAACCGCATACCTGCCCGTTCGCACACGTGGTTTTTCCGGTGAAAGTCGCGTCGATATTCTCCGCGGCTTCGGTGGTTGTGAAGGTGGCTTCGACCTGACGGTGTGCCCCGCCAGCACTGACCATTTCGACGACAACCGTGTACTGGTTAACCGGCGCCAGACCCGAGACCGTCCACGAAGTCATCGAACCTTTGAACGTCTGCTTGGTCGCCCCTTCCATTCCTTTAATCCACACGCTGGCCTGCGCGAGGTTAACGCCGGCGGGCACAGTCCACGACACGGACGCGCTGTTGATGTAGGGGGTCACCGACACGTTGAACACGGGGATCGTGGTGTCTTCGTCATCATCGGGGCCCGAGCGCTGGCCGTTGCCGACCGTGCCGCTCGCCGCCGTCACCGGGCTCCAGACATACGACCCGTCGTCCTTCTTGCCGCGCTGGCAGAAGTAGAAGGTCATCGTCGAACCCGGGGTGAGCGGGCCGAGATCAAAATCGGCGCGGTCGCCGTTGTTGAAGGCGACGGGATTGCCGGGGGCCGTGCACCCCGCCGCGCTATCCGCGTAGAAGAGCTCCAGGTCGTTGACCGTGTAGCCGTTGCCTTCCTTCAGGCGCACGTTGGTGATGCGAATCTTGCCCAGGGCGTTGTCCGAGGTCGGGCCCATCCTCGGCGCGTCGGGGGCGAGCGGAGTGGTCTTGGCCTCGTGCTCGGGCTCGAGCGCGGGCGGGGTGTAGTTCTTGGCGGGCGAGGTGGCCGTGCGGCCTCCCGTGTTGCTCACCGTCACGCTCGCTCGCAACACATCCGCGCGATTGACGGTCATGGTCGTTGTGCCGGTTCCGTTCGTCTCGTTGCCAGAGCCACCGGACACGGTCTTGGATTCACCGTTGACGGTGACCGTCGTGGCGCCCCAGCCCTCACCGCCGGACTTGAAGTAGCTCCACGTCAGGGTGATCTCCACCTTGTTGCGGTCTGCCGTGTTGCGCACGGTTGCGTTCATGATGGAAGGCGTGTCCGGGTTCTCCAGGGGTGCATTCGGGGTTGCCGACGCACCGTCCGAGGGCGCGGACTCGCCCTTGGCGTTGCGTGCCCGCACCGTCACCGTGTAGGTCTGGCCGTTCTTGAGCCCGCGGATGACGCAGGAGGTCACGCCGGTCGTCTCGCAGTAGCCCGCTTCGCCGGTGGCGGTCGTCGCAGTCGCGATGTAGCCGGTGATCGCAGAGCCGTTGTCCTCTCTCGGCGCGGACCACGAGGCGGAGATCGTCGTGTTCCCGGCCGACAGCTGGGGGGTGCCGGGGCGTCCCGGCGCACCGGAGATCGTGATGGTGTTCGAGGCCGTCGAACGCGCGGACTCGCCCTCCTTGTTGACGGCGACCACGGTGAAGGAGTAGGTCTGGCCGTCGCTCAGGCCCACGACGTCACAGACGTTGGTGGAGCAGGTGGCGACCTGGCGTCCCGTCTGGTCGTAGACGCGGTACTCGGTGATCGGGGAGCCGTTGGACTCCGGCGCGTCGAAGGTCACGCGAGCCCCATTCGATCCCACGCCCTCGGCCGTGACGCGCGTCGGAGCGGCCGGCTTGCCCGTCACCGTGACGGTGATGGTTCCCTGGACGGCGCGCGCGGGGTCGCCCAGCTTGTCGTTGACCTTGAAGCCGACGGTGATCGTGCCGGACGCGCTCGGGGTGACCGACACGGTCGTGCCCGACGTGGCGACAGCCGCGCTGCCCGCGGACAGCGTGGCGCTCTCCAGGGTGATCGGCGACTCCGGGTACGGGTTGGTCGCGGAGGACGCCACGTCGACGCTCACCGTATCGCCGATCTTGGCGGTCAGCGTGTACGCGGGCACCTGGATGAGGGGCTTGTCGGAGACGACGACCTCGACGGGAATCTGCGCGCTGACCGTGTTGTTGTCCTCGTCGGTGACGCTCACCGCGATCGACCCCGCGGAACCTTTCGGGGTTCCCTCGGGGGCGGACACGGTCAGGATGGTGCCCGACAGGGACGCCGTGATGGTGGACGGCGAGGAGTCCATCGCGTAGGTGAAGGTCGTGACGTCCACGCCCTCGGGGTCGCGCACGCCGAGCGCGAGGTTCTGGGTCACGGCCTCGCCGCCGGCCTCGACGCGGATCGCGGTCGGGGTGAAGGTGGGCGGCTGATTCTTGGTCGCCTTGATGCGCACGGGCAGCGACAGGGAGGCGCTCAGCGCGCCGGCGTCACTGCTGTCGCCGTCCGCGACCTGGATAAGGAACGCGGAGTTGCCCGAGAACGAAGCGTTGGCGGTCAGAGTGAGCTGCGTGTCCGAGTCAGCCACGACGGAGTCGAGGCCGTTCTGGGGCACCGGGGAGGAGCCCTCGACGAGGCGCGGGGTGCGCCCGGCGCGAGTGATGACGTAATCCGACAGGTTGATCGTGCGCGACGTGCCCGCGTCCATCTCGATCGGCAGGTTCGCCGAGCTCAGGAAGGGCGCGGTCGAGTCGCGTCCGGGGATCGTGACGACGGCCGAGTTCGTGAGGCCGTCGCGGTCGGTGATCGTGTAGACGACGAGGCGCTTGGAGTCCGTGACGGGAATCAGCAGCTCGGAGCCGGAGACGCTCACGCCCGCCTCGGCGGTGGTCACGGTCAGCTCGTCGATGCTGCCGTCGGGGTCCTCGTCGTTGTCGAGGACCTTCACGCGCACGGCGGAACCATCGGTCGGCAGGTCCTCGTAGGCGACGTAGTCGTCGCGGGCGATCGGCGCCTTCAGGGGCGCGTCGTCCTGGACGTACACCGTCAGCGTGCCGCGCGCGGAGCCGCCGCGGCCGTCGCTCACCGTGTAGGACACGAGGTAGGTGCCGGCCTGGGAGGGCGTGTGCACCTGGACGGTCGTGGTGGAGCGGACCTGGGGGTCGAGCTCGGGCGTGGCCGTCTCGAGGCTGCCCTCTTCCAGGGTCAGGGGGTCGCCGTCCGGGTCGAGGTCGTTGGCCAGGACGTTGACGGTCACCATGCGGTCGGGTCGGGTGAGGACCGTGTCGGGTACGGCGACGGGGTTCTGGTTGAGCGCCGGGACGGGCGTGACGGCGACGCGCACGCGCGCCGAGGCACGGGCGCCTTGGCGGTCCTCAACCGTGTAGGTGAAGGAATCCGTGCCCGACGCGTCAGCGTTCGGCGTGTACTCGATCCACGTGGCCTTCGCGGTCGCCGACCCCTTCTGCGGCGAGGAGTCCAGGCTCTTGAGGGTCACGGAGTCGCCGTCCGGGTCGATGCCGTCCAGGGTCACCGGAATGCGGGCGGTCTGCCCGGCCGTCGCCCACGCCGTGATGTCGCGGGGCCGCGGCGCCTGGTTGGAGTCGGAGGCGGCCAAGACCTCGAAGGTGACGGTGCTGGAGGCGCGGTTGCCCGCGGAGTCGATGACGGAGTAGGTGACGTCCATCGTGCCGGGGGTGTCCCCGGCCTCGAGGCGCACCTGGTTGCCGGTCACGAAGGGCGTGCCCAGGGCGGTCGTCGGGTCGTACTCGAGCGTCGACTCGACCTGCAGGTTCAGGCCGGCCGGGGAGCGGTCGTTGGACAGGACGGACACGGTGCCGACGTCGCCGACGCGCACCTTGGCTCGGTCGGGCTTGAGGACGGGCGGCAGGTCCGTGCGGTCGGAGGCACCCGGGATGACGGTCACCTGGGCGGTGGCCGACCCCTGGCCGTTGGTCACTGAGTAGGAGAAGGACACGCTCTTATCGAGGCCCGCGGGCGCCGTCACGCGCAGCAGGTGGCGGTCGATGAGAGCGACCTCGAGGCCGGGAGCGGACGAGGAGTCGATCGAGGTGATCGTCAAGACGCCGCCCGTGGGATCGTAATCGTTGCCCAGGGGCGCCACCAGCACCGAACCACCCTGCGGCAGGACCGCGGTATCGTCCTCGGCGACGGGCGGCAGCGCAGCGGCCTCGACGACCTCGACACGGATCATGCCCAGCGTCGACGCGATGCCGTCGGAGACCGTGTAGGCGAAGGAGTAGGAGCCGGGAGAAGTAGCGACAAAGTCGATGGTGCCGCGGTCCAGATCCGGCGTGATGGAGGCGCCAGCGGGCGCGCCGGACACGGCGGCCAGGCTCAGCGAGTCGCCGTTGGGATCCGTGTCGTTCTTCAGCGGGTCGAGGGTCACCGTCTCGCCGGGGTGGGCCTGGTAGAGGTCACCGTTGGCCGTGGGCGGCAGGTTGCCCGGATCCTGGACGTTGACGGTGAGCTCACCGCGCGTCTCGCCGCCCTGGTCATCGGCGACGGTCAGGACCACGGTCTTGGGGCCGGCGGAGCCGCCCTCCTCGGTGATGGTCAGGGAGCCGTCCTCGGTGAAGGTAACGCTCAGACCCTCGGGGGCCTCGGCGTTCTTCAGGTAGATCGGATCACCGTCCGGGTCGCGCCAGTCGCTCAGCGCCTGGTACTGGATCTGGGCACCCGCGCCGATCTTGACGGAGGAGGCGCGCAGCTGCGTGGGGGCCTCGTTCTGCCCGTAGGGGTGGATCGTGACCTGCACGCGCGCGGCGGCCGACGCCTGCCCGTCCGAGGCCTCGTAGGAGAAGGACGTCGACCCGGTCTGATCCGCGCTCACGCCCGTGATCTGCAGGGCTCGTCCCGAGCGCGCGGCGGTGACCGCACCCCACGCCGGCTGGGAGGTCGGGGACGCGGTCAGCACGTCTCCGTCAAGGTCGGAGTCGTTGTCCAGGACCGGCAGGATCGTCGAGCGCCCCGGGCGGATGCCGAACTCGTCATCCACGGCCTCGGGCGGGGTGTTCTCCTCGCGCTGCTCGGGGTCGGCGATCTCGTTGGTGAGCTGGGGGCTATCCTGCTCCTCCTCGGTTTCCTCGAGCTGGTTTTCGACCTCGTCCCAGTTGTCCATGAGGACCATGTTCGAGTCGGGCAGCCACACGCTGCCCTGGGCGACGTCGTTGAGGACGATGGCCTTACGGTTGGTGCGGAAGACGATCTCGCGGGCGCTCGTGAGCGTGTCGACGACCTGCTGCCTGTTGGAGGCGGGGTCGTCGCACGAGCGCAGGTAGGCGCCCGAGCCGGTCCAGGCGCCGTAGGCGCAGCCCTCGTGGCGCACGGGGGCCGCGGGGGTGCCGACGGGCGAGCCCTCGGCGGCCGGGGTGATCGTGGGGGTGGCGCCCTTGAGGGGGATCGTCACCAGGGTGGAGGGGGTCGCCAGGAGAACGGAGTCCGCCTTGGGACCCGCCTGCTGGAGGACGCCGCCCTCCTCGACTCCGGCGGCGCTCAGGTTGAGGGTGCGGCCGCCGGGCAGGAACAGAGTGTTGGACACGGAGTCGAGGGCGACGACCTGGTCGCCGACGACCGTCACGGACAGCTGGGCGTCGGCGGGGATGCCCTCGATCGTCGAGGTCTTCGCCTGGTCGACGGAACCCTGGCGCTTCACGGTCGTCAGGGTGCCGGAGGAGGAGAGGGCGTAGACAGTTCCGTCCATACCGGTCACGAAGGCGCTCGCGCCCATGTTCGAGGCCACGGCGGCGCCGTCGGAGAGGGCGGTGGGGCTCGGGGAGGTGGCCGAGGTCGTCCACAGTGTGCCATCCGCCGCATTGAGCACGCCGAGGACGTCTCCACCCTGCATGACGGCCGAGCCCGCGGGCAGCGCCGTCGGGGACCCGAGGGACACCTGCGTAACATTGACCGGGGCAACAGTAAGTGAGGTGAGGTCGGAGACAGTGACGGTTTCGGCGGACTGGCCGACGTCGAAGTTGGTAGCCTCCGTCCGCAGCGCCCCGTCAAGGATTCGGGCCTCGTAGTCGAGGTGGCCGACCATCTGCTTCGACTTGTTTGTCACCCAAATTCCGCCATCGTTGACGTCAACCTGGGTGATTTCGGCACCCTTGTAGATGACGCCGGCGACGCAGAGCGCAACAACAACCAGCATGAGGACGAGCGCCGGCAGGCGTCGTCTCGCGCTGGTCAGGTTTCGTCGCGCTTGTGCGTTCATAGACCCTCTCTCATGTCACGAATAGTGCCTCGCAGATAGTGTGGCACGACTTCGCAAGACTTCCATGGTTAATGAGAATCTATCAGAGGTGTGATTACTTGACAACCAGAGAGCGGCCCGTCCTTGTGAGACGGGCCGCTCTTAGGCGATATAGGGTTTGTCATCCCTGGACAATTGGCGAGTAAATCACTCTCCGTTGAAGGTGAACGTCCGCTCCTTACCCTCTCCGGTGACGCCAACCGTGACAACCTGACCGGGTTGCAGCTCTCCAAACAGGATACGCTCGGACAGCGCATCCTCGATTTCCCGCTGAATCGCGCGACGCAGCGGGCGCGCGCCGAGGACCGGATCAAAGCCCACGTCGGCCAGCAGCTCGCGAGCCTCATCCGTCAGCTGCAGGCGCATATCCTGCGCCTCCATCCGCTTAGCCAGCTTCGCGATCATCAGGTCGACGATGCGAGCAATCTCCGGCTTCGTCAGCGGCGGGAACACGATCGTGTCGTCGACGCGGTTGAGGAACTCGGGACGGAAGTGCTGCTTGAGCTCCTCCGCGACCTTCGCCTTCATGCGACCGTAGTCGTGCGTCGAGTTATCCGCCGTCTGGAAGCCCGTCAGGACCCCCTTGTTGATGTCGCGGGTACCCAGGTTCGTCGTCATGATGATGACGGTGTTCTTGAAGTCCACCTTGCGGCCCTGCGAATCCGTCAGGCGCCCCTCCTCCAGGATCTGGAGCAGCGAGTTGAAGATGTCCGGGTGAGCCTTCTCAACCTCGTCGAAGAGGACGACCGAGAACGGCTTGCGGCGCACCTTCTCCGTGAGCTGGCCACCCTCGTCGTAGCCGACGTAGCCGGGAGGCGCACCGAAGAGACGCGACGCCGTGTGCTTCTCCGAGAACTCCGACATGTCCAGCTGGATCAGAGCATCCTCGTCGCCGAACAGGAACTCGGCGAGAGCCTTCGCCAGCTCGGTCTTACCCACGCCCGTCGGGCCCGCGAAGATGAACGAGCCGCCGGGACGGTTCGGATCCTTCAGACCCGAGCGCGTGCGACGAATCGACTGGGCGAGGGCCTTGACGGCCTCGTCCTGGCCGATGACGCGCTTGTGCAGCTCATCTTCCATCTTGAGCAGCTTCGCGGTCTCCGTCTGGGTCAGGCGCACGACCGGGATACCCGTCGACATGGCCAAGACCTCGGCGATCTCCTGATCCCCGACCTCGGCGATCTCGTCAGACTCGCCACCCTTCCAGGCCTCTTCCTTCGCCTTGCGCTCATCGGAGAGCTTCGACTCCTCGTCGCGCAGCGACGCTGCCTTCTCGAAGTCCTGATCGTCGATGGCCGCCTCCTTGTTGCGACGCACCTCGGCGATCTTCTCGTCCAGCTCGCGCAGCTCCGGCGGCGCAGTCATACGACGGATGCGCAGGCGCGCCCCGGCCTCGTCGACCAAGTCGATCGCCTTATCGGGGAGGAAACGATCCGAAATGTAACGGTCCGCCAGCTCGGCGGCCGCCTGGATCGCGGCGTCCGTAATGATGACGCGGTGGTGGGCCTCGTAGCGGTCGCGCAGGCCCTTGAGGATCTCCACCGTCTCCTCGACGCTGGGCTCCTCAACCTTCACCGGCTGGAAACGACGCTCAAGGGCCGCATCCTTCTCGATGTGCTTGCGGTACTCGTCGTTCGTCGTCGCGCCGATCGTCTGGAGCTCGCCGCGCGCCAGCATCGGCTTGAGCATCTGTGCCGCGTCGATCGAGCCCTCGGCGGCGCCCGCGCCCACGAGGGTGTGGATCTCGTCGATGAACAGGATGATGTCGCCGCGCGTGCGGATCTCCTTGAGGACCTTCTTCAGGCGCTCCTCGAAGTCGCCGCGGTAGCGCGAGCCAGCGACCAGCGACCCCATGTCGAGGCTGTAAATCTGCTTATCCTTGATGGTCTCGGGCACGTCGCCGTGCACGATCGCCTGAGCGAGGCCCTCGACGACCGCCGTCTTACCGACGCCGGGCTCGCCAATCAGGACCGGGTTGTTCTTCGTGCGGCGCGACAGGACCTGCATGACGCGCTCCATCTCGACGCGGCGGCCGATGACAGGGTCCAGCTTGTTCTCGCGCGCGGCCTGCGTCAGGTTGCGGCCGAACTGCTCGAGGATCGCGGAGTTCGAGCGCTCGGGACCACCCGAGCCGCCCACGCCCGCGCCCACGGACTCGCGGCCCTCCTCGTCGCCGCGCTGGTAGCCGCTGAGCATCTGGATGACCGTCTGGCGCACCTGCGCCAGGTCCGCGCCCTGCTTGGTCAGCACCTGGGCGGCCACGCCCTCGCCCTCCTTGAGGAGGCCGAGCAGCAGGTGCT
>ENA-OWND01000934-OWND01000934.1-metagenome-genome-assembly--contig:-NODE-934-length-18821-cov-62.896941_pt1 | contig 18821 bp, 17 predicted proteins | sample MGYA00245342_ERZ651119 | MGnify/ENA primary metagenome ERZ651119 (study PRJEB26857, sample SAMEA4031756) | metagenome | biome: human; feature: oral; material: saliva | place: Philippines | collected 2014...
CGTCAATATCGCCCGCCTTCTCGGGGCGGAACTTCTCAATCGTGTGCGGAAGCTGCTGAGCCAGCGGCGGGTCAATCTCGACCGCCACCATGTCCTTCGCAGCATCCAGGATGCCGAGGGTCAACGAGCCCAGGCCCGGGCCGACCTCCAGCACCGTCTCCTCCGGTGAAATCTCTGCCGCATTGACAATACGACGAATCGTATTCGGATCAATCACAAAGTTCTGCCCAAGAGTCTTCGTGGGGCGAATACCGAGCGTCTCGGCAAGCTCGCGAATCTCAGCCGGGCCGAGCAGGGGCAGATCGTTCACAGCGTTCCTTCACATAGGTGGATGGTGGGGAGGTTACAGTTTAGATTACCGCGAGAAACACTGCTTTACCTCATCAAGAGTGGCTTCCAGAGCGTTCTTAGCGTTCGTAATACGCTTCTTCGGAGCCAAAGCAATACGCACTCGATCCAGAGGACCAGTACCGTGCTGGAGGCTATTCACCTTATCCAGATGACGCTTACCGGACTCCAGGATGACGCTACTGCCCTCCCAGCCGCACAGGCCCGGCTGCACAAAACGCACATCCACACCCCACTGCTGGTACAGCTTGTAATCATCAGCCACAGTACCCGGCACCTTGTCCTCAAACTGCTTGAGCAGCAACTCAGCACCCGAACGGGAAATCAAATACAAGCCGGTGCAAATCAGGGGCCAGCCACCGTAGGGCTTACCCATACGGTACTTACCGTGCACAAAAGGAGACAGCAGGGACAGGCGGATGTATTCCACCTGCGGGTTCAGCTTGCCGGCTTCATTCGCAAAAGAATCGCTGAGGTTTACCAGGTGCACCTGCGGGTACTTCGTGATAATCGCGTTCACGACCGCCTCAGCATCCGGAGAAAGAAGGATGTCGTCTTCGGCAATCAGCACCCAATCGGCGTCACTTGCAACAAAGTCACGCCACATCTTCACATGGCTGAGCATGCAACCCTTCTCCGCGGGGCTAGGGTCACGATGCCAACGGCTGCGGAAAAACTCAACGTCAAATTCTTCATCAGCGACGTGATTATCGCGGTTATCCACCGCAGAATAACGGATAAAGCCCTGCGCCGGCGCGCCCACAGAATAGAACGAGTCGAAACGGTTCGCGCCATCCAGGCCCAGAACATACTTCAGAATCTTTGCCATCTTTTCCCTTCAATAGCTCATCCAGAAAACCTAAGCAATAGAAGATCGCAAAGGTTAATTGTGATGACAGTACCCCAATCTATCGCTGGGTTACCGTCTCTGGATTATCGTCCTAGACGCAGCTTCGCATCTTCGAGAGTGGCATCCAGAATATTCTTCGCGTTCGCAATACGCTTCTTCAGCGCCAGGGAGATGCGCAACCGGTCGATAAAACCGGTGCCATGCTGCGTGCTCTTGAGACTTTCCAAGTGACGAACGCCAGAAGTTTGAATGAGGCTGGTGCCTTCCCAACCGCACAGGCCGGGCTGCACCAAATATACGTCCACTCCCCATTCTCGGTAGAGGGAATAATCATCAGCAACAACACCGGGAACCGTCTCGCCAAAACATTCTACGAGTCGTTCAGCCCCAGAACGCGAAAGAAGATACAAGGCAGCACCATACAGAGGCTTTGAACCATAGGCACTACCCATACGGTACTTGCCGTACACAAAAGGAGAAAGCAACGAAAGACGGGGGTAATCAACCCGCGGGTTGAGCTTGCCAGCTTCAGAAGCGTAGATATCGCCCAGGTTAACCATCTGCACGTGAGGATACTTTTTGATAATCCTCTCCACTACAGGCTGCAGGTCAGGGGAAATGAGGACATCGTCCTCTGCCAGCAAAGCCCAGTCGGCATCTGAAGCGAGGAAGTCCATCCACATGTGGTAGTGGCTCAAAGCGCAACCCTTCTCGGCAGGCCTCGGCTCTCTACCGTAACGAGCCAGGAACAGCTTGCTATCGAATTGTGCATCAGTGACGTGATTATCACGGTTATCCACCGCAGAATAACGCTGAAAACCTTGAGTGGGTGCCCCCACCGAGAAGAAAGAATCAAACCGGTTAGCGCCGTCCAAGCCCAGGACGTATTTTAGGACTTTTACCATGATGTTCCCTTTGCTGTGGCACACCCATACAGTCCTGATCTGAAACGACAGAAGCCATGCATGAGTGCCGAGTATTGACTTGGCACCGACAATCACAAAGCACGCCGAAAATATGCGCGCACGATAACAAATTACCTAGTCAGTGAGAGATGAATTATATGTATAAAAATACCCTATCACTCATGTGAAGATAGAACCCAGCAATTGGCACGCAGCCCCCTGTTATATCTCGCACTTTATATATAGCCTCACCCGCGAGGCCTGAAAACACCCGTAAAAAAATCCCTCCCCACCACGCGTGTGATGGGGAGGAACCTGCGCAAAGAGACTTACTTACTTCGCCTTACCCAGGCGCTGCTTCACATCTTCAACGGTAGACAGCAAAGCGTTCTTGGCGTTCGCAAGGCGCATCTTCGGCGCGAGGGCGATGCGCAGTCGGTCCAACGCGCACGTTCCACGCTGGTTGGCGTTGAGAGACTCTAGATGACTCATTCCCGATTCCAGCAGAGTGCTACTTCCTTCCCAGCTGCACAGGCCGGGCTGCACAAAGCGCACATCCAAGCCCCACTCCTCGTACAGGGGGTAATCATCAGCCACAGTGCCCGGAGCCTTACCCTCAAAATGTTTCACGAGCTGCTCCGCGCCCAAGCGGGACAGCAGGTACAGGCCAGCACACCCCAGACGGTGGGGGCCGTACATTTTACCCATACGGTACTTGCCGTACACGAACGGGGAGAGAAGAGAGAGACGAATGTAATCCACGCGCGGATTCATCACGCCAGCGTGGGAAGAGTAACCGTCGCAGAGGTTAACAAGCTGTACCTCGGGGTGGCGCTCGATAATCCGCTGCACTACCTTATCGGCATCAGCAGAGACGAGGGCGTCGTCCTCAGCAAAAACGCCCCAGTCAGCGTCGCTTTCCAGAAAATCACGCCACATATTCAGGTGACTGAGCATGCATCCCTTCTCGGCTGCCGAAGGATCACGGTCCCAGCGTTTACGGAAAGACTCGGTATCAAAGTCTGAATCAGCCAGGTGGTCATCTCGGTTATCCACCGCGGAGAATCGTTGAAAATCCCGAGCGGGTGCCCCCACCGAGAAGAAAGAATCAAACCGGTTAGCGCCATCCAGTCCCAGAACGTATTTCAGAATTTTTGCCATGATGTTCCCTTTTCGATGGCACACTCATACAGCCTTTATGCGATACGACATGAGCCCTGCATGAGTTGCCGATGTGTGGACCGGGCAACAACATGTACGAGGCGCTCCAAAGCGCACGCGTACCATGGAATATCACCTAGTCGATGAGTGAATGGTATGTATAAAATACCCTATCATTCAAGCCAAGATAGCCCCCAATATTTGGCGTACGGCTTCCTGTTATGTCTCGCACTTTATATATAGCCTCACCCGCGAGGCCTGAAAACACCCGTAAAAAATCCCTCCCCACCACGCGTGTGATGGGGAGGGACCTGCGCAAAGAGACTTACTTACTTCGCCTTACCCAGGCGCTGCTTCACCTCATCGAGGGTTGCATTCAGAGCATTTTTTACATTCTTCAGACGTACCCTCGGCGCCAAGGCAATACGCAGACGATCCAGCGCGCTCGCACCCTTCTGGTTCTCGGTCAGCATCTCCAGGTGGCTCTTACCGGAATCCAGGATGACGCTACTGCCTTCCCAATCGCACAGGCCGGGCTGCACGAAACGCACATCCACGCCCCACTGCTGGTACAGCGTGTAGTCATCAGCAACAGTGCCCGGAGCCTTACCCTCAAGCTGCTTGAGCAGCAGCTCAGCGCCCGAACGGGAAATCAGGTATAGACCGGTGCAACCCAGACGGGTCGAACCGTACAGCTCACCCATACGGTACTTACCGTACACAAAAGGAGAGAGTAGAGACAGGCGGATGTACTCCACGCGGGGGTTCATGGTGCCGGCCTTGAACGAGTACGCATCGCACAGGTTCACCAGCTGCGCCTGCGGATACTTGGTGATGATGGCATTGACCACTGCCTCGGCGTCAGGAGAAATAAGGATGTCATCCTCAGCGATCAAAGCCCAGTCAGCGTCCGATGCGAGGAAGTCCTCCCACATCTTCACGTGGCTGAGCATACAACCACGCTCAGCCGGGCTGGGTTCGCGGTGCCAACGGCTACGGAAGAACTCAACGTCAAACTCTTTATCCGTGACGTGGTTATCGCGGTTATCGACCGCAGAGTAAGGCACAAAGTCCTTCGCGGGCGCGCCCACCGAATAAAACGAGTCGAAACGGTTCGCACCATCCAGGCCCAGAACATACTTAGTAATTCTCATCGAAAGAATCCTCCGATTTCATGTTGATGCCGTATAAGAGTATCTAGTGTCCCGAAGGGGAACCCGGGTATGGCGCACGTCGTGCAAACGTAATGCGGATGGGCCGTCTCTTATTTACGACATCCCGGAAAGGAATAATTTACATGAGAGTGAATAACATGAGAGTGAATAACATGAGAGTGAATAATATGAAACTATCACAAATCTAGACGGACAACCTAACAAAGCTAATGTTCAGTTCTTGCCGCCATAAACGCGATATCGGAATAACACGTCCCCTCATGTATAGCAGAGATAGGTTGCCTACCACTGGCCATACACGCGCTCCGAATTTTCGCGGATGAGGCGACATAGTGCTTCCAGCTCCTCACCGCGGTGAGCAGCCATGAAACGCACCGTGTAATTTGTCATGTACGACGCGTTCGGGCGGCCACGGAACGGATGCGGGGTCAAGAACGGTGCATCCGTCTCAGCCAGAATCAGCTCGGGGCGAGCCATCGCCAACGATTCCTGAATACCCTTCGAGTTCTTGAACGTCACCGTGCCAGCAAAGCTCATGTACCAGCCGCGCTCGTTACAGATTTCGGCCAGCTCGGGCCCACCCGAGTAGCAGTGAAACACGGTCCGCTCCGGCGCGCCCTCCTCGTCCAGGATGCGCACGACGTCCTCGTGGGCATCGCGGTCGTGAATCTGCAGCGCCAGGTTATGCTTCTTCGCCAGGCGGATATGCTCGCGGAAGCTGTAGTGCTGCGCCTCCTTACCCTCATCTCCGGTGCGGAAGTAGTCCAGGCCGGTCTCACCGATGGCGCGCACGCGGTCGGTAGCGGCAAGCTCGTCAAGGGTGGCGAGCGCCGCCTCCAGCTGACCGGCTGCAGCCAGTTCGGGCGCGGTGTTCGGGTGAATCGCGACGGCTGCGAGCACACGCTCGTCGGCCTGGGCGGCGGCTACGGCGTAGAGGGAGGAGGGAATATCGCATCCGACCTGCACGATGGCGCCGATGCCGAGCTTCTCACCGGTGTCGAGCGCATCGCGGGCGCTGATTTCTACCTCACCGTCGAGCAGGTCCATGTGAGTGTGGTTATCCACGATGGGGTAGGGCAGCGGCTCGGGGGCAGGCGGAAAAAGCAGGTTGCGACTGCGTCCGTTCTCACCGGTCGTGGAGCGGCGGCGGGTGCCCTCCCCTCCCTTGGCGTCGCTAATACCCACGTAGAGCTCCGCCTCGTAGGGGGCTGGGATTTCGCCGGGCACGACACTCCAGCCCTGCGGCAGCACGGTTCCCTCCAGCTGCGCGGGGGTGGGCAGGGTGTACCCCGCCAGGGAGGCGAGGGCGTTCAGGTCCTCCTGGGTGATGGTGTTACCGGTGTGGTTCTGGCACATGGGGAATCCTTCTGTGTGTTTGCGATACCGCGGGATAGTCCGCGCAGGACAACCCGGGGGGCACGCCCCGCGGGGTCACGGCGTCACAGTAATAACTATTCCGGGCGGTTCATTATTCCGAGCGGGCGGCCAGGGCTGCCTCGTACAGCTCGCGCTTGGAGGTGCCGGTCTCGGCGGCCACGGCGGTGCAGGCGGCCTTGAGTCGCTCGCCGGCGGCCACACGGTCGAGTACCAGCTGCACGACGTCCTGCGCTTCGGGGGTTTCGGGGGCCTGTGCGCCCTTGACGATAATGACGATCTCGCCGCGAATACGTTCTGACTCAGCCCACTCGGCGAGCTCGGCCAGGGTGCCGCGGCGAACCTCCTCGTGGAGCTTGGTCAGCTCACGGCTGACGGTGCCTCGACGGTCCGCGCCGAAGGTCTGCACAAAGTCAGCGAGGGTCGCGGCGGTGCGGTGCGGGGACTCGTAGAAGATCATGGTGCGTTCCTCCCCCGCCAGCGAGGCGAGGCGACGCGAACGCTCGGAGCCCTTTCGGGCCAGGAACCCTTCGAAGGTGAAGCGGCCGGTGGGCAGGCCGGAGAGCGCGAGCGCGGTCAGCGCGGCGGAGGGGCCGGGCACCACGGTGACGGGCAGGTCCGCCTCGGCAACCGCGGCCGCAGCCACGTAGCCGGGGTCGGAGATGGTTGGCATGCCCGCGTCCGAGAGAAGCAACACGCGCTGGCCATCCTGCACCGCCTGCACGATGGTTGCGCTGCGTCCTTCTTCGTTGTGGTCATGGTTGACGATGACGCGACCGCGGGTGCGCACACCGAGCCCGGAGGCGAGGGTCCGCAGCTTGCGGGTGTCCTCAACGGCGATGAGGTCTGCGGTGGCGAGGGCCGAGCGCAGGCGGTCGGAGGCGTCGGCCAGGTTACCGATGGGGGTGCCGCCGAGGATGAGCACGCCGCCTTCTTCAGAGGTGACGGGCACGTCGGAGTTGGGCGCATCGGCCGTTGAGGGTTCGGAGAGCTCGGCGGATTCTTCGGGGTATTCGGCGGCGGGTGCGGTCATGGCAGGCCTCGTGTCTGTGTCTGGTCTTCGCTTACCACCTAAGTGTAACGCTCGTTTTTTGGGCGGCGGGTGAGGGTAACGCTTTCCCCGCGGCGGGTGCTCCGGGCGTCATATACCCTCGTCACCGGGCGGAAATGGTGCATCATACTGTCTAACCATTTAGGATGGATGGGTGAAGATACCTAAGCTCTCCTCCCCCGAGGCCTCGACCGAGTCGAGCCAGGCCGCCGTCCGCGCAGGACGCTACGGCCTGGATTCCCTGCTCGATGCCCTCGCTGTCGCCTACATCCGGGCCCCGCGCTGGGGCTGGGTGGCTCCCACGCTGATTGTGCTGCTGGCCGGTGTGCTGCGCTTCTACAACTTGGCCCACCCGAACGCCATCGTCTTCGACGAAACCTACTACGCGAAAGATGCCTACTCCTACGTTCACTACGGCTACGAACTGAGCTGGACGAAGGACGCGAACGCATCCTTCGTGGCGGGGCACCCCTCGGGTATCCTGCCGGACTCGCCGGAGTACGTGGTGCATCCGCCGCTGGGCAAATGGATGATTGCCGCCGGCATGGCGATCTTTGGCGATAATAATCCCTTCGGTTGGCGCGTCTCGGCGGCCGTCATCGGTACGCTTTCGGTGGCGCTGATTGCCTACGCAGCGTGGTTGCTCTTCCGTTCCGTAACGGTTTCGACCATTGCGGCGTTGCTGGCCGCTGTGGACGGCCTCATGCTGGTTGAGTCGCGCCTGGCACTGCTCGATATCTTCCAGATGTTCTGGATTCTGGCGACCTTCGTGTGCCTGCTCTTGGACCGCATCCACGCCCGGCGCGTATTGGCCCGCAATATTGCGGAGGCTGCCCGGCAGTACCGGGGGGAGCTCCCTCCGATGTCTTGGGGTCCGGGTATGGGCCTGCGGCTGTGGCGTGTGGCGGCCGGTGTGTGCGCCGGTGCCGCCGTGGGCGTGAAGTGGAACTCTCTCTTCTTTATCGCCGCGATGGGTCTGCTGACGGTTTTCTGGGATATGAATGCCCGCCGCATCGTTGGCCTGCCGAAGTGGGGGCTGATCGCTCTGGTGCGCGATGGCATCCCGGCCTTCGTGCAGATGATTGGCGTGGGTCTGCTGGTGTACCTGAGCACCTGGGCCGGCTGGTTCCAGTCTTCGAATGCGTACTTCCGTCACTGGGCTCAGGAGAACCCGGGCAAGGGCCTTTTGTGGCTCCCGGAGGATTTGCGTTCCCTGTGGGAGTACCACGCCTCCGCTTTCAAGTTCCACTCGGGTCTGAGCACCCCGCACACCTATTCCTCGCAGGCATGGCAGTGGCTGATTCTGGGCCGCCCGACCTCGTACTTCTACGAGTCGCCGAAGCTGGGTTCTGCCGGATGCACGGTAAAGTCATGCTCCGAGGCCATCTTGAACATTGGTAACCCGGCAATCTGGTGGGCGTTTATTCCCGCGATCTTGGTGGGCCTATTCGTGTTCCTGCTCAAGCGGGACTGGCGTTTTGGCGCGCTGCTGCTGGTGTTCGGTGCCGGCTATTTCCCGTGGTTTATGTACCCGACCCGCACGATGTTCTACTTCTACGCGCTGTCCTTCGAGCCGTTCCTGATTCTGCTGCTGGCCGGCGCCCTGGGCCTGTGCCTCTCGGGGGCTCGCGGTTCGGTGGTGAGGGCGCGCGTCGGCGTGACAGTGGTTGTGCTGTACCTGGTGGGTGTGCTCGTGCTGAGCGCGTACTTCATGCCGCTGTGGACAGCTCAGGTCATCCCCTACGAGCAGTGGTACTCGCACATGTGGTTTAAGTCTTGGATTTAGAATCTCGGGCTTAGTCCACGGGGCTTAGTCTGCGGGGCTTAGTCTGCGGGGCTTAGTCTGCCGACGCCCCAAATACGCGAGGGGGCCGGAACTATAAGTTCCGGCCCCCTCGCTATGCGTTCTGGTGCGCGATGCTAGTTCTCGCCCACGCGGGCCGAGGCCAGCTTGACGCGCAGTTCCTGGCGTTCCTGGCGGCGACGCTCCGCCTTGAGCTTGCGATAGGTCGTGGGCCAGGTGCCCACCAGCAGAATCACGATCTGCACGGCCACGATAACCGCCACGGCGATGGCCGCGTCAATCCAGAACTGCGGCGGGTAGAGGCGAATCAGGGTGCTTCGCACCGAGAATTCCCAGTTACCCTGCGGGAAGAACACCTGGTGGAAGGTCGTGAAGAGCCATTCCCAGCCGAAGGCTCCCACGACGCCCAACACCACGATGAGGCCGAGGGTAATCCAGGTGCCGGTGAAGAGGCTACGGCGAATCACCCCGGGGGCGCGCTCGCGCAGCGAGAGGCTGCTGAAGAGCGTGATTAGCACAAATACGGCGACGGCCATCGTGGCGATTAGCAGAACCCACTTCACATCGTGCATGTGGTTGACCTCTGCGTCGGTGAAGGCAAGAGCGTTGTCGGCACCGGTGGTGATGCGCGCGAGGTACTCTCGCGGGGCAAAGTTGTTGATGTAGTCCAGGCCGTAGGAACCCAGGCGCATGCGTTCGATGAGGTAGTAGCCGTAGCTGTCCTCGGGGAACCCGGGTCGGTGGTACTCGAACCAGAGGAAGGGCGCGGAGGCGACGACGCGAATCGCAATCATCAGCACGCTCAGCGGCACGGCGAGGGCGATGAGCGTGGAACGCAGCCTCAGCAGGCGCGGCTGATCCTGCATGGCGTCCTGGCGTGCCGCGGCGCGTTCCGCAGCCTCGGGTGAGGAGGCGAGCGAAGAGAGCGGCGCGTTGGGGTCGGCGACGGTCCGGTTCTGGCCCGTGCGGGTGGTTTCGGTGCGGTACTTGCGGCTGCTACCCGTGGTGGTTGCGGCCTCGGCGGTGGCGACGCTCGCCGCCTGAGCGGGTGCATCCGCGGCGGGTGCGCTGGAGGCGCTCGCGGGGGTTGTAGCTGTCGCTTCAGCTTCGGCGGCACGCTGCATGGTCTCACGGTTGAGATCGCTGAGCGTGGGGTTCTTGGGGGTGCTCTGAGAGTCACGGACCAGGGGCACGAAACCGGTGGAAACGTTGGTTCGGGTGCGCACGCGCGAACCAACACCCTGCTCGCGCAACTTGCTGCGGGCCGGAACGACGGGAACGGAACCGGTGGGCAGGTCGGGTTCTTCGGCAACGTTCGGAACATCGGCGGCGATGCGTCCGAAGGCGCCGGTGTTCGGTGCCGGTTCAACAGCCTGACGGTTGGTCTGTCGTTCGGCTTGGCGGGCCTGCAGGAGCTCCTCTGCGTTGGTTCGACGGATGGCCGGGCGCAGGGCTCCCCACATGCCTCGAGGTGTTTCTTTGGTCATGGTCTCGCGTTCTATCGTGAGTGAGTGTCCGTTGAGTGTGTTCGGGCGGGTGAATACTACCTGCCAGTTTCTCACACGCAAAGAACCTTCCACGGCAATTCGCGGAAGGTTCTTTACATTCTAGTGCTTTAAAGCTTAGCTTTCGGTGTCCACAGCCTGGACAGGTACCTTGTAGACTACGTGCCAGCCCTGCGGTGCGGTGAGTCGGGCGGCGTGCTCGTCGCAGAGGTCGTAGGCGTGAGGGTCACGAAACTCCGAGAGCTCATCGATGGTTGCGGTGGAGTCCGCGTAAGAGTAGTGGAGGGTGACGGTCGCCTCTCGTCGGCAGGTTTGGCGGGAGCACAGTCGCGCAGTCTGCATGTGGGTTGTACCTTCCTGGCTTAGCTCGCCTGCTTGCGTAGTCGGCGGCGTTCTCGTTCTGACAGACCGCCCCAGATGCCGAAGCGCTCGTCATTGTCCATTGCATATTGTAGACACTCTTCGCGTACGGGGCATACACCGCACACCCTTTTGGCGTCCCGGGTGGAGCCGCCCTTTTCGGGGAAGAAGGCTTCGGGGTCGGTCTGGGCGCAGAGCGCTTCGGCTTGCCAGGCGAGCTCTCCGTCGTCTCCTTCGGTTCCGTAGAGTCCAGCGGCGGCAGCCCAAATATCGACGGGGGCGGACTGTCGCCGCTCGGCGTCGGTTAGAAAGGCATCGGCGGCCTGTTCGAGTGATGGTGCAGGGTTCATGCTACGGTGCTGAGCGCCTGAGGTGCGTGCCGCGGTTATGCGGTCAGCGGCTAGGTAGGAGCCCATGGGTTTTCCTTCCGTGTTCTCATTGTGAGGATAATGAGTCTGCGGATCCGTCGTGGACGGAATCTTAGTGTGTATGGTGTGGCATGGTTCGCTTCAGCCTCTACGGTCCCCCAAAGCAAACACGCTTATATATCTATTAGACGTGCGACACGCCGTTTCGTCAAACTAGACTTAATGATTATTTAGATGTATATAACGTGACGATTATTTATTGTAATTGCGACTTTTATTTGGTTTGGGAACAAAAATATCGTCTCGCGAACGGCACGAAACCCCTCGTCGGGCTCGTCATCACGTACCTGGTTTCCGGGGCGGTTCCGGGCAATCGGCTACATTTCGGGGCTCCGGCCCTAATTTTAGAAACCCGCCAATAAATTAAGAGTAGCCATACCTCAGCTATTTTTCGTCCGCACGTTTCCCAATTTATGCAGTTGTGCATATAGGCCCTTACGGACAAAAATTTCACACCCGTAACAAGAAAACTTTACATTAAGCGGTTTTATGACAAGCACTATTTGAAAATATCGCTCCGCGCCGCGTGTTTTTTCTTCTCGTTCCCTGAAAATTTTCTCCTTACCGTTCTATGACGATCTCTCCCCTCGGCCGCGTGGCCGAGATAACCCCGGGCTCTCTCCTCTTCTCTCTTTCCCCCCCCCGTGCCCGGCGCAATACCTGCGGTGCGGTAGAGTGAAACCATGGTTACCCTATCCCCTACCGGTCCCGCGGTTCCCGCCTCCCTCAACCGATTCTTTGAGGCCCTCAGCTCCGTGCAGACCCCCGCACTCATCTGGTACTCCGACAACGGCGAGCGCATCGAGCTCTCCGGGCGCGTCCTCATGAACTGGGTCAACAAGACCGCCAACCTGCTCATCGAGGAATGTGACCTCGCCACTGAAGAGGCCTTCGATCTGCAGGCGCCCCTGCACTGGCGTCCTCTGGTGGTCGGCCTAGCCGCCCTGCGCGTGGGCGCAACTCTCGACCGGGACGAGCCCCTGGCCGCCGCGGTATGCACCGAGCAGGACGCGCGCTTCGTCAACGGCCCAGCCTATCTTCTGGCGGTAGACCGCGCTCCCCTGGCCCTCGCCTACTCTGGGGATTTGACTGCTCTGCAAACCTACGCCGATGAAGTGCTCGATTTCTGTGCCCTGGTGCCCAGCATGGGTGACCACTACGAGGGTCTGCTGCCCGACGAGTCTGCCGAAGTGGTCGAGGGCTTCACCTACTCCGAGGCCTACGCGCAGATTCGCCAGCTAGCGGACTCGTACCGTGGCGAGACGCTTTCCGGCGGTCAGCGGGCGTTGGCCCTCATGCTGAGCCCCAGCTACGGTTTTGATTCCTCGGAGGCGACGCTGAGCACCCTGATGCAGGCCTTGGCCATCATGGCTTCGGGGCGCGCCGTGTTCCTGGCCGATCCGGCCGTTGAGTGGAGCGAAGAGCGGCTTGCATCCCTCCTGGAGGCCGAACGCGCCAAGGAACTGCCCTGTAGTTAGGCCCCCGATACGATAAGAGCGTGAAGATAAAGCACCGGCCCCGATACACGAAGTATCGGGGCCGGTGCTTTGTCTTTTATAGGGCTGGTGGGCTCTGAGCGGTGCCGTTTAGCGGCCGCGCTCGGCACCGGACGCGTTCGCCCCGCCGTCCTGAGCCTTGGAGCCTTCCGAGGCTTCGCCGTCCAGGATGGCGGCCGCGTCATCAAACATGTGGCCGAGTTCCTCATGGTCGGTGCCCTCACCCTTGGAGACCTGGTTACGGTGCGAGCCGTACACCCAGAAGCGGTAGAGGAAGTAACGCAGGATGGTGCCCAGGATGGTACCGATGATCGTACCGGAGATGAACGAGGCCTCCGCGGTGCGCAGGTTCAGCACGTAGGTGCTAAAGGCCACGCAGCCGGCCTCAACCATGATGCCCAGCAGGTTGACGATGCCGAATTCGACGGCCTCGCGCTTCCAGTTTTCGGAGCGGGATTCGCGGAAGGTCCACAGGCGGTTCATAAGCCACGAGAAGATGGTGGCCACGATACTTGCGACGACCTTTGCCTTCGTGTGGGACTGCGACATGACGGTCATCATGAGAACCCACACGGTAATGGAATTCACCACAAACGCAGCGCCACCGACGGTTCCGAACTTAAGCACCTCGATGCCGTAGCTGTCCCACAGGGATTTCAGTCGTTCGGTCATGGTGGGTTTAGTCTGTGCGCTCATGCGGGGCCTATCTAACAGGTGGTGTCGGTGGATAGCTTCCGGGTCCGCCAGAGCGGGGCCGCGAGGCAGAGACCGGGCGCCGGGGACTTTTCAAGCTCTTCATATGGTAGTACAGACCGGCCGGGTTATCCCTAGCCGCGCCGGATTTTTCAGTCAATACCCAGCCGGTAGCGGCAGCTTTTCCCCCGCCACAGGCAATCGCCCGCCCACAGTTCACGATACGGTTCATCTAACGTGTACGCCCCGAAGCGAGTACACTTAGGTGATGTGACTTACCCTGTGACTGGACCCGTAATTGGCGTCATCGGCGGAGGCCAGCTGGCCCGCATGATGGCCCCCGCAGCAACTAACCTTGGCATCAACCTGCAGATTCTCGCGGAGGCGCCCACTGTCGGCGCCGTGGCGGCGGTACGCACCGCCCCCGTTGGCGATTACAAGGATCTCGATACCCTCCGCGAGTTTGCCCGCGGCAAGGATGTCATCACCTTCGATCACGAGCACGTGCCCACCGAATTTTTGCGCACCCTCATGGCCGAGGGTGTGAACGTGCAGCCTCAGCCCGACGCCCTGCAGTACGCGCAGGATAAGCTCCTGATGCGCCAGGCCGTCGAGCGCCTGGGTCTGCCGAACCCTCGCTGGGCTAAGGTTTCTACCCTGGACGAGCTTCTTGCCTTCGGCGATGAGATTGGCTGGCCCGTGGTGTTGAAGACCCCGCGCGGCGGCTACGACGGCAAGGGCGTGCTTGTGCTGGATTCCCCCGCCGAGGCCCGCGAGCGTAGCTCCGAATGGTTCGAGCAGCTGCCCTCGCGCACCGATTTCTCCGCCCTGCTGGCCGAGGAGAAGGTTCCCTTCACCCGCGAGCTTTCCGCACTGGTGGCTCGTCGTGAGAGCGGCGAGGTGCGCCCCTGGCCGGTCGTTGAGACCATCCAGGTGAACTCCATCTGTGACGAGGTGATTGCCCCCGCGCAGAACCTGGCCCCCGAGATTGCCGAGGCCGCCGCGGCCGCAGCCGTGACCATCGCCTCCGAGCTGGGCGTGACCGGCGTGATGGCCGCCGAGCTCTTCGAGGTGCCCGGCTCCCCCGCAGGCTTCTACATCAACGAGCTAGCCATGCGCCCGCACAACACCGGCCACTGGACCCAGAACGGTTCGGTGACCAGCCAGTTCGAGCAGCACCTGCGGGCCGTGCTGGATCTGCCGCTGGGCGATACCTCCGTGCTGGACGAGGTCGCCGTCATGAAGAACTACCTGGGCGGCGAGAACGAGGACATCTTCGGCGTCTACCCGCTGGCCCTCTCGGCCGAGCCTCGCGCCAAGATTCACTTCTACGGTAAGGAAACCCGACCCGGCCGCAAGATTGGCCACGTGAACATTTCGGGCCGGGTCGATGAGCTTGAGAACCTGCGCCACAGCGCCGCCAACGCCGCATCCATTTTGCGCGATGGCCGCCCCCTGTAGGCGACGGGCCACTCAAATATAGGTCGAGCGCGGGTTCTCTCCGCTGAGAACCCGCGCTCGACGCCCCTAGTGATGGTGGTATTCCACCGCATTGTGAAAGGATATGAGGATTATGTCTCAGTCTCCCTATGATTCCTCCCAGCCCATCGTCGGCATTGTGATGGGTTCCGATTCGGACTGGTCGGTCATGGAGGCCGCCGCCGAGGTGCTGGAAGAGTTCGGCATCCCCTACGAGGCTGACGTCGTCTCGGCGCACCGCATGCCCGAGGACATGATTGAGTACGGCAAGAAGGCTCACAGCCGCGGCATCCGCGTTATTATCGCCGGTGCCGGCGGTGCCGCTCACCTGCCGGGCATGCTCGCCTCGGTCACCGCTCTGCCGGTGATTGGTGTTCCGGTGCGCCTGAAGAACCTCGAAGGCATGGATTCGCTGCTGTCGATCGTCCAGATGCCCGCCGGCGTTCCGGTAGCTACCGTATCCATCAACGGTGCACGCAATGCGGGTCTGCTGGCCCTGCGCATCCTGGGTTCGGGCACCGATGCTTTCGCCCGCCAGGTGCACGACGACCTGCACGAGTTCTCGGCTAACCTGCGCCAGTCGGCTATCGACAAGGGTGCGGCTCTGCGCACCCGCGTGGCCGAGGCGAAGGCCAAGGCAGCGGCCGAGCGCGAGGCTGAGGAGAACGTCTCATCTACCCGCCCGAATTCCTCCCCCGAGGCCTCCTCGGAGCCGCAGGCTTACGTTCCCTAAGCTCGGATACACTAGAGGAATGAGCAATATTCTTCAGTCCGATATCTGGGCACGTTTTCAGGAATCTAATGGTCACACCGTAATCCGCAAGAGCGGTAACGGCTGGTCGTACCTTGCGACCGTTGAGGGCGGCGCCACCGGCCGCTACCTGTACAGCCCGTACGGACCGGTTGCTTCGAGCGCTGTGGCCTTCGACGAGGCTCTCGCGTCGTTGAAGGAAGAGGCCGCGAAGCGCCGTTGCCTGTTTGTGCGTATCGAGCCGACTGAATCCGCTATTTGGGGTGACCAGGATGCCGCTGCATTCTTGGCTCGTCGCGGCGCGGTGCTGGCTCCCCGCCAGGTGCAGCCCTCGCACACGCAGATTATTGACCTCTCGGGCACCGAGGATGAAATCCTCAAGGGCATGAAGTCCAATAACCGCAATCTGCACCGCAATATCCATAAGAAGGGCGTGACCGTCGAGGTTTCGACCGATCCTTCGGATATGTCGATTCTCTTCGGCTTCCTCGAGGAGACCGCGGAGCGTAACGGCTTCAACCGTCAGCAGGACGACTACCTGATGCAGGTGGCTCGCGTGCTGATGCCCGCCGGTGCGGCGTCGCTCTACATTGCGAAGCTGGCGGGCGAGAACGGTGAGAGCACCCCGATTGCGGCGGCGTTCGTGTACGATTCGGACGATACCCGCACCTACGCGCACGCGGCGGCTTCATTCGAGCATCGCCGCCTGTCCGCGGGCATTCCGGTGGTGACAAACTTCATCCTGGACGCTAAGCGTAAGGGCCTGAAGTACGTTGACCTGTTCGGCATCGCGCCGGAGGATCAGCCGGATCACGAGTGGGCCGGTTTCACGAAGTTCAAGAAGTCCTTCGGCGGCGAGTCCGTAGAGTACCCCGGCACCTGGGATGTGCCGGTCACCTCGCTGGGTTACCGCGCCTATACCCTGGCGTACAAGGCACGCCCGGCGGTTCGCGATGCGGTATCTAAGGCCAAGGATAAGCTGCGTTCCTTGCGTTCGCGCTAACGTGTGCCGGTAACGGCGATAAGCATAAGGAGCCGCCCCCGACCGAGTGATTCGGTCGGGGGCGGCTCCTTATGCTTGGGGGCTACCTCAAAGGCTTAGGCTTCGCCGGGGCTCTTGGTGTGCGAGAGAATCTCGCGCAGGCGGGAGAGGCGGTGCTCTGCCTCGACGGTACGCACGGTGCCCGAGGAGGAACGCATGACCAGCGACTGGGTGGTCACAACGTTCTTGTTGTAGCGCACGCCGCGCAGCAACTTGCCGTCGGTAATACCGGTTGCGGCGAAGAAGCAGTTGTCGCTGGTGACCAGGTCGTTGGTGGTCAGCACGCGGTCCAGGTCGTGGCCCGCGGCCAGTGCCTTCTCGCGCTCTGCCTCGTCGGTCGGTGCCAGGCGGCCCTGAATCACGCCGCCGGTTGCCTTAATGGCGCATGCCGCGACGACGCCCTCGGGGGTGCCACCGGTGCCGAGCATCAGGTCCACGCCGGTGTTCTCGCGGCAGGCCGCGATAGCGCCGGCGACGTCACCGTCGAGGATGATGCGGGTACGGGCACCTGCATCACGAATCTCCTGGATCAGCTTGGCGTGGCGGGGGCGGTCCAGCACGCAGACGGTCAGCTCGCTGACCTTCTTGCCCTTAGCCTTAGCGACCAGGTGCAGGTTCTGCTTGACGGGCAGGCGCAGGTCCACGAATTCGGCGGCATCGGGGCCGGTGACCAGCTTCTCCATGTAGAACACGGCGGAGGGGTCGAACATGGTGCCGCCGTCTGCCACGGCAATCACGGAGAGGGCGTTGTCCATGCCGAGCGCGGTCAGGCGGGTGCCGTCGATGGGATCAACCGCGACGTCGAGGGAGGGGCCGGAGCCGTCGCCGACGTTCTCGCCGTTGTACAGCATGGGGGCCTTGTCCTTCTCGCCCTCGCCGATGACCACGGTACCGTTGAAGTGGATGGTGGAGAGGCGGTAGCGCATTGCGTCGACAGCTGCGCCGTCCGCAAGATTCTTTTCGCCCGCGCCAACCCAGGGACCCGCTGCGATGGCTGCGGCTTCGGTAGCGCGCACCAGTTCCATTGCCAGGTTACGGTCGCCGTGGTTATTGTTCGTAGTCATAGACTCACCTTCGAGAATTCTTGACAGCGCCGGTTGGCTGGACCTTTCCAGCACGAAATCACCGGCGATCAGTGCTCCTTTCAGGATAGCGCGCTTACGCACCGCTTTTCTCGTTATGAACGGGTTTTCGGGCGTGTTGGTCATTCAGTGAAAGGATGCGCTCCTCTCACTCCGCGAGGGCGCGTCGCATTAGCTATTTTTTGCATCGTTAGGGCATATTTGAGTTAAGTTCTTTTGGGCGTTGGTGAGGGACCTCTCCATTGAGGCCGCTCGGGTCGCCGAAACCGCATCCCCTGCGCCCAGGTATCAAGGAGAAGACACCATGGCTAAGAAGCCCAACCAGGTTCAGCCGACCCCCGCAGAGGCATGGAAGCGTCTGAAGGACGGCAACCGACGTTTCGTTGAGGGTAGCAACGAGCACCCCAACCAGGACACCATCCGCCGCACCGACCTGGCTGCGGGTCAGTTCCCGTTCGCCTCGATTTTCGGTTGCGGCGACTCTCGCCTCGCGGCAGAGATTATTTTTGACCTGGGCCTGGGCGACGCGTTCGTGGTGCGTACCGCCGGCCACGTGCTGGAGAACGCGGCGCTCGGTTCGCTGGAGTACGCGGTTGATGAGTTTGAGACCCCCATTGTGATGGTTCTCGGTCACGACTCCTGCGGCGCCGTGACTGCGGCCAGCAAGTCTCTGGAGTCCGGCGAGATGCCGCACGGCTTCATCCGTAACCTGGTGCAGCACATCCTGCCCTCGGTGATGTCCCCGAAGCTACCCGAAAACCCGGTCGTCAACGATATGGTTCGTGAGCACACCCGCCAGACCGCCATCCGCATTATCGAGCAGTCCCACATCATTTCGGATGCGGTGCTTGCGGGTAAGGTCGCCGTGATCGGCGTCTTCTACCACCTGAAGGAGGGTAAGGCCGAGCTCGTGTTCAGCTCGCAGGACCTCGCTCTGCAGGAGGAGAAGAACGATGAACAGAACCCGCCGACCCAGACGCTCCCCGTGGTCGTGAAGACTCCCCCGCGCGTCGTGATTGCCGAGAACCTGGACTAGAGCCCGGATTTATTTCTCCGGAGGGACGATAAAACGGCCCACCGCGAGAACCCACTCGTTCACACGCAAGACCATGTTTTTTCATGGGTAAGCCCCTCCCCTACGGTGTGTTCCCACATTCGCGGGGGTGGGGCTTTTTCCGTGCTCTGAATCCTGCAAAATTTATGAGCGTTTTTCCTTTTCTGGCACCGGATTTTGGCGACGGGGGCCACTTTGAACGCCTATGCTAGAGATATGGCTGAAAACATTGAATACCGCATTGAACATGACACCATGGGCGA
>ENA-OWND01000935-OWND01000935.1-metagenome-genome-assembly--contig:-NODE-935-length-18817-cov-8.283179_pt1 | contig 18817 bp, 11 predicted proteins | sample MGYA00245342_ERZ651119 | MGnify/ENA primary metagenome ERZ651119 (study PRJEB26857, sample SAMEA4031756) | metagenome | biome: human; feature: oral; material: saliva | place: Philippines | collected 2014...
ATCACATTATCATTAACTTATCAAACGCTCACGTCTCCGAAACGGCGTTGCTCCCCCAGAGGAGTTTCAACAGGGAGACACTACTGACAATGAAACCAAACTTACTTAAGAACGTGTATGCAACCATAGCTGCACTGTTCGTCGCAATGTTTGCGCTGCCCACTACCGTGCAGGCGCAGGCACCAGGTATGGCAAGAATCATTCTCGAAGCACACAACGTATGGAAAGATGGCAGCGGTTATCAGATGCTGCTCGATGCCAACCACAACCTCTACGGCAACAAAATTCCAACTTCAGGACCGATATGGGACGACGCCAACCCACCAGCCGACCTCTATAACGACTTCGAATACAAGATTCCAGCCAATGCCGACCCTTCCACAACACCTCAGTATATGGTTGTGGACGGCGAGGACTACGTGGACATTCCTGCAGGAATCTACGACTTCTGTATCGCCGCACCAGAGGCTAACAAGAAAATATGGATTGCAGGCGATGCCGACGGACCCACAAGGGGCGACGATTACAACTTCGAGGCAGGCAAAACCTACCGCTTCACGATGCACATAGTGGAAAGTGCCAACAACGACGGCGCAAGGCTCACGATTACCGAAGGTGGAGCAGCAGCAAAGTACGAGCTTTGGATTGGCGGCACGCAGGTAACCTCTGAAAACTGCAACAAGCTTCCTGTCGCAAGCGGAATGGCGAGCTACGACCCATTTACCAAGACCCTCGCCCTCGACGAAGCCGTTATCAGCGCATCGGGGGAAGAAGATGCTATCAAGTCGAAGATAGACGGATTGACCATTCGTGTTACTGGAACCAATATGATTGCTGCCAGCGGTTTCTCTGCTCTCAAGACCGAAAAAACGCACACCGCCATCACCGGTGAAGGCAAACTCGTCCTTTCGGGGAACGATTTCGGACTGTATGCAATGTCGGGAGCGTTAGTTACCATTGAGAATTGCGAAATAGAGTGCGACGGTTCTTTCGGCACCGACAACAACAACGTTGAGGTAACCATCAACAACGCCACCATAACGGCAAAGGGCAAGACATTCGAAACAATGCGCGGCATTCAGAAACTCACCCTCAATGGTTGCGCTATCACCGAGCCAGAAGGTGCTGTCTACGACCCTAAACTTGGCGGTATCGCACAGAACGGACAGCTGGTAAAGGACAAGGTGGTTATCAAAGCTGACCCTATAACCGAGTACGACCTTGCAGTATCGGGCGTAAAGCTGACTTCTGCCAACTACAACGATATTTCCAAATTCATTGGCGTAAGCGGAACCGTAACCTTCGACCCAGAAAACAAGGTGCTTACGTTGCAGAATGCTACAATAAACGCAGAGGGCTACAATGCCATTATGTCGAACATCGAAGGACTGACAGTAAAGGTTGTCGGCAACAACGACCTGAATTCAAAGTATGCAACCGTCAGCTTTACAGCTCCGATGACCATCACAGGTGGTGGCACAGCCAATGTGAAGAGCGAGGGCGACTGCGCTATCTATGCGAATGGCACTGACCTCACCATCGAAAACTGTACCGTTAATGTCAAGAGCGGAGCATACGCCATTGCAGGAAACAGCGGCACGAGAGAGAAATTCACCGTAAAGAATGCCACCGTAACAGCAGAGGGAATAGGGAACGGCTCTATCTGCGACCTCGCCGAACTCATAATGGTAGGCTGCAAAATCACTCAACCTGCTGGCGCAGCGTTCGACCCTTCAATGCACTGCGTTGCCCTGAACGGAGAAGTGGTGAAGACCAAGGTAGTGATTACCGACCCAACCGCAATCGAAACACCTACTGCCGACACCACAGCAACCACACGTGGCACCTACACTATTAGCGGTGTGCGCTTGTCAGGCGAACAGAAAGACCTTCCAAAGGGCGTTTACATCGTGAACGGCAAGAAGGTTGTAAAGCAGTAAGATTGGCTCGCAGGCGTGCACAGTGCACCTCGCAAATGTGCAAGGCACCGCCTTCCTGCACCCCTATGAATTAAACATTAAGTAATAGAAACGATAGTAGGAGCGTGAACAATTCACGCTCCTACTTTTTTTGTGCGTCCGTTTCGCCTCCTTATGTTGCCGTGTCTGCAACCCCAAAGCAACTATTCACACACCCCCATTTCGTTCAATTATAGCCGTGAAATATCTTTACAGAAAATCAATGCTTTTTCTTCTATTTTCCAAAAGCGTAGGTTTTGCGCTGTAAAACAGCCGCTTTTACCGTGCAAAACCTACGCTTTTGGAATGCGAAACAATAGTTTTTGCAATGTGTTGATAACGAGATGGTTATGCGGTGGTTGCGCTTGCGAAAAATAATTACACTTCTATGGGTTGTTTTCAGTACGATAGGGCGGAAACGGAGAAGGGAGCTAAGTTGCCTTAACCCCCTTCTTTTTTAATTCCTCTTTATTATGTTTTGTTTGTCTTAGTTCAATTTATTTTTAGTCTTAGTATTTGCAACCTTTTTTGTTTCAGTCTTTTTCGATTTAGTCTTCGTACACGAAAGTGAAGTTTTTCTCTGTCGTGAGCGAGTTGCCTACGTAGCAACCTTTGTGTGCAAATTGTTCAACCTTCTTGCGCATCTTGTCGTCGAGGTTGCCCTTTACGTGGAATTCGATGTCGATTCTTTCTATTTTCATCGTTTCAGGGTTCTCTACAATCTCGCCTACTTCGGCGTATGTGCCTGTGAGGTCGATGTGTTCGCGGAATGCACGCATAGCAATGGTGGTCAAGGCACACGCTGCGAGCGACTGCGCCAAGATGTCTGCTGGTGTTGCATACTCACCCAAACCGCCCGATACTTTGCCAGCGTCGGTTGTAAGGGTCTGTCCTGATGTCTCGTAAGTAGCTTCTACTCTGAAGTTACCTAAGTATTTTACAATTGATTTTTCCATGTTTAATCTTTTTTTTATTTTCCATTGGCAAAGATAATACTTTTATTTCATACTGCAAACAAATATACTGTAATTATTACTATTAAACGCTTTTTAAGTTTTTCGTGGAGCAGAAAAATACTCAATGCCGATGCTCGATGATGTTGAAATATAGATAACCTTTTCCCTTACTTAATATAAAATTATTGTTAAACAATAAATAATTGTCGTTTTTTATTTGGAACTTAAAAATATTCTATCTATATTTGCAACGTGAAAGGAAGGTGTTGTTGCCACGTTGCAGTTACACCTATTATATATAGAAGATAAAAAAGAGAAGTATGAACAAGCGACTGAATCTCTATTGCACCATCTTGCTGTGCATTATGTCTGCCGTTATACTCTATTCGTTCTATGCTGTGAGCAAGGATATGGTCAGCGGTTTCACTGCTGGTGTGCGAAGTGCGGACATAGAAGCGAAGATACGGAACGATAAGAACTATGCAAATTCGGAGGAATATAAGAAATTGATGCAGGAAAGGGACGAGAGCGAGGCGTGGGCAAGAGCCGCTACTATCTCGTTCAAGGCAGATTTAAACGCTGAACCTGCTACCTTTGTCAATCAGAAAACAGGCAAGCCAGCGAAGGTGTGGATACGCACAGCAGACGTGAACTACCAGTCGCCACGCTATTTCATTGCGGTAAAGTCCTTGTGTTACTTCGTTATGGTGGTACTCTTGATAACGGTATTGGTTCTGTCGTTCAAGCTGATAGCCCGCTTCCGCAATTCAGAGAACATCTTCCTGACGCGCAATTTAAAGCTGATACGCATAATGGCGTTCTCCATACTCGCCTATTATATAATATGGTGGGGCATCACCTTGGTTGAAGTGTACTTCATACAGCAGTCGTTCAGCCTTGCCGGACAACCCATAGATATTGCCGGTTCGCTCGACTTCCCTAATGGATTGTTTGAAATCCCCTTCATTTTCATAATCTATGAAATATTCGCCATCGGTGTAAGAATGCGAGAAGAAAACCAATTAACAGTGTAAGGAAAGGAACAAAGATGATAGTAGTAAACCTTGACGTCATGATGGCGAAGCGGAAAATGTCGCTCAACGAACTTTCCGAAAAGGTGAATATCACCCTTGCCAACCTCTCTGTTCTGAAGACGGGGAAAGCCAAAGCCATACGCTTCACCACGCTCAACGCCATCTGCGAGGCATTGAACTGCCAGCCTGGCGACATTCTCGAATACAGCGAAGGCGAGCAGGAGTAGCGCAGGAAACAAGAAAGATAAATGTAAAAAAGTAAATAATAGTTTGTAGATTAAATTATGTAGTTAAGCAAATCTGAGGTTGCCGCAGCGAGAGCGGAACACTTCCGCTCTCGTCAAGGCTTATTCCTTTTGCACGACTGCACGCTACGGACGACACTCGACAAACGCTACGAAGCAAACAAAACATAGCAGACGAGAAAGAAAAGACAACAAACAATTTAACAATAAACTAAAAACAAATGAGAATTAGAAACATCTTTATGGCTGCGCTCGTGCTATTTGCCACCAGCGCAACAGCACAGAACGAAATGGCAGATATGCCTAAGGCTCCTGTGGACGAAGCTGTCAAGGTAGGACATCTCGACAACGGACTGACCTACTACATTCGTAAGAACAACTATCCTGAAGGCAAGGTGAACTTCTACATTGCCCACAAGGTTGGTGCAGTTCAGGAACGCGACGACCAAGACGGACTCGCACACTTGTTGGAGCACATGGCTTTCAACGGTTCAAAGAACTTCCCAGACGACTCTGTCGTTAAGTTCATGGACAAGACAGGCGGTGGCTGGAACGCTTACACCACAGCCGACCACACTGTTTACTTCCTTACAGGCATCGCTGCCAACCGCACTGCACAGGTAGACTCTTGCTTGCTCGTGCTGAGCGATTGGTCTCAGGGTCTTACACTCACAGCCGACCAGATTGAAACAGAGCGCGACGTAGTGCACAACGAGTATCGTGGCCACAACGCCATACAACGCTTGCTCCGCGCTGCCAATGCCGACTTGTTCCCTAACAGCATCTACGGCCGTCGCACAGTTATCGGCAGCATGGACGTTATCGATAAGTGCAACCCTGAAACACTGCGTGCTTACTACCGCAAGTGGTACTTCCCAGGCAACCAGGCAATTGTTGTGGTGGGCGACATCGACCCTGCAAAGATAGAAGCAAGCATCAAGCGTTTGTTCAGCGGACTGAAACCAGCGAAGGAAGCTACCAAAGCTACACCTGTAATGGTGGACGACAACGAGAAGACACTCTATGCTTTCGGCAGCCATCAGGAAGTTTCGCAGGAGCTTTTCCAGCTCTATCGCAAGACAGACTACATTGCTCCCGAAGAGAAAGTGGCTCTCCCATACCTTTATCTCTCGCCAATGTACAGCCTCGTGAACCTCATGTTCAACAACCGCATGCAGAAAATAGCACAGGCTCCCGAATCGAACATCACGTTCGCACAGGCTTCTATGGAGGGCTATGCAGGCCATACGCTCACCCGTGATGCTGAAACCGTCATAGCAGTGCCAAAGCCTGGCAAGGAAAAGGAAGCAATGGCGCAGATTATCCGTGAAATGAACCGCATCGGACAGTTCGGCTTTACCGAGTCTGAATTCAAGCACGCAAAGGAGGCTTACAAGGCTTCGCTCGACAACCTCTACAACAACCGTGCTACCATAACCAACGATGCATACGCACAGAAGCTCATCAAGAACTTCCTCGAAGGCGAACCTTACAGCACCATCGAGCAGACATACGAGATGTATAGCCAGATTCTGCCAATGTTGCCACTCGCAAGCATCAACGAATTGGCTAAGAGCATCATCAACACAGACGAGAAGAACTTCGCCATCAGCGTAATTCTTCAGGAGAAAGACGGCAAGACAGGCTTCACAAAGGCTGAACTCCCAGCTATTGTTAATGCTGCACGTGCCGAGAAGGTAGAAGCTTACGTAGACAATACGAAGGAAGAACCAATGATGCTGAAAGAGCCTAAGGCAGGCAAGATAGTAAGCGAAAAGCCATTGAAGCAGTTCGGCGCGAAAGAGCTGATACTCTCTAACGGTGCAAAGGTTATCTTGAAGAAGACCGACCTCAAGGCAAACGAAATACTCATGATGGCTACCGCAGCGGGCGGAAAGAGCATCGGCAAGAAAGAAAACCTTGCTATGCGCAGACTCTGGGACGATGCTGCAGGCATACACGGACTCGGAACAAAGGGCATTAACGACCTTGCCAATATGGCACAGACAAAGATGACCTCTGTAGAAGCAGGCATCAGCAACGACCTTCACTACCTCAGCGGTTCTACTGTGAACGAGAATATCGAAACATTGATGCAGATGATAAACCTCAGCTTCACCGATGTAAAGAAGGACGAGGCTTACTACAAGCTCATCATGCAGTACATGAAGGGTCAGTTCGAGAGCAAGGCAACCAAGCCAGAAGTGGTGATGCAGGACTCTGTGGCTTACTACAACCACAACAAGCAGCTCGATGCGCTCTCTCCAGACGTTAAAGACTTCGACAACCTCGACTACGACCGCGCGCTCGAACTCTATCGCCAACTCTTCAACAATGCAGGCGAATTTACCTTCACTTTCGTTGGAAGCTTCGACGAAGCAACCATTCGCCCACTCATCGAGAAGTATATCGCTTCGCTTCCATCAAGCAAGAAGAAGGCAGAACTTGTCGATATGCGCAACTATACAAAGGGTAAGGTACAGAAGAGCTTCAGCTTCAAGATGTCGAACCCACAGAGCAAGATTATCGACACCTACCGTTCAGAGAAGGTGCCATACACGCTCGACAACCTGCTCAACTCAAAAGCATTGAGCCAGTACTTGTGGAACAAGATGTTCGAGATTATCCGCGAGAAGGAAAGTGCAGTTTACACACCAATGCCAAGAGTAAGTCTTGAGAACGACCTGACCGGCAGCTACATCACAATCGGTTGCGAACTGGCTACCAACCCAGAGAAGACAGTCATTGCCGAGAAGCTCGCAAAGGAGATTATCTTCGATGCACAGACAAAGGTAACCGACGACGACGTTGCACGTGCGAAGGAAGCAATCTACAAGAACCACACTGACGCTGTGAAATTGAACAGCTACTGGCTCGACGTACTTTCAGACTACGCTACTTACGGCATCGACAAGGCAAACGGCTTCGACGCTGTAATGAAGGCAATGTCGCCAAAGACACTCGGCAACATCGCCAAGACCGTACTGAAATCGGGCAACCACGTTCAGGTAATAATGAACGCAGAGAAGCTCGAGAAGTAAGAAACCGACACTAAAAAGGCAACTCCTCGCTGCAGCAAAGCTGTCTTCGGGGAGTCGCCTCGCTTCATAAAAAGAACAATCAAGACAGATTCTGACAGCAAGAAACCACAAGATGTATGACAGTTTTACACCAAGTCTGCCGTGGCATAGTTTTTGCAGGAATATGTCTAAAAGATATTTCCTCGTTGCAGCAAAGCTGTTTTCGAGGGCTTTTATAAGTTTGAATTACGTATTTTAATAGTTTTGATTAGATAGTAGTGTACTCCTTACTGTGAAGCAACGGGCGCACGAGCCACCGAAAACTGTGAAGTCTGAAGTGGTCTCTGGGTCGGTTTTCCGTCCACATTTACTTTGTAAGTTCTCTCGTTGGACGGTATCAGCCCCCGGAAAATAATAGAGAATGCACCGCAAAGCGGAGCATTCTCTTTTTTTTGTGCTTGTTTTTTCTTCTAGAAAATCTAGTTTTTCTCTAGAGATTCTAGTTTTTCTAGAAAATCTAGCCCCCCCCTTAAGCAAACACCCCAAACCCCTCCAACTTTGTAAAAATAAAATCTTTAAAAAGTGGCAGCTGCGCTTTGGCGTTGCGAAAGCGGCTCTTTTGCAGCGCAAAAGAGCCGCTTTTACCTTGCAAAACCTACGCTTTTGGAACGCAAAACAATAGGTTTTGCAAAGCATTGACAGCAAAGCAGTTACGCGGTAGCTACCCTTGCGAAGAATATTTACACTTTTCCCTCGTCGAGTTATGGCATTCTTGCCACCGATGAGGCTTTGGGTTTGCTGCCGAGAATACAATGGATTACACGCCCCACGGCGCAAAAAGTGGGTATCAGAAATGCTGTCTGGCATCACAACTTTTGGGTATTTATTTTACATTATTGACATAAAGCTTGCAACGAAGTACTTGAAAGTAGGTAAAAACGCTCGTTTTCTGCAAAATTAAAATCACGAAAATTAAGTATTGTATAAGGCTTTCTTTCTTTCTAACTTTGCAACCACTGAAGTGAAATGCATAAAACGCTAAGAGTAAATTTAACACAAACATAAATACAATAACATCTATAAAAAAATGAAAACAAAAATTTTTGCAGTAGCATGTCTTGCTACACTTCTATTCACATCGTGCAGTAAGGACAACAACGACGACCCAAACCCAAAACCTGAGACCACGCAAGTAAAGCATTTCGAAACCCTTATGCCGGGTTACGATTCGTGGATTTACATCGATCTCGAAACAGGTAAGTTCGAACAACAGGCAGAACTTGGCGAACGTGAGTACCGCAAGTATAAGTCAATGATGGCTACCGAGTACGAAGTAATAAAGAAAGAACCTGCCAAGGGTACAGATGCCGACCTTCCAAAGAAGTGGGACGTTGCTTTCCACATTACTGATGCACGCATCAACAACGGTGAAGTGCTGATGACAGAAGAAACCGATTTGAACAAAATCAACGCACTTCCAGCAGGCAACTACGTAGCCGACGCACCAGCCGAAATCATCGTAGATATGAGCCATATGCAGAACGAAGCCACCTTGGCAATGGTTAAGACAATGCTGAACAGCGAATTGGGCAAGTGGGTTAAGAGCACAGGCATGGGCAAACCAAAGATTGTGAGCGACAAGGTGTTTGCCGTGAAGTTCAAGAATGGCAATGCTGCCCTCATCAAGTTCAAGGACTACTTGGACAAGACAGGCAAGAAGAAAGCTCTCAGCTTCGACTATAAGTTTATGAAGAAAGCGAAGTAAACCAACAATATGGGCATAATGCAGTAATAAAAGCAATAGATGCAGAGGCATAAACCGTCTCTGCATTTATTGCTATCCATTTGCCTGAATACACATTATATATAATACCAAAGCAGGCGAGTGCAGCTCTTGATGGTTTCCAGTGGGAAAAACGCAGTTTGCTCACGGAAACTTCGTTTGCACACAGCCTTCATTCAGATTTATCAATACTTCATCGGTATGAAGAAACTACTTCTTACATTCGTATTACTGACGGCGGTTTTTGCCACCGTTTTTGGAGATAACGTTCCCTCAGAAAAGAGCTATCCTGTAACAGGCAAGGTGGTAGACGCTGACACCGAAGAGCCGTTGGCGGGTGCAATGCTCAAGGTAGAAGGCACGAACATCGTGGTGGGCACCAACAGCAAGGGCGAATTTACCATTCACTTCGGTGCCAACAAGGTTTATATCGTCCACGTCTCGTGTATGGGTTACACCACCCGAACGTTGCGTGTTCCGTCGGTAGGGCACCCACCCCTCACGGTTAGAATGGCATCGACCAACACCAGCTTGGAAGAAGTAGTGGTAACAGGCTCAAGATGCGAGAAGCCATTGAAAGACGTACCCGTAATTACACGTGTCATCTCGCAGGAAGAAATAAAGACCGTGAACCCAGTAGACCTGAACACACTCTTGGAATACACCCTCCCGGGCATACAGTTCTACTACAACAGTATGAGTCAGACCACCACGCTGAACTATCAGGGAATGGACAGCAAGTCAGTCCTCTTCCTCCTCGATGGCGAGCGAATGAGTGGCGAAGGTGCCGACCACAACATCGACTTCAGCCGAATCAACGTAGACAACATCGAGCGCATCGAGGTGGTACGTGGTGCAGCGTCTACCCTTTACGACAGTCGCGCCATCGGTGGCGTCATCAATCTCATCACAAAGAAAAACGCACGCCCTCTCAACGTGCAGCTCAACTCGCGCTACGCAGGCTCGAACGGCGAGAACTACTCTATGCAAGTAGGCGTAAACCGCAGCCGCTTCAGTTCGCAGACATCGTTCGGCTATCGCCATCGCGACACTTACTGGGTGAAAGACAAAGAAGGAAAGACCATAGAACGCATAGCCCCCGATGGTAAAGGGCTTCAGGAAAAAGGCGAACCGCAGGATATTCCAATCTACGGATACAAGATTTTCGACCTCGGACAACGCTTCCACTATCGTTTCAGCGACCATCTGAATGCCGAACTCTTCGGTTCTTTCTATTCAAACATACGTCCTACCTACTTTGGACGCCGCTACCACCAACGCTACGAAGACCTTGTTGTGGGCGGAAAAGCAAAGTGGCAGATAAACGAGAACAACGGTTTCGCCCTCTCGTACACCTTCGACAACTATGCGAAGAAAGACGACTACGACCTTGTGAAGCTCGTCGAGAAAGTCTATAACAACATCAACCACAGCGCACGCCTCTACTATACGGGCACGTTCGGACGCCATACGTTCAACGCAGGCATCGAAGGCGTGCACGAAAGTCTGCGCCACTATATGATGAAAGATACAGGAATGGTCAGCACGACGCAGTTCTCGCTCTGCGCACAGGAAGATTGGCGCATCACCGACAACTTCAACGTCGTGGTAGGTATGCGTGGCGACAAGGGGAAAGGCTACAATTTCCACCTCACACCGAAGATTTCAGCCCTCTATCGTCCTTTCGAGCACATCACGTTCCGTGCAGGCTACTCGCAGGGATACCGCATTCCCACGCTCAAGGAACTTTACCAAGAGTTCAATATGGCAGGCATCATTATGATATACGGCAACAAAGACCTCAAGCCCGAATACGGAAGCCAGCTCTCGGCATCGGTCGAATACGACCACGGAGGCTTCAACCTCTCGCTGTCGGCATACCACAACCGCTTCCGCAATAAGATTACGTACGAATATATATCGCCAGGAAAAAGCTACAATATGCGCTATGTAAATGCCGACAACGTGAAAACGACAGGTATAGAAGCCACTCTGAACTACCGTATGCAGTGCGGTTTGCGCTTCACGGCAGCCTATACATACATCAACGACTACAACGTGCGCAACGGTTACAACCAGTCGTGGATACGTCCGCACACTGCCAAGTTCAACGCAACCTATAAGCGAAAGATTGGAAAGACCACCGAGTCTGTCGCATTCAACAGTCAGTGGATGTCGAGCATCACACGCTACTCGTACGATGCAAAGGCAAATACCTACACACGCTACGTGTTCGACCCTCGCACCATCTGTTCCATCAACCTGCGTTCCGAACTTCCGCGAGGCATCAACCTTGGTTTTATGATAGACAACCTCTTCAACTATCACGACAAGGCTGCCGATTCCGACGTGCAACTGCCGCTCAACGGCATCAGCTACGTGCTCACCGTGGGCATCAACCTGTCCGACTTGTTCGGCAAATAAGCCTTCCCGCATAGCAGTAGGGACTGTACAGCCACCATACAATGTGGCTGTACTGTCGATACAAGCCCACTGCACGCTCAGCACAACGCCGTTACAATTCGACTACACACCGTGTTGTGCTTTCCCTAACCATTCATTAAAGACTAAAAACCTAACAGTATGAAGAAACGAAGAATACTTATCGTCGCTGCCGTGGCAGCATTGCTGCTCATCGGTTTCGGTGTGTGGAGCAAATGGCTGTCTACCACACGGATAGCTTTTGTGAACTATCAAACCATCACGCTCGGACAAATAGCCCGCGCCAACGACAATCCGCTTGTCAAAATCGAAAATCTCACCGCCGAAGACTTGGCGAAAGCCGACGGCTACGATATGGTTTTCGTGCAGGCAATGGGCTTGCGCCTGACCGAAGAACAGCGCACCGAACTCGAAAAAGCTATGAAAGGCGGAACGCCCGTAGTGAGTACGATGATTACAAACCCCGACAACGATTTCTGTTCGGTAGACACTGCCGACGCCAATAGGCTGAAAGCATACATCGACAACGGCGGTCGAGAGAACTATCGCAACCTGCTCAGCTACGTGCGCAAGCATATCGACAAGAAGATAATCTATGCTCCCGAAGCAGGAAAGGTGGTGGAACGCATCTACGGACTGATTTACCACGCCGACCCAGACCGCCCCGACGACGAGGATAAGCAGTTCAATTCCGTGGCGGAATACAACAAGTTCCTCAAGGAAAAGGGACTTTGGAAAGACAATGCCCCTGCCGTCATCATCACAGGCTCTATGGGCGAACCGAAAGAACTGATTGCCGAATTGGAGAAAACGGGCAACGTGGTATATCCAGTCAATTCCGTTCAGAAGTTTGTAGAGAACCAACACGCCGACAGCGTGAATGTTTCGGCTATCATCAATATGGCGCACGGCCGCTTGGGCGACGCTTTCGTAGACTATCTGAAGCGTGTCAATGTGCCTTTCTTCGCTCCGCTGAACGTGAACAGGCTGGAAAAGAAGTGGGAGAGCGACAATATGGGTATGAACGGAGGCTTCCTTTCGCAGAGCGTAGTTACGCCCGAAATCGACGGAGCTTTGCGTCCGTTCGCTCTTTTCGCCCATTATGTAGGCAAAGACGACTTGGAATACGTTGCTGCCATGCCCGAAAGGCTCGGCACGTTCGTACAAACTGTGAACAACTACATAGGCTTGAAGCACAAGCCAAACAGTCAGAAGCGTGTCGCTATCTACTATTATAAAGGGCCGGGGCAGAACGCAATGACTGCAGGCGGTATGGAAGTAGGACCTTCGCTCTACAATCTGCTGCTGCGTCTGAAGCAGGAAGGCTACAACGTAGCGGGCTTGCCCGACTCGGCGGAAGGACTTATGCAAGCCATTCAACGTCAGGGCGCGGTGTTCAACCTTTACGCCAAGGGTGCTTTCGACGACTTTATGAAGAACGGAAAGCCTGCCCTCGTCAGCAAGAACGACTACGACAGTTGGGTGAAAAAGACCCTCCGACCAGAGAAATACCAAGAAGTGGTGAAGGCAAACGGCGAGTTCCCAGGCGAGTTTATGGCAACTCCCGACGGCAAACTTGCTGTGGCACGTGTGCAGTTCGGCAATGTCGTGCTGCTTCCGCAGAACGCTGCAGGCAAAGGGGATAATGCTTTTCAAATCGTGCACGGCACCGACGCTGCGCCACCGCACACCTACATCGCTTCCTACCTGTGGACACAATACGGTTTCAAAGCCGATGTGCTGATACACTTCGGCACACACGGCAGTCTTGAATTTACACCGAAGAAGCAAGTAGCACTCAGTAATCTCGACTGGCCCGACCGCTTGGTGGGCGCAATGCCGCACTTCTATCTCTACACAATCGGCAATGTTGGCGAAGGACTCATAGCCAAACGCCGCTCGTATGCAGGCTTGCAGTCGTACCTTACACCGCCGTTTATGGAGAGCGGAATGCGTGGCACGTACGGCGAACTGTCTTCAAAGCTGAAGCTCTACACACAGAACATCGGCAAGGACAAGGCTTTGCTGCAGCAGACGTCGCTCGCCATCAAGGCACTTGTGGTTCGCTTGGGCTTCCATCGCGACTTGGGATTGGACAGCGTGCTTACCCGTCCTTACACCGAAGAAGACATTTTGCGCATCGACAACTTTGCCGAAGAACTCTCGAACGAAAAGATAACAGGACAACTCTACACGTTGGGCGTTCCCTACGAGGCTGCACGCATCAACAGCAGCTTACTCGAAATGTGTACAGACCCTGTGGCTTACTCGCTCTTCACGCTCGATAAGGTGCGCGGAAAGGCTACCGAAGCCTTGCTGAAACGCCGTTCCGAGTTCAACAGCCGCTACCTTTACCCTGCAAAAGCGTTGGTTCAGTCGCTCATCGGCACCTCGTCGGAAGTTACGGATGCCTACGTTTGCAAGGTAGGAAACCTCTCGCCAGCCGACCTTCAGCGTGCTCATAAGATATACGAAGACCTCACTGCACCGTCGGATATGATGAAGATGATGGCAGGAATGGGCGCAATGGGCAAGAAAGGCAAAGGCGGAAGCGGTATGCCAGCAGGCATGGGAATGTCTAAAGGTATGGGCAAGATGCCGTCAGGAATGGGCAAAAGCATGCCAAAGGGACACGCTATGCAGGGCGGACATGGCAGTATGCCACCTGCAGCACATGGCGGTAAAATGCCAGAAGGTATGGGCAAGAAGCCTGCAAACATGGGCGAGAAACCCTCTGGAATGGGCAAAGGCATGCCAGCAGCAGCCAAATCGGCACATGGAAAGTCTATGTCGGGTATGCCTCCGAAGGGTATGTCGGGCATGGGAGCTATGATGAAAGACAAGAAAAAGTCGTACAGCAAGGAAGATAAAGCCTTCGCCTTTGCCGTCAGAGAACTTGAACGAACCCTCAAGAGCATCGGAAAGTACAAGCAATATCTCTTGGCGAGTCCGCAAATGGAACTCGAAAGTATGATAAACGCAATGAACGGAGGCTACACAGCCCCTTCTCCAGGTGGCGACCCGATAGTCAATCCGAACACGTTGCCTACGGGTAGAAACCTCTTCGGCATCAATGCTGAGGCTACACCGAGCGAAGCTGCGTGGGAGAAAGGCAAGCAATTAGCCGAAAATACGATAGAAATTTACAAGCGACGCCACAACGGCGAGCTGCCCCACAAGGTGAGTTTCACGCTTTGGAGCGGCGAGTTCATAGAGACAGAAGGTGCTACCATAGCGCAAGTGCTTTATATGCTGGGTGTTGAACCTATACGCGACTCGTTCGGACGTGTAAGCGACCTGCGCCTAATCCCCTCGAAGGAATTAGGAAGAAAGCGCATTGACGTTGTCGTACAGACTTCCGGACAGCTCCGCGACCTTGCCGCATCGCGCCTTTTCCTCATCAACAAGGCGGTGGAAATGGCTGCCAATGCCAAGGACGATGCGTTCGAAAACGAGGTTTCAATCGGTATGAAGGCGGCAGAACGCCACCTCACCGAGAAGGGAGTGTCGCCCAAGGAAGCCCGCAAACTGGCTTCGCAACGCATTTTCGGCGGTATGAACGGCAATTACGGCACGGGCATACAGGGAATGGTGATGAGTGGCGACCGCTGGGAAAAGCGTGAGGAGATTGCAAACACCTATATCAACAATATGGGAACCTTCTATGGCAGCGAGAAAGACTGGGAACAGTACAACCAATATGCCTTTGAAGCTGCCCTGACACGCACCGATGTAGTGGTGCAGCCACGCCAGAGCAACACTTGGGGCGCACTGAGCCTTGACCACGTCTACGAGTTCATGGGCGGACTGAACCTCGCCGTGCGCCACGTAACGGGCAAAGACCCCGACGCATACCTAAGCGACTACCGCAACAAGCACAACGTGCGTATGCAGGAAGTGAAGGAAGCCATAGGCGTGGAAAGCCGTACAACCATTCTGAACCCTGTATATATAAAGGAGAAAATGAAGGGTGGAGCAAGTTCGGCAGGCGGTTTTGCCGAGGTAGTGGAGAACACTTACGGCTGGAACGTGATGAAACCGAAAGCCATAGACAAGGAACTGTGGGACGAAATCTATCAGGTGTACGTGAAAGACAAGTACAATCTTGGCACGCAGGCTTTCTTCGAGCAGAAAAATCCTGCAGCCTTGCAGCAGATAACCGCTGTTATGCTCGAGACGGTGCGCAAGGGAATGTGGAAAGCAACGCCGCAACAGGTGGCTGACATTGCCAAGCTGCACGTCGATTTGGTGAAGAAATACAAGCCATCAGGCTCTGCTTTCGTTACCGACAATGCGAAACTGCGCAACTTCATCGCTTCTAAGGTAGAGGCAAAGCAAGGTAAGGAGTACGAGCAACAGATTGACAAGATGCGCAATGCAGCTGCCAATGCCGACAAGGGCACGGTGATGAAGCGCGAGGATATGTCGCAGCAAGTCGAGAAACGTGCGCCGTTGCTCAGCAAGGGACTGCTCGTTGGCGGTGCAGTATTGCTCCTCGTGGTACTGTTGGTATTTGTCGTACGCAAGCGTCGCAACACCAAAGCCGAATAAGAACACGATGGAAACCGTAGCTGTTATTCTCTTTATACTCGTCTGTTTCAGCTTTGTGCTGAAGCAGACGTTCGTGCATGCCCTGCAAATAGGCATTACGGCAGTGGCGGCAATGGTATTCATGGGGTTGGCGTGGCGCGGTGCCATCTTGCAGTCGTCTACCGAAATAGCGGGCTGGCTTGCCGATACCGACTTGGTGCGCGACATTTCCGTCCTGCTCAACATAGACGTGCTAATGGCAACGGCATTCTGCCTGCTCTCTGCCGATGTAGAGGTGGCAGGGCACATTGGGCGCAAAGCCCGCCTGCTGTTTGCCTTTCTGCGTTTCTTTCCAGGCATTATGATAATTCCAATGATGTTCGGCATACTCGTGGAAACCATCTTTGCCTTCCCCGGCGAAGACTTCTCGCTCATCGCTTGGACGCTCGGTGCAGTCTTCTGCATCGCCATTCCGCTGCTCACATACGTTGTGAAACGCCTGTTGCCCGAAACTTTCCTACGCTTGGAACTGCTGTTTCTCTGCAACCTGTTGATTGCGCTGATGGGCATAGTGGCTACCGTGAACGGCAAGACGACGGTGGTCGGAACCGACAATACCAACCTTGAAGCCCTTGCAGGCACAGTGGTGCTCGTTGCCGTCTTGGGCATAGCAGGTATGGCGTGGCAGCGTTGGCACACGAAAAGGCAAATCAGGCGAATGGACTGATGGCTCGGCATCAAATAAAATAAACTTCAGTATAAACTAAAAACATTTTATGAATTACATAACAGACATACTTTATTGGATTTCATCGGGACTTCTCGTGCCCGTAATTCTCATTCTCATCTTCTTCTTTCTGCGCTCGCTGCTGCTTTTGGGCGGCTTTTTCAGTCAGTATCTTACGATGCGACAGAGCGGCACAATGCTGCACCGAGAGGTGAAACAGCTCACAGCCGACAACCTTTCGTCGCTTGCCGACCGCCTGCCGAAAGGCAAACTGCCCGTGGCTGCCTGCATTGCGAAGATGTTGGAACACAGCGACAGTCCTGCAAAGGTGAACTATCTGCTCGACGAATACGAGTGTATGGTGGAGCGCGAGCTCGAAACGCCGAAGATGTTTACAAAGATGGGTCCGATGTTGGGTTTGATGGGCACCCTCATTCCGATGGGTCCGGCACTTGTTGGCTTGTCGTCGGGCGACATAGCGTCGATGGCTTACAACATGCAAGTGGCGTTTGCCACCACCGTTATCGGTCTTTTCGCAGGCGGCATCGGCTTCGTTGTAAAGTCGGTTCGGCAGCGTTGGTACCGCAGAGATATGGGTGCGCTCAGCTACATTGCCGATATGTTGGACGAAAACCGCAGCAAATAAGTTATGAGAAGACGACAGATTAGGCTCAGCCACGACGAGGACGACGACCCGATGAGCGTTGTCAGCAACCTCTTCGATGCCGCAATGGTGTTTGCCGTCGCACTGATGGTGGCACTCGTAACCCACTACAAGATGACCGAAATGTTCAGTACAGAAGACTTTACCGTGGTGAAGAACCCTGGCAAGCAGAATATGGAAATCATCTCGAAGAAGGGCAAGCAGATAGACCGCTATACTCCGTCGAAGAACCAAGACGCCAAGTCGGGCAACAAGGGCAAGCGTGTGGGTACCGCCTATCAGCTTGAGAATGGCGAAATCATCTATATTCCAGACGAATAGAAACGCATCTGCAATAGGGTAGTGTTGCCGACGTTGCACCGTTCAGCTTCGGCAGTGAAAGGGCATACCGCCCACAGCCTTGCTTTTCTCACACGCTCTATTTCTATTCCATGGGCTTTTTACCGCCCATAAATTCGTAAACATTTTTCACGAGCGAGCCTCTTATATAACTCGCTCGCTATCAACGCCTTGCAAAACCTATTGTTTTGCGTTCCAAAAGTGTAGGTTTTGCACGGTAAAAGCGGCTGTTTTGCACTGCAAAACAGCCGCTTTCGCAATGCCAAACCGAAATTGCCGTTTTCCTTCAGAACTTTCTTTACAAAAGCGAAGCTGTTTTCACGTGCTGGTTCAAGGTTTCTACTAGAATCCATAGGAGAACTAGAACCCCTACACACCCCTGCTTCCCTTTCACCACACCACCTTTCATACACCAACAAAAAAATGCTAAAGCACTGCGCTTTAGCATTTTTTTGTTTTCGTTCGCCTCTGTCAATCCTCCGTGTGTAGGCACTTGACAGCGTGTCCCATAAAGACAAATCGGCAGTGGCTCAGCAGATCAGCGAGGTGTTCCTATTGGCGAACAACGAGATGAAATCCTTCGAGGGATACGGACAATTCATTACCTTTGTCGAGAAATGGGAAAGGAAGTACCCTGTCTTGAGAAGGTACAAGGCCGAGCGCAGCAGTGCCTACTTCACGTACATGGACTTCCCAGCCCAAGTGCAGAGGTGCATATATACGACCAATTGGATTGAAAGGCTCAACAGGAAGTACAAAAGAACCATCAACATGAGAACCTCCATACACTCAGAGAAGTCCGTCATCTTCCTACTGGCAGCGGTGGCAATGGAGGAAACAAAGACGACATATAGCAGGAGAATATACCAATTTATTGCTGTCCGGTAAAACTTAAATAGCCTATAAATCCTTGTGGAATTGCCTTTATATAGTTAATTCCGCATTCTTTTTTGAAATCCAAGCCCCCTTAATCAAATAAATCAAGTTCTTTTGGTGGTGCATTTGCCTTTTCTGCCATTATGATGAGCTCATCATTCTGTGGATTTTCCATAAATGAGATGAAGTCAGTGTAATACATCAGTGTGAGCCTCAGCATGGTTACCAGCTGCGAGAAGGATA
>ENA-OWND01000941-OWND01000941.1-metagenome-genome-assembly--contig:-NODE-941-length-18732-cov-5.759972_pt1 | contig 18732 bp, 18 predicted proteins | sample MGYA00245342_ERZ651119 | MGnify/ENA primary metagenome ERZ651119 (study PRJEB26857, sample SAMEA4031756) | metagenome | biome: human; feature: oral; material: saliva | place: Philippines | collected 2014...
TTTTTTCCTTTTCCTTTTCCTTTTCCTTTTCATTTGATGTTGTGGGATATAAATAAACTAAAGGCGCGGTAAAAAGGGTTTGTTCATTGACTGTATAATGCTCAATTTTATCGGATAAAGCCAAATATTGTTTTTTACCCTCAGGGGAAAAAACCGTAGTTTCCATTTTATAACCCACATAATCAGGACTATCTGGCTTTTTCACAAGTTTAGATAAATCTGCGGTTTCCTGATTTAAGGAATAAAACCACGCCAAAGCACAAAGTGCGATAACGCCCAAAATTACATTCCAACGAATATTCATTTTTATTTCAATCACTTATCCACAAAGTGCGGATGAAAATTTCAGTGTTTTTAATCTTCCAACATTAATACCTTGAGCATTTGATAAATTTCTCGATAGGCTTTCGATGGTTTATTTTGCTCCAGTTCTTTTTGTGCAGAACGAATCAGATTGCGTAGTTGCTGACGATCGCCATTAGGATAATCATTTAATAAATCTGTTAAAGCCACATCGCCTTTTTCCACCAATTCATCGCGCACTTTTTCGATTTTATGCAGCATAGCTTGTTGTTGGTTATGCTTATTTTCAATTTTATCTAAGGCTTCACGAATGGGTTCAACATCAATTCCACGCAACAATTTACCGATATATTGTAATTGACGGCGGCGAGCTTCTTTTTGTAAACGCAGTGCAAGTTCAATGGCATCAAGTAAGGATTCATCAAGTGGGATTTTGGCAAGATTAGCTTTGGTTAAATTGACAATCTTTTCGCCAAGTTGTTTTAAATCTTCCGCATCGCGTTTGATTTCGCTTTTACTCACCCAAATAATTTCTTCTTGATCTTCATCTTCCCAATCGAAAACTTCTTTTTTCTTACGTTTTGCCATTTTTTATCCTTTATAAAAATTGGCGTGCATTTTACCATAAACTTTGAAAATAAGATAAAATGTTGAAAATTTTTAATAGGAAAAAATAATGAAAACAGCTGAAAATTCAACCGCACTTTTAAAAGCACAAGAACAAGAATTACGTCAAGCCGTCAGTTTTGCAGTGGAGTTAGCAACGAAAGCTGGCGCAAGTGCAGAAGTCGCGGTCACAAAAGTGAGCGGTTTATCCGTATCTGCTCGTTTGCAAGAAATTGAAAACGTAGAATTTACTAATGATGGCGCATTGGGGATCTCCGTTTATATGAGGCAACAAAAAGGCAATGCTTCTACTTCCGATCTAAGCGAAAGCGCAATTAAAAATGCGGTAGAAGCCGCACTTGCAATTGCAAAATACACTTCACCCGATGATTGCACAGGCCTTGCGGATAAGGATTTAATGGCTTTTAATGTGCCTGATTTAGAACTTTATCATGCTGCTGATGTGGATGTCGATAAAGCAACAGAACTTGCACTTCAGGCTGAAAAGGCGGCTTTAGAGGCGGATGAACGCATTATAAATAGTAATGGTGCAAGTTTTACTTCACATACAGGCGTGAAAGTTTATGGAAATAGCCATGGCATGTTGCAAAGTTATTTATCAAGCCGTTATTCCTTATCTTGTTCGGTTATTGGTGGCGTAGAAGATGCCTTAGAAAATGATTATGAATACACGATCTCTCGTGAATTCGATAAACTCCAATCGCCAATTTGGGTTGGCGAAAATTGTGCAAAGAAAGTCGTTTCTCGTTTAAATCCTCAAAAATTGAGTACACGAGAAGTGCCAGTTATTTTCTTAAATGATGTTGCAACCGGTCTTATTTCTCATTTTGCCGCTGCAATAAGTGGTGGCAGTTTATATAGAAAATCGAGTTTCTTACTCGATTATTTAGGTAAACAGGTCTTACCAGATTGGTTTAATATCAGCGAACGACCACATTTATTACGCCGTTTAGCTTCCACGCCTTTTGATAGTGAAGGTGTCCGTACGCAAGATCGTGAAATTGTCGAAAACGGCATATTACAAACTTATTTAGTGACAAGTTACAGCGGTAAAAAACTTGGTATGCCAAGTACAGGGCACGCTGGAGGTATTCACAACTGGCTTGTTAAGCCAAATTTAACGGGTGGATTGACCGCACTTTTACGTGAAATGGGAACAGGCTTACTCGTAACAGATGTTATGGGGCAAGGTGTCAATATCGTTACTGGCGATTATTCCCGTGGCGCATCAGGTTTTTGGGTGGAAAATGGAGAAATTCAATATCCAGTCGCCGAAATTACCATTGCGGGACAATTGCAAGATATGTTGAAGAATATGGTTGCTGTAGCGGATGATATAGAGCATCGTTCTAACATCCAAACGGGTTCTATTTTGTTAGATAAAATGAAAATTTCAGGAAATTAAGAATATTTTTGAAATTGAGAATAATTCTTATTGACAATGGATAAATATCTGCTACTATACGCACATCTGTTAAGCGATTGCAGGTTGCTCCAACAGGTAGAGTAGAAAGTAAATTCGTTAGGGTTCAAAAAGGCTGAAGGTTTAAACTTCAGCCTTTTTTTTGTAAAATAGCAAACTATTTTATCCCCTGTCATTTCATAAGGAAACACAATGAAAAAACACCACGTAGATGTTTTAATTTCAGAGAACGATGTTCATGCTCGTATTGCTGAATTAGGTACTCAAATTACAAAATTTTATCAAGAAAAACAGATCGATAGCCTTGTTGTAGTGGGGCTTTTACGTGGTTCCTTTATGTTTATGGCGGATATTGTTCGTCAGATAAATTTACCTGTGGAAATTGAATTTATGACTACTTCAAGTTATGGCACTGGTATGACCACGAATCACGACGTTCGTATTACCAAAGATTTGGACGGCGATATAAAAGGTAAACACGTTTTAATTGTGGAAGATATTATTGATACGGGCTATACCTTGGAAAAAGTGCGTGATATTTTGAATTTGCGTGATCCTGCGAGCCTTGCAATTTGTACGTTACTTGATAAACCTTCTCGTCGGGAAGTGGAAGTGCCTGTTGAATGGATTGGTTTTGAAATTCCTGATGAATTTGTGGTGGGGTATGGTATCGATTACGCGCAACGCCATCGTAATTTAGGCTATATCGGTAAAGTTGTTTTAGAAGAATAATTTGATTTTATTGAAAAGTGCGGTTGAAATTTTAAATGAATTTTTAGCCGCACTTTTTTGTATTATTTCATTGCTATTTTCTCGATCACTTGCTAAATCTTTTTACAGCAAATACAGCCGTTATATTGATAATCTTGCTGGGGCAATTTTCTTATTTTTCGGCGACTATTTAGTTTATTCAGGCGTGCTAGCCACTGCAGCCGCATTTTAATTACCAAAAAGTATAAAATATAACGAAAGAAAACTTGTTATTTTTACTGAAGTTGATAGTCTCCAAACACTTTAATCAGTTTTGGAGATTTTTTATGTTATTAGTCAATTTGGCGATATTTATTGCTTTTTTATTGCTGTTAGCACAGCTATATCGCAAAACCGAAAAATTAGGGCAAACGGTATTTATCGGTTTATTGCTCGGTTTGCTTTTTGGTGCGGTATTGCAATCCGCTTTTGAAAAACCTTTGTTAGACAAAACTTTAGATTGGATCAACGTGGTCAGTAACGGTTATGTTCGTTTATTGCAGATGATCGTGATGCCGTTGGTGTTCGTGTCGATTTTATCTGCTATCGCTCGTATCAATCAAACCAGATCATTGGGCAAAGTCAGCGTTGGCGTGTTATCCATCTTGCTGATTACCACCGCCGTTTCCGCTGCAATTGGGATTGCGATGGTGCATTTATTTGATGTGTCGGCGGCAGGATTAATCGTGGGCGATCGTGAATTAGCGGCTCAAGGCAAAGTGTTAGATAAAGCAGGGCAAGTGTCTAATTTAACTGTGCCTGCGATGTTGGTGTCCTTTATTCCGAAAAATCCTTTTGCTGATCTCACGGGTGCCAACCCAACGTCCATTATTAGTGTCGTAATTTTCTCAGCATTACTTGGCGTGGCGGCTTTGAGTTTAGGCAAAGAAGATCAAGCACTTGGCGAACGAATTGCACAAGGTGTAGAAACTTTAAACAAATTAGTGATGCGTTTGGTGCGTTTTGTGATTCGCTTAACCCCTTACGGCGTGTTTGCGTTGATGATTAAAATGGCTGCCACCTCAAAATGGGCGGATATTGTCAATTTGGGCAATTTTATTGTGGCTTCTTATGCTGCTATTGCCTTAATGTTTGTGGTTCACGGCATTTTATTGTTCTTCGTTAAAGTCAATCCTGTGGATTACTACAAAAAAGTGTTGCCAACCTTAAGTTTTGCGTTTACATCTCGCTCAAGTGCGGCGACAATTCCGTTAAATATTGAAACGCAAACCGCAAAATTAGGTAACAACAATGTCATCGCCAACTTTGCTGCCACATTCGGTGCCACTATCGGACAAAACGGCTGTGGGGCATTTATCCAGCGATGCTTGCTGTAATGGTCGCCCCAATGGTCGGCATTGACCCTTTTAGCTTCAGCTACATTCTAACCTTAATTTTCGTGGTCGCCATTTCTTCATTTGGCATAGCAGGCGTAGGTGGCGGAGCCACATTCGCCGCTATCGTCGTGCTATCTACGTTAGGTTTACCACTGGAATTAATCGGTTTACTCATTTCCATCGAACCGCTCATCGATATGGGACGTACCGCACTTAACGTAAACGGTGCCATGGTGGCAGGTACGATTACGGATCGCTTGCTAAATAAGTAACTGGAAATCAATAAAAAAATCTGCAATTGAGAATTCAGTTGCAGATTTTTTATCGCTCAATACTTTTGACTAAAAAGTGCGGTGGTTTTTTTCAGTGTTTTATAACTTAAATCGATGAATAATTTGATTTGCGGAACCTCGCCAAACTAAACTTGGGTCTGCCTGTTCTTGAATAAATTTCCCATCAATTAACACATCAATATAAGGCAACATTGCACGTTGTTGTTCATCTAATTCATCTAGTTTATAACCCGTCCAAACCCAGATGTCTTTATCTGGGCATTCTCGTTTTACGCGTTGCACAAAGGGCAATAATGTTTCTACGTTGCGCGGATGAAGTGGATCGCCACCTGAAAGCGTCAGACCTTGGCGTTTAATGCGTGTGTCTTTTAAATCATTGATGATTTGTTGTTCCATTACGTCATCAAATAATACACCTGCTGAAAATGACCAACTTTTTTGGTTATAGCAACCTTTGCAAGCATGCGTGCAGCCACTGACGAAAAGTGTGCATCTTGTACCTTCGCCATTGATCACATCGGTTGGGTAGTATTGGAGGTAGTTCATTTCATAAAAATCCTGAAAATGTGGCTTAAATTCTCGCCAAATTCACCGCACTTTTGAATTAATCTTTGCAATACGGCGGTAATTTTTGCATAATAGCACGCAATCGCATTGCGATATCAATGGAAACCTTCTCGGTCTCTCGCAACGGTGTCTGGTTTACTCGGTCAGGTCTGGAAGGAAGCAGCCAAAGTCGGAATTACTGTGTGCCGAGAAGAAGCTGGGAAGGTTTCCGCCCAACTTCCTTTTCTTATACTCGCTCAATCAATCTTTTAAAGAAACCATTTTCTTTGGTGATTAAACTATTGTAATCGCCTTCTTCGATTAATCTTCCGTTATCAATTACACAAATTTTATCGAATTGTTCAATTGAACTGAGACGGTGAGTGACTATAATTAGGGTTTTATTGTCGGCATGTTGCAGAATTAAACGTAAAATTTGACGTTCAGTTTCGCGATCTAAGCCTTCTGTCGGTTCATCCAATAATAAAATGGGCGCATTATTGAGTAAAATACGCGCTAAACCTAAACGGCGTTGTTCCCCACCAGAAAGTGGACGACCGCCATCTCCCAGCCAAAGATTTAAACCTTTTCCTTCTTGCTCAAGTAATTTACTTAAGCCAACTTGATGTAGTACTTCAATCATTTTTTCATCAGAAATTTTATCCGCACTTGCAAATTGTAAATTTTGACGAAGCGTATCGCTGAATACGTGAACACGTTGAGTTAAAAAACAAATTTGGCGGCGTAATGTTTCTTCTGAATAGGCGGAAATGGGTTTTTCTGCCAATAAAAGCTCACCTTGATTCGCATCATAATTGCGTACTAAAAGTTGAAGAAGTGAAGATTTTCCACTTCCAGTTTTGCCTAAAATAGCAATTTTTTTGCCCTGTTCTAAATCTAATGTAAGATTTTTTAATACGAGTGTTTCTTGTTCGGGATAGGAAAAATTTAAATTCTTCGCAGAAATTAACCGCACTTTTGTTTCAAATTCCTCGTTACCATTAAACTCAACAAGCGGTTTTTGCTCAATGATTTCAGTTACACGTTCTGCAGCCGCAATAACTTGACCTATATGCAAAAATGCTGCACCCAGTGGCATGATGATCTCAAAGGCTGCAAGTGCAGCAAAAGTGAAAAGTGCAATATAAGCCGTGCGGTATTCATCTGTGCCAAAATTGGCGTTACTTGCAAACCATAGCATTCCAGAAATCAACAAACCATTAAGAAAGAGAACAAGTGCGGTAGAAAATCCGCTTAATTTTGCTTCTTTGGCTTGATCTTCCTGCCATGTTTTTTCTGTGACTGACATTTTTTCTTTTAATCTATCTTCCGCATTAAATAATAAAAGCTCGGCTTGTGCTTGGATAAATTCTAAAAACTGGGTTCGATAGGTCGCACGTGCTTGGATTAAGCGTTCGCCAAATTGCTGTCCTAGTCGATAGAAAACAGTAGGGATAATTATTAATAAAATTAACAAAAATAAGCCTAAACCAAGTGCGAGTGAAATATTGATAAAGCTAAGTCCAATCGTTATGGCAATGATTACAAATACAGCAGTGAAAAATGGCGCAAGTAAACGTAAATAGAGGCTATCAAGGGTATCCACATCGGACACTAAACGATTTAACAAATCGCTGTTGCGATAACGATTTAATACCGCTGGGCTTAAAGGAATGATTTTTTCAAATACTTGTACGCGTAATTTCGACAAAATGCGGAATGTTGCATCATGCGTCACTATTTTTTCAAAATAGCGCATGACGGTTCGTCCGATAGCTAAACCTCGCACACTGGCTGAAGGGTAGAAAAAGTTAAATAGCGTGCCTAGTCCTGCAATGGCTGTAGCGGCTAAAAACCAGCCTGAAACGGTAAGCAAGCTCATGCTGGATCCCAATCCTAAAATCATCAGCACCAAGCCTAAAATAAGCGGAAATTTGGCGAATTTAAATAAACGTATAAATGGAAGTAATGTGCGCATTATTGGATATCCTGTTGTCGTTGAGCGAGTAGTTCAGCAAAGAAACCTTCATGTTGTAATTCGGTAAATTTACCTTGCTGTACTATTTCTCCTCGTTGCATCACAAAAATTTGATCACATTGTTTCAAATCTTCAATTCGGTGGGTAATCATCAGTGTAGTTTGATGCTGACTTGCTTCATTCAATGCTTGTAAAACAAGATTTTCTGATTGCGCATCTAGGCTTGCGGTTGGCTCATCGAGCAGAAGTAAATCGCCTTTGCGTAACAATGCCCGAGCAATGGCAAGGCGTTGCGCTTGTCCCACAGAAATGCCTAATCCACCATCTTTTATTTCGTGATGAAGTCCAAGTTTATCGGTAAATTCTTTCGCTTGAGAATGCATTAATGCTTGATTAATTTCTTCATCGTTGGCTTGAATATCGCCAAGTAGTAAGTTTTCTTTAATTGTACCTTGTAATAACAATGGATTTTGTCCTACCCACGCAATATGCCTGCGCCAGTCAGCTAGATTACTTTCGCGAAGTTCTTGACCATTAATTTTGAGCGAACCCTCATAAGGCAAAAAGCCCAAAATAGCATTTATTAATGAAGTTTTACCTGCGCCACTTTGCCCTACAAGCGCAACATTGTGATTTGCTGGAATTTGGAAGTTTAACGGCTTGGTTAATGCTGAACCCTGTGTCGAAAGCACCACTAAATTTTCGGCAGAAATTTCAACCGCACTTTCTAAAGAAATCGCTTTTTCATTTTGATGAACGGTTAAAAAATCTTCTTCTAAGAAATCAACAATGGCATTGGCTGCGCCAATACCCGCTGCACGGTCGTGGTAATAAGTGCCGAGATCACGCAAGGGTTGATAAAATTCAGGCGCAAGAATTAAACAAAAGAAACCTGTGAAAAGTGTAAGCGGTGCATTATAGGTGCCAAATTCAATTTGACCTAAGTAGCTAAAACCAAAATAGACCGCCATCAGTGCAATGGAAATAGAGGTAAAAAATTCCAATACAGCAGAAGAGAGAAAAGCGAGTTTTAATACATCCATTGTGGTCTCACGAAAATCTTCAGTGGCGTTTTCAATATGCTCAGTTTGTTCAGAAGTGCGGTTAAAAAGACGCAAGGTTTCTAAGCCGCGTAAGCGATCTAAAAATTGGGCACTTAGGCGAGAAAGGGTATCCATATTTTTTTGGCTGTTGTCAGCCGCAGCAATACCGACAATGATCATAAACAGAGGAACAAGCGGTGCGGTAATCATTAAGATTAAGCCTGCAGCCCAGTTCAACGGAAATACAGCAATGAAAATAACCACTGGAACAATGGCTGAAAGGCTTTGTTGAGGCAGAAAACGGGCATAGAAATTATGTAAGTTTTCTACTTGTTCTAACATAATGCTTGCCCAACTTCCAGCTGGTTTTTGATTGATTGTCGCAGGACCGACAAGATGGATTTTATCCAGAATTTTTTGACGAATATGGTTGCGTAATAATTGTCCGCTTCGGAAACCAATTTTTTCTCGTACCCATAAAATAATAGCACGCATCCCGAAGCCGATAATTAGCCCGAGAAAATAAGGAATAAGTTCATCACGAGGCACATTTTGCATAATCAGTTTATTGAGCAACGTCGCAAGAAAATAAGTTTGCGCGACTAAAATGAGTGCAGAAAGCGTAGCGAGAGCAATGTTTGCACGCATTAATTTTTTGATAGGTTCTTGTTGTGCGCGAAGCCATTGTTGTAAATATTTTTGACGAACTTTATTCATAGGTTTATCGAGATATAGAAAAAGTTCCCCTCTTTTAAAAGAGGGGAATTAGCTAGAAAATTTATGCTTCTTGCGCATCTAAGTAGCGTTCTGCATCCAAGGCTGCCATACAACCAGTTCCCGCGGAAGTAATGGCTTGGCGATAATTATGATCCATTACATCGCCTGCTGCGAACACGCCTTCCACTGAGGTGGCTGTTGCATTTCCTTCAAGACCAGATTTTACAACGATATAGCCATTATTTAATTCTAGTTGCCCTTGGAAAATTTCCGTATTTGGCGAGTGACCAATCGCTACGAATAAGCCATCTAATTTGAGTTCTTCTTTCTCCCCAGTTTTTGTGTCGGCTAAACGTAATCCGGTTACGCCCATGTTGTCGCCCAACACTTCATCTAAAGTGCGGTCAGTATGAAGAACGATTTTTCCTTCTTCCACTTTTTTGTACAAACGGTCGATAAGGATTTTCTCTGCACGGAAGCTATCGCGACGATGGATTAAATGCACTGTACTTGCGATATTGGCTAAGTAAAGCGCTTCTTCTACCGCAGTATTTCCTCCACCAATCACACCGACTGGTTTATTACGATAAAAGAAACCATCACAGGTTGCACAAGCGGAAACACCACGACCTTTGTAGTTTTCTTCTGAAGGTAAACCAATATAGCGTGCAGAGGCACCTGTTGCGATAATTAACGCATCACAAGTGAAATTTTGCACATCGCCAAAAAGTTTGAATGGGCGAGAAGATAAATCGACGCGATTGATATGATCGAAGACGATTTCTGTCTCAAATTTTTCTGCGTGTTGCAACATACGTTGCATTAAACCTGAACCAGTAGTCATCTCAAAATCGCCTGGCCAGTTCTCAATTTCATCTGTAGTGGTAAGCTGGCCACCTTGTTGTAAACCCGTTATCAATACTGGTTTTAAGTTTGCACGTGCCGCATAAATGGCTGCTGTATAACCAGCAGGGCCTGAGCCTAAAATTAAAAGTTTTGCGTGTTTGGTATCTGACATAAAGAATCCTTGTTTGTAGTTAAGTAATAATATAATGCAATAAGTTGCATTTTACTGATTATAAACTTTTTGCTTAATAAAGCAGCGAATAAAGTAATCGACGAAATTTATTTGTCAGCGGATCAGCATTGCCCATTGCACTTAAAATGGATAAAAATTGTTGTTTAACTTCGCCATTCTGTGTGCTTAAATCTGTTTTTAAAATGCCGAAAAGTAGTGTTAATGCTTCTTCATTTCTTCCTGCTTGATGAAGTTGCACGGCAAGTTTTATTGCAATTTCAGGCGTTGGATTTTTGGCATAATCGGTCTGTAATTGTTGGATTTCAGGCGTATCTGAAGCTTGAATTTGTAGCTCAATTTGTGCTTGTAATCCGTGCCAACGACTATCACGATCTTGCAATGGAATTTGATTTAAAATTTCTTGTGCTGGCTCCGTTTTTTTCATTGCAATATAGGTTTCTGCGTAGAGTAGAGCAACATCACTATTTTTCTTATCTGAAAGTTCCCACGCATCTTTCAATAATGGCAATGCAGCTTCGTAATTTTCTACTTGTAAGAAATCTAATGCTTGTTGGAATTTTAAATCTTCCTCTTTAGGTAAAATAATGCTTAATCGTTGGATTAATGAAGATTTATCAAGCACGCTTGGAAATGCATCTAATGCCTGTGCTTCTTTAAACAAATAGGTGGTTGGCAATGCTTGGATGCGGAATTGTGCGGCAATCATTTGCTCTTTTTCACAATTTACTTTTCCAAGAATAAATTGTCCTTGATATTGTTCTGCAACTTGCTCAAGTAGTGCCAAAAAATCCGCCGATTCTTTATGCGTTGGCGCGTAAAAATTGATGACAAGTGGTTTTTCTAAGGATTGTTGCAGTATTTCAGTAAGATTTTGTTCGTTGATCTCAACGATAAAAGGAAAATCAGCCATGTTTTATCCTTGTGAAAAAAATAATGGCTGATTTTAGCAAAGTGCGGAAGATTTTAGAAACGTTTTACCATTTCTATTATTAAGTAAGTTTTTCTAGGATCAATTTTCCCATCATTTCAATATGTGCATGCTCTACATTAAGTGCAGGAATATATTGATAAGATTGCCCGCCATTTTTTAGAAAATTTTCTCGATTTTCTTTGTCAATTTCTTCAATGGTTTCTAAACAATCTACGGAGAAACCCGGGCAAATAACGGCAATTTTTTGAATGTTCTGTGTTGCAGCAGATTCTAAAAACTTATCGGTGTAAGGCTGTAGCCATTCTTCACGCCCAAAGCGCGATTGAAACGTCATTCCCCATTGGTTTTCTGTTAAGCCTAGCTTATTAACAACTGCAATAGTCGTTTGTTTACAATGTTCACGATAATAATCGCCCATTTTTTCATAACGCAGAGGAATACCGTGATAAGAAAATAGCAAAAACTCATCGGGTTTTAACCGCACTTTTATGGAATTGGCTAAGGCGTTAATGTAATTTTCATCAACATGATAAGAATGGATGAAATCAAAAGGCACTAATCCTCGTTCTTCTTTAAGGGCGTTAGCGAAAGCATCAAATACTGCGCCCGTAGTTGAGCTAGAGTATTGCGGATAAAGAGGCAAAACAATAATTCGCTCAACTTGATTTTTAAGCAAATTTTTTACCGCACTTTGCATTGATGGATTGCCGTACGTCATGGCAATTTCTACTTGAGCATTGATATTCTGCGTATCTAAATAGGCTTGTAATGCGTCTTTTTGTTGTCGTGAAATGGCAAGTAAAGGCGAGCCTTGTTCTGTCCAAATTGCTTGATAATTTTTGGCGATACGTTTTGAACGCAATGGCAAAATAATGGCTTTAAGCAGTGGATACCATTTGCAACGCGGTAAATCTACCACGCGAGGATCCGTTAAAAATTGCCATAAATAACGGCTGATTGACTTCGGTGTCGGGCTATCTGGCGTGCCTAGATTGGCAAGTAACACGCCGATTTTTGCGGATTTTGTCATAAATTGATTACGGAAAGGGTTAATCTAGAAACACAACAAAGTTTATTCTCTTCTGTGCGGATGTCAATTTGCCAAACTTGGATATTTCTGCCCAAATTAATTGGTGTGGCTCTCGCAGTCACTTTACCTGAACGAACAGGGCGAAGATGATTGGCATTAATATCTAATCCAACCGCAGCTTTGCCTTCTTCTAAACAAAGCGAACCCGCAAGGGAACCGATTGTTTCAGCTAAAGCAACCGAAACTCCGCCATGCAATACACCAAACGGCTGCATAGTACGATGATCCACTGGCATTGTCGCTTCAATCCAGTCCTCGCCAAACGCAGAAATTTCAATGCCAAGATGGCTAACTGCACTGTTAGCACAAAGTTGATTTAAGTTTTCGAGGGTAAAAGTTTTTTTCCAGAGCATTTAATCTATTCCATATTATCAATTATCTTGGCTCCACCCATTTATGGGGGGGGAGCTGCCGAAGGCTGAGGGGGATAAATGTTCAATTTCAACATAAATTGTTTTAGGTACATTATCTTTTTTTAATATTTCATCATTCCAAAATTTTATTTCGCATATCCCTATATCCCCTTCCGCCCTTCGGGCACCTTCCCCCGCAAGCAGGGAAGGCAAGTTTTTAAAACCTCTAATAAGCAGGGGAAGGTAAGTTATCATTATTTATTTTATAACTTCTAATCTTGGCTCCACCCATTTATGGGGGGAGCTGCCGAAGGCTGAGGGGGGATAAATGCTCAATTTCAACATAAATTGCCTCAAGTACATTATCTATGTCTTTTAGTACTTCATCATTCCAAAACCGAATAACTTTATAGCCTTGTGCTGTTAAGAATTTTGTTCTTTCTAAATCATATTGTTCTTGTTCTACGTGCTGAATGCCATCTAATTCAATAACAAGTTTTAATTTTCTACTGCAAAAATCCACAATGTAATGACCAATAATAACCTGTCTATTAAAACGGATACCACAAAAGAGTTTATTTCTCAAATGGTACCATAGTGCATACTCTGCATCTGTCATATTATGTCTTAATTCTGTAGCATATTGGGCTAATCGTTTATTTTTATTTCGCATATCCCTATATCCCTATATCCCCCTTCCGCCCTTCGGGCACCTTCCCCCGCAAGCAGGGGAAGGCAAGTTATCATTCTTTATTTAAATATCTCAAGTAAGGCTTGAACAGGGTGTTTTAACACCACATTTTCATAACGTTTTACCTGACTGCGGCAAGAATAACCAGTTGCTAAACAAAAGTGCGGATCTTTTCCATGTAGTTTTTTATGCCACGATACATCGTAGATTTCTCGGCTCATTTTTTGATTTTGCACTTCATGTCCAAATACACCAGCCATACCGCAACATCCTACTTTTTCTACATTAAGTTGTTGTCCAAATCTTCCAAAAATTTCTTGCCATTCTTTTGGACTGTTCGGCATAAAAGTAGATTCCGTACAATGCGGGAATAAATACCAATCGAAAGTGCGGTCAGTTTTGGCGATGTTTTTTAACTTCTCTTGTAAATCCGCATTTTGTAATCTTTGTTTTAACCATTCGTGTGCGGTGAGAACGTGAAAATCGCCACGTTTTTCTTGTAGTGCTTCTTTGTATTCGTCTCGATAAGACAGCACAATTGCTGGATCAACGCCTACAAGCGGAATGCCTAATTTTGCCATTCGATTTAAAAACTCGGCTTGATTTTGTGCTGTTTTGCTAAAGCGTTTTAAGAAACCTTTAATGTGCATTGCTTTGCCGTTTGGTTTAAATGGCAACAGAATTGGTGTAAAGCCTAATTCCTGCGTAAGCAGAACAAAATCGCGTACCACTTTCGCATCATAGTAAGATGTGTAAGGATCTTGCACAATAAATAAAATATCGTTTTTTTCTACCGCACTTAGGCCTTCCAATTCTTCCAAGGATTTGCCTTGATAATGAATTTCTACCAGCTGTTGTTGCAAATTGGGTTCAGAAAGCAAGGGCAAATCAGTCATTCCTAATGTTTTTTCCACTAATGTTTGCGTGACTTTTAGCTTAGTAAAATAATTAAAGAATTTTGCCTGTTTTGCCATATAAGGCGCAGCGATTTCTAAATTTGCCACAATGTGGTCTTTTGCGGGGCGTAAGTAGCGGCTGTGATAAAAATGAAAGAATTTCGCGCGGAAACTTGGTACATCGATTTTAATCGGGCATTGGCTTGCACAGGCTTTACAAGCAAGGCAAGTATCCATTGCGGCTTTTACTTCGTGAGAAAAATCATAATCGCCTCGCCATTTTTGAACCGTATTGCTTAGTCTTTTCACAAGTGCGGTTAGTTTTATTTCTGTTTTACGGAAGTCTAATTGTGCGGGCGAAACATTTTCATTTGCCATCAATCGAAGCCATTCTCGAACCATGGCTGCGCGACCTTTCGGCGAAAATACACGGTTTTTACTGACTTTCATCGACGGGCACATAATGCTGTGTTCATCAAAATTGAAACATAATCCGTTTCCATTGCAGTTCATCGCACCCTTAAATTCATCTCGTATTTGGATAGGAATTTGGCGATCCTTATCAGCTCGCATTGGCGAAAGAATAGAATAAAGTTCCTCTTTGGAATCCAAAGGCGTACAGATTTTGCCAGGATTTAGGCGATTGTTCGGATCGAATAAGGTTTTGATATAACGAAGTTCGTGCCAGAGTTCTGACGTAAAGAATTTTTCGCCGTAATGGGAACGCACGCCTTTTCCATGCTCTCCCCAGAGTAATCCACCATATTTAATCGTAAGTTCTGCTACTTCATCTGAAATTTGTTTAAATAATTTCACTTGTTCTTTATCGCATAAATCAAGCGCAGGGCGAACGTGCAACACGCCTGCATCGACGTGACCAAACATGCCATATTGTAAATTGTGCTGGTCTAATAAAGCGCGAAATTCACTGATGTAATCCGCAAGATTTTCTGGGGGGACACAAGTATCTTCCACGAAAGGAATCGGTTTGGCTGCACCTTTTGCATTACCAAGTAAGCCCACGGCTTTTTTTCGCATTGCATAAATACGCTCGATAGAGGGTAAATCAGAACAAACTTGATAGCCAATAATGTGATCTTGGTTGTGTTCAATTTTTTCATCAAGTAAGCGACAAAGTGCGGTGACTTGGAGGTCTATTTTTTCTTTATTATTACCAGCAAATTCCACAATATTTAAACCAAGAATTGGATCTTTTTCATCTTCTGTAAGAAGTTCATTCACAGAGTGCCAAATAATATCTTGTTTAGCGAGGTTTAAGACTTTGGAATCAACGGTTTCCACAGAAAGCGCATTGGTTTTTACCATAAAAGGCGCATTGCGTAATGCTGCATCAAAAGAACGATATTTAATATTGATGAGCGTGCGGTACTGCGGAATTGGCAGAAGATTGAGTTTGGCTTCGCAAATAAATGCGAGAGAACCTTCAGAGCCAGTGAGAATTCTCGTGAGATTAAATTCACTTTCATCTTCATTGAATACATTTTTCAGATCATATCCCGTTAAAAAACGGTTAAGTTGTGGCAAATCTTTAATGATTGCTGCTCTTTTTTCTTTACAGTGTTGCGCAATGGTTTGGTGGAGCTTTTTGCTACTATCACTTAATTCAAGCACATCGATGTTTTCTAAAACATCAACAGAATTGACCGCACTTGTATCTAAAATTTCACCGTTCATTAATACGGCACGCAATGCCAAAACGTGGTTAGATGTTTTACCGTATTGTAATGAACCTTGCCCAGATGCATCTGTGTTAATCATTCCGCCTAACGTTGCTCGATTGCTGGTGGATAACTCTGGAGCAAAGAACAAACCATGTGGTTTTAAAAATTGATTAAGTTGATCTTTTACGACACCTGCTTGTACTTTAACCCAACGTTCTTTTACATTGAGTTCTAAGATGGCTGTCATATGACGAGAAAGATCCACTATTATATTGTTATTAATGGATTGCCCATTTGTGCCAGTGCCTCCACCGCGAGGCGTAAAGCTGATTGATTGATATTCAGGTAAATTTGCCAATTTTGTTATCCGCACTATATCAGCAACAGTTTTCGGAAAAAGAATTGCTTGTGGAAGTTGTTGGTAAACGCTGTTATCCGTAGCCAGACTTAATCTATCCGAATAATTTGTCGCAATATCTCCCTCAAAATGTTGGCGTTGAAGATCATTAAGATAATCAAGCACATATTGTTCAACTTGAGGAATGCGATTTAGATTTGGCAACATAGCATTTAACTCATTTAAAGATAAAATAGCAGGTTCTTGATAATATCTTAAGGTGCTAATAATGTCGAATTAGATTTTAAGCGTTTTTGGGAGGCATTTTATGGAGTGAATTAGTCAAGAAAATGATGTTGTTTGATTAAATAATAGTCAAAACACTCAAAAGAATTTGATCTTTTCAATTTTTATAGGATAATAAGCGCACTTTTGAACGTTCCTTTGGGGTAAACATAAGCAAAGGAATTGAATTTGTCAAAAGGTAATAAAGTAGGGCAAATTCAAAACCCTAGTTAAGTGACTGTTTAGAATGTAACTTTAATTAAAAGTTCAGTATAAACAAGGACACTTTTTAATTACTATTCGATGACTAAATAGAGGACATCAAAATGAAAAAAACTGCAATCGCATTAGTCGTTGCTGGTTTAGCAGCGGCTTCAGTAGCTCAAGCAGCTCCACAAGAAAACACTTTCTACGCTGGCGTTAAAGCTGGTCAAGCATCTTTTCACGATGGACTTCGTGCTCTAGCTCGTGAAAATAAAGTAGGTTATCACCGTAATTCTTTCACTTATGGTGTATTCGGTGGTTATCAAATTTTAAATCAAAATAACTTAGGTTTAGCTGTTGAATTAGGTTACGACGATTTCGGTCGTGCCAAAGGTCGTGAAAAAGGTAAAACTGTTGCTAAACACACTAACCACGGTGCGCATTTAAGCTTAAAAGGTAGCTATGAAGTGTTAGAAGGTTTAGATGTTTATGGTAAAGCAGGTGTTGCTTTAGTTCGTTCTGACTATAAATTGTACAATAAAAATAGTAGTAGTAATAGTACTCTTAAAAACCTAGGCGAACATCACAGAGCACGTGCCTCTGGTTTATTTGCAGTAGGTGCAGAATATGCAGTATTACCAGAATTAGCAGTTCGTTTAGAATACCAATGGCTAACTCGCGTAGGTAAATACCGCCCTCAAGATAAACCAAATAGTGCACTTAACTACAACCCTTGGATTGGTTCTATCAATGCGGGTATTTCTTACCGTTTTGGTCAAGGTGCAGCACCAGTTGTAGCAGCACCTGAAATGGTAAGCAAAACTTTCAGCTTAAACTCTGATGTAACTTTCGCATTTGGTAAAGCAAACTTAAAACCTCAAGCACAAGCAACATTAGACAGCATCTATGGCGAAATGTCACAAGTTAAAAGTGCAAAAGTAGCTGTTGCTGGTTACACTGACCGTATTGGTTCTGACGCGTTCAACGTAAAACTTTCTCAAGAACGTGCAGATTCAGTAGCTAACTATTTTGTTGCTAAAGGTGTTGCAGCAGACGCAATCTCTGCAACTGGCTACGGTAAAGCAAACCCAGTAACTGGTGCAACTTGTGACCAAGTTAAGGGTCGTAAAGCGCTTATCGCTTGTCTTGCTCCAGACCGTCGTGTAGAAATCGCGGTAAACGGTACTAAATAATTTTAGTATTTGTTTAACGAAAGATTAAATACAGAAAAAGGCTTAAACTTCGGTTTAGGCCTTTTGTTTTAAATGAATATAAAACCAAGCATTTCAATCAAGTTTTAACTTGTGATAAAATGCTTACCTCGTTTATTTATAGGGAACATTATGGAAACCTTAGACAAAATCAAAAAGCAAATTAGTGAAAATCCCATTCTTATTTATATGAAAGGTTCGCCAAAATTACCATCTTGTGGTTTTTCTGCTCGTGCATCTGAGGCATTAATGCACTGCAAAGTGCCTTTTGGTTATGTGGATATTTTGCAACATCCAGATATTCGCGCTGAATTACCAACATATGCAAATTGGCCGACTTTCCCACAATTATGGGTTGAGGGAGAATTAATTGGTGGTTGTGATATTATTTTAGAAATGTATCAAGCAGGCGAATTGCAAACTTTATTAGCTGAAGTGGTAGCAAAGCACGCTTAATCGCAGTGGAAAAATAAAACCCGCAATAAGCGGGTTTTTTATATAATAAATTTCCCTTTCATTATTAAATAATAGATTAAGCAAACTTTAATACCTTAGAAAGTGCGGTGAAAAATTTATCGTTTTCTTCAGGTAAACCAATACTTATACGTAAATGATTCGGCATGCCATAACCAGCAATTGGGCGAACGATTACGCCTTCTCGTAACAACGCATCATAAATTGGTGCGGCAGGTTGTTTGAAATCAATGGTTATAAAATTTCCTTTAGAGGGAATATAATCCAATTGATTTTTTTGACAAAAGTCTTCGTAACGTCGCATTTCTACTCGATTATTTTCAGCGACTTTTTCAACAAATTCATCGTCATTCATTACGGCAACTGCAGCAGTTAATGCCAACGAATTACAGTTAAATGGTTGTCTAACTCGATTTAATAAATCTGCGATTTCGGGATTAGATACCGCACCAGCAGCTGGGATAGGTGTGCACCACCACACCTGGCTAATTTTTGTATTTTTAGTAGAGATGGGGTTTCACC